>Ga0255338_1004517_pt1 | contig 14265 bp, 6 predicted proteins | sample MeOH1_35cm_T4_19_FD_203715 | JGI IMG/M metagenome (GOLD analysis project Ga0255338, IMG submission 203715) | Sandy soil microbial communities from University of British Columbia, Vancouver, Canada - MeOH1_35cm_T4_195 | ecosystem: Engineered > Artificial ecosystem > Sand microcosm > Unclassified ...
TGGCCAGCGCAAGCGCGTCGAAATGACGCTTGAGCACCGGCAGCGTGCGCGGGTGCGCGCGAAAGGTGTAAGGTTTGTCCGGCTCGGGCGTACCGGTGCTGGCCACGACACACTCGAGGTTGCCGACGCGAATGTCTGCCGCGTTGAGAATGGCGGCCATGGGGGCAAACGGGTCGCGTCCGCGCCTGATCACTTTTCCTGGCGTATCGTCGAGCAGGATGTCGCCGACAAAAGCGATGGAAACGAGCGCTTCAGCATTGGGCACTTGTGCCGTCGCGCTGCTCCCCATGCTCATGCACAGGGCCGCAAGCAAGCCCCGGAAAAATAGTGTCTTCATGGTGTTTTCTCCAGCAAGGCGCAGCCATATTGCAGCTCGCGCTCCAATTCAGGGGCGTACACATAATTTACCCCGGTGAGCGCAGAGGGCGCAGCGCCAGGGATGGTCACGGGCGCCTGGTATTTCGCCTGGTGCAGGAGCACCGGCTGGCGCCTGGTTTGGCTATAGACATAGAGATTGATGTACTCGACGTGCTGCGCATTACCAATCACAACGGCCTTGAAACGAAATCGGCCGTTGATGTCGATCGCCTTGACGCTGTAAGGATCGCCGGCCGGGATGACGTCCAGCGTCTGGATGCTGCCACCCTGGTCGATTTGACAGCGCAGCAGTGGCGACGCGAAAAGCGCTGTCGGACATAAGCCGCCGGCAATGAGGCCAATGGCGAACAGGGCGCGCAAGCCATTGACGGATGGCGCGCATGGGCGTGCTTCAGATGGGGGCGATATTTTTATCATTTGTTTGCTTACCAGGCTGCTTGCTTGAGAGCGAGCAGACTAACACATGGCAATAGCTGGAGATGGGCAAGCAGCATGTCGGGCGCAAAGCCTGACTTCTTCAAATCCAGCGCGACACGAGCGAATGGCTGTGCATTCACTGCAGCGACTTCAGTATCTTCTCAATAAAGGCGAATGTTTTTCGTAACATTGCGGTTGGGTTTGCGCCGAGATGCCGCGCTAAATGCCGATACTGACCTGGGACGTTTTGATGAATGAATAGGCCTTTCATGGGGACGGCACTCTACACTGGCAACAGGTGCGCGCAAAAACGGAAGTTAAATAAAAATAACCTTGCCTGGCGTTAGACATCACATTGTTACGCGAAAAACGTAGCGAATGTTAAATCGACGGGCGTTGTTAAATCGTCATAATTCCGCCTATCCCGCTAATATAAAGTTGTTTTTTTGTTAATTTTGCCATATCATTAGTTATAAATAAAACAATTTTAATATTCAAGAACTTCCGATTTGGCGGGGAACATGATGCAACACCAATTATTGCAGCAGGGTGCCTTTTTCTGGGCCTTGCAAGGTATTTTCGCGCTGCATCGCAAGCCTTTTTCGGCCGACCTGGCGCAGCAGCAGCTGGCCGCACCCTATACCATCGATGCACTATTGCGCGCTGCGACCACTTATGGTTTCGATGCCACACTGTGCAAGACAAAAGCAGACAAGCTGCGCAAAGAATCCTTCCCGCTAGTCGCCTGGCTCGCGATCAAGCCTAAAGCGGCATCCCAAGAGGATCATGGTTTGGTCGCGGATGCCGAAGAGATGAAACCATCCGAAGTGCCAGCCGTCGACACCGTTCCAGCCTTGATTCTGCAAGCCGATGCCGCCAATGTGCTGCTGATGGAAGCCGCAGACACCATACCGCGAACCATTCCTTTGGCCGAATTCGGCCTGCGCTATCAGGGGCACATCACCCGCATCACTCCTAAGGCCGAGCCGGCCACCGATCCCGACAGCGAAGCGCAAGCGCGGCAAAGCCGCAAGTTCGGCTTTGCCTGGTTCATCCCCGAGCTGCTGAAGCACAAAAAGCTGTGGCAGGAAGTGCTGCTGGCCTCGCTTGTGATTCAGCTGATCGCCTTGGCCACCCCCTTGTTCACCCAGGCGATCATCGACAAAGTGGTGGTGCATCGTACCGAAAGCACCCTGATCGTGATCGCCATCGGCCTTGCCGTGTTCACCCTCTTTTCCGCAGGGTTATCCTGGCTGCGCCAATACCTGGTCCTGCATACCGGTAACCGCGTCGATGCCGTGCTGGGTTCCTCCGTCTTCGAGCGCTTGTTCAAGCTGTCGCCGCTGTATTTCCAGCACCGTCCAACAGGTGTGATCGCTGCCCGACTGCATGGCGTGGAAACCATCCGCGAATTCATCGCCAGCGCCGCTGTCACCCTGATCCTCGATTTCCCCTTCCTGCTGATCTTCGTCGCCATCATGTTTTATTACAGCGTGACACTGACATTGATCGTGCTGGCCGTCCTCTGCATGATCATCGCCATGAGCTTGATGACCGCGCCTGTGTTCCAGGCCAGACTGCAGGAACAGTTTTTACTCGGGGCGCGCAATCAAGCCTTCCTGACCGAATACGTGGTGGGGTTGGAAACAGTCAAATCCCTGCAGTTCGAGCCGCAATTGAATAGCAAGTACAGCGGTTATCTCGCCAGCTATCTATCTGCCGGCTTTGCCACCAAGCAGCTCGCCAATACCTACAATACCGCCGCCAATGCGCTCGAACAATGCATGAGCCTGTTGATATTGGCGATCGGCGCCTGGACCGTCATGCATTCGACCGAATTCACCATCGGCATGCTGGTCGCCTTCCAAATGTTTTCCAGCCGCCTGTCGCAACCGATGCTGCGACTCGTCGGACTATGGCAGCAATTCCAGCAAGCCAGGTTGTCAGTCGACCGGCTGGGCGACTTGATGAATGCGCCGATGGAACCGTACTCCGTCATCCCCGCCCGCGACAGCGCGCGTAAAGGCCAAATCCAGATTGATGACATCGCTTTTCGCTATGCTGAACATTTGCCGATGGTCTACGAGAATCTGTCACTGGCCATCCAACCGGGGCAGACCATCGGCATCATGGGGCCAAGTGGTTGCGGCAAGAGTACGCTCGCAAAACTCTTGCAAGGTTTTTATCAGCCAAGCGCAGGCCGCATCACGCTCGACGGCATCGATATCCGCTACCTGTCGGCCAATGAACTGCGCAGTCATTTCGGTGTCGTGCCGCAAGAAACCATGCTGTTCTCCGGAACCATCTACGACAACCTGCAAATGGCCAGTCCCAATGCCAGCTTCGAGCAAATCATTGCTGCTTGCCAGATGGCGGAAATTCACAATGTCATCGAATCACTGCCGCAGGGCTACCAGACCGAGATCGGTGAACGCGGTGCGGGGCTATCCGGCGGCCAGAAGCAAAGGATCGCGATTGCCCGGGCACTATTGAAGCGTCCCAGCATCCTGGTATTCGACGAAGCCACCAGTGCGCTGGACGGCCCGACCGCCGAACACTTTGCGCAGACCATCAATGCGCTGAAAGGCAAGGTTACGATGCTCTTCATCACCCATGGCTTGCCCAAGGGTTTGCAAGTCGATGCGATTTACCGTCTCGGTGCACATGGAGCGCAGCGGGTGGCGCTGGCGCCGGCGTCCGGACAATCCGCGATGCAGCCCGGCCAGCGGCATGTGAACGATGTGCGCCACACTGCACAAAAGGATGAGTCATGACCCAGCAAGAACCCGACATGGGCAAAGGACAAGCCAGCGCGTCGGCACAACCGGTCCTGGCATCAGCCGGTGCCCAGATCATCCAGTTGCGTCCGCGCAGCCGCTGGCACGACCCGCTCAAACTGATTCAAGACGAGTCACCCAGCGAATTCGGTCGCATCGTCCTATGGTCAGTGTCCATACTGATCTTCGTGATGTTCTTTTGGGCCGCCTTCGGTCAGCTCGACATCATCGCCACTGCCGAAGGCAAGATGGTGCCGAAAACCTTGGTCAAGATTGTGCAGCCGGCCGAATCTGGCGTTGTCAAGGAACTGCTGGTTGACGAAGGCGATACGGTCAAGGCCGGGCAAGTGCTGGCCAGGCTCGATACGACGCTCGCCACCGCCGACAAGAACGGCATCGCCAGCGATCTCGCGACACAGCAACTGCAAGCCCGGAGGGTCGAGGCCGAACTACATGAGCAGCCGATGCAGCCGAAGGCAGGGGATGATGTACAGCGCTTTGCCCAAGTGCATAGCCAATACATCGCCCACCGCAAAGCCTTCGTCGACGCGTTCGAGCAGGAAAAATCGATACTGACCAAGGTCGAGCATGAAAAAAGAAGCGCGATTGAAATCCTGGTCAAGCTGGAACAGACGCTGCCGACCTATAAAAAGTCGGCCGAAGCTTATGCCCGATTGGAAAAGGAGGGTTTCTTCAGTGGCCTTGCTGCCGCAGAAAAGCAGCGTGAAGCGATTGAAAAGGGAAAAGACCTCGATGCACAAAAAGCGATGGTCGCTGCGCTGGAGGCCACCATCGCCGCCCAACACAAGAAGATCAGCCAAATCAAGAGCACCTACCAAAGTGAATTGCAGCAGGAATTGGCTGAGATCCGGGCAAGAATTGAGCAGCTGCAGCCGAATCTGGACAAGACACTTTATAAAGAGGGTTTGATGGAATTGAAGGCGCCGCAGGATGGGAGCATCAAGGATTTGGCCACTACCACCGTGGGCGCGGTGGTGCAGCCTGGCACGGTCGTCATGACGCTGGTGCCACGGGGCGAAGAGCTGTATGCCGATGTGAATGTGAAGAATGAGGATGTGGGTTTTGTGCAAATCGGTCAGAGCGCACAAGTCAAGCTTGCTGCTTACCCTTTCCAGAAATACGGCATGTTGATCGGCAAGGTGATCCATCTCAGCGCTGATGCCACGGAAAACAATCATGCTCCCACCGGACGTGCGAATGGAAGTGATCCAGGCGGCGCTGTGCAAACGGGAGGTATGGCTGTGTACAAGGCCCGCATCAAGCTCGACAGTCAGGCGCTGAGCGGTCCGCATGATAGAACTTTCGCTATTTCCTCGGGCATGCAAATCGTTGCGGAAATCAACCAGGGGAAGAGGACGGTGCTTGAATATCTGCTGTCGCCGGTGCAAAAGACTGTGATGGAAGCAGGGCGGGAGAGATAAAAGTTAAAACGATAGAGTAGTTTGAACAATACGCTGAAACAGCAAGCAACGAATTTTAAGGAAACCGAGCATCATGAAAGGGCATATGAAATATTTATTATGTTTGGTGCTGATATTCGGCACTTTGTCGGCAACTTGCCAAGCCATAGGCGGCACGCCTGCCGCTGCCGAGCCAACCGCACCCTTCAGGACAATGGCAGCGATGATTACAGCAGTGGTGCGAGGGCAACGACATGATCTGGGATGACGACGGCGACGACATTCTGCTTGGCAGCGGCAAGGACGACGAACTGTGGAGAGATAACCCGGCAGAAAACGACATGAAATTTCGGAGAACTGCATGATTGAATTGACTTGGATACCGGGCGCATTACGCGCTCTTGGCGGGCTGTACGTAATTCTTGCGTTGACAGCCTTGATCTTTGCACTCGTCAAACCCCAGACTGGAATGCGCAAGGCTATGTGGTCGTTGGGCGTGATTGCCCTGTTTGGCGTTTTGCCCGGCATATCGTTTTACGTAAGCCTTAAAGAGGAACAAGCCAAGCGGGAAGCCGAGCGCCATGCATATCAGATGAAGCTTGCTGGCGCAATGGCGCACTTCGAAATGCGCTGTAAGAATGCAGGGGAAAAAATCGTGCGTACCTTGGGTAACGTGGAGGGCATAGTGTGGATGAAGTGGCGCCCAGAAAGGATAGACCGCGTTGACCAGTTCAAATTGGATGATCCTTATGGAACAGACTGTTTTGGAGAGGAGTGCATCAAGAGACTGTTACGTGTGACCCAAGGTGCTGAACTCAATCCTGACGACGCCAAGCAGCATGCACGTGGTTACCAATATGTTGAGACTATCGATCCAAGAGACGACAAGCGTTACCGCTATGTTGCAGTGATTAAGCTAATAGCTAAACGTACTCCAGATGAAATAGAGCAATACAAAAAAAACAGTGGCGGTCGAGACCCCGGACCGGATGTTTATGGTTTTGCTCTGGAGCGTCAACCCATTGACCGCTACTCAGCACGCTACGGAATCACTTGGGAAGATATCTCAACTCGGGAAGATCGTGAATGGTGGATTGCTGGCGGCTCGCTTAAAGTATTCGATTTGCAAACCCACCAAGTGATTGCTGAACGTATTGGATATTTGATAGATCCTGGTCAAGGTAGTAGAGAGGGGGCGCGTGATCCATGGGGATGGGCAAAAAGCTACAGCATGCCATGCCCGAAGACTAATGAATATTCCTGGACCTTTGCAACCAAGGTCGCTCAACCGATCGAACAAGGGAAGTAAAAATGGAAAACAAAATTGCAACCTATCTCAAATATGCTGATCTACAAATGGCTGCAGAGTCTCTTTTTGGCGTGCTTCCAAATGATTCGACAGGTGCCATAAAAGATGCCACAAGTATGACGCAATCGTCGCTGATTGATGGTAACAAACGCTCCAGCAAATTTACCGAAGTATTGGCTAAACAGTTTCTTGACGATGGTTGGGCGGTAGTCGAACACAAAACCAATACCTCCACTGGCTTCAGCGGCACGCTATTCAGAAATACAAAAACTGGTGAGTTGGTAATGTCGTTCCGCTCGACCGAATTCATCGACGATGCCGCGCGCGACAACCAAGCCACCAATAAGATGGAAATTTCCGAAGGCGGTTGGGCGATGGGCCAGATCGCCGACATGGAAGCGTGGTACCGTGAACTCAACGCCAATCCGAACAAGCTTGGCGGAAAAACCTTCACCGTCACCGGCTACAGTCTGGGCGGCCATTTGGCGACTGCTTTCAACCTGCTGCATCAGGCTGAAGGCCGGATTACATCCACCTACACTTTCAACGGCGCCGGCGTCGGCAAGGTGAAAGACGGTCAATCGCTGCGCGATGTCGTGGAGCGCTTCGATCTTCAGCGCAAGAATACGGATGGCAACCAATTTAATGCCGTATTCACGGATGCCATGGTCCGGGAAACCTACGTGAAGTTGCGTGACAAGCTTAAGGGTGGAGTGACGCCTACCGCAACTGACATGGAAGAAATCGCAGAGCACATGTTCAATAACGCGATGGATAACGAACAGGGTCAACTTCTCCTCGACGCTATGGTGCGGATTAAAGACGTGATGTACGAAGCCGCTCGCGCACCAGGTTTGAACAGCGGGAGCGCTGGTTCGTCCAATCCTTTAAATGTGGCGGCAACCGAAATTGAAGCCACCAAGCTCGATTATCAGCTTGCTGTACTGGTTGCACGAAAAAGCACCACCACTTATGGCTTGGCGGGCCCAATTTTGGGTGGCGCCTATAATACTTATTTCGACAGCCGCAATACTGTCAATCCGCTGATTGCCAATTTTTACGACGTTTATTCATCCACTTACCCATCGGCGGTAGCCAATTCCCAGTTGCACTACGGCGCACCTGCGGCAGTGATCATCGAAGATCAGCCTTTATTTCGTGGTCGTGTTGCCTGGTATGCAGTAAGGGCAAGCTGGGAAGCTTTTGGAGTGAAGCTCTTGGTTGACGGTTTTTCCAACAACGACTTTGGCGACACGCACAGCCTGGTGTTGATGGTCGATTCCCTCAGCGTACAAAATGCACTTGCCCAACTTGATCCCACTATTTCTTTGGAGAGTCTCGTAAGCATTTTCAAAACATCATCGAACCTGGAGTCGAAAACCATTGGCAGTCCTCAAGGCAAGGCCGAGGGCGATGTACTGGAAAAGATTGTCAATGGACTGGCAGACATATTGGGTTTGGGATGGCAAGGCGAGGCGCGCCTGAAAGGCAATGCGGATGGCAATACATGGTGGATCACCGATTCGCAAGCCGGACAAGGATTCGCCGACCGTAATACTTTCCATAACAAACTGCAGGCAATACAAGGTAGCCAGCAATACAAAGACCTCAAGGGAACATTGCAAATTGTTGTGGCGGCCCCGAACGGGGGCATCGCCAGGAATGATTTTGGCGCCTTCCTAAGTTTGGTGTACTTGACCCCATTTCAATTTAAAGTAAGCGAACCAGCAGTAGCCATCCTCAAAGGTGCACAAAAGACCCTCGCTGACCAATGGGATGCCGACCAGGGTTTAACTACAGAAGAACGTGCGCAAGACAAAGCTAACTTCACTGATCAATATCTGACTGACCGCGCCAAGATGTTGGGCTGGCTCATGCAGCGCAACATGCAAAATGTGCCGGATGGGTATGTCGTTTATAACAATCGCGTCGCCGATAACTGGCAATTTGAGGATCGCACAAGCTCCATAGTAATGGATGTCAATCCTCCAATTGACAAGGAAATAGCGTTACAGCATTACGTCCGTTTTGGCACTGAAATCACGAATACCGTGACAGGTGGAAATGACACTCTTGCAGGTGGAGACGTAACAGATTATCTCTACGGCGGCGGCGGAAACGATACCGTCACCGGCGGCAAGGGCGACGACCACCTCGAAGGCAATGCCGGCAACGATTCCCTGTCTGGCGGCGAGGGTATGGACACGCTTCTTGGCGGCGAAGGCATCGACACCCTTGAAGGTGGAAAGGGCAACGACACGCTCAAAGGCGGAGCGGGTAAGGACATTTACAGTTTCAAGACAGGCGACGGCTGGGACACCATCATCGACAGTGATGGTAATGGCGTCATCAAAATTGGCGATTCCACATTGGCTGGTGGAACAGAAGTCGTTGCCGGATCCGGGGTATGGAACAGTGCTGACAAGAGTTATCAGTACACCTTGGCGCCTGATGCCGGTAGCACCAAAACATTGATTATTTCCAGCGGTGCCGATCGCATCACTGTTAAGAATTTTACTGATGGAAATCTGGGCATTGTGCTCGGCGTTGCGGGGCCTGTCGTTGTGGCACCAAAGAATCGTACGATCGTCGGCGATCTTGCGCCGCTTGACGTCAACCCGTCTGAAGAGGGCCTGCAACTCGGTTACGACGAGCTGGACAATGTTTTGGTCGGCGAGGCTCAGCCAGATCGGCCGGACATGCTTTACGACAGTGCCGGCGATGATTTGATCCAAGCCGGTGGTGGCGATGATGTCGTCAATGCCTGGCGCGGCGGCAAGGAACGCATAGAGGGAGGCGCAGGGCGCGACAGTCTTGACGGTGGCGGTGGCGATGACATCATCCTGGGCGGCACGCAGGGCGATATCATCATCGGCGGCGATGGCAACGATCGACTCTATGCAAATGGCGAAGTGACGCTTGCGGTCGCAATTGAGCAGGGTAGAAGCCAGGAAGGATCCGGCATCAAGGGCGACTGGCTATCCGGCGGCCAGGGCAGCGATACTCTGGTAGCCGGCGCGGACAATGATGCTCTGTCTGGCGGTGGTGGTGCCGATGTGCTGGTGGCCGGCGCCGGCGATGATTTGTTGATTGGTGACCATACGCATATCCCGGTTGGTTTCGGTTGGTCTGTACAACCCCATAGCGATTTTTTCGATGCAACGCTGTATTCGGTCGACATTCAAGAGCATGCCAGGGAACTGGGTGGTGCAGACATCCTGTACGGTGGCGCCGGTAACGACAAAATTGTTGGTTTGTATGGCAACGATACTTTATACGGCGAGAGTGGCAACGATACCCTGTCAGGCGGCGAAGATTCCGATCTGATGTTTGGCGGAGCCGGCAACGATTACCTTACCGGCGATGCCAATATGGCGGCCATCGGCGGGGTTGCTGTCCAATTCGGGAATGATTATCTGGATGGCGGTGATGGTAATGACTGGATGCAGGGCGACGCTGGCGACGACGAACTGCATGGCGGCCAAGGCAATGACAGTATGTGGGGTGACAGCGGCCAATATGACACTTTATCCTATGGCAGGGACTATCTGTATGGTGATAGCGGTGACGATTCTCTCGTTGGCGGCGGCAACGACGACACCTTATTTGGCGGAGCGGGCAACGACACCTTGCTGGGCGATGGCAACAACCTCACCGTCGCCAATGAAGGCAACGATTATCTGAATGGCGAGGATGGTAACGACGATCTGCGAGGTTATGGCGGTAATGACCTGCTGATGGGTGGTAATGATAATGATAGATTGCAGGGAGACGCCGGCAATGACACGCTTGACGGTGGCGATGGTAATGATGCGTTGGCTGGCGGGAATGACAATGATATTTTGATCGGCGGCAAGGGCGCTGACCAGCTCTGGGGTGAGATCGGCAATGATTATCTGATTGGCGGTGCCAGCAGTGACACACTGGTTGGTGGAGCCGGTGATGATACTTATGTTTTCAGTCTGGGCGACGGCGCAGACAACCTGGTCGATTTTTCCGGAATAAATACGATTGTCTTTGGTTCGGGCATCTCAATTGGGAACATCAAGCTCAATACGATTGGCGAAGGCGGCATATATACCCTCAAGTACAGTGTCAGCGACAGCATCACGATCGACGGCCTGTCCGCCGCTTACCTGAAATATCAGTTTGCTGATGGCACGATGATGACCGCCAAAGCAATGCTGGCGTTACTGGACGAGCCGCTCAAACTGGCTGCAGGTAACGAAGACACCAGCATGGTGGGCGGCCGTGGTGGCGATGCATTGCGGGGCGGTATCGGGAGCGATTCGCTTGACGGTGGCGCTGGTGCCGATTACCTAGCTGGTGGCAGCGGTGACGACAGTATTATGGGCGGCACTGACGATGACTTGATCTTTGGGGAAGATGGCAACGACAGCCTGTACGGTGGGCAAGGCAACGACCAGCTGGTCGGCGGCACAGGTAACGATGTCATGTATGGCGAATCCGGTGCAGACCGACTATGGGGGCAGGAAGGAAATGACACGCTGGCGGGGGGCGATGACAACGACTATCTGACCGGCGGCGATGGCAGCGACGTTTTGATCGGCGGACGCGGTGACGACATGCTGATCGCCGGTGGCACAGGCGTTAAAACCTATGTATTCGATCTTGGCGATGGCAGCGATACGATTCTCGCAACCGCGGAAAGCCGCCATGTCCAATTCGGCACGGGGATTTCTGCTGCCGATATCAAGCTGTATCTTAGCCCGGTGAACGCACCAAAACCTTACGTTGTCGTGCAATACAGTGCACAGGACAGGGTGTTGATTCAATTGGGTGCCGGCACTGGGCCGGTCGATTATCAGTTTAATGATGGCACCTTGCTGGCGCATGCCAATCTGGCATCCCTGACAACGCAAAGCAATCGCGCGCTCTATACGGCGTTTGGCACGGACGGCGATAACCAGCTATGGGCTGGCAACTATGCCGTGGCATTGCATGGGGAGGGGGGTAACGATTGGGTATCGGGCGGGGCTTTTAATGATGTGCTGACGGGCGGCAGCGGCAACGATACCCTGTACGGCGGCAGCGGCAACGATAGCTTGAACGGTGGTAGCGGCAACGATGTTTTGACTGGCGCAAGTGGCGACGATACGCTGCAAGGCGAAGCCGGCAACGATGTATTAAGCGGTGGTGTCGGTGCTGACACGTATCTCTACGCCAGAGGGGACGGCAGCGACGTCATCGTCGAGGAAAACAATGGCGGCAGCGAGATCAATGTATTGCGACTGACCGATTTGCTCGCTGCCGATGTTATTTATACCCATGAAGCAAGCGGCAACCTGAAAATCGCGATCCGTGATTTTGTTGACACGATAGAGATCCAGGGCTGGTACAACAATTCCGAGTCACGCCTGCAGAAAATTGTCTACGCCGATGGCAGCGTGCTGGACTCGGCGACGTTGACTAGCCTCGAGCAGGTGCAAGTCATCGGGCAGGGCCTGGGTGACCACCTGACTGGAACGCAATATAACGACATCATCGTCGGTACGGACGGCGATGATGTGATCAATGGTGCGGCTGGCAATGACATGATTTTCGGCGAAAGCGGCGCGGATACTTACAGCCTTTATCGCGGCATGGGGGCCGATATCATCTACGAGAGCATCGGGAGCGCGAGCCTTCTCATGCTGGCGGAAGGATTGACATTCGACCAGCTTGTCACCGAGCGTCAGAATAGCGATTTGTGGGTCCATTTCAGCGGCGCCAGCGATGGCGCATTGTTGAAAAATTACTTCGATGGTAATGATGCGTGGTTCGTCTCCACCGACGATGGCCAGAAAAAATCGATGGCCGATTTGATTGCCGAGGTGGCGAACCGCCCGGCCAGGGTAACGGTTGCGCAGTTGCGTCAGAACTGGATTGCACAGCTAAAAATCGCCGGCATTCAGGATTGTATTGAAGGCATAAACAATAGCAATGCAGCTACGCAGGAATATTATCAAACCTACGTACAACCGAACCCGGATGCGTTGAATATCACCGCTGTTTTTCGAAATGGCAATGTAACGCATACTAATTTCAGCTATAGGGATGTCGTGCATCAGAACGATGCGCAATACATTGAGCGTGCCACTGATGACTCGGTCTGGACAAGCGAAAGAGCCTTGAATGCGGTTGCGGTGAATCTTTCTGCTTCCCGTTTCGCTGTCACGGGTACGCAGGAAAGTGGGTATACCGTTAGCGATTATGGTCGACTGGACAACGCCGGCAGTGCAGCAAGCTTTACTGTTTTGCCCGGTGGCGGTTTGCCGGCGGGTGATTTCGACCCTGCTATTTATGGCATTGGCTTAACAGGAGTGGCAGACACTCAAGTCGTCATTCAACGTCAGGAAGAAATTACCAATATCGTAGGTAATATCGAGCAAATCGTGGCAGGCGCTACCGATGATGTCATCCTCACCTGGAGCGGCGGGGCAATCGATGGTGGCGATGGCGATGATTACCTGTATGTGCAAGGAGGCGGGGACGGCTTGGGGCAGTTCTTGTACGGCGGTGCAGGGAATGATTTTATTACCGGCGGCTATGATGCCGACTTCCTCGTCGGTGGAGATGGTAACGATCACCTTACCGGAAACCAGGGTAACGACACTTATTATTTGGTAGCCAATGAATCTGGTACCAAGATCATTGATGAAGCAACCGAGGTCTGGTATTTGCCGCGCAATCCTGACCGCGCAGAAGTATGGAATTCGGGTAGTCGCTATAGCGTCGACACGGTTGAGTTCGGCGCAGGAATTGATTTGAACAATCTTCAAATCGCGCGTGGTCAATACTTGAACCCCTATGACCTGTACTGGAAATCCTATGAGACGTTGGATTTTTCCTGGGGCGCAGACCGGTTGGCCCGGGTGTTGCTGCCCGACCCGACCTCATGGCAGTCGTCAGAAAATGATGGCTACGGTATCGAATACTTCAAGTTCTCCAATGGGGCGGTATTGACGATGATCGAAATGCTGGCATTGGCTGATGCATCCGGCGAAGCTGCCATTCCCGTCGATGTTTCGCTTACACCCGGTATCGACAGCCTAGTGTTCGCAGAAGACCACAGCCCAGCCTATGAACAACTGCTGTCCCCTGGCCTCGACTCGGCCGGTAGTGGCAACATTATTGGTGCCAGCATCGCCGACCTCAATTTCACGCCGGGCAGCAACCTCGAAAATCTTCCATTGGGTGGGAGCGGTGACACCAGTGGCACGGTAACGAGTTGGTTGCTGTCGTCGCCCTTGATGGAGTTTCATCTGGGGGGCAGCGATGCGGCAGCCATCGGGGGAGATCTGGCTTACCCGTATGCGAACAATGGCAATCTGTCGGCTTTGTCGATGACGCCAACCCAGGCATTGTGGGCTGATATTGTAATGGGTACATCGCCCAAAAACTTGCAAAGCATCACGGCACTCCAGGCTTAATATCTCCTCGATTGATCTGGAAAAACTGCTTGTTGTGCAACAGGATGCCTTTGTCCCGAGCTTATGGCACTAGATCGGGGGCGGGGCAAGCCAGATCGTATATTCGGAAAGGACAAATTTGCCAGTAAATCAGCGGTTTAGCGCTTGCTATGCCAAAATGAAAAAACGCGGCCAGGGCGTCATCCTCAACAACATCGGCAGCGCCGGCGAAAACTGGGATGCCGCCTACGTGATGTCACCGCTGGCCGGCTACATCAGCAGCACCATTATTACCATCGACGGCGGAAATGCGTCACGGCGCAAGAGCATGTGACAGCGATTTTTAATGCGGCTTGGCGTACTTCGCCACACCGGTCGCATCGATCAGCACACAGCGTTCGTTGCCCACCACCCAGGCATCGTGTCCCGGCGGCATATAAAACATGTCTCCCGGTCCGTATTCGAGCTGCGCGCCATCGTTCATTTTCACTATCATCTTGCCTTGCAGGATCATGCCCGTGTGCGCTGCCTGGCATGAATCTGTGCCGACG
>Ga0255338_1004518_pt1 | contig 14251 bp, 14 predicted proteins | sample MeOH1_35cm_T4_19_FD_203715 | JGI IMG/M metagenome (GOLD analysis project Ga0255338, IMG submission 203715) | Sandy soil microbial communities from University of British Columbia, Vancouver, Canada - MeOH1_35cm_T4_195 | ecosystem: Engineered > Artificial ecosystem > Sand microcosm > Unclassified ...
GGGTGGACCTGTTCGACAACGAGGTCGACTCCATCCGCACCTTCGACCCCGACAGCCAGCGCAGCCTGTACCCGGTGCCCGAAGTGCGCCTGCTGCCCGGGCGCGAATTTCCGATGGATGAGGACGCGCGCAAACTGTTCCGCCGCCGCTGGCGCGAACTGCTTGAAGGCGACCCGACCAAGAGCCGGCTCTACAAGGACATCGGCAACGGCGTGGCCAGCGCCGGCATCGAGTACTACCTGCCGCTGTTCTTCGAAGAAACCGCCAGTGTGTTCGACTACCTCGGCGCCGAGGCCACCGTGGTGCTGCACGGCGACCTGGAGCCCGCCTTCCAGCGCTTCTGGCAGGACACCAAGGACCGCTTCCGCCTGGCGCAGGGGGACCCGGACCGCCCTGCGCTGCCGCCCGAAACGCTCTTTTTGAATGCCGAGCAGTTCTACGCCCAGACCAAGGGCTACGCCCAACTGGCTATCCGCGCCAGCGAACGCCCTGAAGGCGAGGATGCGGCCTTTGCGGGCAGCTTCCAAAAACTCGAAGATCTCACCGTGGTACGCGGCGCCGAGGATCCGCTGGCCCGGCTCAAGGCCCATCTCCGCAACACCCAGCACCGCGTGCTGCTGCTGGCCGAGAGCGACGGCCGGCGCGAAAGCCTGCTCGACTTCCTGCGCGCCAGCAGCCTGATCCCCCCGGCTTTCGACTCGCTGCAGGACTTCCAGACCAGCGAGGAAAAAGTCGGCATTGCCACCGCGGCACTGACCTGCGGCTTTGGCTGGCTGGACGAAGGCATCGACCTCATCACCGAAACCGAGCTGTTCGCCGCCGGCCCCACCACGCGCCGGCGCAAGAAGCAGGAACAGGTCAGCGACGTCGAGGCACTGATCAAGGATCTCTCCGAACTCAATGTCGGCGACCCGGTGGTGCATTCCGCCCACGGCATCGGCCGCTACCGTGGCCTGGTCAACATGAGCGTCGGCCAGTTGCAGGACGACGGTACACCCGAGATGCAGGAATTCCTCCACCTCGAGTACGCCGACAAGGCTGTGCTCTACGTGCCGGTGAGCCAGCTGCAGCTCATCAGCCGCTACACGGGGGTGAGCGCCGACGAGGCACCGCTGCACAAACTCGGTTCCGGCCAGTGGGAAAAAGCCAAGCGCCGCGCCGCCGAGCAGATCCGCGACGCCGCGGCCGAGCTGCTCAACATCTACGCCCGGCGCGCCGCGCGCGAAGGCCACCCGTTCCGCTTCTCGGCAAAGGATTATGAGGTGTTTGCCAACGACTTCGGCTTCGAGGAGACCGCCGACCAGCGTGCGGCGATCCACGCCGTGATCCAGGACATGATCTCGCCGCGCCCGATGGACCGGCTGGTCTGCGGCGATGTCGGCTTCGGCAAGACCGAGGTGGCGCTGCGCGCCGCTTTCATTGCTGTCACCGGCGGCCGGCAGGTGGCCTTCCTGGCCCCGACCACACTGCTGGCGGAACAGCACTACCAGACCCTGGTGGACCGCTTCAGCAAGTGGCCGGTGAAGGTGGCCGAAATGAGCCGCTTCCGTTCGACCAAGGAGGTCACGGCCGCCATGAAAGGCATTGCCGACGGCACCATCGACATCGTCGTCGGCACCCACAAGCTGCTCAGCCCCGACACCCATTTCAAGAACCTGGGCCTGCTCATCATCGACGAAGAACACCGCTTCGGCGTGCGCCACAAGGAGGCCATGAAAGCCTTGCGCGCCGAGGTGGACGTGTTGACGCTCACCGCCACACCGATTCCGCGAACGCTGGGCATGGCGTTGGAAGGCCTGCGCGACCTCTCCGTGATTGCCACCGCACCGCAGCGCCGTCTGGCCATCAAGACCTTCGTCCGCACCGAGGGTCATGGTGTGATCCGTGAAGCCGTGCTGCGCGAGCTCAAGCGCGGCGGCCAGGTCTACTTCCTGCACAACGAGGTGGAGACCATCGAGAACCGCCGTGCCAAGCTGGAAGAGTTGCTGCCGGAAGCGCGCATCGCGGTAGCGCACGGCCAGATGCCGGAGCGCCAGTTGGAGGCCGTGATGCGCGACTTCGTGGCTCAGCGCTACAACCTGCTGCTGTGCTCCACCATCATCGAAACCGGCATCGACGTGCCGACGGCCAACACCATCGTCATCAGCCGTGCCGACAAGTTTGGCCTGGCCCAGCTGCATCAGCTGCGCGGCCGCGTCGGCCGCAGCCACCACCAAGCCTATGCCTACCTGATGGTGCCCGACAAGGACGGTCTGACCAAGCAGGCCGCGCAGCGCCTGGAGGCCATCCAGCAGATGGAGGAACTGGGCTCGGGCTTTTACCTCGCCATGCACGACCTGGAAATCCGCGGCGCGGGCGAGGTGCTGGGCGAAAACCAGAGCGGCAACATGCTGGAAGTGGGCTTCCAGCTCTACAACGAGATGCTGAGCGAGGCCGTGCGCAGCCTGAAGGAAGGCAAAGAGCCGGACCTGCTGGCGCCGCTGAGCGTCACCACCGACATCAACCTGCACGCACCAGCCCTGCTGCCCGACGACTACTGCGGCGACGTGCACATGCGCCTGAGCTTCTACAAAAAGCTGGCTACCGCCAAAACAACAGAACAGATTGACACTCTGATGGAGGAGATTGTCGACCGCTTCGGCAAACTGCCGCCACAGACCCAGACCTTGATCGACGTGCACCGCCTGCGCGTGATTGCCAAGCCCTACGGCGTGGTCAAGGTCGATGCCGCGCCGCACCTGATCACCATCACCTTCAGGAAGGATGCGCCGGTCGACGGCATGCGGGTGATCGAATTGATCCAGAAGAACCGCCACATCAAACTGGCCGGCAACGAAAAACTGCGCATCGAGCGCGAGCTGCCCGACCAGAAGGCGCGCGCGCACCTGGTGCGCGATGTGCTGCGCAGCCTGGGCCAGCCCAAAACCGAGGCCGCCCCGGCCTGATATTTCTCACCTTGAACATGAGTACACAAGAAATTTCTCCCGGCCTGGTCACCCAGGGCATCACTCCGCCGCTGCGCCTGAGCGACTTCAAGCTGATTGCCTTCGACATGGACTCCACCCTCATCAACATTGAATGCGTGGATGAAATTGCCGACGCGGTCGGCCGCAAGGCCGAGGTCGCAGCGATTACGGAGGCCGCCATGCGCGGCGAGATTGCCGACTTCAAGGAAAGCCTGCGCCGGCGCGTCGCCCTACTCAGGGGCGTTACCGTGGCCGATATGGCTCGTGTGTACGAAGACCGATTGCGCCTCAACCCCGGCGCCGCCAACCTGGTGGCTGCCTGCAAGGCCGTGGGCATGAAGGTGCTGCTGGTCAGCGGCGGCTTCACCTTCTTCACCGACCGCGTGCGCGACCTGCTGTCCATCGACTTCACCCGCTCCAACGTGCTCGAGGTACAAAACGGCGTGCTCACCGGCCGCATGATCGACCAGCCGTGGGGCGACATCTGCGACGGCGCCGAAAAACGCCGCATGCTGCTGCAGACCTGCGAGCAGTTGGGCATCCGTCCGCAGCAGGCCATTGCCATGGGTGACGGTGCCAACGACCTGCCCATGATGGGCGAGGCCGGCCTGTCCGTGGCCTACCACGCCAAGCCCAAGGTGCGCGAACAGGCCATGGTCGCCATCAACAGCGGCGGCTTGGACCGCTTGCTTGATATCCTGAAGTAAGGGAAACGTGCGGCCATGCGCGTGCGTCAACTCCGACTCGGCTTCAGATCCTGGCTGCTGGATTGGCGATCCCATGGCCTCACGCTGCTGACGGTGGTGTTGGTCTACGCCGGCCTACACCTATGGCAGACGCGCCATCTGGCCGACGGTCCCGCCCCGATGTTTACCGCCACGCTGGTCAATTCACAAGCCATCGGCAGCATCAACCTTGAGCAGTGGCACGCTGCTCATCCCCGCCAAGCCGTGGCCTTGCACTTCTGGGCTGAATGGTGCCCGATCTGCCGCATGGAAGAAGACAGCATCAGCGCTGTGCAACACGACTGGCCCGTGCTAGGCGTGGCCATGCAGTCGGGCGATGCGGCGCGGGTGCAGACTGTGCTGAACAAGCGGGGACTGCCCTGGCAGACCGTCATCGATCTCGACGGCGGCATCGCGCGACGCTATGGCCTGTCCTCCGTCCCCGCCTTCATTGTGCTCGATGCGCAGGGCCAGATCCGCTTTGCCGAAGTCGGCTACACCAGCGAAATCGGCATGCGCCTGCGCCTGTGGTGGGCTCAGACTTTCTGAAGCTACACTGCCAGCAAGCAGTCTTCTGTTTTCAAATCTCTTGATTCATGGAGTTCGTGATGAAGTTGTTTGCGCGCACCCTTGCAGCAGTCCTGGCCTGTGGCACCGTTTTGTCGGCCCAGGCCCTGGTCATCGGCATCACGGAGGGCGTGACCTACCGCGCCACCGACAATGAAATCGAAGCGCGTTTCGAGGCCATCGGCAAGGTGCTGGGCAGCGCGACTCGCCAGCCGGTCAAGCTGCAGGTCATCAGCAGTTACAACGGCCTGCGCGATGCCCTGAAGAAGGGACAGGTCGACCTCGCCTTCATCCACCCGTCGCACATCGCTTTCGAAGCCATCAAGGGCGGCGGCTTCAAGGCTCTGGCGTGGACCACCGGCTACACCCAATACAAAGTGTCCTTCCTGTGCAAGGAGCCGCAACCGATCCAGAACTGGGCCACGGTAGCCGGCAAGGCCTTCGTCACGCCCGACCCGGACTCCATCACCGCCGTCATGACGCGCGCCATGCTGGCTGAGCACAAGCTGAAACCGACCGATGTGAAGCTGCAGACCACGCGCTACCAGGATGCCGTTCCCTTCTATGTCGAGAACGGCTTCGCCGCATATGGCGCTACCGCCTCCGGCAGCGTGATCAAGGCCTGGAAGGACAAGGGCGGCAAGACCTGCGCCGAATCGCGCCCCATGCCGATCAAGCAGTGGATTGCGTCCACCCGGCTCGACCCCTCGCTTGCCAACGCCCTGCGCGATGCCCTGCTCGGCTTGGACCAAAACGAGCCGGGCCGCCGCGCCCTGGCGGCCTCGGGCTACAAGGGCTTTGTCGCACCGTCCGAAGAGCTGGAAAAGCAGCTCATCGTCTGGCTCGGCCTCTGAGCCGGCTCGTCTGAGCTGATCGGCATCAGACCTGCTCGATCACAGGACGCCCGGACGCCACGGCAAAACGCGCCAAGGTCTTGATGCCCGAGTCGGGGCGCGTGACATCCTCCACCGCCCGCAACGTGGTGCTGAGCTGTCGCGGCGTGAAGTCCACCACCCCGTAGCCGCGGTACTGCCCATCGGCAAAAATAAAGTGCGGGTTCTCGGCCACCTGCGCTGCGCCGCCCGCGCGTGAGCTGATGCTGGTACCGCAGAACTCCACCCCCACGCTGGGGCTGGCTGCTACGGCATAGTCGGCCAAGACGTGCCCGACCCAGTTCTCGTGCACATCGCCCCCCAGCAGCACCGGGTTGGCCGCTTTGTTGCGACGCAGTGCATCGGTCAGGCGGGTACGGGCGGCCGCATAGCCGTCCCAGCCATCGTTCCACAGGTTTTGCCCCGGCCCAGGGCGGGCATCACGCTGACCAAACAGCGTCTGCTGCCCGATCACATTCCACTGCCCCATCGAATGCGCCAACGCGCCGTCGAGCCATTGCTCCTGCGCGGCCCCCAAGTAGCTGCGCTGCGGGTCGCCCCAGGTCGGGCAGGCGGCCGGATCGACCAGACTGCCACCCGGTTTGCCATTCTTCAGGCAGGGCTGGCGGTCGCGGTACTGGCGCCCATCCAGCAAATAGAGCGAGGCCAGCCGGCCAAACGGCACCTGGCGGTAGATGCGCATCTCGGCGCCGTGCGCCAAACCGGCCAAGGCCTGGGTCAGCACCGAGGCCCGCAGCGGCATGTGCTCGTAATAGGCCTGGTAGGCTGCGGCACGGCGGGCGGCGAAGTCGGGCACCGTGCCCATACCCAGCACGCCATTGCCCTCATGCAGACCGGCGTAGTCATTCTGCACCTCGTGGTCATCCCAGGTCATTAGCCAGGGGCAGACAGCATGCATGGCCTGCAAATCGGCGTCACTCTTGTAGAGGGCATAGCGCTGGCGGTAAGCGTCCAGCGTCAGCGCCCAGCCCCCCGTCACCGGCCGCACGGCATTGAGTGCACCCGGGTATTCGTAGATGTAGTCGCCCAGGAACAGCACGGCGTCCAGGTTTTCGGCCCGCATGTGGCGCCAGGCGCTGTAGTAGCCGTGCTCCCAGCGTTGGCAGGAGGCATAGCCCAGCCGCAGCCGGGCGGGACTGGCATCAGGAGCCGGGAAGGTGCGGGTGCGGCCAGTCGGACTGACGGCCGCTCCAGCCATGAAGCGGTAGAAGTACCAGCGGTCCGGGTCCAGACCCGTGACTTCGGCGTGCACCGCATGGGCCAGTTCCGGTAGCGCCTGCACCTGACCACTGCGGGCGATACGGCTGAAACTCTCGTCATGCGCCACCTCCCAGCGCAACGTCACCGGGCCGTGCAAGGGCTCGGCCGGCAGCAGGCGCGTCCACAGCACCACCGAATCGTGCGCCGGCGAGCCGCTGGCGACGCCCAGTGTGAAAGGGTCGCGCGACCAGCGCGGCTGGCTCCAGGCGCTGCGCGGCAACCATAAAGTGCCGGCCGTAGCCGCCGCCAGCTTGAGCAGATCGCGACGATCGGTGACGAAGGGGACGGAATGAAGCATCGTGTTCGGCCGGGTTCAGTGCTCCGCCCATCATGCCACCGCATCCGGTTACAAAGTCGCCGTTGACACGCCCCAGTCCCAGCCCTAGAGTCAAAAACAACATCATTGGAGTTCCAGGAGCCCCGCATGGCTATTTCCTCCGCCACCCAAGCCATCAGCACCCCGCCGCCGCCCAAGGCGCGTCAGGCCGAGGAAGTTCGTGCGCAGGAATACCGTGCCGAACAGCAGAAGGCGGCCGAACGGGCGCAGCAGGAAGCCAGGCGCAACGCCCAGCCCGTGGTGAACACCCAAGGCCAGAGCACTGGCCGCATCGTCAACACCAGCGCGTAAATTGGAGTCCGGCGTGTTCGGCCTCGCATCCACTTCCAGCAGCCTGTCAGGCGTGCAGCTAAGCCTGTACCAAGCCAAGCTGCAGCAGGCCCGGCGCGAAGCAGCGCAGGCGCAGACCAAGGTCCAGTCGCTGGAAGCTCAAACCGAAGCTGCGCGCCAGGAAGCGGCCCATGCCGCCGACAATGCCCGCGCCCTTGAAGGGCAGCCACTGCGCCGCGGCGGCATACTCAATACCCAAGGCCAGACGACCGGCCGTCTGCTCGACATGCAGGTCTGAACGCGCCGCCGGCGCCGCGCGCTCAGCCGCGCTGGCGCAGCGCCTCGTACAGGCACACGCCGCTGGCCACCGACACGTTCAGGCTCTCCACCCCACCCTTCATCGGAATGCTCACCAGCTCATCGCAGGTCTTGCGCGTGAGTTGCCGCATGCCCTGCCCTTCGGCGCCCAGCACCAAAGCCACCGGGCCTTTCAAGTCGACCTGGTACAGCGTCTTGGGCGCATCATCGCTGGTGCCGATGCACCAGATGTTGCGCTCCTTGAGCTCGTTCAGGGTGCGCGCCAGATTGGTCACCATGAAGTACGGCATGGTTTCGGCCGCGCCGCTGGCCACCTTGGCCACCGTGGCATTGATGCCCACCGCATGGTCCTTGGGCGCGATCACGGCATGTGCGCCGGCACCGTCGGCCACGCGCAGGCAGGCGCCCAGATTGTGCGGGTCGGTCACGCCGTCGAGTACCAGCAACAAAGGCGATTCGGCAATGCTGTCGAGCAGGTCGTCCAGCGATTTGACCTGGGCCACCGGCTCCACCCGCGCCGCCACGCCCTGGTGGCCATGGCTGCCGCACAGCTTGGCCAGACGCAGGCCGTCGGCCTCGATCAGTCGTACGCCGGCTTCATGGACTTTCTCGAGGAACTGGCGCATGCGCGCATCACGCCGCGTCGACTCGTAATAGATTTCAATAATGGATTTCGGCGCCATCTTCAGACGGACGCCCACGGCGTGGAAGCCGAACAGGACTTTGGGCGAGGACATGGGGGTGGATTATCCCCTCTTGTCCTCAGACGGCCTCGGCCACCACGTGCCCGGCTTCGATGGTGATGCGCCGCTCGCAGCGCCGGGCGATGCCGGCATCGTGCGTCACCAGCAGCAACGTCGTGCCCTGCTCGCGGTTGAGTTCGAACATCAGCGCCATCACCTTCTCGCCGGTGGCAAAGTCCAGGCTGCCGGTCGGTTCGTCGGCCAGCAGCACGGCCGGCTGCACCACGAAAGCGCGTGCCAGCGCCACCCGCTGCTGCTCGCCACCGGACAGTACCTTGGGGTAGTGGCCCAGGCGCTGCGCCAGCCCAACCCGGGAAAGCATCTCGGTGGCGGCTTGGCGGGCATCGCGACGGCCGGCCAGCTCCAACGGCAGCATGACATTCTCCAATGCTGTCAGATGGCCCAGCAACTGGAAGCTCTGGAACACGAAACCCACTTTGCGGGCCCGCAGCGCGGCACGGGCATCCTCGTCCAGCGCGAACAGGTCCTGTCCGGCCAGGCGCACTGTGCCGCGCGTGGGCGTGTCGAGTCCGGCGATGATGGACAGCAGCGTGCTCTTGCCTGAGCCCGAGGCGCCGACAATGGCCACCGTCTGCCGTGCCGGAACGTGGAAGTCGATATCGCGCAAAATGTCGAGGGTGCCGGTGGCGTCGGTCACCGACTTGTACACGTGCGCCACGGAGATGATGGATTCAGACATGAGGCTTTCTTTGTTTCGACGCTACTTTATCGCGGCCGGCGTACTGGCTGCTGCTGCGGGGCTTTGCATGGCCGCTGAACCGGCCCCGCGCACTGTGCTGGTACTGGGCGATTCGCTCAGCGCCGAGTATGGCCTGAAGCGCGGCAGTGGCTGGGTGGCCCTGCTGGAGCAGCGGCTGGCGCATGAGAGAAAGCCCACCACGGTCATCAACGCCAGCATCAGTGGCGACACCACCTTTGGCGGCCGGTCTCGCTTGCCGGCCCTGCTGGCGCAGCACCGCCCCAGCATCGTGGTCATCGAACTCGGCGGCAACGATGCACTGCGCGGTCTGGCACTGGCCAATACCGAAGACAATCTGGCCTGGATGACACAGGCGGCACAAAAGGCCGGCGCCCGCGTCCTGTTGGTCGGCATGCAGGTGCCACCCAATTACGGGCCGGATTACAGCAGGCGCTTTGCCTCCCTGTTTGGCAGCGTGGCACGCACCCACAAGGCGGCGCTGGTGCCCTTCCTGCTCAAGGGCGTGGGCGATGTCCCGGATGCCGCGCGGCTGTTCCAGACTGACCGTATCCACCCGAACGAGCAAGCGCAACCCATCCTGCTGGACAACGTCTGGCCAGAATTGAAGAAACTGTTTTCATGAGTTTGACAACCATCACCGCCGAAGAGGCGCTGCGCCGGCTCGGCGAGTTCGACACCATCATCGATGCCCGCAGCGAGGACGAGTATGCCGAGGACTATCTGCCGGGTGCCGTGAACTGGCCCACGCTCAACAATGAAGAGCGCAAACAGGTCGGCACGATGTACAAGCAGGTCAACGCCTTCGAGGCCAGCAAGCGTGGCGCGGCCATGGCGGCACGCAACATCTCCCATCACATCGAGCGCGAGGTGCTGGACAAGCCCAAAGGCTGGAAGCCGCTGGCCTACTGCTGGCGCGGCGGCAAGCGCAGCGGCTCACTCTCGCTGGTGCTGAGCCAGATCGGCTTTCGCATCACCCTGCTCGAAGGTGGCTACAAGGCCTTCCGCCACGCCCTGCTGGAAGACATTCCGCGCCTGGCGCCGAAGTTCGACTGGCGCGTGATCTGCGGCACCACCGGCTCCGGCAAAACGCGGCTGCTGCAGGCGCTGGAACAAGCCGGCGCCCAGGTGCTGGACTTGGAGGCGCTGGCGAACCACCGTAGTTCGGTGCTGGGCGCCCTGCCTGGCGTACCGCAACCGTCACAAAAGCACTTCGACACCCGTATCTGGGACGCGCTGCGCCGGTTTGACCCGGCGCGCCCGGTGTTCGTGGAAAGCGAAAGCAAAAAGGTAGGAAATGTGGCCGTGCCGGCAGCCCTGATCGAGGCCATGCGTACGGCTCCCTGCCTGAACTTGGTGCTGCCCGATGAGCAGCGCATAGCGCTTCTGATGGAGGACTATGACTTCTTCGTGCGTGATCGCGAGGCTTTTTGCGAGCGGCTCGACGCGCTGACCCAGTTGCGCGGCAAACAGGTGGTCGACGACTGGAAAACCCAGGTTCGCGCCGGCGAGATCGAACCCGTGGTGCGCGACCTGTTGCTCAGCCACTATGACCCGGTGTATTTGCAGTCGATGGCGCGCAACTTCAAGCAATACACCCAGGCGCAGACCATCAGCCCGACAGACCGCTCGCTACCGGCAATGCAGGTGCTGGCCCATGCGCTGCTAGCGCAACAGCAGGACCTCGCCGCAGCATGAGCCTCAGCATGTCATCGGCCAGCCTGCCGGTGTTCCGGCTGTCGCTGGACCATCTGCGGCATATCGTCCAGAAAGGTATCGACGACGCGCAGGCGCGTGGCTATGCGCCGCAGGTTCTGATGCAGGCGCGCCTGGCACCGGACATGCTGCCGTTTTCACGGCAGGTCACAGTGGCCTGCGATGTGGCCAAGATCTGGGGCCATCGCATGCTGGAACTGGAGCCGCCCACGTACCCAAACGACGAAACCACACTGGAACAGCTGCAGGCCCGCATTGACCAGACCCTGGCCTGGCTGGCCACCATTCCGGCGGATGTTCTGGACGGTGCCGAGGAACGCGACATCACCATGCCCGCAGGCAACGGCCGGACACAGACCCTGCGCGGCGAGGATTACCTGAAGCACTGGGCCATTCCCAACCTGTTTTTTCACATCACCACCGCGTATGCCATCCTCAGACATAACGGGGTGCCACTGGGCAAACGTGATTTCCTGTACGGCCCGGACGCGCCGTGGGTGTCGGCTTCCACGAAATAAGCTGGGCAGCTCGTTGGATGTTGCAGGGGTGATGCCAAGCCCGCCAATTTCCGGCTGGGAAGGGCTTCGTTCCGCTCAAATCGGAACGAACAGCATGATTCCAAAGTTGATGTCCACAAAGAGTGCCCCGGCGGTGATCAGCCCCCCCATGATGCGAGGACGGCTTCGGGCCCAGGTGTCGAAGCCCATGTGCATGGCATCGAAGGGCCGGGTCCAATGGTGTGTGGAACACCACTGATTCATGCGTTTTTCGATGGCGATCAGCGTTTCAGGAAAGAAAAACAACATGATGCCCACGGCCAGCACGAGCAACTCGCCCACGATCAGGAACCATTGAACGGCGGCCACGGCAATCTCGGAAACCAATGAATATTTGCTGTTTCGGATACCCAATGCAGCGACAAAATCGTCCGCATGCACCTGCATGATCAGGACATAAGTCGAATACACCACGAGCAACATGAGTACAACCCACACCCGGCGGCAAAAGCGATAAATCTCCGCATCGACATCCCGCGGTATGTCAAACCACCGCATGCTGTGCCGCGTCGATATCCAGCGATTCATCCATCCGAATACATACTGCATACGCTGGGGCGCCAAGATCAGTCCGGCACCGACAGCAACGCCGACTAGACCGAACAGAAAGAAAAACCTGATGAAAAACGGAACCAGAAACTGGTCGAACAGCAGATCGCTCATGAATTTTGTTGCTCCAGACAATCAATTATTTCAGCATGCACCGGAATCGCGAGGCTGGCAAGCCTAGGTTTCAGCGCAAATCATTGGGTACTGCGCGCATTTGACCATCCGCTGCCGGGTCGCATCCCAATACATCCTACACCTCCCACCGCACCGCACCGCGGTAGGCATGCCATGTCGCATGCCCCAGCCAGGGCCCGACGAACAGCAGCCCCAGGCCTGACGGAATGAGCGCCACCAGCACCAGCAAACTGATCAACGTGCCCCACAGCAGCAGCACCGGCAGGTTGCTGAAGAAGACCTGCAGGCTGGTGATCGAGGCCGAAATGGCATCGGTATCGCGATCGAGGATCATGGGAATGGACACCACCGAGGTGGCGAACACCAGGCCGGCAAATGCGCCGCCGACCACCAGATAGACCGCTACGAACTCCCAGTTCTCCGGGTTGAAAACCGCCTGCAACACGCCGGCGGTGGATGGCATGCCGGTATTGAAGAAGACGGCAAACACCACCAGCGAGGCCCGGCCCCAAAGCAGCTCCAGCACGATGAGCACCAGCACCAGCATGCCCATGCTGCCGAGGTGCGAATCCCAGCAGGTCAAGGAATAGACGATATCGGGTGCCTCCCCCCGTTCGCGCCGACGGCTGACCTCATACAGGCCCATGGCCAGGAACGGGCCAACCAGCACGCAGCCCGAGGCAATCGACATGGTGTACTCGGGCAGGTGATAGAAGATGGCCCGCAGCAGCATGGCCATAAGCCAGAAACAAGTACCGTAGAATAGGGCAATGCCCTTGGCCGCCCACAGGTCCTGCCAACCGCGCGCCAGCCAACGGAACGGGTCGGTAAAACCGAGCGTCACGATCTCGCGCTTGGGCCCCACCGGCGGTGGTGGCACATAAGGCTTGGGGTTTTCTGGCAGGCCGGGGGCCTCGGACGCGGAATTGATCTTGGTCATGGATGCCAAGACTAGCGGGCGTCAACACCGCTGGCTACTCAGGAAAACACCAACCTGAGTAGAGATATGGCCGATCACCCCAGGGCAGCGGCCAGCGCCTGCGCCAGGTCGGCCTGCAAATCCTCCGCCGCCTCGAGCCCGACCGAAAAGCGCACCAGATGACCACGCGCCAGATGTGCCGGCCATTTCTCACGCATGCTGGCCAGCTCGTACGGCACGACCAGGCTCATGGGCCCGCCCCAGCTGTAGCCGAGCTTGAACAGGCGCAGCGCGTCGCAAAAGGCATCCACCTGCGCCGGGCTGTATTGGGGATCAAACAGCACGCTGAAAAGGCCGGCCGCCCGTCCCGCGTCGCTCCCGCACAAGGCCTGCCAATGGGCATGCCCGGGCGAGCCCGGCAACGCCGGGTGCAGCACCTGGGCGAATTCAGGTCGCGTCTGGCACCATTGGGCCAGGGCCCGTGCCGTCAGGTCGTGCGCCCGATAGCGCAGCGGCAAGCTGGGTAGCGAACGCAGCACCGCCTCCACGTCGTTGGCGCCGACACCCAGCCCCAGTCGCATATGGGTGAGCTTGAGACGGATGTGCAGCGCCTCGTCGCGCGTGACCACGCTGCCCATGAGCACATCGCCGCCGCCGCTGGGGTACTTGGTCAGCGCATGGGCCGAGATGTCGACGCCCAGGCCGTCACCGAGATTGAAGGGGTTGAACGCCAGGCCTGCACCCCAGGTATTGTCCAGCGCCGTGAGCACGCCTCGACTGCGGCAGATGCGCACCAGTTCCCGCAAGTCAGGGAACTCCAGCGTCACCGAACCGGCAGCTTCCAGCCAGACCAGCCGGGTTTGGCTTCTGATGCGGCGCGCCAGATCCTGTGGGTCCATCGGATCGTAGAACTGGTGCGTGATGCCCCAGTCCTTGAGCTCGCCTTCGGCCAGTGCCTTGTTGGGGCCATAGGCGTTGTCGGGGATCAGCACCTCGTCGCCGCGCTTGAGCAAGGCCAGCCCCACATTGGCAATCGCAGCCAGGCCGCTGGGCACCAACACGCACTGTGCGCCGCCTTCGAGCGTACACAGGCGCTCCTCCAGCAGGTAGGTGGTGGGCGTGCCGTGCAAGCCGTAGGTGTAGCCGGTCTTGTCTTTCCACTCGCGGCTGCGCATGGCCGCCACGCTGGGGAAAATCACGGTCGAGGCCTTGAACACACCCGGCTGCGGCGCGGCAAAGCCTTCCGGCGGTATGTAAGGATGGTGGATCAGCTCGGTGCTCTTGTCGCTCATGTCGTTGCCTTGAAAATAGCCAGACAGAGCTTAACGCGATCCGTGCCGCGTGACGTGTCTTAGTCCAAGGCACCCGCGGAACCGGCTTCGCCGGGCCGCTGGGTGCGCCCCCTGCAAGGGGGGGGCGCAGCGACACAACGTGTCGCGCAGCCTAGGGGTGCCTCATATCTTCCACTTATTCAGCAGTTGCGCCGGGCGCATGCGGTCGTAACTCTCGAAGGGCTGGTGGATCCAGGGGTTGGTCGGCAGGAATTCCACCGAGAAGTCAGCCTTGAAGCTGGACTGG
>Ga0255338_1004519_pt1 | contig 14250 bp, 6 predicted proteins | sample MeOH1_35cm_T4_19_FD_203715 | JGI IMG/M metagenome (GOLD analysis project Ga0255338, IMG submission 203715) | Sandy soil microbial communities from University of British Columbia, Vancouver, Canada - MeOH1_35cm_T4_195 | ecosystem: Engineered > Artificial ecosystem > Sand microcosm > Unclassified ...
CGGCGTCTGTCCAAAGCGAGGCTGTCACCATGCCGCCTGGGCGCAGGCCGGGCAACGCGGTGTCGGTGACGTCGACGAGGTTGCCATCATGATTCTCTAGCAGGACCGACTGGGGACTGGTCGGGTATTCGCCGGGGACGACGCGACCGCCGATGAAGACGCCCAGGGTGCCGTTATGCCGGAAGTCGGCGGCGCTTACCGTCGCGGCCGAGAACGCAGGCAGACTGAATTGGGTGGCCGGGGCCTCGGTGAACTTGCCGTGGCCATTGTTGAGATAGAGATGACTGCGAAGCATGTCGTTGCCTTTATCCGCCTCGACGCCACCGGCCACCAAGAGCAAGTCCATCGCGCCATCCCGGTTTACGTCGATGAACAGGACCGACATAACTTCACGTTCGATGGTGTCGTCCCAGGGTTGCTGCTGACGCGAGCGAGCAAAATGGCCGTGGCCATCGCCCAGATAGAGTGCACTCCCGTGGCCCGCCGCCCCCGCGAAGAAGAGGTCGGGCTGACCATCCGCATTGGCATCTCCCCAGGCCATGCCGCCCCCGAGTGTGTTCATGCGGTTGGGCAGCAGCGACTGGCGCTTCATGTCATCGAAGAGGCGTTCCTGGTTCACGAAATCGAGACCGATTTCCCGTGCCTGGTCCCGCAACAGGCCGTGGTCGACGGGACGACTGGCCAGGACGGACGTCCGCTGCGCCGGACCGGTCGGTTCGGTGATGACATAATGCCGATTGGCCACGAGGCCGGGAAATTTCTGCACCTGGCCGCTGGGCCAGCGGATTTCCAGCTCCTTGATCGCTTCGCTCGTGCCCAGGCCGAAATGCAGCACCGGATCGGATGACGACAGGGCCCCGCGCGCCACACTGAGCCGGCGCATCTGCACGCCCTGCTCAGTGCGGGCGAGGACCGTGGTGCCGACTCCATAGCGGTTATCCGCGGTGCCTTGGAGCCGGATGGTGAGGCTGTTGCCGGCCGGGCAGTCGTTGCGGTATAGGCTGATGCCGTCCTCATAGTTCACGTAGACGAGGTCGAGATCGCCATCGTGGTCGAAGTCGGCAAAGGCCGACCCGAAGCTCACGCCGTGATGATCCAGACCCCAGTCCTGCTGGACCTTGGTGAAGCGCAGGTTGTGGTCGTTGCGGAAGGCGAGGTGGGTTTCCTTCTGCGGCGGCTGGCGCCGCATGAGGGCGATGATTTCCGACGGGGACTGCAGCTTCTTGATTTGGTTGAGCAGGTCGGAATCGATGAAGGGTCGCACCATGCCGTTGGTCACGTGAAGGTCGATCCAGCCGTCGTTGTCGAGGTCCTCGAAGCGCGGGGACCAGCTCCAGTCGGTGCTGCCGAGTCCGGTCATCTTGGCCACCTCCAGGAAGCGATCCGCGCCGGAATTCAGGAAGACGGCGTTCTTCATGTACTGCGGCGTGACGACCGTATCCATGTAGTTCACCAGTCCGCCCATGTCGCCCATCGCCACCTTGGATTTGAAATGGGTGGTGCCGGCCATTTCCGAGACCATCAGGTCGGGCAGGCCGTCATTATTGATGTCGCCGGTATCGGATCCCATCGAGAACCACGTCGTGTGCGGCACCGTCGTGACGAGAACATCAGTGAACGTGCCGTCGCCGTTGTTGCGGTAGAAGAAATCCGGGGCCGCGAAGTCGTTTGCGACATAGAGGTCGGGCCAGCCGTCGGCGTTGTAGTCGAGCCAGGTCGCGGAATGGCCGTGGGCGGGCTCGCGGGATATACCGGCCCGGATTGATACCTCCTCAAAGGTGCCGTCGCCACGGTTGTGAAAGAGCCGACCGGTTTCACCATCCGGCGATCGCGCTGCATCCGCAATGTTGCAGAGCACGAAGAGATCGAGGCGACCGTCACGGTCGTAGTCCTCGAACGCACCGACCACGCTGCCTGACACGAGGTCCAACCCGGCTTGGTGAGCGGCCTCCTTGAAATGGCCCTTGCCGTCATTCAGGTAGAGCAGGTTGGGGGCATTGAACCGACAGACGTATATATCGAGATAACCGTCGTTGTTCACGTCGGCCATGGTTGCGCCGGTTTTCCAGCCGGCGCCGTTGGCCGCGGCGGGACCGGCGACACCCGCGGCGTCGGTGATGTCGGTGAACTTGAAGGGAGCGACCTGCTTGAACAATTGGGACGGGCGGGTCTTGTTCGCCACGAAGATGTCGGCGAAGCCATCGCCATCCACGTCGCCAACCGCGATGCCTGAGCCGATCGAACCGGTCGAGAATTCCAGATAGCGCGTGCCCCACATCGCGGGGTCGTCATAGGGATTCGCGTTGGTCAGGCCGGATTCAGTGGCGGGAATGGCCGTGAAACCCATCTTGTTCGACGCCCCGCTCCTCGGCGCAAGCGGGGTGGACTGGACCAAGGGTGCCGCCTGAGCGGTGGCGAGCAGGCTGCAGATGATCACCAGCAGGGCGGCTGGACGCGAAAGGGAATTCGTTGGTTTCATGCGGGGAGGGGTTGGGACCAGACGACGGACCCGCGGGGTATCGGGATCCAGTTTGGCCGCGCCTCATCATACGCAGCTGACGGCGCGGGCCGCTGCGCAGAAATTGTTCAGGGGCGTGCAGGCGTTGAGAACAGCTTACCCCGAATCAGTGGCGTTCTGCCCCATGGCCCGCTCGGCAGCGTCGTCACACTCAGCGTGACTGTGCATCCTTATTTCGTCGGGCCCGGGCTCAATTGTCGGGCGAGGACCGCCGGATCACCGGTGGGCAGGCGACAGGAGTAGTTCTCGCAGACATAGGCCGTGGGGAGAACTTCCGGTCCGCGTGGCAAGGCGCGGATGAACTCAACCTGTGCTTCAAGCACTGGCCGGCTTTGCGTGTCGATGCGCAGCAACACATGCCGGGGGAGGTGACGACGCCAGACTTCCTTGACGAGCAGCGGGGTGCGTTCGTCGCCGGCCTCACCTTGAATCAGGATCTGCTGCGCCGTGCCATCCAGCCAGCCAAGGGCGGACAGCATTTGCGGCAAGTCGAAGGGCGACCGTTCCAATTGTGGCCCGAAGGCACGGGCGGTACGGGTCGCCAGTTCGCGCCACTCGCCGCGGTGCAATATGGCGGCGAGCCGGGACAGGTTGCGCACGGCCACGGAGTTGGGCGAGGGTTCGGCCCCGTCGTTACCGGCTTTCAAGCGCAGCAACACATGCGGATCACCGGCGGCGCTGGCAAAGTAGCCGCCGGCGGTGGCATCCCAGAAAATATCGTTTTGCCGGCCCTGCAGTTCCACGGCCCATTCGAGATGGCGGATGTCGAATGTCGCCTCATAGAGGTCGATCAGTCCCTGGATGAGGAAGGCATAGTCCTCGGCGAATCCACGCTCGTCACGGATGCCATCGCGATAGCTGTGCGCCAGATGTCCGGTGGCGGAATCGCGGAGCTTGGCGTGGAGGAAGTCGACGGCCCGCTCAGCTGTTGCGGCATACGCGGGATCGCCGAGCACTTGGGCCGCCCGGGCAAAGGCCGAGATCATCAGCCCGTTCCAAGCGGTGATGATCTTGTCGTCGCGCGGCGGGCGGGGTCGCTTTTCCCGGACGGTCTCCAATCGACTGGCGGCATCACTGAGCGCAGCCCGGATTGCTTGTTCGCTCAGGCTGAATTTCAGCGCACACTCGGTCACCGTGTGGGCGCGGTAGAGAACGTTACAGCCCGACAGCTCCTCGCCTTGTTCACGGGCGACGTTGCCATCCGGCCGCACGCCATACGCATAAGTGAACAAGGCGGCGTCCTTCGGCCCGAGGATGGCCTCAATCTCGGCGGCATTCCAAACATAGAAGGCACCCTCGCGCTGGCCGGTGGGGCTGGCCGAGGCGGGGCTGTCGGCGTCCTCCGCTGAGTAGAATCCGCCCGCGGGGTCCGTCAGGTCGCGGCGCACATAGCCAAGGATGCCCACGGCAGTGTCACGGAGCAGCGGATCAGCGGTGAGCTGCCAGGCGGTGAGAAATGCGCCGGCGAGTTGCGCCTGATCATAGAGCATTTTCTCAAAATGCGGCACGCGCCACGCGGCATCGACAGCATAGCGGTGGAAGCCGCCGCCGAGTTGGTCGTGGATACCGCCCGCGGCGAGGGCGCGCAGCGTTTGTACCGCCATGTCCCGCGCTCGGTCCCGCCGGGTTGCGTCCGGGCCGGCGGCGGCCTCGTCGAGGAGGAAGTCCAACACCACGGGGCTGGGGAACTTGGGGGCCCGTTCGAATCCGCCGTGTTCCTCGTCAAAGTTGTCGCGGATTTGCCGCAACAGCCGCTGGCGCAACCCGGGAACATCCAGCTGATCGCTGGCGGCGGCTGTCCGGGATTCCTCGACGAGGGCCTGGAACATTTCCTCGGCCTGCGCGAGCAGCTTCTCGCGTCCCGCCGTCCACCGGCTGGCGAGGCGCTCGCTGACGGCCTTGAGCCCGGGATGCCCCGGGCTGCTTTCCGGCGGGAAATACGTGCCGCCGAAGATCGGCTTCAGGTCGGGTGTGAGCCACACGTTCATCGGCCAGCCGCCGCCACCCGTCGTCGCCTGCACAAACGTCATGTAGAGCCGATCCACGTCCGGACGCTCCTCGCGGTCCACCTTGATGCAGACAAAACGGGCGTTGAGCATCGCGGCCATCTCGGGATTGGCAAAGGACTCCAACTCCATGACGTGGCACCAGTGGCAGGTGGAATAGCCCACCGAGAGAAAGATGAGTTTGTTCTCCGCGCGCGCCTTTGCGAAGGCCTCCGGGCCCCACGGATACCAGTCCACCGGGTTGAAAGCGTGCTGGCGGAGGTAGGGCGATTTTTCGTGGATCAGGCGGTTGGGCGTTGCCTCGGTCGCGGTGCTGGCACCCCAGCACGACATCGTGGTCACGAACACGAGGCAGACGGCGCGAAGGAGCAGGACACGTAGCGACATGGGGCAGGGCGGCATGACGGCGTTGTTCTCTGCGCGCAGTCGCACCTAAGCAAGACTGCGTCGGGTGAGGACAAGATAAGACTGCAACTCGGCAATTGGGGAACAGGCCGAAAAAGATTGCTGGGGTGAAATGCCGCGAAAACGGGGTGGGTCGCCGTTTTCCACAACGACCACGCGTCGATAACCAATATCTGCGGAGCCAGCGTGGATTGCTTCTGGCACCATGAATTGCCGATATGCCCCTCAATCGACAAAAATGTTTTCGTCGCGCGTTTGCGTGAAGCCCGATGGTTGCACGCACCACGTCGCTCATCGTTGCGAGCACCATCCTGGGGGTGGCCGGCTTCGCCCTGGTCTGGCACCTCGGTCGTCGGGCCGAAATCACGCCGGCGCGACGGGGCGAGGCCGTCGCGGTGAAGCTCGGCTGTTTCACCTGCCATGGACCTGAGGGGCAGGGTGGTGTGGCCGATCCCGGCGCCCGCAGCGGACTGGTCCCGGGTTGGGACGGCCCGACGGTTGCCACCTACGCGTTAAACGAGGCCGAGGTGCAGGAGTGGATCCTCGAGGGCAAACCGGCGCGGCTGAAGGACGTCGACCTCGACGCCGGCTGCCATCCGCTGCTGCCCATGCCCGCGTATCGCGGCAAGATCTCGACGGCGGAACTGGCCGACCTGATGGAGTATTTTCGCGCCGTGTCGGCCTTCGACACGAACATCACGGTGCTCGCCTATGAGGGCATGCATGAGGCGACCCGGATGGGATGCTTCGCCTGCCACGGGCCCGGTGGCACGGGCGGCGCGCCGAATCCCGGTAGCTTCAAGGGAATCATTCCCGCCTGGGATGGGGAAGAGTATGCCGAGATTGTTCGCAACGAGGGCGAACTCCGCGAATGGATCCTCAATGGACACCCGCAACGCCTCTGGGACAACCCGGCGGCCCGGCACTTCCTTGAGGGACAGGTCGTGCAAATGCCGGCTTATCGCCGTGAGGTGACGGACGACCAGCTGGCGAAGGTCATGGGTTATATCCAGTGGCGCCGGACCGCGCGAAAACCAGCCGAGCGACACGACCCGCCTGTGCAGACATTTCCGGCCGAGACCGGCCGTCCGGCCACTCCGGCCTACCGCTCGCCGCAGTTCATCACCCTCTCACCGGATGGGCACAAGGCCTACATCGTGAACTACACAGCGGCCCTGGTCTCGGTCATCGACATCCGGGAGCGCAAAGTTGTTCTGGAAATACCGGTCAGCGAGCGTCCGACCCAAGCGAAGTTCTCGCCCGACGGCCAGTTCCTGTATGTCAGCTGCACGTGGGCGGGAAAAATCGATGTCATCGACCTAGCGCAAGGGAAGGTCGTCCGCTCACTGAATGCCGGCCATGAACCGTGCGGGTTGGATATTTCAGCAGACGGCCGGCGGCTCTTTGTGACCAACGTTGTCTCCAACTCCCTTTCAATTCTCGACGTCGAATCCGGCCGCACGGTGGCGGAGACGCCGGTCGGCAGCCAGCCCCGGTTCGCGGCCTTGACCCCGGACGGTTCGCGGCTCGCGGTATCCAACGGTCTCTCGCCATGGGTCTCGATGCTGGACGCCCGGGATGGCCGGGAGATCGGGCGCTACGACATGGGGCGCGCCTCGATGCTGCGCGAGATCGTCTGCAGCCCGGACGGCCGCTGGGCCTTTCTCGCGAATCTCGTTTCGCACAACGAGGTGCCGACCGTCCAGATGGAGCGCGGTTGGATCAACTCCAACGGGTTCTCGGTGCTGGATCTCACCCAGCCGGGCCGGCGTGTCACCCTGCTGCTGGACCACCTGCTCTCCGGCGCGACGAATCCCTGCGGCATGGCGCTCTCGGCCGACGGGAAGCGGCTCTATGTCAGCTTGGCCGGCATCCATGAGGTTGCCATCGTTGACGTGCCCGCCGCACTGGAACTGGCGGGGCAGGCGAAGACCCCGCAGGAGATCCAACGCTTGGAGGAGGACGTGGAAATCCTGCAGCGGTTGAAGATTTCCCGGCGCCTGCCTGCCGGCGGGCTCGGTCCACGTTCGCTGGCCTTGAGCGAAGCCACGGGCGAACTGCTCGTCGCGAACTATTTCAGCGACAGTGTCACTGTGCTCGATGCCCAAACCGGCGAGCTGCGAGCGACCATCCCGATCGGGGTGCAACCGGAAATGTCCGAGTGGCGCAAGGGGGAGCTGATGGCCAACGACGGCCGCATCACCTACCAGAACTGGCTCAGTTGCACGAGCTGCCACCAGGAGGACACCTCGAGCGACGGGCTCAACTGGGACCTAGCCAACGACGGCCTGGGCAACGCCAAGAACAACAAGTCCCTGCAGGACGCCCATTTCTCCCCGCCGGCCATGTGGAGCGGGGTGCGGGCTGACCTCTTTGATGGTGTGGGCGCGGGCGAACGATTCCAGGGCTTTGTCCCGACCGCACACGTCCAGGGCCCGATCACCGAATATCTCTCTCATCCCGACCGGGCGCCGAGTCCCTACCGCAACGCCGATCCCGTGGTACTCGAGCGCGGGCGGAAGCTCTTCACGGTTGCCGGCTGCGATGCCTGCCATCCCGCCCCGTTCTTCACCGACCTGAAGTTTCATGACCTCGGTTTCGGGGCGCCCAACGATTTTCGCAACCGCTTCGATACGCCGTCGCTCAAGAGCACGTATCGCACCGCGCCCTACCTCCACGATGGCCGTGCCCCCGACCTGCACTCGCTGTTCACGGAACACAACCCCGCCGACCTGCACGGCCGCACGAAGGGATTCACGAAGCAGGAACTGGATGAGTTGATCGCCTACGTGAGGAGCCTCTGATGACCTTGAAGAATCACATGCTTACATGGGTCGTCCGACTTGGGGTCGCCGCCCTGACACTGCCGGCGCTCGTCCGTGCCGTGCCGGAGGCGCCCGACACGAACACGCCCTACCAGCCTGGTGGCATGCAGTTCCCCTATGGCGCGCTGTCACCGGAACTCATGCGGGAGGTTGCGCGCGCCGACACCGGGAATCCGCCGTCACGCTTTGGCAAGCTCATGAGCCGGCAGTGGGCCTACGGGGCCACGTGGACGCGCGAGAACCTCCGACCGGTCGCGAACCCGCATCCGGCGCCGGAGCCGCAACCGCGGCGGGATCACCCGTTTGATGTCGCCGTCTGCGGCGATGGGACCAAGGCCTATGTCAGCCTGCTGGGCTCCGAGATGCGACCGGGCACCGAGATCGCGGTCTACGACGTCGCCTCGGGCCAGATGGCGAAGCGGATTCCGCTCAAGATGACCGGCCAGGCCGTCGAGCCCGGGTCCGCACCAATGCGACTCCACCTTCATCCTGACGGCCGGCACCTGATCGTCGGCAACCGTTTCTCCAATTTCCTCAGCGTCATCGACACCCGGCGCGACGAGGTTGTCGGCGAGATTCCCCTCGATTTCTACGCGCAGGGGGTGACGTTCTCGCCCGATGGCCGCACGGCGTGGGTCGCCAACCGCTATCTAGACGAGGTGCTGGTCATCGACATCAACACGGACAACGGGAAATTCGAGGCGAAGATGCGTGTGATCGGCGGGCTCGACGACCGGGCTTATTACGCCCCGGACGGCATCGGCCGGATCCTGCAGCAAAACTGCGGCACGACCGGTTGCCATGACGTGAAACGCGGCGGGTTTGTCGCCGGCACTGACCTGCGCGCAAGCTTCATCTCCGCGCTTGACCACATCGTCCCCGGGCGGTCCGCGGAGAGCAGGATTCTGCGCGCGGTCACCCGCACCCGTGACGGCGGCTATGCCGACACCATGCCGCTCTTCGCCAGCCATGCGAACAAGACCGTGGTTTTCGAGGATCCGGCGAAAGACGCCGGTTACCAGGCGATCGCGCAGTGGATTGACTCGACCCAGATCGGTCCCGGCATCGATGTGGGCAATCCGCGCAGCAAGCCGAGCATCGTCGCCCTCAGCAGCGACGGACGTCACCTCTTCGTCGGCAACACGGGCACCCAGGACATCTCGATCATTGACACCAAGCTCAACCGGGAGGTGGGCGCGATCTACATCCAGAACGTCACGAACGAGCTCAAGGTCCTGCGCTCGCCGGTCACGGGCGACGACTGGCTGTTCGTGACGACAATGGGCGTCGGTTTCGGCACCGCCAAGGAGCGCGACCCGTGGGGTGGGGAGACGTGGGACCGCAACAACGCCGCGTCACAATACACCGTCTGGCGCGACCACAACACCGCCGACGTGTATGCCAAGGAACAGCAGGAAATCCTCGGGCCCTTCGAAGCCACTGACGGCACCGCCAATTTCAAGTTCCGCGACATCCAGAATGACTACGTCCTGATCAACCTCAGCAAGCTGGCGATCCCGGAGCAACCGCCGAAGTCCGGCCTGGCCTACCTCCTGAAGGCGAACCGCTACGAGGCCCATCGCAACTGGGTGCGCTACACCTCGGACACCGCCGAGGCGATGTATCCGGATACCAAGGGCGACATTCCCCCGGACCTCATGCGCGTGGTGGGCGCGCTGCCTGACAAGGCGGTGGTCGTGGGCGACCGGATTTTCGTGGCGATGCAGGGTTCCGGCGAGGTGCAGGAGCTGCTGTTCAACGTCGATGCGCCAGACCCCAGCGACATCCTCACTCCGGTCCGCACCTACAAGTGCGGGGCGCAGCCCTTCGGCATCGCGGCGGGCGTGCCCGGCACGCCGTCGGACGGGAAGTTGTTCGTCGCGAACTTCTACGGCAGTTCGCTCTCGGTGATCGACCGCAAGACCGGAGAGCATCGCGAGCTGCCGACCGACCCCGCGCTCTACAAACTGCCCCTGGGCGTCACCAGCGCCGAGCGCGGCGAGTTCCTCGTCCATACCTCGGCGTTCACCAGTGACAACGACCAGTCCTGTGTGAGCTGCCATTACCGCGAGCTCAGCGACGGGCGGGGCTGGGGGGTGAGTCAGATCCAGGGCCAGGAATACCTCACCGGCCAGACAAAGGCCGGCAATCTCGTCGAAGGCACAACCATGTTGCCGCCGCAGCAGAAGAGCCTGTGGGGCATCCAGCCGTTCTTTCTCGAGGGTTCGCTCTCGATCTACGACCCGCGCTCGATGCTGATGGAGCACTGCCCGGCCGACGACTTCAAGGATCGGACCGGCCAGGGCGAGTACCGCGACATCGAGGCGCATGCCCCGGTGCTCGCCGTGCAGGATATTCAATCGAAGACGACGTCCGCGGCCGGCAACGAGGCGAACCTCGAGGAACGCCGCGCGGAGTTCTTCCGCCGCCAGTCGCTGAAGTACTTTGGAAAATCCTTCGTCCTGCGCGATTTTCAGCGCTTCGTCGGCGAGTGGCAGGCACACGAACCGCGGCTGATGCCAAATCCGTTCGACCAGGCCTCGGCCTCGGTGAACCGCGGCCGGGCCCTGTTCAACCACCCGCAGCTCGGCTGTGCGTCGTGCCACCCGGCACCGCATTTCGCCAAGAAGGATTTCCCGAACAACCCGCGCCAGGTCGTGCCGCCGCAGGTGCCGCTGAGCGTGCGCGACACGGGGTTCACGCTCATCAGCATGTACCGGCTCGATTACCTCGCCGGCATCCGCCACGACCTCGAGCCGTGGGATGCGGGCCGCGCCGAGACCCCGGAGCAGAACCAGCACATCACGCCGCTGCAGCTGCGCGGCGCCTGGGACCGCCCGCCGCTATTCCTGCACAACGCGATGGCCCGCTCGCTGCGCGAGGTCATCGCGGCGCCCGGCGTCCCCGGTTTGGGCTGGTTCAAGTACGAACCGTTGTTCGGCGGCTCGCCCGAGCGGCCGGGCCGGAGGGAGATCGGGTTCAACGAGACCTACATGATCCCGAAGGGCACGCCGGCCGCCAAGGTTCATCTCAAGACGGGTGGGCGCATCGCCAGCGACGCGCACGGCGGCACCTCGCAGCTCACGCCCCAGCAGATCGACGATCTGGTGAACTACCTGGAGACGATCGAATGAAACTTCGCCCCGCACTTGTCGCCACTGCCCTCGTGATCCTCGCCGCCGCCGGGGTGGCGGGCTTCGCGTGGCTCCGCCCCGCGAAATCAGTCGTCCCCCTCGCGCAGGTCTCCATCCGGTCCCGGGAGACCCGCCACGACCGGGATGGGTCGGTGATGATGGTCATCCCGGCGACGGAGTTCCTGATGGGCACCGCTGATGCCCATCCCGATTTGCCCACCAACCACCTCGTGCCCGGCAAGGTGAAGCCGACGGAGATCAAGCTCGCCCGGGGCTGGGAAGGCTGGGCGCTGGAAGACGAACGCCCGCAACGTCCGGTGCGGCTCAAGACGTATGCCATCGACCGCTACGAGGTCACCAATGCGCAGTATCGGAAGTTTCTCGCGGAGGTGAAGAAGAGCGGCGACGCCGCCTGGGCGCATCCCGCCCAGCCGAAAGGCAAGGACCACACGCCGCGTTACTGGAAGGAATTCAACCCGCTGCTCCGGGACTCCGAATACGCGATGCTCGCGCAGTTCAACGCTGGCACCTTCACGGGCGACAACACGCCCGTGGTTGGCGTGGACTGGTTCGACGCCTACGCCTATGCGCAATGGGCGGGCAAACGACTCCCGACCGAGGCCGAGTGGGAACTCGCCGCGCGCGGTCCCGATGGACGCCGCTGGCCGTGGGGCAACGACTGGGCCTGGGGTCTTTGCAACATCGTCGGGGAGAAACTGGGTGCCGACGTCCGCGCCCAAGGTCGCGAGAAGGATGGATACATCTATCCGGCGCCGGTCGGCAGCTTCCCGGCCGGTCGCAGCCCGTTTGGGTGCGACGACATGGCCGGCAACGCCGCCGAGTGGGTCGCCGACTGGTATGCGCCGGATGCGTATGCCACCGGCTCCGCCGTGAACCCTGCCGGGCCGTCGACGGGGATCGAGCGCGCCGTCCGCGGCGGCAGCTCGCAGAATTACCCGAGCTACACCCGTTGCGCGGTGCGCGCCCACCGCGAACCGGATTTCCGCACCTTCATCCTGGGTTTCCGCTGTGCCAAGGACCTCTGACATGACGAACCGCGCCATAGCTTTCCTTCTGATTGCCACCGCGGTCCGCGCGGCCGATCCCGTGCCGCCCTCCGGCATGGTCTACGTACCGGCCGGCGAATTCCTCATGGGCTCCGACGAGGGCAATTTCGACGAACGGCCCGCGCACCAAGTTCGCCAGTCCGCTTATTTCATCGACCGGACTGAAGTCACGATCGAGGCGTTCAATTCCTATGTGCGCGCCACCGACCGATTCGACGAGATCGAGGGACCGTGGTTCCGTGTCTCGACCGAGGCCTCCGTCGAATTGCTGGCGCGCTACGAGAAGCGCTACGGCGCCACCTTCGCGGACTTCCATCCGTCCACGCCCACCGACAAGGCCGCGGCCGAGCGCCTCACCCTCGACGCGCTCCACTGGAAGGCGGCCGTGGCGGCGTTGCGCGTGATGTTCGGCCCCGACCGGGCGCTGGCCGATCGTCCGGCCGCGGAACTCGCCGTCTCGCCCGTGGTGCAGAAACACATCCGGGAAGAGGCACAGCTTCCCGTCACGTTCGTTACCTGGCGCGATGCCGTGAACTACGCGAAGTGGGCCGGCAAGCGTCTGCCCACCGAGGCTGAGTGGGAGAAAGCCGCCCGCGGGACCGACGGCCGGCTCTACCCATGGGGCAACGCCTGGGATCAAGCGAACGCGCGCGCCGGGCTCGAGGTTGAAGCGGGACCAACCGTCGTCGGCAGCCACCCGTCGGGCGCCAGCCCCTACGGTTGCCTCGACATGTCCGGCAACGTCTGGGAATGGTGCGAGGATTGGTTTGGAGAGTTCTACTACCGGGTATGTGCGGGCGGGGTGATCGATCCCAAGGGTCCGGTGGGCTTGCCCAACGGCGAGCTGCCCGCGCCGGATCCGGCCGCCAATTACCTCCAGAACGCCTACAAGCAGGGCCGGGAAACCGACACGCGCAAGATTGTGCGCGGCGGCTGCTGGGCCGCCGGGGCCGGGATGATCGGCCAGACCGAGTTCAACAACCGGTGCTCCCGCCGCATGTGGTCGAACCCCGACTACTGGTCGGAGGACACCGGGTTCCGGTGCGCCCAGGACGCCCCATGAAAATCCATGCATCTAGTCCATGGTGGGTCGCTGCCGGACTCTACCTCGTCCTGTGCCTCGGCGGCTGCGGCAACGCGGCCCAACAGAAGGCCTACGAGCACGCCGCGCAGCTGGAGGAAAAATACACGACGGAAAGCGCCCCCGCGATCATCAAGGAATACCAGCAGGTAATCGCGCTGGAGCCGGACTCCGGTTGGGCGAAGAAGGCCCGGACCCGCATCGAGGCGCTGGAAGCCCGCGTCAAAGCGGAGGAGCAGCACAAGAACATCTTTCAGGAGCATGGAGTGGACTGAACCAGTCACGTCTCCCGCAATTTTTACCCCCACCAACCCCAGACTTAACCATGAAGACCAACATCATCATCAACCGCGGCACCTGCCGCATCGAGGTCAAGGCCTCCGAGCGCGGCACATTCACGGAATACCACCTGACGGCGACCGTCGAAGGGCCGGGCGCCGCCGGGCCGGCGGCGGAGCAATTGTTCAATGCGGTGGCCGCCGAGTTGATGGCGCGGCGCATCCAGCCCATCCAGGAAAAGCTTTACGGTCTCTCCCGCGTGCGGGCTGAGGTCATCAAGTGGCGGGACCGCATCTACCGCCTGCGCGGGCTGGACCGGACGATGCCCGTGACTTGGATCGAGGGGGAACCGTTGCAGACGGGCGAGTTTGCCGGCGTGCAAATCTGGGGCGTGGCCTCGGCCGATGGCCAGCCCTGCGTCCGGACCGTGGACAATGCGGTGACGGGGCGGGGGAGGGAGTGGACCGGCGCGGGATTCCGCATGCTGCACCTGCCGGCCATCGACGGCACACTGCCGGGCGGCGGGCTGGCCGACGGCCGCACCGCCCAGGCGGCGCAGATGTTTGCCAACGTGGGTGACGCCCTCGCGGCCCACGGCATGAAGTATCCGCAAGTGGCCCGCACGTGGATCTACGTGGCTCACCTGCTGGAATGGTACGGCGACATGAATCGCGTGCGCACGGCACATTATCGCAGCAAGGGACTGGGCGTCGAGGGCGGGCCGGCCTTCCCGGCGAGCACCGGCATCATGGGCCGCTCGGGTGATGAGGAATGCCTGATGGACGTGCTGGCGGTGGAGAATCTCCTGCCCGGCCGCGTGGTCGTGACGCCCATCAACCGGAGCGCCAAACAGCATTCCTCCTTCAACTATGGCTCGTCATTTTCCCGCGCGATGGCGCTGGAGATCGAGGGCCGGCGGACCATCCATGTCTCGG
>Ga0255338_1004520_pt1 | contig 14247 bp, 11 predicted proteins | sample MeOH1_35cm_T4_19_FD_203715 | JGI IMG/M metagenome (GOLD analysis project Ga0255338, IMG submission 203715) | Sandy soil microbial communities from University of British Columbia, Vancouver, Canada - MeOH1_35cm_T4_195 | ecosystem: Engineered > Artificial ecosystem > Sand microcosm > Unclassified ...
ATGCCGTCCTTGGCCATGCCCTGGATGGTCGGCAGGATGATCTCGTGCATGGCCTTGGCATGCACATTGGGCGTCACCACCGGGGCCGGCGAATAGGCGCCCATGCCGCCGGTGTTGGGACCTTCGTCCTTGTCGAGCAGGCGCTTGTGGTCCTGGCTGGTGGCCAGCGAGACCACGTTCTTGCCGTCGCAGACGACGATGAAGCTGGCTTCCTCGCCCTGCAGGAACTGTTCGATGACGACCCGCGCGCCACCCTCGTTGTGCACCACGCCCAGCTTGTTGTCGGCCAGGATCCAGTCGATCGCCTCGTGCGCCTCGGGCAGCGTCATCGCGACGACCACGCCCTTGCCCGCCGCCAGGCCGTCGGCCTTGATGACGATGGGCGCACCCTGCGCGTCCACATAGGCATGCGCCTGACCCGCATCGCTGAAGGTCTCGTAGGCCGCGGTCGGGATGCCGTGGCGCTTCATGAAGTCCTTGGCGAAGGCCTTGCTGGACTCCAGCTGCGCGGCCGCCTTGGTGGGGCCGAAGATGCGCAGGCCACGGGCGCGGAACTCGTCGACGACGCCGGCGGCCAGGAAGGCCTCGGGGCCGACCACGGTCAGCGCGATCTTCTCGGCCTCGGCGAAGTCGGCCAGCGCCTTCACATCGGTGATCGGGATGTTCTTGAGTCTTGCGTCGCGCGCGGTGCCGCCATTGCCGGGGGCCACGAAGACCTGGCTGACGCGCTCGCCCTGGGCCAGCTTCCAGGCCAGCGCATGTTCGCGCCCGCCGTTTCCAAGCACCAGGACTTTCATTCTTGGATGTCCGCGTTGTGATAGATCTCCTGGGTGTCGTCCAGGTCCTCCAGCACGTCCAGCAGCTTCTGCATGCGGGCGGCATCCTCGCCGGTCAGCGTGATCGTGTTCTCGGCGCGCATCGTCACCTCGGCGATCTCGGGCTTCAGGCCGGCGGCCTCCAGCGCGTTCTTCACCACCTCGAAGTCGCCCGGCGCGGTCAGCACCTCGATGGCGCCGTCGTCGTCGGCGATCACGTCCTCGGCGCCGGCCTCCAGCGCCACCTCCATCACCTTGTCTTCCGAGGTACCGGGGGCGAACACCAGCTGGCCGCAATGCTTGAACTGGAAGGACACCGAGCCATCGGTGCCCAGATTGCCGCCGTACTTGCTGAAGGCGTGGCGCACCTCGGCCACGGTGCGCACGCGGTTGTCCGTCATCGTGTCGACCATGATGGCCGCGCCGCCGATGCCGTAGCCCTCGTAGCGGATTTCCTCGTAGGTCACGCCGTCCAGGTTGCCGGTGGCCTTGTCGACGTTGCGCTTGATGTTGTCGGCCGGCATGTTGGCGGCCTTGGCCTTGTCGATCGCCAGGCGCAGACGCGGGTTCATCGCGATGTCGCCGCCGCCGCTGCGCGCGGCGACGATGATTTCACGCGTCAGACGCGTCCAGATCTTGCCCCGCTTTTCGTCCTGACGCCCCTTGCGGTGCTGAATATTGGCCCATTTGGAATGCCCAGCCATCGACTCAATCTCCTGGCGAGCGCGGCCCTCGCGCAAGGCGACCGGGCGGCTCAGTTTGTTGGATAGACTGCGATTTTAGCCGCCCAACCGACTCTTGCCCCTGGAGAACCCTATGGCCGACCCGATCCTGCTGGCCCGCCACGGCGATACCGAGTGCCAACTCTTGCCCGCACTCGCCAATCGCCACGGCCTGATCACCGGCGCCACCGGCACCGGCAAGACCATCAGCCTGCAGACCCTGGCCGAGAGCCTCAGCAAGATCGGCGTGCCGGTCTTCATGGCCGACGTCAAGGGCGACCTGACCGGCATCAGCCAGACCGGCAAGCCCGGCGAGAAGCTGCTCGCCACCCTGAAGGAGCGCGGCCTGGACGCGCCCCAGCCCCTGCAATGCCCGACCACCCTGTGGGACGTGTTCGGCGAGCAGGGCCACCCGGTGCGCGCCACCGTCTCCGACATGGGCCCGCTGCTGCTTTCCCGCATGCTGGCGCTCAACGAAACCCAGGCCGGCGTGCTGCAACTGGTCTTCAAGATCGCCGACGACGCGGGCCTGCTGCTGCTGGACCTGAAGGACCTGCGCGCGATGCTGCAGCATGTCGGCGACAACGCCGCGCAGTTCACCACGCAGTACGGCAATGTCAGCGCCGCCAGCATCGGCGCGATCCAGCGCGGCCTGCTGCAGATCGAGGCTCAGGGCGGCGACAAGTTCTTCGGCGAGCCGATGCTCAACATCGCCGACTTCATGCAGACCGAGGGCGGCCAGGGCGTGATCAACATCCTGGCGGCCGACAAGCTGATGAACGCGCCGCGCCTGTATGCGACCTTCCTCCTGTGGATGCTGTCCGAGCTGTTCGAGACCCTGCCCGAGGTCGGCGACCTGGACAAGCCGAAACTGGTGTTCTTCTTCGACGAGGCGCACCTGCTGTTCAAGGACGCGCCGGCCGCGCTCGTCGAGCGCATCGAGTTGGTGGTGCGCCTGGTGCGCTCCAAGGGCGTGGGCGTCTATTTCGTGACCCAGAACCCGCTGGACATCCCGGACGCGGTGCTGGGCCAGCTGGGCAACCGGGTCCAGCATGCCTTGCGCGCCTTCACACCGCGCGACCAGAAGGCCGTCAAGGCCGCGGCCGACACGATGCGCGCCAAGCCCGGCCTGGACATCGCCGCGGCGATCACCGAGCTGGCGGTCGGCGAGGCCCTGGTGAGCCTGCTCGACGAAAAAGGCCGGCCCAGCGTCACCGAGCGCGTCTATGTGCTGCCGCCGGGCAGCCAGATCGGCCCGATCACGGCCGAGCAGCGCGCCGCGCTGATCAAGAACTCCCTGGTGGCGGGGGTCTACGAGAAGGCGGTGGACCGAGAATCGGCCTACGAGCGCCTCAGCGGCCGCGTCGCAGCCACTGGCGGCAACGGCGCCGGCGGCAAACCCAGCATGGCCGACGAGGCCGCGGCCGCGACCCGCGGCCTGCCGACCCAGGCGCCCGCGCCGCAGGCCGAGGGGGGCGGCATGCTGGACGGATTGAAGGATGTGCTGTTCGGCAGCACCGGCCCGCGCGGCGGCCGCCACGAGGGCCTGGCCGAGGCGGCCGCCAAGTCGGCGCTGCGCAGCATCGGCTCCAGCGTCGGCCGCGAGATCGTGCGCGGTGTACTGGGCAGCCTGCTGGGCGGCGGGAGCAGCAGCAGCCGGCGCCGCTAGGCGCTGCGGGCACTGCCGGCAATATGCCCGGCCAGCGCCTCCAGCATGGCCTGGAGCGCGGCCCGGGCACGCTCGAAGCCGGCATTAGGCCGGTGCGTCGCCACATCCATATAGAGCGAGCGCTTGATCTCGATCTGCACCGAGTGGCAGCGCGCGGCCGGGTCGCCGTAGCGCGCGATCAGGTCCACGCCCTTGAAGGGGTCGTTGCGCGCCACCGTGTAGCCGGCCGCGCGCAGCGCACCCTCGAGCACGTCCAGGGTGGCGGCGTCGCTGGTCCGCCCGTCCAGATTGCCCAGCACGAAGTCCGCCAGGGTCTTGCCCGGCAGGCCCAGCTGGGCATAGGAATCGTCGGGCATCGAATGCACGTTCAGGTGCCAGCGCCGGCCATGCCGGGCCAGCGCGTCGTCCAGCAGGCGCTTCAGCGCCAGGTGGTAGGGGCGGTAGCAGCGCTGGATGCGCGCCTGCACCTCGGCCACGGTCAGGCGCCGGTCGTAGATCTCGCGGCCCTGCCCCATGGTGCGCCAGATCAGGCCGATGCCCAGCTCGGTCTTGCGCCCGGGCGTCACGGCGCCGGGCCAGGGTGCATCCAGCATCGCTGGGTCGATGTCGTCCAGGCTGCGGTTCGGGTCGATGTAGACGCGCGGGAACTGGGCCGCCAGCAGGCTGGCGCCGAGCCGCGGCGCGCCCTCGTAGAGCCGCTCGACGAAGGCGTCCTCGCCCTCGCGCAAGACCTCGAGCGGCTGCGCGCTGCCGAAATCGGCCGGGTATTGCTGGCCGCTGTGCGGCGAATCCAGGATCAGGGGGATGGCCGCCACGCCGGGCGGGCTCAGGACAAAGGCTTGCTGCATGGCCCCGATTGTGCGCGCGCCGCTGGCGCCGCCGCCGGCACCGTTGGCGACCACGGCGCGCGGCTCGTCGCAGCGCCCTGGCCGCGCCGGCACCGCGCCGCGAACATGCGTCCATCGCCCTCTCGGAGACCGCCCATGGCCAGCACCCTCACCCCCGCCATCACCATCCACATCGCCATGGCCGGCACGGCCCTGCTGCTGGGGCCGCTGGCACTGACGCTCAGGAAGGGCTCGCGCGGCCACCGCGCCGCCGGCTATGCCTGGGTCACCGCGATGCTGGGCGCGGCGCTCTCGGCCCTCTTCATCCGTGACCACGGCATGGCCAACATCGCCGGCTACACCCCCATCCACCTGCTGGTGCTGGCCACCTTTGCGGGCCTGGCCCGCGCGATCTACGCCATCGTGCACCGCCAGATCGCCGTACACCGCAAGGCGATGTGGGGCACCTACCTGGGCGCCTGCGTCACGGCGGGTGCCCTGGCCCTGCTGCCCGGCCGGCTGCTGGGCCAGCTGCTCTGGTCCCAGTGGCTGGGCTGGGTCTGAGGCCCCCTGAGAACAACCGACGCCAGCCACAATAATCCGCCCATGTCCCTGCTCTCCCGCCTGCCCTACCCCTTGCGCATGGTCGTCCCCACGGCCTTGTTCTGCGTCGTCATCGCCGCGCTGATCAGCGGCCTGTCGCGGCAGCGCCTCGTCCCCAGCCTGGTGTACTCGCTGTGCATAGGCTTGAGCTGCTGGGCCCTGATCGACGGTTCGAGGGTGCTGGGCGCCCGCCTGATGCGGCGGCTGCGGCCCGAACGCGAGGAACACCGCCACGACTGGCCGGGTTGGCCCCTGATGCTGGCCAGCCTGGCCCTGTGCGTGCCGGCCGGCTACACCCTGGGCAGCAGCCTGGCCGATGCCCTGCTGGGCCACCGCTCGGCCAGGCTGTGGCAGGACGGCTGGCGCGAACTCTCCGGCGTGCTGCTGATCTCGCTGGGCGCCTCGGTGATGGCCACCTGGTTCTTCTACTCGCGCCACCGCCTGGCCGCCAGCCGGACCGAGGCCGAGCAGGCGCGCCGCCAGGCCGCCGAGATGCAGCTGCGCCTGCTGGAGTCGCAGCTGGAGCCGCACATGCTGTTCAACACCCTGGCCAATCTGCGCGTGCTGATAGCCCTGGACGCAGCGCGGGCCCAGACCATGCTGGACCAGCTGATCGCCTTTCTGCGCGCCACCCTGAATGCCTCGCGCAGCGGCGATGCCCATCCGCTGCGCGACGAGTTCGCGCGCCTGGCCGACTACCTGGCCCTGATGCAGGTGCGCATGGGAGCGCGGCTGCGCCCGCGGCTGGAGCTGCCGCCCGCGCTGGCCGAGCTGCCGGTGCCGCCGCTGCTGCTGCAGCCCCTGGTGGAGAACGCGATCAAGCATGGGCTGGAGCCGCATGTGGACGGTGGCGAGCTGATCGTCAGCGCGTGCCTGGACGGCGGCCGGCTGCTGCTGGAGGTGCGCGACACCGGTGCCGGCCTGGGCCAGGCCCAGCAGACGCAAGAAACGCAGCAGGCGCAGCCCGGCAGCGGCTTCGGGCTGGAGCAGGTGCGCAGCCGGCTGCTGACCCAGTACGGCGCCGCAGCCTCCCTGCGGATCGAGCCCGCCGACGATGGTCGCGGCGGTACCCGGGTTCGCCTGCTGCTACCCCTGCCCTCTCCTTCCTATCCCAGCCACACGCCATGACGCCCCATCCCACCGCCCTGATCGCCGAAGACGAGCCGCTGCTGGCCGAGAGCCTGCGCCAGGAACTGGCCACGCTGTGGCCGGAGCTGGAGATCGTGGCCATGGCCGCGCACGGCGAGGCGGCGCTGGACGCCGCGCTGCGGACCCTGCCCCAGCTGCTGTTCATGGACATCCGCATGCCCGGCATGAACGGCCTGGAAGCGGCCCAGGCCCTGGCCGAGGACTGGCCCGAGGGACGGCCCTTCCCGCTGCTGGTCTTCGTCACCGCCTACGACCAGTACGCGCTGAAGGCCTTCGAGCAGGCCGCGCAGGACTATCTGCTCAAGCCGGTGCAGCGCGAGCGCCTGGCCCAGACCTGCGAGCGCCTGCGCCAGGCCCTGCAGCAACGCGCCGCCGTCGGCATGAATGGCGGCGGCCTGGCCGCGCCGGATGCCAGCACGCTCGACGCGGTGAGCCAGCTGCGCCGGCTGCTCGCCGCGCCGGGCCTGCCCGAAGCCCTGGGCCTGCCCGCGCGCGCCGCTGCGCCGCTGCGCCTGCTGCAGGTCAGCGTCGGCCAGACCATCCACATGGTGCCGGTCGACGAGGTGCTGTACTTCGAGGCCGCCGACAAGTATGTGCGCGTGCTGACCGCCAAGCAGGAATACCTGATGCGCGCCTCGCTGCGCGAGCTGCTGCCGCAGCTGGACGGCGAGCGCTTCTGGCAGGTGCATCGGGGTGTGGTCGTGCGGGCCGACGCGATCGCGCGCGCGGTGCGCGACGAGGCCGGGCGGCTCAGCCTGCACCTGCGCGAACGGCCCGAGAAGCTCGGGGTCAGCCGCATGTACGCGCACCTGTTCAAGGGGCTCTGAGCAAAGAAAACGGCGCCTGCTTTTGGGCAGGCGCCGCTTCAGGAGCGGGCGCTTGTGGCGCCCGGATTCTTCAACGCATCAGAACTCGTAGCGAGCGGTGATCTGCACGGCCCATTGGGACTCGCCCTTGACCTGGCGGGTCGTGTAGTTGTAGCGGTCATCCGTCGTGTCGAGGGTGTTGTAGACGTACTTGCCGTCCTTCAGACCCGCGAAGTTCACGAAGCTGCGGCTGGAACCGCCACCACCCAGGAAGCCCATCTCGTCGGTGCGGCCCCAGCGCTTGTTCAGCAGGTTGCCCACGTTCAGGATGTCGAAGGTGAACACGCCCTTGTGCTTGGCGAACAGGCCCGGCACCTCCTGGCTCAGACGCAGGTCGAAGCTGTTGACGAAGGGCGCGAAGCTGTTGTTGCGGCTGACCACGCGGCCGCGCACGTCGCGCAGCTCGGGGTTGGCGTTGACGATGGCCCAGAACTTGTCCTCGTTCGGATGGTTGGTGGCCGTGTCGCCACGGAACAGCACCTCGCCGGACTGCGGACCCTTGGGGATGTACAGCAGGTCATTGCCCGACACGCCGTCGCCGTTCATGTCGTTTTTGTAGGTCCAGCTGTAGGGTTTGCCCTTGCGGCCTTCGTAGAACAGGCCGACCGTGGTCTTGTAGCTGCCGACAAAGGCCTTGGACCAGTTGACCGCGGCATTGATGCGGTCGCGCACCAGGTAGGCCGAGTTGGCGTCCACATCCTCGTTCGGATTGAAGGTGGCGCGCGAGTTGAAGTTGGAGTTCGAGGTCGACGAGGTCAGCGGGCTAACATCGGTGGCCGACATGCGGGTATAGGCCGCGCTCCAGCCCCAGCCCTTGTTCTGCTGGCCCAGGCTCAGGGTCAGGGTGTCGCCACCGCCCTTCTTGGTGCCCGAGGCAAGCAGCACATTGTTGAAGCTGCGGTTGCGGTTGGTCTTGGCCACGGCCAGCGAGCAGTTGACGCCGCTGATCGTGCCGGAGCTCAGCGAGGTGCCGCCGTTCCAGCAGGTCGGATCCAGCGCCTGGGCGCTGTAGAACATCTGACGGCCGTCCGGACCCACGGCGGCCACCGGCGCGCCCAGGTTCAGGTTCTGGTAGTAGATGCCGTCCTTGGTCTTAGTGTGGACCCACTCGGCACCGGCCACCAGGCCGTACCAGGGCAGCTCGGCGTCATAGGCCAGGTTCAGCTTCCAGACCGAAGGCTGCTTCAGGTTCGGCGCCAGGAAGTCGATGTTGGCAGCGGGCGGCACGCCGCTGATGACGGGCTGCTTGCTGACATCGGGGTTGAACACCAGATCCGCCGGGCAGCGGGTGGCGCTGGTCGAGCAGTTGTAGGTGGCCGTGGCCATGCCCGTGTTCGAGTACGGGTTGGACAGCCACACATTCATGGCCGAACCCTGGAACAGGCCGAAACCGCCGCGGATCTGCGACTTGAGCTTGTTCTTCGTGTCCAGCGCGTAATTGAAGTTGAAGCGCGGCTGGACCAGCTTCTGGCCGTCGATGGTGAGGGTGTTGTCGTAGCCGAAGGCCGTCTTCGCCGCCGCGTTGGCGATCGGGCGGTCGTCGGTGCTGGCGCGGTCGACACGCAGGCCGGCCATGATGGTCAGGCGGTCGTTGATGGTCCAGGTGTCCTGCGCGAACAGGCCCAGATTCTGCAGGGCCCAGGTCGCCACGCCATCGTCGATGGACTTGCCGGCCAGCGGCAGCTGCACCGTGTAGCTGGTCGGGACACCGGCCTGGAACAGGGCCACCGGGTCGGCCCCCTTGAAGGTGTAGACGCCCTTGGTGTTCTGCAGGAAGGCGTTGTAGACGTCGTTCTTGCTGTAGTCGCCGCCGACCTTGATCTCATGATCGTCCACCACCAGGTTGCCGGCCAGATAGCCGTCGGTGGTCTTGGTCTTCAGGACGTTGAAATGACGGCTCAGCTCGGTGCCGAGGTAGAGCGAGCGATCGCCCGTGGTGGCGCTGCCGGCCGGCGGGGTGCCGGTGAAGATCAGCTGCACCGAGGGCAGATTGGCATTGTTCAGCGGCACGCTGTCGTAGTCGCGCTTGGACAGCTTCAGCTCGGTCGAGAAGTTGGGCGTCCAGTCGGCGAACCACTGGCCCACCACCGTCTCGATGGTCTTGGCCTGGGCATACCAGTGCGAGTTCAGCGACAGTTGCGAGTTGGTGATGTCGGGGAACTGCGGCTCGCTCTGCTCGGTCTTGGCGTAGCGCAGATTGGCGCGGTGGTTCTCGCTGATGTTCCAGTCGAACTTCAGCAGATAGTCCTTGACCAGCAGCTCGGTGCCAGCGGGCACCTCGGAGGTACCGGCGTCGATGCCGTACTTGTTCTTGGCGGTCGCGATGGCGGCATCGATCTGGGCCTGCGTGATGCCCACATTGGTGCGGGGGCTGCCGATCGGGCCGAAGTCGGGGGCCGCACGCGAGCTGTGCAGTTCCTCGTAGCTGCCGAAGAAGAACAGCTTGTCCTTGATGATGGGGCCGCCCAGGGTGATCCCCTTGGTGGTCTCCTTGAAGGACGCGGGGCGGGTATAGGTGTCGGCCGTGCGGCTCAGCAGGCGATCGCCGGCCAGGCTGTCGTTGCGGAAGACGTAGTAGACGCTGCCCTTGAGCTCGTTCGTACCCGACTTGGTCACCGCATTGATGTTGGCGCCGGTGTAGCCCTGCTGCGTCACATCGTAGTTCGAGACATTGACCTGCACCGACTGGATCGCATCGATCGAGATCGGCTGCTTGGCCGTCGGCATGTTGTTGGATTCGAGGCCGAAGGTGTCGTTGGTGCGCACGCCGTCGATGGTCACGGCGTTGAAGCGGCTGTTCTGGCCCAGGGCCGTGATTTCGCCGCGCTCCTTGTCGGTCTGCGACAGGCGCGGGTCATTGCGGGCGTAGTCCTGCAGATTGCGCTGGATGGAGGCGTAAGCCTCCAGTTCCTGACGGCCGATGGTGGTGCCGGCACCGGTGGCACCGGCATTGAAGCGGCCGGCGCCCACGCTGGAACCGGTCAGCACCACGGTTTCCAGCTGGTTGGCGCCCAGGCGCACGTCCAGGTTCAGGGTCTCGGCCAGCGCCAGGTAGATGTCGTTGCGGACTTCCTTGTCGCTGCCCTTGACGATGGTGACCGTGTAGGGGCCACCGACGCGCAGGCCGCGCACCTGATACCGGCCCTCGGCGTCAGTCACCAGGTTGTTGGCCGAACCCGACTCGCGATGCACGATGCTGATGGTCGCGCCGGCGACCGGCTTGCCGTCCGCGCCGGTGATGCGCCCGCCCACCGCAGCGGTGGTGTTCTGGGCCATGACCGGTGCCGCCGCCACGAGGGCCACGGCCGCACTGAGCGCGGTCCTCGTAAAACTCCAACGATTGCTATTCATCCTGATGACTCCTGGAAGAGAACGCAGACTGGTGCCTGCCAACGCCTGACGTAAAAAAATGTAGCATCGGGGTCACTCGCAAACGTTTGGTATCGCGGTTTTTCCACACCGAGAAACCACCGCTTGAAAGAGGCCGACGTTTATGTCTAGCCTCCCCCTGACTTGTGTCACCCCGACACACCCCACCCAACCCGAACCCGGTGCACCAGTTCCGTGCTTGTTCGAGCCCTAAGCCGCGAAGCAAATAGGGTGCCAATCAGTCCCGGGCTGCGCCTCCTGGGGCCGCTTCCTGTGCAGCCCTCTTGTCCCCGCCGCACCGGCTGACTTCTGTGTCAGTTTCGCGACCGAATGTGTAGGCCCCGTGACATGCACAGGCACAGTGCACCCATGCATCCAAATGACAACACCGGCTCGCGTCCGGCGGCCTCTAGCCGACTGCGGCATAGGCCTGATGGGTCGGACAGCCGGCACCGCAAGCCGCCGCCATTGTGAAGCGGAGGTAAAGCAGCACCCTCGCGAGGCGGGCGATCAGCGCGCGGACCCGACAAAAAGGCCCCCGCGGATGCGGGGTCTGTGGTGCCGACGGACCGACAAGCACCTCCTGCGGCGCGACCCGGGCCGTTCAGCCAGCGGATTCCGGGATCAGGACTTGCTGCGCAGGTCCGGGCCATGTCGGCCGCCACGCTCATGCCCACGGCCGGGCGCGCTGTCGGCGCGCGGGGTTTGTGGAAGATGGCTTGGCCGACCCGCATGCCGGTCGCCCGAGTTCAGGGCGCAACCGGCGACCGTCACCAAGCCCGGCTTGGACCGGTGCCGCGGATGAGCACCCACACCGCCGCGTCCACGGCCAGCGCAACGCCGAACTGCACATTCACGCCGGGCTACAGGCGCAACAGCGCTGGGCAATGTTCCTGTCGGGCATCTGGCCCACCTGCTCGGCGCTCGCCACCGCCAACTGGTGTCGGCCTGGCGCCTGATTGATGTCGATCGACTCCCGCAAATTCATCTGCGGGCGTGCCGAATGACCTGGCGTTTACCCTAGGTTATCGCTTAAAATTTCTGACGCCAAACTGACGATGCAGCCACCCTCAGGAGCCCGCCATGACCTTGAAGCAAGTGACACAAGTGCGGCGATGGCTGGTCCTGCATGGGCGCCAGCATCCGGTCGAGGTCCAGGCCTGGGACATGGTGCTGATCTGCTGGGTGCTGGGCTGGGTCAGCGTGCCCAGTCTGATGCTGACCGGCCTGTGGCCGCTCCTGCCGATCTGCCTGCTGGCATTTTTGCTGCCCTCGTTCTACGCCCGCATGCGCGTGCGCCTGCATCGCAAAGGGCGTCTGCGCTGCGATTGGCTCACGGCGCTCTGAGCACCCCTGCCCGCCCCTAAACGACAAGCCCTCGCATTGCGAGGGCTTGTCGTTTGGGGGAACCGGAAGGGGCTCAGTGCATCAGCCCGATCCACTCGCCCGCACTCTGGTAGCGCTCGAACAGATCGATGGCCATGTCGCGCAGCGCCGGGCTGGCGCTGGCATGGGCCTCGGCCAGGCGCTCGAAGGCATAGAGCCGGTCATACAGCATGCGGGTGGGCTGCAGGCGCAGGCCCTGGGCCTGCATCAGCGCGTGGAAGGCCTGCAGATGCTGGAAGTCCACCGGCCCGGCAATGGGCATGCCCAGATCGGGCAGTTCCAGGCCGGCCACATCCGACAGACGCAGTCCGGTCTCCAGCGAAGCGCGGGTCTGGGCGGGAATCAGGTACAGCGGGATGATCATGGTGGGCCTTCCTGCAAGCCGGGGGGGCTTGGTGATGGCTGCCATGATGCCGGCCAGCCGGCAAACTTAAGCCGGAATAAGCCGGCAAATCAGCCCCTGATTCGGCTCAAGACCCGGCGCCATGCACCACCGGTCCGGTGGCGCGGATGAAGTCGTCGAGCTTGCCGCACCACTGCGCCGAGGGTGTCTCCAGATCTTCCAGCGACAGCACCCGGATGCCGGCATCGGCCAGCATCTTGTCCGAGGCGCCGTTGAGCGCCACCTGGTGCGACTTCTTCTCCAAATAGACCACCTGCGCGATGCCCACCTGGATGATGGACTGCACGCAGCGCGGGCAGGGGAACTGGGTCGTGTAGATCGTGCTGCCGGTCAGCGGCAGCACCACGCAGTTCAGGATCGCATTGACCTCGGCGTGCACGATATAGCTGTGGCGCGACTGCAGCGGGTCGGCGTCGTTGTCGGCCCAGTAGCTCGGGTCGCTGTCGTCGCAGCCGCGCGGCAGGCCGTTGTAGCCGACGCCGACGATCTTGTTGTCCACGCTGGCAATGCAGGCGCCGTTGCGCTTGCGGTAGTCCTTGGAGCGGGCGGCGGCCAGCAGGGCCACGCCCATGAACATCGAATGCCAGGGGATCAGCGGGCTGCTGCTGTTCTTGATCGGGTCATCCTTGTCTTGCATGGCGCGGGCGGTGAAGCGGGTTCTGCAGCGCAGTCTAGCCGAGGCGTCGAGCATGGCGGACTTCCTACAATGCCGGCCCATGACCCTGCACGACATGCTGGACAAATCGATCTGGGGCCGCAACCTGGGCAGCGCCGAGATGCAGCGCGTGCACGCGGAATGCCGCGAGCGCGAGGTGGCGGCCGGCCAGGCCATGGTGCGCCTGGGCGAGCCGGCGGAATACTGGGTCGGCTTGATCAGCGGCTTCGGCAAGATGAGCGTCTCCAGCCCCGACGGGCGCGAGACCACCCTGATAGGCACGGCGCCCGGCGGCTGGTTCGGCGAGGGAACGCTGATCCGGCGCGGCCGCTGGCAGTACGACGGCGTGGCCCTGCGCGACACCCGCCTGGCCCTGATGCCGCGCGAGACCTTCGAATGGCTGCGAGCCACCAGCCTGCCCTTCAACCACTACCTGCAGCACCTGATGAACGCGCGCATGGGCAGCTTCATCGCGCTGATCTGCCAGGACCGGCTGCTGGACTGCACGGCCCGCGTGGCACGCAGCCTGGCCGGGCTCTACAACCCCGAGCTCTATCCCGAGCCCGGCCCCTTCCTGGACCTGCGCCAGGCCGAAGTGGCCCAGCTGGCCGGCGTGTCCCGGCAGCGCGCCAATGCGGCCCTGCAGATCCTCGAGGAGGCCGGCCTGCTGAAGATAGGCCGGCGCGGCATCGAGGTGCTGCAGCTGCAGGGCCTGCGCGAGTACGCCAGCCCCGCGGCCTGATCAGGAGGCCAGGGCCGGCGTCGTGATCTCGCCCGGCACGCGCTTGCGGGCGAACAGCGTGTACATGGTCGGCACGACGAAGATGGTCAGCAGGGTGCCCAGGCTCATGCCGCCGACGATGACCCAGCCGATCTGCTGACGGCTCTCGGCGCCCGCGCCGCTGGCCAGGGCCAGCGGGATCGCGCCCAGCACCATCGCGCCGGTGGTCATCAGGATGGGACGCAGGCGCAGCGCCGAGGCCTCGACCACCGCCTCCATCAGCTCCTTGCCCTGCTGGCGCAGCTGGTTGCTGAACTCGACGATCAGGATGCCGTGCTTGGTGATCAGGCCCACCAGGGTGATCAGACCGATCTGCGAATAGACGTTGAGCGTGCCGCCCGACCATTGCAGCGCCGCCAGCGCGCCCACCATCGACAGCGGCACGGCCAGCATGATGACGAAGGGATCGATGAAGCTCTCGAACTGCGCCGCCAGCACCAGGAAGATGAACAAGAGGGCCAGCACGAACACGAGCCCCAGCGCGCCGCTGCTGCTCTTGTACTCGCGCGACACGCCGTTCAGCTCGGTCGCATAGCCCACCGGCAGGATCGCGCGCGCCTGCTCGTCCATGAAGGCCAGGGCCTCGCCCAGCGCATAGCCGGGCGCCAGGTTGGCGGTGATGGCGACCGAGCGGCGCTGGTTGAAGTGGTTCAGCTCGCGCGGGCTGACCGCCTCGCGCACCTTGACCAGGCTGGCCAGCGGGATCATCACGTCGCCGCGGCCGCGCACGAACAGCTTCTCGATGTGCTCGGGCGTGGTGCGGCCGCCGGCGTCGGTCTGCACGATCACGTCGTACTGGTCGGCGTCGCGCTTGTAGCGTGTCACGTTGCGCCCGCCCAGCATGGTCTCGACGGTGCGCGCCACCTGGTCGACGTTGACGCCCAGGTCGGCGGCGCGCTCGCGGTCCACCTCCATGAAGACCTCGGGCTTGTTCAGGCGCAGATCGTTGTCGGGTTGCTGGAAGCCGGGGTTCTTGGCCAGGGCGGCCATGAACTGCTGGGT
>Ga0255338_1004521_pt1 | contig 14244 bp, 10 predicted proteins | sample MeOH1_35cm_T4_19_FD_203715 | JGI IMG/M metagenome (GOLD analysis project Ga0255338, IMG submission 203715) | Sandy soil microbial communities from University of British Columbia, Vancouver, Canada - MeOH1_35cm_T4_195 | ecosystem: Engineered > Artificial ecosystem > Sand microcosm > Unclassified ...
TGACCAGCGCGCTCAGGATGCAGGGGCTTTTTCTTCGCGCCCGCAAGCCCAGGGGCGATTGGGTGACACTGAGGATTCAGGGCTAAGGGCCAGTTGCCCACTTCCCTCCCCGCCCCTACATTCATTCCATGTTCCAGATCTTCGACGACATCGCCGACCCGTCGCTCGGCACAGAACGCGCGAGGCGCCTCCGCGAGGAGCTGCGCCGGCGCGGCCTCGACGGCTTCCTCATTCCCCGCGCCGATGAGCATCAGGGCGAATATGTGCCCGCCAATGCGGAACGCCTGCGCTGGCTCACGGGCTTTTCCGGCTCGGCGGGGATGGCCATCCTGCTTCTCGACAAGGCGGCCATTTTCGTTGACGGGCGCTACACGCTTCAGGTTCGCGATCAGGTGGACGTGGCGACCTTCGAGCCGAAGCACCTGATCGAGGAGCCGCCGGTCCGCTGGATCGAGCAGAACCTCGTCAAGGGCGCAAATCTCGCCTACGACCCCTGGCTCCACACCGTCGAAGCGGTGGCGCGGCTGAAGGCGGCGGCGGAAAAGGCGGGCGCAACGCTCGTCGCGGTGGAGGACAATCCGCTCGACGCGGTCTGGGCCGACCGGCCCGACGCGCCAGCCGCGCCGGTCGAGCCCTATCCGCTCGAATTTGCAGGCGAGCCCGCCGCAGACAAGATCAAGCGGCTCGCCAATGCCCTGATGAACGACGACGTGAGCGCCGTGGTCCTCACCATGCCGGACTCAGTCGCATGGGTTTTCAACATCCGGGGAAGCGACGTCCCGCATACGCCGCTGCCGCTCTCCTTTGCGATCCTTTACGAAGATGGTCGCGCCGATCTCTTCATCGACGAGCGCAAGGTCGGGCCGGAAGCGCGCGCGCATCTGAAACCCATCGCCGCGATCCATCCGCGCGGCAAGCTCGCTGCTGCGCTCGATGAGCTTGGGCAGCGTAAGGCGACCGTGCTTATCGATCCGGCGACCTGTGCCAGCGCGATTTACGATCGTCTCGTTGAAGCCGGCGCTGAAGTGAAGCGCGGGACCGATCCTTGCGAGCTGCCGAAAGCCTGCAAGAACGACGCGGAGATCAAGGGCACGCGCGCGGCGCATCTGCGCGACGGGCGGGCGCTGACGAAGTTTCTCGCCTGGGTGGGGACGGAAGCGCCGAAGGGCGGCGTCGATGAGATAGCTGCGGCAAAGAAGCTCGAAACCTTCCGCGCCGAGACGAACGAGCTGCGCGACCTGAGTTTCGATACGATTTCCGGCGCGGGCGCCAATGGCGCCATCGTCCATTACCGTGTGACCACCGCGACGAACCTGCCGCTCCAGCGCGGCGATCTCTTTCTGCTCGATTCGGGCGGGCAATATCTCGACGGCACAACCGACGTAACACGCACCGTCGCCATCGGCGAGGCTTCGCCCGAACAGCGCGACCGCTTCACCCGCGTCCTGAAAGGCCACATCGCCATCGCGACGGCGCGCTTCCCGGCCGGCACGTCCGGCGCGCAGCTCGACGCCTTCGCACGCATCGCGCTCTGGAAGGCGGGCCTCGATTACGACCATGGCACCGGTCACGGCGTCGGCGCCTATCTCTCCGTACATGAAGGCCCGCAGCGCATTTCGAAAATGGGCACCGTGGCGCTGAAGCCCGGCATGATCGTTTCCAACGAACCCGGCTATTACAAGACCGGCGCCTATGGCATCCGCATCGAGAACCTGCTCGTCGTGATGCCGCCCTCGATGATCGACGGCGGCGAACGCCCCATGCTTGGCTTCGAAACGCTGACGCTTGCGCCTATCGACCTCAATTGCGTCGAACGCCATCTCCTGACACGGGAAGAGGCCGACTGGCTCAATGCCTATCACGCCCGCGTGCGCGAAGCGCTGACGCCGGGGCTCGACGAGGCGACTTTGGCATGGCTGGACGAGGCGACGCGGGCGATTTGATCGTCCCTATCCGCCCGCCATCTCCATCCACTCATCCTCGGTAATCACCTCAATGCCGAGTTCGGCTGCCTTGGCGAGTTTCGAACCAGCGCCGGGACCCGCGACGACGAGATCGGTCTTCGCAGAAACCGAACCCGCAACCTTCGCGCCCATTTGTTCGGCACGCGCCTTCGCTTCGGAGCGCGTCATGCGTTCGAGAGAGCCGGTAAAGACGACTGTTTTCCCCGCGATGGGTGAGGATGTCTCCTGCGCAGGCAACGGCACCGCCGTGACGCCCGCATTCTGCAAAGCCTTGAGCGCGTCGCGATTGTGCTTTTCGGCGAAGAAATCCACGACTGCTTCGCCGAGCACCTCGCCCACACCATCGATCGCCATCAGCTCGCGCCACGCGTCGCTGTCACGGTCGGCGGCTTTCTCCATCTCTTCAACAAAGTGCTCGAGCGTGCCATAGGCGCGGGCGAAAAGCCGCGCATTGGTCTCGCCGACATGGCGAATGCCCAGCGCGAAAATGAAGCGGTCGAGATCGACGGCGCGGCGGCTGTCGATGGCCTTGAACAGATTGGCCACCGATGTCGCGCCCCAGCCCTCGCGATCCTTGAGCCGTTTCAGGCTCTTCCGGTCGCGATCTTCCAGCGTGAAAATATCGGCGGGCTGGCGGATAAGTTCGTCTTCGTAGAAAGACGCGATCTGTTTTTCGCCAAGCCCTTCAATATCGAAGGCATTGCGCGACACGAAATGCCGGAGCCGCTCCATCGCCTGCGCGGGGCAGACGAGGCCGCCCGTGCAGCGGCGCACCGCGTCAACCTTGCCGGTCTTTTCATTCGTTTCGCGCACGGCGTGACTGCCGCAAGCGGGGCACCGATCGGGGAAGTGGAAGTGGCGCGCATTATGCGGCCGCTTTTCCTCGACGACGCGCACGATCTGCGGAATGACGTCGCCCGCGCGCTGCACAACGACGGTGTCGCCGATGCGCACACCGAGGCGCTCGATCTCGTCTTCATTGTGCAGCGTTGCGTTGGAAACCACGACGCCGCCGACTGTCACCGGCGTCAGCCGCGCGACCGGTGTGAGCGCGCCGGTGCGGCCAACCTGAATATCGATATCCTCGAGCACCGTCGTCGCCTGTTCGGCCGGGAACTTATGGGCCAGAGCCCAGCGAGGCGAGCGCGAGACGAAGCCCAGGCGCTGCTGCCAGTCGAGCCGGTTCACCTTGTAGACCACGCCGTCTATGTCGTAGCCGAGCTTCGCGCGGTTCTCTTCAATCTCGTGATAGAAGGCGAGCAATTCCTCCGACGACGTACAAACCCGGAAGAAGGGATTGACCTCGAAGCCCCAATGCTTGAACTGTTCGATCATGCCGGAATGCGTGTCGGCGGGAACCTCGCTCGCCTCGCCCCAGGCATAGGCAAAGTAGCGCAAGGGGCGCGAGGCGGTGACGCGCGGATCGAGCTGGCGAAGCGAGCCTGCGGCCGCATTGCGCGGATTGGCGAAGGGCGGCTTTCCGGCCTTCTCCTGCCTCTCGTTCAGCGCCTCGAAATCCTTGTGGCTCATATAGACTTCGCCGCGCACCTCGAAGACGTCGGGCACGCCCCGCCCCTTCAGCTTCTGCGGCACATCGTCGATGGTTTTCAGGTTCTCGGTAACGTTCTCGCCTTCGCGCCCGTCGCCCCGCGTCGCGCCGACGATGAATTGACCATGCTCGTAGCGCAGCGCGGCGGAAAGGCCATCGATCTTCGGCTCTGCCGTCACTTCGAGGACGTCGTCATCCTTGAGGTTCAGAAAGCGGCGAATGCGGTTCCAGAATTCGGTGACGTCCTCGTCGGTGAAGCCATTCGAAAGCGATAGCATCGGCACCTTGTGGACGACCTTGCCGAAGGCTTCGGATGGCGTCGCTCCAATGCGCTTCGAGGGGCTGTCCTCGCGGACGAGTTCCGGATAGCGCTTCTCGATCCAGTCATTGCGCTTGCGAAGCGCATCATAGGCGGCATCGGAAATTTCCGGTGCGTCCTTGCGATAATAGAGCTGATCGTGATGTGCGATCTCTTTGGCAAGCCGCTCCAGCTCCGCGGCAGCTTCCTCGAAGGTCAGCTTCTCCACGGGCTTGTCGTTGGCACTTTCTGTCACGGGTGGCTCTCGATCAGTCTGTCGGCGGCAGCGCGGGCTTCGTCCGTCACCGTCGAGCCCGCAAGCATTCGGGCAATCTCCTCGCGGCGCTCCTGCCGGTCGAGCACATCGACGCGGGTCGCGACCCTTGCGGTCTTCGACTTCGCCTCTCCGCCCTTGGAGATACGCAGATGATGTTGAGCGCGAGCGGCAACTTGCGGCGAATGCGTCACGACGAGAATTTGCGCGGTTTTGGCAAGTTCCGCAAGGCGCAGGCCTACCGCTTCGGCAACCGCGCCGCCAACCCCGGCATCGACTTCATCGAAGATCAGCGTCGGCGCACTTCCGCGAGAGGCGAGCGCAACCTTGAGGGCGAGCACGAAACGCGATAGCTCGCCGCCCGACGCAATCTTGATCAGCGGCCCGAGCGGCGCGCCGGGATTGGTGGAGATGAGGAAGGAAACACGGTCGAGCCCATCGGGGCCTGCGTCTTCCGGCTTCAGCACCACGACCTCGGTCTTGAAGGTCGCCTTGTCGAGCTTCAACGGCTTCAACTCGCGCGCAACTTCCTGATCGAGCTTCGCGGCGATCTTCTGCCGCGCGGCGGAAAGCACTTCCGCGGCCCTCATGTAAGCAGCGCGGGCTGTGTCCGCTTCCTGCGACAGTCTGGCGAGTGTCGCCTCGCCGCCCTCGATCTCGGTGAGTTGCGCGCGCAGGCGATCGGCAAGCGCGGCGAGATTGTCCACCGCGACATTGTGCTTGCGGCCTGCGGCGCGGAGCGCGAAGAGACGCGTCTCGATCCGTTCGAGCCGCGCGGGATCGAACTCCAGCGCGCGCATGGCGCGTTCGATCTCATCGCGCGCATCGGCGGCTTCGACAAGCGTTCGGTCGAGCGCGGCAATGCCTGCGTCGAGGCGGCCAGCCGCCTGCTCCGCCGCACGAGTCAGTCGCCGCAGCGCCTGATTGAGCCGCGCTTCGAGACCGCCATCGCCCGACAAGGCATCCTGCGCCTCGGCGAGATCGGCGGCGATCTTTTCGGAATGCATCATCAAGCTGCGTTCTTCGGCGAGACTCGTTTCCTCGCCCGGCTCCGGCGCAAGCTCGTCGAGCTCGCCCACAACGTGACGGAGATAGTCCTGCTCGGCCCTCGCCTTTGCGAGCGAAGCTTCATGCTCGACATAGGCGAGCCGCGCCTCGGCCGCAGCGGTCCAGAGCTTGCGCACTTCGGTCGCCTTCGCTTCAAGGCCGCCGAACGCGTCGAGCACTGCGCGATGGCCGGAAACGTCGAGCAGCCCGCGCTCGTCATGCTGACCGTGAATTTCAACAAGCTCGTCGCCCACCTGACGCAGGAGGCCGATGCTCACGGGCTGGTCGTTGATGAAGGCGCGCGTGCGGCCATCCTTCGCCTGCACACGCCGGAGAATGATGTCGCCTTCGGCGTCGAGGCCGTTGTCGCGGAGGATGGCGCGCGCGAGATGATCGGCGGCAAGGTCGAAGACCGCCGTGACGCTCCCCTGCTCCGCGCCTTGGCCGACAAGACCCGCATCGGCGCGTGCGCCGATGGCGAGGCCGAGCGCGTCAAGAAGAATGGACTTGCCCGCGCCGGTTTCGCCGGTCAGCGCGCAAAGGCCGCGCGCAAGCGCCAGTTCCAGACGGTCGATGAGGACGATATCTCTGATCGACAGCGCCGATAGCATGAGGACGAGCCTCTAACTAAAAGACCGTGTGCCAGGCCTTGCTGATCCAGGAATTCTTGTCTTCTTCAGGCTTCAATCCCTGGCCCGCAAGAAGCGCGTAGCTGTCCTGATACCAGTCGCTGCCCGGATAGTTGTAACCGAGGATCGCCGCCGACGTCTGCGCTTCGGTCTTGATGCCGAGCGAGAGATAGGCTTCGACGAGACGGTGCAGCGCCTCGGGCACATGGCTCGTCGTCTGGTATTTCTCGATCACGACACGGAAGCGGTTGATCGCCGCGATGTATTCGTGCCGCTTCAGATAATAGCGGCCGATCTCCATCTCCTTGCCTGCGAGATGGTCGCGCGTCAGATCGAGCTTGAGGCGCGCGTCGCGCGCATACTCGCTCTGCGGGAAGCGCACCACGATCACAGTAAGCGCTGCGAGAGCGTTCTGCGTCATCTGCTGGTCACGACCAACATCCGAGATCTGCTCATAGTAGCAAAGCGCGATCAGGTAATAAGCATAGGCCACGTCCTTGCTGCCCGGATGCAACGAGATGTAGCGCTGCGAGGTCAGGATCGAGGCGTCGTAATTGTTGTACTTGTAGTCGGCATAGGCGGCCATCAACGTCGCGCGGCGAGCCCAGGTCGAATAAGGATGCTGGCGCTCGACCTCCTCGAACTCGTTCGCGGCCTTGGAGTAGTCTTCATCGGCCATGTAATCCATGGCCTTGTTGTAGATCTGCTCCACGGGCCGCTCTTCATAAGGCAGCTCCGCATCGCCCGAGCAGCTTGCAAGCGCCATTGAGAAGAGAACGAGCGCGCCGGCGACCGCAAGGCGCATTCCGCCCAGGCGCGCAACGGGGGCATCCGCCCGATTGATCCGCGAGATCGAGGTATTCAGAAGAGCCTCACGCATGCCGGTCAAAATCCATTTCGTTCGGTCACCCGGCAGGATTGCCCGAAAAGAGATTTCGGGACAAGGCCAGATCAAGCGAGTCCGGAGGCTGCCGAAGCGCGGGGTCCCCCCTCGTCCAGCCAGGCCAGTGCTCGTTTCTAGCTCAAACGGGCGCGGGAAACCATAGCGAGCCGGGGCCGCAAAGATGAATTGTCTGTGGGAGGCCGCTTACTCGGCCGGAACGGCCCGGACCTTACGCGCGTCCGCAGCCTCGCCGGAGGCAAGGTCCACGATCTCATAGGCCGATGCGTCGGCAAAAAGAGCCCGCAACACGCGATTGTTCATCGCATGGCCCGCACGCAGCCCTTCGTAGCGACCGATCAGAGGCGCGCCTGCGAGCGCGAGGTCACCCACCGCGTCCAGAACCTTGTGGCGCACGAATTCATCGGCGAAGCGCAGGCCCTCTTCGTTGAGAACCTTGTCGCCATCGACCACGACCGTGTTTTCGAGAGAGCCGCCGAGACCGAGGCCCATCTTCCACATCGCCTCGACATCCTTCAGGAAACCGAAGGTGCGGGCGCGCAGGATCTCATCCTTGAAGGACGGATCGTTGAAATCGGCCTCAATCGTCTCATGGCCGATGACGGGATTGTCGAACTCGATTTCAAACGCCAGCTTGAAACCTTCGCCCGGCAGAAGCGCCGCGCGCTTCAGACCGTCTTCGACGACGACCGGCTTCAGAATGCGAACGGCGCGACGCGGCGCATCGAGCGACTTCAGGCCGACAGCCTCGATCGTTTCGATGAAAACCTGCGAGCTGCCGTCCATCACCGGAATTTCCGGCCCATTGATCTCAATGAGAAGGTTGTCGATTCCCAGGAAGGAAATCGCAGCCATCAGATGTTCGACCGTGCTGATCGACGCGCCCGCCTCGTTGCGGATCGCGGTCGAAAGCGTGGTGTCGCCCACATGGTCGAAACGCGCGGGGATGTCCGTTGCGGCGCAGTCGGCGCTGTCGATGTCGACGCGGCGGAAGACGATGCCAAAACCAGCGCCGGCCGGGTGCATGTTCATGCGGATCATGTGGCCGGTGTGAAGGCCCACGCCCTCGATCACGACAGGGGCGGCCAGAGTGGTCTGGGGGCAGACAGCCGCAAGGGCGCGTTCACGACGATGCGTACGCGCCTGTTCCAGCATGATGGTTTCGAATTCGGTCTTGCGCACTTTACGAATCCTTTACCCCCGGAATTCCTAGGCTGGTTCTAACAGCGCCGGGAATCCCTCTCAAATAACAAGTTCTTACGGATTGTTACGGTGCAAAACGAAACGCAAGCCATTGATTTAAATAACAAAACCTCGTCCGCCCGGGCAGCAGCCCAAACGGACGAGGTTTTGCCGAAAGCGCCCCCCGCGGGCGCAGCCCTTACGAAGCGTCAGTTGGCCTGGCGCCTCAGAAAGGTCGGGATCTCAAGCTGCTCTTCTTCATAGGACGGCTGGACCAGCCGGCTCTCTGCCGAAGGCGCCAGGCTCGGCGCGGCCTGCTGCGGCTTCACCTGCTCTTGGGTCTGCGGGCGGAGCTGCTCGCGGGCGACGGCCGGTTCACGGCGCGGCGCGGCGGGCTGCTGCTCCTCTTCCCGGCGACGGCCAGCACCGGTCAGCCGTTCGAAGAAGCTCGGCCCCTTCTTCGGAGCGCGGCTCTGCTGAACCGGCATGGTCGGGCGGTCGCTGACGAAGCCCTGCTCCCTCGGCGCCTGAACGCGATCGAGATCGCTCGGGATGAAGGGGGCCTTCGGCTCCGCAATGACGGCCGCCGGTGACACCACAGGCTCGTTGCGGCGCGTCTGCGGCTGCATGCGCGGCTCCGGCTTGTGGATGATGACCTCGGCTTCGTATTCGTTCGGGTCGTAGCCGCCGATCTTGGGCGTCTGGCGCTGCTCGGCCTGAGCGAAGGTCATGTCCGCCGTGGGCTCGGCGCGGGTTTCGGCAACAGCGGCCTGCGCAACCTCGGCAGCGGGCTGAACCGTGCGGGCCGCCGGAGTGGAGAAGGTCGCCGCCTGCTGCACCGATGCGACAGGCTTCGGCGCCGCCTTGGGCGCTTCGACCGGACGCTGCTGCACACGCTCGGCAACTTCGATGCCGGTGGCGACGACGGAGACGCGCATGCGTCCGTCAAGCGCCGGATCGAAGGTCGAGCCGACGATGATGTTTGCTTCGGGATCGACTTCCGAGCGGATGCGATTGGCAGCTTCATCCACTTCGTAAAGAGTGAGGTCCATGCCGCCGGTAATGTTGATGAGAACGCCCTTCGCGCCCTTCATCGACACTTCGTCGAGCAGCGGGTTCGAGATCGCGGCTTCGGCGGCCTCGATGGCGCGCTTCTCGCCGGTCGCCTCGCCGGTGCCCATCATGGCCTTGCCCATCTCGTTCATCACGGTGCGCACGTCCGCGAAGTCGAGATTAATGAGGCCCGGCTTCATCATGAGGTCGGTGATGCCGGCGACGCCCGAATGGAGCACCTGGTCGGCCATCGCGAAGGCATCCGCGAAGGTCGTGTTCTCGTTCGCGACGCGGAAGAGATTCTGATTCGGGATGATGATCAGCGTGTCGACATACTGCTGAAGCTCGCGAATACCCTCTTCGGCGAGGCGCATGCGGCGCGTGCCTTCGAACTGGAAGGGCTTCGTGACGACGCCGACGGTAAGCACGTTCTGCTCCCGCGCCGCGCGCGCGATGACCGGAGCCGCGCCCGTGCCCGTGCCACCGCCCATGCCGGCGGTGATGAAGACCATATGCGCGCCCTGGATGTGTTCGACGATCTCGTCGAGCGCTTCCTCGGCGGCCGCGCAACCGACTTCAGGGCGCGAACCGGCGCCGAGACCTTCGGTGATCGATGCGCCGAGCTGGATGCGACGCTCGGCCAGCGAAAGCTGGAGCGCCTGCGCATCGGTGTTGGCGACGACGAACTCGACGCCGTCGAGCCCTGCCTGGATCATGTTGTTGACCGCATTGCCGCCGGCGCCGCCCACGCCGAACACGGTGATCCGGGGCTTCAGTTCCTTCGCCTGCGGTACCGTCAATTTGATGCTCATCTCAGCCTCCTCGAAACAAATGGGAAAGTCGGGGTCCGTGCTTCCGCCCTTGCCGGCGGTGCGGCGCCCACCTGACCGGGCGGTGCCGCAAGCCGGCCCAGGCGTCGTGCCGAGCGCCACCGGCTTTTCACCCCTTCAAGTACCCCGCATTCGCGCTGGGCCTGAAAATCGGTCATGCCCATCAGAAGTTCTCCCTCAGCCAACGGCTGATCTTGCGCAAGCTGCCGCGCCCGGCCGCTCCGTCACCCTCGCCCTCGCCGCCCGCCGTTTCGAGCGGAGAGATCTGCGAGTAGGTCAACAGACCCGCACAGGTCGAGAAGGCGGGCCCGCCCGTCGCCTCGGCCAAGCCGGTGAGCCGGATGGGCTGGCCCACCCGCACCTGCTTGTCGAGCATGCGGCTTGCGAGCTCGCGCGCGCCATTCATCTGGCTCGCGCCGCCCGTCAGCACGACGCGGCGCCCGGCGAGGCGTCCGTAACCGGAAGCCTCGAGCCTGTCGCGCACCAGCTCGAACGTCTCCTCCAGCCGGGGCTGGATGATCCCGGTCAGCATCGACCGCGGAATGTGATTCGCCGAATCGGCATCGCTCTCACCCACCTGGGGCACATCAATCATCTCTCTCTCATCCGACGGGCTCGCCAGCGCGCTGCCATACAGCGTCTTCATGCGTTCCGCATGAGCCAACGGCGTCGAAAGTCCTCTCGCGATATCATTAGTAATGTGATTCCCGCCAATAGACACGGAATCGCAATAGACCATCGCTCCTTCGAAGAAGACCGAGAGAGACGTCGTGCCGCCGCCCATGTCGATGACGGCGACGCCGAGGTCCATTTCATCCTCGACGAGGCAGGCCAGGCCGCTCGCATAGGGGCTGACCGCGATGCCTGCGACAGAGAGGTGGCAACGCTCGATGCAGAGTTCGAGATTGCGCAGCGGCCCGCGCAGCGCACTGACCATGTGCACGTCGACGCCAAGCCTTTCGCCGAACATTCCGCGCGGGTCGCGGACGCCGCGAGCGCCGTCGATGCTATAGTTGGTGGGGAGCGCATGGAGAACGTCGCGGCCTTCCGGCTGAAAGTTCGTATGCGCATAGCCGATGAGTCGCGAGAGGTCCGCATCCGTGACCTCGGGGCCGGGAACCGGCGCCTTCACGCCGACCGTCTGGCTTTTCGGCTCCGCGCCGGAAACGCCGACCACCACATCGCGGATGGTGACGCCGGCCATACGTTCCGCCGCATCCACCGCGACGCGGATTGCTTCTTCGGCAGCATCCATATCGACCAGTGCGCCCGCGCGAATGCCGCGCGAGACCTGATGGCCGATGCCTATAACGCGAATGGGCGCGTGGCCATTAGCCATGCGCCCCGGTTCGATCTTGGCGATGAAGCAGGAAATCTTGCTCGACCCTACATCGAGCGCCGCAATCGTGCCTGCTCGGCCCGCTGCGACAGGGCGCCCCTGGAAACCCTTGGAGCCCAGACTGACCATATTCATGTATTGTCCCCACCGGTCACGAAGCGGGCTTTCACCGCGCCCGTTGTTGCCCCGCCCAAATTTTTCATCGCCCCGCCGTCCTTGCCGCCGATCTTGGCTGCAAGCGCATTGCCCCGCTCAGCCATCGCATCCGCCGTCAAGGCGACGCTCACGCGATCCGGCAGTCTCAGGTCAACTGATTCGATATCGCGCGAAAGAATCTTATATGTCTGATCGAGGTTGACGAGATCGGCAAGTGCCTTTTCGACGCCAACCTCAGGAAGTTTCACATCGACTCCATTTTCGAAGCGAAGATTCCAGCGGCGGTCTCCGACGCGGACGAAAGCACGCACGCGCGGCAGGAGCTGTGGCTGCGTTTCCTGAATCAAACCAAGAACATCGTGCAAGTTGCGCGCGCCGCCGAAGCCGACGACGAAGGGAAGATTGGCGTAGCCCTGCACATTGTCGTCGGTGATCGGATGACCTTCCGTATCGACGACCGAAAGCTCGCCGCCCCGCTGCCAGATGGCGAAGGGTTGACGCTCGACCACATCGATTCGAATCGCATGCGGCAGGAGACGCGTGACGGTGGCGGACTTGACCCAGTCCACATGCTCGACGCGCTGGCGGGCAGCCTCCGTATCGACGCCGAAGATCGGATCGCCACGCGTGACGCCGAGCGCGGCCAGGAGCGCCTGCGGATCGGCATGGGTGCGGCCGGTGACGGTCACGTCCTCGACGCTGAAACCTGCCAGCGCCAGAACGCGGTTGCCCTGGAAGGCGACTTCGCGCGCCGCGGAGGACACATGACCACCGACGAAAAGACCGTAAAGGCCGACGCCCAGGATGAGCAACATGGTCGCGACCGTGAAAGGCTTCATGCCGACGCTGCCTTCGCGCATCTCCTCGACCCAGCGCATGAAGCCCGAGGCCGGGCGATCCATGCGGCGGCCGAAGCTGCGGTCAGCGGCCGTGCCCCGCCTGCCCGGCGCGATCTTGGAAGGCGCGCGCTTCTTCGCCGACACGGCACGAACGCCGGTCCTCGAAACCGCCCTGCTCCGATTTCCGCTCACCGATCGCATGATGCGTCCTCCACCATCCAGCTCACGAGTTCGCCATAGGAATAGCCCGCCAGATTCGCGAGTTCGGGCACGAGCGAGGTCGGCGTCATGCCTGGCTGCGTGTTCACCTCGAGCAAAATCAGCTCCGGCTTGCCGGGCTTCGTGTCGTCGAAGCGGAAGTCGGCGCGGCTGACGCCTCGGCAGCCGAGCGCCCGATGCGCGGCGAGCGCCACGCGCTGCACCTCGACATAGGACTCGGCGTCGATCTTCGCCGGAACCTCGTGGCGCGAACCGCCGGCAGCGTATTTCGCCTCGTAGTCGTAGAACTGCGTGTTGGCGAGGATTTCGGTGACGCCGAGCATCTCCTCGCCCATGACGGCGCAGGTAAGCTCGCGGCCCGCGATATAGCGTTCAGCCATCACGACCTCGCCAAGATCCCAGTCGGCAGAGGTGAGTTCCGCCGGAGGCCGATTGTCGCCCTTGCGCACGATGAAAACGCCAACCGAAGACCCCTGGTCGATCGGCTTAATGACGTATGGCGGCTCCATCACGTGTCCATGAGCAGCCTCTGTACGGGGCACGACGATGCTTTCAGCGACCGGCAGCCCGGCAGCCCGGAAGACGGCCTTGGCGCGTTCCTTGTGCATGGCCAGCGCCGACGCCAGGACGCCGGAATGCGTATACGGAATATTGAGGATTTCCAGCATACCTTGTACGCAGCCATCCTCGCCCCAGCGACCGTGCAACGCGTTAAAAGCGACATCCGGCTTGATCTTGAGAAGCTGGTCGGCAAGGTCGCGGCCGACATCGATCTCGGTCACGCGATAGCCGCTCTGGCGCAGCGCTTCGGCGCAACCGCGCCCGGATGAAAGGCTGACTTCCCGCTCCGATGACCAGCCGCCCTTGAGAACGGCAAAATGCTTTTTCGTCATGTCCGCTCCCCAATCCGCTTGATTTCCCATTCCAGGGTCACGCCGCTTTTCTCTTTGACGCGCCGACGCACTTCCTCGCCCAGATCCTCGAGATCTGCGGCGGTGGCATTGTCGACATTGATAAGGAAGTTGCAGTGCAGCTCGGAGACCTGCGCGCCACCATTCCTGAGGCCGCGGCAGCCTGCCGCATCGATAAGCTGCCACGACTTGTGGCCTTCCGGATTCTTGAAGGTCGAGCCACCGGTGCGCGTACGGATGGGCTGCGTCTCTTCGCGACGCGCCGTGATTTCGTCCATGCGCTTCTGGATTTCAGCCTTGTCACCAGGGTGGCCCTGGAAGATCGCCTCGACGAAGATGAAGTCTTCCGGCGCGCCGCAATGGCGGTAGGTGTAATGCATGTCGGCATTGGAAAGGACATGCCGCCTGCCCTGCCGGTCGATGGCAACCGCTTCGACCAGAACGTCCTTCGTCTCGCTCGTATAGGCGCCGCCGTTCATGCGCAGCGCGCCGCCGATCGAGCCCGGAATGCCGCGATAGAATTCAAGGCCAGCAATGCCCGCTTCCTGCGCCGCACGTGCAACCGCAACATCAAGCGCCGCCGTGCCGGCGCGAACGCGATGACCAGACAGTGCCTCGATCTGCGCGAAGCCCTTGCCGCCGAGACGAATGACGACACCCGCGACGCCGCCGTCGCGGACGAGGAGGTTCGAGCCGACGCCGACCACCGTCACCGGAACATCGGCAGGCGTACCCGCAAGAAAGGCCGCGAGGTCGTCCGCATCTGCCGGACGAAAGAGCACTTCCGCCGCACCGCCGACACGAAACCAGGTCAGCGGCGCCAGCGGCGCATGCGCGATGAGTTCGCCGCGCACCTTGGGCAGCCTGTCGATCAGGGAAGATGTCGAGGCGTGGGCCGCCGTCATTTACCTTTCCCCTTCTTCGATTTAACCGGCTTCTCTTTCTTGTCGGCCTTCTTGGCCTTCGACTTCTTGCCAAGGGCACCGAGATCGGCGGGAAGCGCATTCGCCCAATAGGTGATGCTGCCCGCGCCGAGGCAAACGACGAAGTCGC
>Ga0255338_1004522_pt1 | contig 14240 bp, 12 predicted proteins | sample MeOH1_35cm_T4_19_FD_203715 | JGI IMG/M metagenome (GOLD analysis project Ga0255338, IMG submission 203715) | Sandy soil microbial communities from University of British Columbia, Vancouver, Canada - MeOH1_35cm_T4_195 | ecosystem: Engineered > Artificial ecosystem > Sand microcosm > Unclassified ...
GATTGAAGGAGATCGCGCCGCCGGACGGAGCCTTCTACATCTATGCGGATGTCGGGCATCTGACCAATGACAGCCTGTCCTTCTGCCAGAAATTGCTGCGCGAAACCGGCGTGGCGACGGCGCCGGGGATCGATTTCGATCCGGTCGACGGGCACCGGCACATCCGTTTCAGCTTCGCCGTTTCGACCGATCGGGTGGAGGACGCCATTGCCCGCATGATTCCCTGGTTCGATGCACAAGGCGCGGCAAGAGATTGATCCATTCCCAATAAGAATGAAAATTTCTTCTGGTATAATAATGATTTGCGGTTAATCGCTGCGACGCGACCCGAAGCTTTTACATTGTGAAGGCTCACCTGCCCGGCAGCCACGGCTGTCGGGCTCTTTTTGCTTGCCAGTGCGCAAAAACAACGAACCCTTTCGGGTTCGCAAGGCCGAACGGCCGCCCGAGCTTTATGCGAGGATAGCCAAGCCGACGGATGTCGGCGCCTGAGGCCTAAAAAATATGGTGCGGGCGGTCGGAATCGAACCGACACTCCTTTCGGAACCGGATTTTGAGGTGCTCCACCCGTGCTACGACGCTCTACGCCACACTGCGATGGAGTGCGATAAATGGTTATATCTCAGTATCTTAAAACTCGTTATTATCATTCCGCTTTACGATGGTCTACGCCCCAGTTTCCGACCGTCTGGCTCCTATGTGGCTCCTGGAATTTGGGATTTCGAGGCCCAAAATGACGACGCACAAACTCACGAAGAAGATCATCGACGCCGCCGCCCCGGCAGCGCGTGACTATGAGATCCGGGACACTCTAGCGCCCGGCCTTCTCTGCAAGATCAGCCCAACAGGACGCAAAACCTTCATGCTCCAATACCGGACGATCGGGGGTGAACGGCGCAAGCCAGCCATCGGTACGTTTGGAGAACTCACCGTGGAGCAGGCCCGGGCGATCGCCCAGAAATGGCTGGCGGAAGTCCGGGAAGGCAAGGATCCATCGCTGGCCAAGCGCGCCGCCCGCGAAAATCCTACGATTCGCGAGTTTTGCGACGAGTATCTGACCCGATATTCGATACCCCATAACAAGCCGAACACGGTCAAGAGCAACCGCTCCACGATCAGGGCCCATATCATCCCCCGGCTTGGCAAGCTCAAGGTCGCCGACGTCACGCGCCCCGAAGTCGCGCGGGTCATGAGCGACATGGCCGCCACCCCGAGTTCCGCCAATCACGTGCTGCGCCTGCTCAGCAAGATGTTCAACTGCGCCGAACTCTGGGGGCATCGCAAGGACGGCACGAACCCATGCCGGCTCGTGCCCAAATATCCCGAAGGCAGCCGGACACGCCTGATCAAGAACCCGGAACTCGCCAAGCTCTACGCCTATCTCGACCGCGCCGACGCGGAAGGCCTTGAGCATCCCATCTACACGCTGGCGATCCGGCTCCAGTTCGCCTTCGCTGCGCGCATGTCGGAGATCCTCACTCTCGAATGGGAATGGATCGAATTCGACGAGCGGCGGGTGGTCTGGCCCGACAGCAAGACTGGCGGCATCTCCAAGCCGCTGAGCGAGGAAGCCTATGATCTGCTCTGGAACGCCCCACGGTTCCAGGGGTCACCCTATGTCATCCCTGGGATCAACGACTCGCGGAAGCGGCTGAGCAAACACAGCTATTGGGGCGCCTGGCGCCGCATCCTGGAAGCAAGCGGGATCGTCCATGTCGGCACCCACGGCATTCGTCATCGCTCCGCCACCGACATCGCCAATTCGGGCATCCCGCTCAAGGTCGGCATGACCCTGACCGCCCATAAGACTGTCACCATGTTCATGCGTTATGTCCACGTCGAGGACGATCAGGTCCGTGCTGCGGCTGAAGTGGTCGCGAATCGCCGGAATCGCATCGTCGAGGCGGGTGGCCAAGCCCCATCCCCCTGGCTGACCCAGCCGCCCGAAACCTTGCCGGCAGGTGGGAAAGTCATCGAAAGGACACGAAGGGCCGGAAACGCTTTTGGCACGCGCCGGAGGGCGGCCAATGACCGCTGAACCCGACCTTCTGACCTTGTCGCCTGCTGCATCAGGTAGAGTGCGGTTTCTCGACACGCTCGATCCGCTGCCGCTCCTTGATCCCACCGAAGCAGCGCATTTTCTTGGGCTCAGGCGCCACAGCCTCGCCTGCTATCGCAGCCTTGGATCGGGGCCGCCTTATTACAAGTTCGGTCGCTGGATCCGCTATGCTCGGTCGGATTTGCGCTGCTGGTCAGGGGGCGCAAAAGTCAAAGCAGGGCCATGGATCGGCAAGAGCGATCAAGACGTGGTCGAGCTGGTCGATACGGATGTCGCCGCCCGCTATCTCACGGTGACGCACTTCTGCCTTCGCAACTACCGCCTCGAAGGCCTCGGCCCCCGTTATTGCCGGCTGGGCCGCCGGATTCACTATCCCGTCCATGAGCTGCGGCGCTGGGCGATGCTTCAGCGGCAGCCCGCGTTGACGCTAGACCATTTTTGATATAGGCAGGCAATGACAGTCAAAAAGCCTATCATCTGGATGGGAAGTAGCCGTAGCGACCTGATTTCGATGCCCGAGGCCGTGCGGAAGGATTTTGGTGGCGCACTCCACGCCGTCCAGGAAGGGCGACTGCCGGAAGGAGCAAAGCCCCTCAAGGGTAAGGTCAAGGGCGCCACGCAGCTTTCGGAGGACCATGACGGAGGCACCTATCGAACCGTCTATACGGTCGAACTACAGGGAACAGTCTATGTGCTCCATTGCTTCCAGAAGAAGTCCAAGAGCAGGATCGGGACGCCGCAGGCCGACATCGATCTGATCGAGCGGCGATTGAAGGACGCCAGGGCGCTTCACGCGCGGCGAAACGGGAAACAGGCATGAGCGAAACGAATCATATCGAATTTGAGGAGAGCAGCGGCAACGTCTTTGCGGACCTCGGATTCGATGAGGCCAGTGCTGCCCGACTCACGCACAAGGCAGAATTGGTCGCGGTTCTGCATCGGGTTCAGCACGAGCGCGGACTTAGCCAGAGCATGTTCAGCCGATTGGTCGGCATTCCGCAGCCGCGACTTTCGAAGCTCTACAGTGGCAAGATTGCTGGCATGTCCACGGACAAGCTCCTGGATGCGATTGCCCGGCTGGGTGGTCACGTGGTCATCCGGGTCGAACCCTATCCCGCGCCTGCTGAAGCCGGGCGGGTAGAGATGGAATTAGTTTAATCTCGAAAAACACGCCGAGCAAATTAAGAACTAGACTTCTTATTTCTTCAATCAGGTGCAAATTCAGGATGAGCGATGCTGATGCCTATCGCCGCGCTCTTTGGTCCTTCTGCAAGTGCCTTATCGACACAAGCGCCTCTTCAAGATTTTTCGCCATACGATCCATCATTTCGTCTGCATCAACCTCTCTGGTCCGGCGATAACCTGCCTTATCCCTTGGATCCGCGGAGCCCCGACCCTGAGGACGGGCAAGCGATCTCTCGATGACACAACCAGGAAAGATCTCAATTGTCCGATGTTCACGGCGAGACGGCATCCGACTATGAGCGATACTAAGATAATTCACTTCTAGCCAACTGATGTCCGCCGTAGGAGGCGATAAGATATCGACTACACTTGAGAGGCGCTTGGCGACCAACCATCCAGTCCCGTCATTGAACGAAAAAATCTTTCCAGGCGCCTGATTTCCTAGAAAACGCCCCAACCAAAGGCCAATTTCTGGGAGAAGGTCGAGGCTAGACCGCACCAGTTCGATTTGATTTCCGATGTCCGGGTTGGCCTTACAAGCTAACCGTACAATAATTTGTGCCTTTTCGGACTGGTCCAGATCCGGAACCCTCGAAAGGGTCGGAACAACATCATCTGCAAGCCTGACGATAGCCTCAGCACTCAGCGAGCTGTCGTCGTCCCAAAAAGCGTCAGGGAGCAACGACGGAATGAGCTCCGCCAGACGTCGGCGCAAACGGCTCGACCCATCATCAAACATGTCTAACTCGAGCTTGAGGCCGTGCTGATAGCGCGCTCGATCAGCCCAGCCCCGCAACGGGGAATCGCGAACGATGTCCCGACTTAGCTCGACCACCAAATCAGTAATTCTGCTCTGGCGCTGATTGGACAATTCTGGCTGCACACTGTTCCAGCGGCGGACTATTTCATCCAGCTCCAAATAGGGTGCAACAATCATGGCACGAAAGAGCGCGAAGCTGAGGGTATTGGACGCCGTCGAAAGACTAACTCGATCTTCGACTGCAAGCTTCCCAAGGCGCGCGAAGCACTCGCCCACGACCAACGCCGTCATCGCGCCGACGAGCTCGGTGCTAAGTACCGGCATATTCCAGATGCCGTCTGTCACGGCCCGTAGCTCTGCCGGAGAAACGATGCGCAATAACCGACTCAGCGGTCCCACGCCTTGTAAAAACGCATTGGACCAAGCCAACGAGTCGAGAAGTATCGGCTCTTCAGCAATCAACAGGTCCGGCAGAAACCCGCGGTAGCCATCATCACTCGAATTCCACACCGCAACCATGTCCGTGGCCGAAACTGTATAGGCAATATCCCGCAGGCGCGCATGCCCATCTGGCTCCACCCCCTGAAGTAGCGCGGGCAATTGCGACCGGTCGACGCGGCGATAACAAACATGATCATCTCGCATCGAACATTTTCCTCCAATCAGCCGCTCCAGATTGGGGCCGCCACCGCGCCACCGATGAATCAAAATAACCGGGCAAAGCTTTTTCGTGATAAATTGTTAAAGCTGTCTTGGCGCGGGTCACGCCCGTGAAGGCGAGGCGTTTCTGCTTATCGCCGTGCTGCCTAACCGTCTCAGCAGCAGCAAAATGAACTGAGCGAAATTCAAGGCCTTTTGCCCCGTGCAAGGTTGACACACATATGGGTCGGTTCGGATCCATATCCATATATCCTTCCTTACCGACCTGAACAGTCATTTGGCTTCCCCATTTTCGGCCGAGGATCGCGGCAATCTCTGCTGCCTCCTTACGACCTGGAGCAAAAACACCGATTAATTCGCCTCTATATGCGCGCAACTGAGCGTCTAAGCGATCGGCTATCATTTCGGCTTGACGGGTTAGCGGCGCCTGAACGATTTTGATCTCAGGCTTCGGCGCGTCCGACGGGTAGCGGCAGGTCGGTGCGATTCGCGTATACTGCACCGAATAACTATCGCCAATCGCATCCGCAAGGTCACAGATATCGAGGGCGCTGCGATAATGAAGTCGAAGCGTCTTGCATTCATCGACAAGCCCATCGAAGCGGTCATCTCTACAGCCACCGGAATAAATCATCTGCCTTGGATCGGCTGTCAAAAATAAATCTCTTGAAATTGCACGGAAGCACGCAAGCTCTTCTTCGTTATGGTCTTGAGCTTCATCTATGAGGATAGCATCATAGATAGCTTTCCCCTTTTCATGACGTATTCGTTGCAAGGCGGAAAACGCCTCCGCCTTTCCCTCGTCCCAATCGAGGCCTTTCGTTAACGGCTGTCCAGACTCAGCTGCAAGCATGCTGATAAATTGGCGGCTCGTCATTACTGATTCCGGCGCAACACCATACTTCGTCGCACCGGATCGAATGAAGCGCGCCAGTGTGCCGTTCATCACCAAGATGGCAACATTACGTGACATAGCCGACAAATACGCGCCGCGCATCAAGAGAAGGTTGGTTTTCCCAGATCCTGGCGGCCCCGTAACCGCGAAGCTCCCATCGGCAGGCAAGTCCATGATCGCCTGCTGATCTTTGTCGAGTTCGTTAACACCGTGCCACCACGTTTGCATTATCAGTTATCCAATTTTAACTTGGCTTGCATGCCCTTGGGCTGTCCCATCGCTGCAGCCATAGTGCGGAACAGAAAATCCGAAAATTCGGTGGTCAAGTCGTCCTCAGGTCCTCGAACGACACCTACTCTATGACGCTCGATCTCCTGCTGTTCCACTGGCTCATCCAACCAACGCGGCTCGCCGTATAGCGCAAAGGTACCGACATCGGCATCGATCGGAGTAGCCTCAAAGCGAATCCGAAAGGTGCGCATGATGTCCCGCTCGGGGGCAGCCTCGAAATCAGCGTTTGCTTCAACGCTCCCGATTAAAACGTTAACGTCTACGCTCGGTCGAAGAAGGCGAGGGTCTGCGTCGCACACTGCGCTGATCTGAGAACGAAAATGCCTGCCAAGTCTCTCTAGGCTAGTGCGCGAAATGCCTGCCGTCGATGACACCTTCATCTGCCTATTACCACCCGCCTGACGATAGGCTGTGTCCACTCGTTCGCGTGCCGACTCAGATGCGCTGGGAGCAGCGCGACTAAATCTGTCCCAGTTGACCAAAGCAATGCGATGCTCCGCATTTTTCACCAGACAATCCCGCGCAAGAAAAACGAGATGCTGAGGTACGACTTCACTCGATACTACAGGAATTTCTCGGTCTATCGCATCAAGCAAAACCGCATATGGTCCTCTAACTTGATCAAATATGCGAGATCGCAAGATCATGTCATGCAGAATTGCTCCCAGTTGATAAAAGGTGACGGCTCGATATCCTTCGGCATCCTTTTGCATGCGGTTCCGAACAAATTCCGGCGGGCAGTATCTTGCTGTCCCAATAAATCGTTCACCTGAAGGATCCTGACCACCCTCTTGCCCTTCACCAAAAGGCAAAATAATCCCAAGATCCATGAGAACGGCCCGCGACCAGTCCTCTGCTACCATAATATTATCCGGCTTAATGTCTTGATGACAGATCTCACGCTCGTCGAGCCAGCGAGCCGCAGAACTTATTTGCTCAATAATGAGCCCAACCACTTCGGGAGGCAAATCTGCAATTCGTTCCGTAAGGGTTCGATACCGCAAGCGCTCCATAACCACAAAGAGATGCCCAGTATCAACGCACTTGCCAGTTTCATAAACGGCAACGAGGTTAGGATGGCCATGGCTCACCAGCATTGCCTCGGTATCAATACGACGCCGCTGTCGCTCCTCCCCGAATTCTGCAACCAAGTCGGGGTCAATGATTTTTACAGCTGCTTCACGCTCGCCTCGAACCCCTGAAAATACGGCAGCGGAACCGCCGAAGCCGATCAATTCACCGATCTGCCACCCCGATACTGATCGCCCTGTCAAGGCTTCCTGCAAGCGGCTTGCGCGCGAGGCATCCATGCTCCTTACGCCCCCTGTGAAACCGAATTCCGGGCTTTTACCGTCAATTCCCCTGCCTCCACCAGCATCTGCCGTTCCAAAGCCTTCCGCCTCCACCAATACAGGCGCTCAAATACTGCTGGCGATGCAGAGCGGCGAGCGAAGCTTGAATTTTGTATTTCTCGGGACACAGTGGACGCCGTTTCAGGCGATATTTTTCCGGTAATTGCTTCTATCCACGCGTTTTTGGCGAGATTGGAAGTGGCTCGCAGCTTCGTTAATGCATCATGCTGACGGAATACCTCACGAGCGCACCAATTAATGATAGGAGCGACGGGAACAAAAACCCCAAGCAAGAGAGCCGGCATTGTCATCTGCCCGAGCGAGGCAGACAGAATAAACATAACAGCGATAAATGCTACAACACCTACAAGCAGAAGCCGATACGATTTTCGAACCTTCTGATCGTAATTCATATTCACTTGTTGAGCTGCCAATCTGCCCAGCCACAGCGGTAACGTACCAAAAATTTCCGGGTACCATGACAATACGGATTCGATGGGCTTTTTACGAATGTAATCACCCTGTTTTCTGTCGACAAATTCATGGGTGAGAGGCTCACCCGCGACATATTCATTCCAGGGCAATTGGAATACATTGCAGTCGAATTGCTCTTGCAGTTTCGCGCTTTTAATGAGTCTACCCTTCTGCTTGCGGTCTAGCACGAAGATATCCAACGCACCCATTAACAACGCGAGTATCGAACCAACCGGCTTCAAATCAGGGTAAATAAAGGACCACAACGCTATTCCGACCGGGAGTAGAACCACACCCAATATCTGACAAGAGAGCAGCAGACTTGATTCACGCTGGATCTTCCGGCGTGCAAGCAAGAGCTCAAGTTGCGCAAGCTCGTTCTGAACGACCGTGAACGCAGTCGATCCTTCGCCGTCAGACATGCCTGTCCGCCCCTTTTCAACACCTTGTCCTATACGGACCCCCGCCAATCCTTTGCAACAGGCCGACGAATGGAGCAAGGGCTGGACAACGGTTTAAGGCATACGTCAGCGGCACCGGCTGGGGCGTTAGATCATTTTGATATAACTCGACGATGCCGATCAGAAAAATATCTGCTGGATGAGGAGCAGCCGTGGCGATCTGGATTAACGGCACCTGTAGGATACTTACCCGCTCGGGCGATAATAGGCGGACCGGCCGTTCCGAATAAATCGCCCGGCAATTGAGCCCGATACTGCCGGGCCATTTCGTTCTTGGGTCCCAGGTGCCGCAGCGACCTGGCACGAGGAGCGATACGCCGTCATAGCACGCCGTCCCGCCGAATCACCGTGGAACCGAAACGGCGGACCAGTTTCGCAGCAACAAGGCGGGAATAGCGGCGCTGCCGCCAAAGCGTCGGACTGTGGTAAACACCGATGGCTTTCCAATAATCCCGCGTTGCAGATAGCTCTGACAGGAATATCCAGCGCGCGGCCTGGACGTTGAAGCACGGATCATGGGTGAGCCAGGTGCGAACCGTATCCGGCGAACGATCGATCATGGCGGCCAGTTTGGGAATCCAGAAGCTATTAACCTGAAGCGGTCCCAGATCATGAGAGCCGTTGCGATTGAGGATTTCTGCGCCAATCCATCCTGCCTCCTGGTCACGGAGACCCCAGAGCGTCCGTTCCAGCCACTGCCGACCATCGGCCGCGCGACGGATGCACTCGCCCACCCGACTTTCATGATCTCGCGGAAGCGCAGGTCTCGCATGGGAAGGCTGTACCAAGCATAGCAGAACCATAATCGGGATGCGGACCCCAAGCCGATCAGCGATCATGCACAGCTCCCCGGTCCTGATCCTCGGTGCGAATCGACTCGGATGTCGGTGCCTTCGCCGCCGATCGACTTGGCGGATGTTCGCGCTCCGGCGGGCGCTGATTTCGTTCAAGGAGGTTTACGATCCACCGATCCAGCAAGCGCGCAGCGGATTGCGCCCTGCCCGCCAGGACCGCTGCAATGCCGTCCGGTTCCTTGGCTGTCGGTTCCGCGCGCTCGGCTGCCAGCCGCGTCCTACGGGCTTCGCGATCTCCAAGCTGCTGCTCGCGCAATCGATCCAACCGCTCGCCATGCTGCCCTGCTCGTCCCTTGATGGAACTCCGGTCAAGGCGCCCGAGCCCCTCCAGAGAGGACGTCTTTTCGCCAGATTTCAGGGTGAGTTTCTCGGCGAGGCGCTTTGCGTCCTCGGTCCAGAGTTTCACACCAAATTGCGCGCGGGTGATGGCGGTGTAATAATTCTGTCCGGTGACCAAAGGGGAATTGACCGGCGCCAGGACATAGACCCGATCATAGGTCTTCGACTGCGCCGAGTAGACAGTCTCGGCATAGCCGTGATCCCAGGTCCGGTGCTGGGACAGGTCGACCTCCTGCACCTTGCCGTCGCAATCCCAACGAATCGAAGCGATCGGTCCTTCAAGGCGCTCGACAGTTCCCCGTTCGGCGTTCTTCAGGCCAAGTTCGTGGTTCACAAGACGCCATTGAATCCGATCGCCGGCCGCGAGAACGCGATCTTCTTCCCGGAATACGTTGATCTGCGACGCTCGCCCGAGCCGTGGATCCCATTGGATCGCCCTGCCATTCTCGTCGGCGAGGTTGACCCTCTGCCGACCGCGCGAGTCGCGCGACAGGCCGACGACCTTATATTGGGCGTCGCGGGCAATCCCGAGGCCGGCATTGTCACGGGCAAAGGTCACCACTTGCCCGCGAGCGTAGAAGCGAGCGAAATTTTTCTCCTGATCGGTCATGCCGGACGGAGCCAAAATCGAAAGCCGCGCATCTTCAGCCGCGATCGCCCCCTCCGTCTTGAGCGCCTCGCGGACCTTGGAGTTGACGATCAGCCGGGTGGCATTTTCCAGGACGAGGATGTTCGTGCGGTCCCTGCTTCGAGAACTCAGCCGCGTCCATTCCTCCACCAGCCCCGCCGCAAGCTTGTCGCTCGATGCGCCGCTCACAACCTTGTCGAGATACCCGATCGATTCTGCATATTTGCCGATTCGGGCCTGAGCGACCGCGACCAGCATAGCGTCATTCCGCTGTCGGACCGGTTCGGTGAGTTCCACCTTTGGCAGTCCCAGGCGCTGCATCAGCCAGAAGGGCTTGCCCTGCTCGATGGCGCCGGTCTGGCGATTGTCACCGAGCAGAATGACCCGGGCACCGGTGAGCCGACTGATTTCCAAGAGGCGAATCGCCTGCCGGTTACCCAACTGCCCCGCCTCGTCGACCACGAGTGTGTGCCGGTCATCAAGGCCACGGCCACCTCCGGCAATCACGCTCGCCACGGTTCGCGATTCGATCTTCGCCTTCTTCCCCAGCTCAGCCGCCGCTGAGGATGTCGGAGCGAGGGCAAGCAGGACCGCGTCCGAATCGGCGGCGTGCCGCAAGGCAGCAACGAGCGTCGACTTGCCCGAGCCCGCGACCCCATGCAGGCCGATCACCCGATCCTCGCTGGTTCCCAGATGCAGGAGGCCCACGCGCTGCCCGGCATTGAGATCATATGCCTTTGCCTGCTCGACGAGGCGCTCCTGTGTTGCGAGCGGCCTGGCGTCACCAAGGGCCAGGGCAAGATGATCCGAAAAGGCAAGCTCCAGCCGCGCGCTTCGGCGAGTCGTGCGGCCTTGGGTGTGGATTTCATCTCCTGTCTGGTGCCGGGTCGCCAGGAGCTTTCGCCGCGCTTCATGCTCATGTGCCAGGGAACGAATGTCGCTCAGGCGAACCTCCCCGACATGGGACGCTAGGGCAACCCGGAGCAGCCGGCCCAGATTATTGACCGCCTCCCTTCCCTCTGATTGCCGCAGACCGAACAGCATGGAGCGCGCCGCCAGCTGGGTAGGAACAGCAAGCGTCCGGTCACCGATCTTCTCCGCCGCAAGTCGCGTCTCTTCGATCGCCTGCTCATGTTTGCCGAGGCGGACGTGCCACTGGTCATGAAGGGTCTCGAGCGAGACTTTCTCCTTCGCCCCCCGGGTAGCGTAGAAGGAAACGCGGCGAGCCGCCTGTCCGGTGAGGCCGTGCTCTTTGGCATGGGCCTCGATCTGCTGGGCGCGCTGCGACATGTCCGCCATCAGGTCACGGGGCACGCCCCGAATCTCAAACAGCCCCTTGCGCGGATCGAACTCCACCTCATAGCCGCGTTCGCGCAGAAGATGCGCCAGTTCGTTGCGATAGATCTGCCCGGCCACCATCTGCTCGGCGTACATGGCCCTGGTTTCGAGGCTGGTGAATCGCTGCGCTACCGCATCATTGGTGAGGTTCATCACCACGACATGGGTATGGAGATGGGGGTCGAGTTCGCGCGAGGCATGTTCGGTGAAGCGCGCGAAGAGAAGGCGTCCGGTCGTGCGCTCGGTGATCTCACCATTGACGCGCGCCCTGGTAGCGGCATGCTCTTCCATCCAGGAAAGGGCAGTTCCCACCGCCTGCTCATGAGCGTCGATGATGCGCCGGTCACCGGCTACGAGCGCCATGATCGACACCGACTTGGGGGCGTTCACGGCAAAGTCCCATCCGGGATGATGCTGGATTTCCCCGTTGGCGCGATGTCGGCCGAGTTGCTGCCCCGCGACCTTTCCTTCCAGCAGGGCGGCGAATATGGCGCCATCCACCTTCCCTTCGAGGCCGAGGTCACGCGCGATGGCCCCACCCCACTCGCTATGTTCGTCAGCGCCCTTCGTATAATAGTCGCCCACCGTATAGTAGCGGGCGATATTGGCGGGTGTGCCTTTGAGGCGGCGGGGATGGATCATGCCGGCCTCGCTGAGTTACGGTGGCCATTGCGCCGGCCATGCTGCCGGAGACGGAAGCCGGCAGGTTTGCCGAAGAGTTCAAGCTGGGGAACTGCTCGCGGTTCGCCCGGACCGGCACCAGCGGCATTTTCCGTCGGCCCTGCCTGATCCTTGTTCTTCCCGGAATTCGGTTCAGGATGCGGGAGGAGTGGCAGTTCCGCTTCGTCGGACGCGGCCTGTAGCTTGCGGGATTTCGCTTTCGGCGGAGCCGGGCGGGGAGATCTTGGTGGCACGGGCGGGACACTAACGGGCTCCGGCGCGTCCCCGGCCAGCCTGACGGGTGGAGCGGTGCGTTCCTCGAAGGCGGTGGCGATGGAGGCAACCTTGTTGAATCGATCCTCGAACCGCACGACCGGGAGGCTCCTCCCGAATCGCAGATAGCCGGCCAGATTGGGAAGGTTCGTCACCTCCGTGTGCATCACCAGCGGACGGGTCACCTGCATGCGCGAGAGGTTCACCCCGTCGCGCATGTCATTGACGCCGTAGGACATGCCCTCATTGGCCTCGACCTGTTCGACCTGACCAAGATTCTCGCTGACATGCTTCGCTGTCGGCGTATCGTTGGCTCGGAGCGCAACCCAGGTGGAACAATAGCCTGTGATGGCAGCGGCATCCTGAATGCCGTAGGTCGCCTCCAGCTGCGGATAGCTCTGGAACCCGAGGACACCGCAGCCGCCATATTTCCGGGCGCGGGCAAGAAAGTCCGACAGCGAGGGTAGCTTCTGGAGCGTTGGAAGCTCGTCGACCACGCAATAGAGTCGGCGGTTGCGGTCGGGTGTCATGCTCATGATCGCGCTGATCGCAATGTCGAGCCAGACGGTGATGAGCGGCCGCAGCGATGGCAATTGATCCGACTTCACGGTGATGAACAGCCAGCTGTCGTCCTTCTCGTGCGCCACCCAGTCACGGATGGAAAGCCCATCCGCCGTGTCATCAAGATAGGAAAAGCTGCGCATCACCGAGGCGAGTTCGGCCTGGACGCCGGCCGACGTGCGCTCCCCTTCCGGGCTAATGAAGGCAGCGGCCTCCGTGCCGTCGACGAAGGTGGCGAGATCCTTCAGCTTCGAGCGCAGCAGGATATCGAGGAGGACGGAAATGAGGGGCCGTTCCTGCCTAGCGAGCTTGCGCAGCACCGCGACCAGCGTGCCTCTCGCGGCCTTGGCCCAGAAGGGATCGCCCGCCTTGTCGGGGATCGTGGACTCGGCAATCTGGTCATAATGATAGTCGCGCGGGACATCGACCCAGGGCGACCAGCAGTCAGATCGGGCATCGAGGGGATTGAGGAGAACGTCGATCCCCGGCCGGTAGAATTTCTCCACAAAGGTGCCGGCGGTGTCATAGACGATCGCCCGTCGCCTGCGCTGCCGGATCCCTTCAAGCATCTTGACGATGAGGTTCGTCTTCCCCGTCCCGGGGGCTCCGCAGATGAGAATATGCTCCGGCTCAAAGATGTCCGGCACATTCACGCCGCCGATATCGAAGCTGCCCTTGGCATGCCGCCAGAGCGCCCGGCGGACCTGGCGGACCGTGCCGAACCGCGCCCCGCGCAGGAACTGGTTGGAGCCCAGCCCCCTCCCCGTCCGGGTGAAATAGAACCAGGCCCAGAACAACATGAGAAGGGCGAAGCCGCCAGAGATGAGCGCCCCATGGATCAGATAGGTCTCGAAGGCGCCGAGCGTTTTATGGGCGATGCCCGACTCGATGAGAGCCTTGGGATTCGTCCAATATTGTTGCCCATCTGGTGTCCTGAAAAGGATCGGCGTGACATTGCCGGGGACCGCGTCCCCCATGATCGTCGCCTGCCCGATCTTCAGAAGGACGAACCGCTCATAATCGGTGGACGCCTCACAGGCATACCAGATGATACCACCGATCCAGATGACGAACCCTGCCAGGAAAGTCTGGTAGAAGACCTGCGTCGTCATCCGCACATTGTGGACGATGGCCTGCCCGCCCCTGGTCCAGGACCCGAGCGTGTCATGGCGAAAGATGCTCATGGCCGGTCCTCCCCGGCATCGAGCAGACCCCTGTCGCGGAGGAGACGGCGTGCCTCGACCAGCCCCTTCTGGAGGAGTTCGGGCGAACGCTCACCGACCGATGTCGCGAGAATGGCGAAGGCCTGAATGACCGTCGCATGGAGTTCGTCGAAGCGGGCGTGATAACCGGTCGGGTCCGCGCCATCGAACCTGTCCAATATGTCGCGACAATAACTCGCCGTACCCACGCCAGCGCCGCGCGCCTGACTGACAAGGCGCGCATAGAG
>Ga0255338_1004523_pt1 | contig 14235 bp, 13 predicted proteins | sample MeOH1_35cm_T4_19_FD_203715 | JGI IMG/M metagenome (GOLD analysis project Ga0255338, IMG submission 203715) | Sandy soil microbial communities from University of British Columbia, Vancouver, Canada - MeOH1_35cm_T4_195 | ecosystem: Engineered > Artificial ecosystem > Sand microcosm > Unclassified ...
GCCATCCGCGCCCTTCCGGCTGGCGGGTTCTGGCGGGCGGACCGGCACTGGACGCCCGACATCCAGGTCGTGGCTCTCTCTGAGTTCACCGCGGATCAGGTGGCCGCCCTGCGCGCCGAGCCCCTGATTGTCGTGGAGGACGTGGAGATCACGCCCGAACAGGGGGTCTGAGATGGGCTACTGCGTTGTCCAGGACATGACTGACCGCTACGGCCAGGCCGAAATGGCCGCGATCACGGACCGCACAGCCGGCGTCACCCTGGACAACGCGGTGGCCCAGCGGGCGGTGGACGACGCCTCGTCCGAGATGGATAGCTACCTGGCCTCCCGGTACCGCCTGCCCCTCACAGTGGCCCCGGTGGTGCTCAAGGTGGTCTGCGCCGACCTCGCCCGCTACTTGCTCTACAAGGACCGGCCCACCGACGAAGTCCGCCAGCGCGCCGAAGATGCCCGCGCCTGGCTCAAGGACCTCGCCAAGGGCTACGCATCCCTGGACTTGGGGCCCACCCAACCGGCCCAGACCCTCCTAGGCTCCTTCACCACCAACGACCGCCAGTTCACCCGGGAGACCCTCCGTGGCCTCTGAGTTCTCCATCCAGGTCCAGGGCGCCCAGCCCGTGCTCCAGGTGCTCGCGCAATTGCGCGGGCGCCTGGAGAACATGGGACCGGCCTGGCAGGAGGTGGGCGACGAGCTGACGGCCCGGGCGGACCGGCGCTTCGAGACCAAGACTGATCCGGCCGGGAAGGCCTGGGCCCCCTGGAAGCCTGCCACGCGCCGCCTGCGGGCCAAGGAAGGCCGCGGCACGTTGCTGGAATACACCGGCCTGCTGCGGGCGTCCCTCAACGCCTTGGCCACGCGGGACCACCTGGTGCTGGGGCTGGGCCAAGCCTACGGGCCCTACACCGAGACCGGCACCCGCAAGATGGCCCGCCGCAGCGTCTTTTTGGGCCAGGTGGCCCCTCAGCCACAGCTTGGCGAGCAAGACAGCCGGGCCGTGCTGGAGATCCTCATGGACCATCTGTCCGGAGGCGCCCGTGGCTGACGCCCTTTCCGCCTGGCAGCCGACCATCGACCGCATCAAGGCCCAGGTCCCAGCCTTGAAGGCCGTGCTGGCGGCCTGGGACCTGGCCATGGTCGAGGAGCGCAGCCAGGTCACACCGGCCGCGTTCGTCATCTACGACGGCGAGGATCCGGTCGAACAGTCCAGTACGGGCAAGCATGTGCTGGAGGACCAGCGCTTCATCGTGGTCCTGTCGGTCCGCAACGCCAGGGATGTGCTGGGTGGCACGGGCGCCAGGGACAGCGCCCTGGCCTTGCGCGCGTCCATCAACCTGGCGCTGGCGGGGTGGGCTCCCAGCCCCCAGCACCGCCCCTTCCAACGCGACAAGGGCGCCCCCCGGCCGCACTACACGACGGGCTTCGCCTACCTCTCCACCGCCTACACCACCAGGAGCGCCAACCCATGAGCGACCTCAAAGCCCCGCAGCTGGTGACCGTCAAGCTGCTCAAGCCCCACACCCACGCCGGCGCCGACAAGGCGCCCGGCGACACGCTCGAACTGCTTCCCGACCAGGCCGAGTGGCTGAAGGCCGAGGGTGTGGCCGAGATCCTTCCCACCGCCGCCACCAAGTGAGGTGATCCATGGCTGATTTCTACTTCTCCGGGCAGGGCATCCTCTACGCCGCGATCCGGCAGGCCAACGGGAAGCCCGGCAAGCTCTTCGACATGGGCAACGTGCCCAACATGAAGATCGCCCTGAAGACCGACGTGTCGGTCAAGAAGGAGGCGCGCACCGGCTTCCGCCTCCCCGTGAGCCGCCTCACCAAGGGCAACGAGGCCGAGCTGAACATCACGCTCGACGAGTTCAACCTCGACAACCTGGCCCTCGCCCTCTATGGCTCCCTGGTCACCAAGGCCGCCGGCACGGTGACGGGCGAAGTGTTGCCCTCTGGCCTGGTAGCCGGAGACCGGGTCCAGCTCGCCAACCCCAAGGTCAGCGCGGTGGTCGTGAAGGACAGCGCGGGCACGCCCGCCACGCTGGCGCTCACCACGAACTACACCGTGGATGCCGATCCCGGGCACCTGCTCATTGTCAGCCCTGGCGCGCTGATCCAGCCCTTCAAGGCGGATTACAGCTATGCCTCCAGCAAGAAGATGGGCGCGTTCACGACGGCGCCTCCGGAGCGGATGATCATCCTGGAAGGGATGAACACGCTCGACGCCAACCGCCGCGTGCGGGTGACGGTCTTCCGGGCGCTCATGGACCCCGCGTCGGACCTGGGCTTCATCCAGGACGACTACGCCAAGCTGGATCTCAAGGGATCGGTGCTGGCGGATGGCACGCGGCTCAGCACGGATCCGCTCGGCCAGTTCCTCAGCTACGAATACCTGGACGCCTGAGGTGATCCGTGGCTGACGATCTGAGGGGGATCCTGCCTGAGGAGCGCCAGGTCGAGGCGGGGGGTGAATCCTTCACCCTCCGCCCCTTCGGCTTCCGGCACATGCTCAAGGCCCTGCCACATTTCAACGCCCTGATGAAGTACATCAAGGCTGAGGAGGTGGACGGCACGCTCCGCCTGAAGATGGAGCTGGACCAGCTGTTGACGGAAGGTGGGGACCATCTGGCGCCCCTCATGGCCATGGCCACGGGACGGGATCTGGCCTGGGTGGACGCGCTCGACCTCGACGAGGGCTGCCAACTGGCCGCCGCGGTGGTGGAGTTGAACGCTGATTTTTTCGCCCGGACGAGGGCCAGGGCCGGGGACAGCGCAGCCCCCAGCGGCAACACCTCTGGAGCGACCTCGTCACCGACCTGATCGGCGCTGGCCACCGCTGGCCCGACATCCTCGACTACTCCCCCCGCCAAATCCGGCTTTTCGCCAAGGCAGCCCAGCGCCGGGAAGGGCGGGCCCGGCGGGACTTCATGGGGGATGTGCGAGTGGCGGTGTGGGCTGAGGCCAAGGATTTCAAAGACGCGATGAAGGAGGGACCCGAGGGTGGGTAACAGCTACACGATCAGCATCCAGGTGGACGCCAAAACCAAGGGCGTCGACCAGGTCGTGGGGCTGGAGCAGGCCATCCTCAAGCTGGCGGGCGGCGCCACCCAGGCCACCAAGCCCACCGGGCAGTTGGTGGACGCCTTCGGCAACACGGTGACCTCCGCCCCGAAGGCCGCCAAAGCGGTGGAGGGCATGGGGCATGCCGCCCACGGCGCCGCGGCGAGCGAGGACAAGCTGGGCCATGCCGCCCACGGCGCCGCGGCGGGCATGAAGGCCCATGGTGAGGCCGCGTCGGACGCCGAGGCCAAGACCCACAGCATGGGCCACGGCATGGGCATGGAGATGGCGCGCCTGATGGCGCTCCAGGCCGCGCTCCAGACGTTCTTCACGGTCGTCAAGGGTTTGTGGACCGGGTTCACGGATCTGGAAACCAAGCTGGTGAATATCCGCACCCTCAGCGCGCTGACGGATCAGCAGTTCAAGGCCATGACCGCCAGTGTCGTGGAGATGAGCACCCGGGTGCCGAAGAGCGTGGGCAATCTGGCGGACGGCCTCTACCAGTTGCAGAGCGCGGGCGTGGACGCCCAGCAGGCCGTGAAGGGTGTCGACGGCCGCCTGGGCGCCTTGGAACTGTCGGCCCGCGCCGCCACGGCGGGCCTGGGCACCACGGAGCAGGCGGTGGATGTGGGCACCAGCATCCTCAACGCCTACCGCAAGCCGGTGACGGACCTGGAGGGCGACTTCGACGTGCTCTTCCAGACCATCAACCTGGGCAAGACCACATTCCCCGAGCTGTCGCAGAGCATGGGCCTGATGCTGCCCCGCGCGGCGGCCACGGGCACCAATCTGCACGAGGTATCAGCTGCCCTGGTGGAGTTGACGAATCAGGGCATCAAGACCCCCGAGGCGGTCACGCGCATCAGCGAGGCCATCCGCGCCCTCAGCACACCCAACCCCGAGGCCCAGCCGTACTTCCGACAGCTGGGCATCCAGTGGAATGGCCTGATCGACACCATCCGGCAGGTGAAGGACAAGGGCCTGAGCAACGCAGACTTGAAGCGCCTGGTGCCCGACCAGCAGGCCTACGACGCGATCCTCGCCTTGACCAAGAACTACGATGGGCTGATCGGCACCCTCGACAAATTGAAAGACAGCGCCGGCGCCACCGCCAACGCGTTCGCCTTGCAGGCGGACACGACCGCCAGCAAGACGCAGATCCTCAACAACCAACTGACGATGCTCGCCAACCAGGGCATGGAGGGCGTGGCCCGCGTCGTCACGCCCATCATCCAGGGCATCACTTATCTCGCGGCGGGCCTGGCGCCCTTGCCTGATGGGCTGAAGGCCACCGCGACCGGCATGTTGATCCTGGAGGGCGCCACCCTGGCCGCCTGGGCGGCGATCAAGATGATGGGTTATAGCATCGGCATCGGCCTGGGGCCACTCTCCGCCATTGTCCTGGCCGTGGGCGCCCTGGCGGCGGGGATGGGCTACCTGGCTACCATGGAAGACGAAGCATACAAGGCGCGGGCCCGCGACAATGCGGCTGGCATCGTGCAGTTGAAGCAGGCCAAAGACCTGGCGGCGGACTATCGGCGTCAGGCTGAGGCACTGGAGGCGGGCACGCTGCAAGGGAAGGAGCGCGAGATTGCCGAGAAAAGGCTGAAAGAGATCAAAGAGGACTTGATCAAGATCAGCCCGGATTATCAGGATGTGCTCAGCAAAGAGAAAGACGGCCTGCTGGGTGTGGCTGATGCGCTCGACAAGGTGAATGTGAAATCCGAGGAGGTCAAGCGGAGGAAATATGAACAAACCAAACAGGATCTCTTAGAAAAAGAAGAAGAACTTAAGCGTCTGCAAGAGAGTGCCAATGCTACTGGATTTGTCGACGCCAACTTCCTGGTGATGACCGCAAAACAAATTGATGCTGTAAAGCTCAGCATCGAGGGATTAAAGAAAGCGCTCGCCCCACAAGAAGCCTACTTCGCACCCAAACCCAAAACCGCGGAGGAGATGGCGAAAGAGCAGGCGGCAGCCGCCGCCAAACTTAAGGCATTAAAAGACGAGCAGGCTCGGTTGTCCCAGCTCACCACCCAGCAGCAGGTCGAATCCGCCCACAAGCTCGCCGAGGGCCAGGCGACGAAGGTCAAGGACATCCTGGACCGAGAGAAGGCCCAGATCGAGGCGAGCTTCAAGGACAACCAAGTGGGCATCGCGGCCTACTACACCCGTCTGAAGGCCGTCGAGCTGAAGGCCCTGGATGACCTGATCGCCTCCAAGAAGGCCCTGCGGGCGACGGAAGCCAAGGCCAAGCTTGGGTCTAGCCCTGGCGAAGTCTCCAAACTCACCGAGGAGATCGCCGTCCTGGAACGGAAAAAGCAGGACGTGATCCGCACCACTGGCCGCGCGGAGCGGCAGGCCAGCCGGGAGATGGTGGACCAGATCTGGGAGGCCCAGGCCCAGGTGCTGGACGCCCAGGGCGAGACCGCCAAGGCCCGCGCCCTCCAGATCGACCAGCAGTACCGCGAGCTACTGGCCAAGCTGGTGGCCAACAGCGACCTGGCTGGCCAGGAGATCGTCAACAAGCTCATCAACCTGGAGAAAGCCAAGGCCCGCGTGGACCAGCTGCGGGCCACCCTTGATTTCACCCAGGCCCAACTCGCGGCGGATGAGACGGGCATCCAGAACCTGCAGAACGCGGGCATGATCACCAGCCTGCGGGCCCAGGAGATGCGGGCCCAGGCCATCGAGGCCAAGCTGCCTGCGATGCGGTCCACCCTGGAGCAACTCAAGGCCGAGGCGGCGCAGGCCCAGGAAGCGGCTCGAATCTCAGGCAAGCCTGAGGACCAGAAGGTCGCGGACAACCTGGCGCTCCAGGCCCAGCAGATGGGCAACACGGTGAAGGCCACCACCATCCAGCTGGCCCAGCTCCAGGATGCCTGGGGCGAGGTGAAGAAGGCGGGGGCCGATGCCTTGGCCACCGGCATGTTCAACACGCTCATGGCCGTGGGCAAGGGCGCGGGGGCTGTGTCGGAGGCCTTCGACAACATGGCCTCCAGCATCGTCCAGTCGCTCCAACAAGTGCTCACCAAGCTGCTGCTCATGCAGGCCATGGAAGCCATGTTTGGCGGGGCCGCCGCAGGTGGCAACACCTGGGCCCAGTCTCTCATCAAGGCCTTTGGTGGTTCCTTCGCCGTGGGCGGCTACACGGGCCCTGGCGGCAAATACGAGCCCGCCGGCATCGTCCACCGTGGCGAGTTCGTGCATGACCAGGAGACGACCGACTTCTGGGGCACTCAGTTCCTGGCCAGCCTGCATCCCCGGCGCCTCAACATGCCGGGCTTCGCGGCGGGGGGCCAGGTGGGCCCACCCAGCGTGGGCGCCCTGGCGGCCGCGGCCAGCCCGAATGTCAGCGTGATGCCGATCATCGTTTATGACATGGAGGCGGCGCTGGAGAAGGCGGCCCAGGCCCCGCGTGGCACCAAGGCCATCATCCGCGTGGTGAACGACAACCCTGACTCCATCGGAGGCCGGTGATGGCGACGACGACGGGCACGGCCACCAACTACAACGACCTGATGGCCCAGGTGGTGGCCTATGTCACCGGCGCCGCCTTGGGCGCCCAGGCCTGGACGGCCCTTCGCAACGTCACGGGCGAGGCCATCCTGCGTGGGCCGGGGCTGACGGGCACCGATCAGATCTTCGTGGGCATGAAGTCGTTCAGTGACGTGGGCGCGGACTACTACAACTGGGTGTTGAGCGCCTTCACGGGCTTCGACGCGGCCCTGGCCTTTGAGGCCCAGCCGGGCGCGCACCACACGGGCTGGGGCGCCGGGCAATCGGGCCCCATCCTCACACTCCAGAACACCTCCATGCGCTACTGGCTGTCGGCCACGGGCCGCTGGATCTGCCTGGTGGTGCAGGTGGGCACGGTCTACGTCCCCCTCATCATGGGCTTCGCACTCACCCCGTACGCCAGCCCCGGCCAATGGCCCTACCCCATGGTGCTGGGGGCCAACATGGCCTGGCCGGGCGCGATCACCTTGGCTGGCAATACCTCCCTCCGCTGGAGCTACACCGGCAACGAGGACCGATCCTGGTTCCAATCGGGCTCGGGTGCGGGCAGATCCTCCACGCTCCGCATGCGGCTGAACGATGGCACCTGGTGGGGCTTCGGCCCCAGCTATGTCAATGGCGAGGGCGCCATCTACCCGATCGCCAATGGCGCCACCGACCTGCGGCCGAACCTTGACGGCACCTACCAGCGCCTGCCGCTGATCCTGAGCCGGGCGACGGCGACGGGGGAGACGGACGTACTGGGCCAGTTCGACCAGGTGAACTGGGTGACCGGCCATGCGAACGCGGCCGAGAACACGTTGACCGAGGGCGCGGACACCTGGTTGGTGGTGCCCAACGTGCATCGCGCCACCAAGGTGGATTACGCCGCCTTCCTGCTCAAGTGAGGTGACGCGTGGCGTACGAGACTGGCACCTGGCTGAACCCCTCCGATGGCCTCGACAAGATCCGGGTGTTCCTGATCGCCCAGGGATGGACAGTGGATTCCTTTGCGGTGGAGGCGCCTGGCAAGCGGCTCCACATGCACAAGGGGACGTTCTACCTGAATGCGAAGAGTTCGGACGGCACCAGTGAATATATCTGGGGAGCAAATTCGTTCACACCGGTCCCACAGATCGGCTTCAACATCGGTACGGGCTATAACGCAATTACGTCCTGGCGCGACCAGCCGGGCGTGGTGAAGGATTCGGGTGGCATACCTATCGGGGCGCCCATCGCATTGCCCGCGGGGGCAGTCGTGGGTTACCGCCTCGATTACGATGACCTCTACAAATCCCTGGTGATATACGTGCAAATCACTGTCGGCATATGGCGGTGGGTAGCGTTCGGAGAAAACCTCATCAAGGCCGGTGTTTGGACGGGCGGCGCGTGGCTGGCCGCGTCGCAGAACTATTATTGGGTTGGCAATTCCACGGGCCCTGGTTATGGTTCGACGGAAAATCCCTGGCCGATCGGCGCCAATAGTGACAATCATGTCTCACTTACAACCTTGCTCTACGTGCGAGCAGATGTCGATGCCTATCTCTCGAAATGGGTCTCCTGCTCAGCCTACAACCTCACTGGCAAAATGGGTGACACAAACCTCGCGGGCGGCACCGCCACGCAGCCTGAGGTACCTGGTTTGACGGGACTCCAGGTCCGCGCGCGCAATGCCCTCAATAGTTTGTCCGATTTGCTGCCGGTGCAACTCTTCGCCGCCCGGGATGCCGGTGGCATCAGTCTATTGGGCACACTCCCCAATATCTATGCCACCAACATCACCGGCATGGTGCCCGGGCAGTCCTACCAGCAGGGGGTGGACTGGTTCACTCCATTCCCTGGCGATGTGCCCACCCGCGGCACGGTCATCAAGCGGGTGTAGGCCATGGTCGCGCTGCCCTCTGTGGCGCCGCAGGGCTACGGGGGCACCCTCCCAGGCCCAGCCGTCAGCACGACACTGGGTCTGGGACAGGCTGTCTGGGGTGTGGTGGCTGTGTCCGCCATGGGTGCCGCTGCGGCGCTGACCCTCACTGGCCCTGTGACGGTCAGCCACTGGGCCAGTGCCGGCTTGAAGGCCCCTGCCTATTACAAAGAGGTGTTGTACGGGCACATCCATGTGTTTCCCCCCTCCCTCGCGCTGGGCAATTTGTTGGACAGTCAGACCCGCAAGGTCGAGGTCTGGAATGCCCGGGACGATGCCCAGGCCTTGAGTGCCATCGCCGCCTTGAACCCGGATGGCACGGTGGTTTCCGGCTCGGCGATGCCACCCGTGACCTTCGGCACCATGGAAAGCCGGTACTACGACGTGTCGATCAGCGTGCTGGGCGCCGCGGCGCTGAACGCGGTGTTCACTTGGCAATTCGTGGCGGAGCAACCCACGCTCACCGTGACGGCCGCGCGGGTCATCGCCATGACCTTCAGCCCGGATTGGTCGGAGCCGCCGGAGGAACAACTGGCTTGGAAGACGGACGTGATCCGTGCCTACGAGGGCCAGGAGCAGCGCATCAAACTACTGGGGAAGCCCCGCCGCAACCTCGCCTTCAGTTATCTCTTGGAAGATGCCAACCAGGCGGCGCGATTTCAGGCCAAGGTTTGGGGTTGGCAGCAGCGAATCTTCGCGGTGCCGGTCTGGATGGACCAGGCGTGGCTGGCGGCAGAGCTGGCGACGGGGGCTCTGACCATTCCCTACATCACGGATTACCGTGATATCAGTGTGGATCAAACCGTGATGTTGTGGCAGGACCATGCCTCCTGGGAAATGGTGGAGGTGGCCAGCTTCACGGCCAGCGCCCTGACGCTCAAGCGCCCCACCCGCGCCACCTGGCCTCAGGGCACACGGGTGGTGCCGATGCGGTTGGGGCACATGCCCAAAGCCCTGGAATGGGGCCGGGCCAATTCGGTGCAGGCTGAGATCCGGGTGGAGTGGGCGCTGGACCCCACGGTGGGCCTTGCCGCCAATCGCCTCCTGCCGAGTGGCTTGCCTGTCTACCAGACCTACGAGGTGCTCACCGAGGAGCCGGACTGGAGCCTGGAGCTGGGGGAGGCCGCCGACCGCGACATGGATCCGGTGGATGTCGAGATGGGCCTGGTCACCTATGATGCCCATGCCTCGGCGCCTGAGTTTTCACGCCCCTTCCACTGGCTCATCAAGGGCCGTGATGGTATCGCCCGCTTCCTGGGCTTCCTGGATGGACACAGCGGCCGCCTGGTGCCCTTCTGGTTGCCGACCAACGCCCGGGACTTGGAGCAGACCCAGGACGCCGGAGCGACGGATACGAGCATTCAGATCAGGGATGTCCACTACAGCACCTACCTGGCCCAGCACCTTAATCGCCGGGACGTCGCCTTCTTCCCGGCCTCAGGGGCGCCCGTCCTTCGGCGCATCACCGCCTCCTCGCCAGGGGCCACGGGCTACGAGTGGATCACCCTCGACCAGTCCTTCGGCCAGGCGCGCAAGGCGGCGGACTGGCGGTGCATCAGCTACCTGGCCTTCGTGCGGATGGAGCAGGACAGCCTGCGCCTGGTGTGGGAGACGGACGACCTGCTGCGGGCTAGCTTCCGGGTGAAGGAGATCCTGTTGTGACCGTGGCCCTCCGCGAACTGACGACGCATGACGGGGCTCCGGTCGAGTTTTATCTATTCATCCGCGGCGCCAAGCGTTGGCTCTACACCAGCGACGCGGAGTCGGTCACCACGGCGGATGGCACCTATCTGCCCGCGACGATCCGGCGCAACGCACCTTCCCTCGGCAAAGAGGAGAAACACTCCACTCTGCAGCTTGAGGTCGTCCGTGATTTCCCCATCGCCATGCTCTTCCGCGGTGGGTCTCCGGGCAGCTCCATCTGGGTGTCGGTGGGCCGCCTGCACCGGGGCGAGACGGACACGGAATGGATTTGGCAGGGAAAGGTGCGGGGCGTGAATTGGACGGGGTCGCGGGCCCAGCTCCAATGCGATCCCATGGATAAGGCGTTGGGCCGCGCCACGCTCCGCCACACCTCTGGCTATGGTTGCGGCTTGCGGCTCTACAGCTTGCCGTGTGGCGCGGCGGAGGCCTCATTTACGTACGACGCGATCATCACGTCGGTCAGTGTGGATGGGCTTACCTTGGGGGCCGCGTTGTTTGGCACCCAGGCGAATGGCTGGTGGGTGCGGGGAGAGGTCTACCACCCCGCCCTTGATGCTCGCCAGGACATCCTCAGCCACACCACCACCACAGTCGGTCTTCGTTACCCGCTGACGGGCGTGAAGGTGGGCGACGTGGTCAAGGTGGTGCGGGGCTGCGATCACCTGTGGAAGCGGGCGGATGGCACTTGGGGGGACTGCCACGCGGTCTTCAACAATGCCGCGAACTACGGCGGCGAGCCGTTCGTGGGTGACAGAAACCCCTTCGAGACAGGATTGGGTGGCTGATGCCTCTCATCGAGACCTTCGCTTTCTGGGTGGCCTCCATGTTGGTGGGCGAGCTGCTGCGCCCCAAGCTGAAGGTCGACAATGCCAAGCCGGCGGGGCAATCCGACTTCCAATTTCCGACCGCCACCGAGGACCGGACAAGGCCCTATGTCTTCGGGACGGTCAAGCTCGACAGCCCGAACGTCACCTGGTGGGGCGATCTTGCGTGCCGCCCCATCAAAAAAAAGGCCGGCAAGGGCGGCTTCCTGGGAACCGGCAGCACCATCTGGCAAACGGTCGGGTACCGGTACTACGCTGGCATGAAGCTGAGCCTCTGCATGGGCCCGGTCGAGCTGTTGGAGCTGCAAGCCGAGGGCAAGACGTTCTGGAGCGGCACCAGCGCGGGTGGCTTGATCCCCATCGCCGCCGAGGCTCTGTTTGGCGGAGAGGATGGTGGGGGTGGACTGGCGGGCACCATCAACTTCCTGCCCGGCTCATCCACCCACGCCGTGGACACCTACCTCCAGAGCGTGCTCGGCACGCCCTTGCCGGCCTGGCGCGGGGTGGCCACCCTGGTGTGGCGTGGGCCCAAGGATGGAGGAGAAAACGGCTACCTGGGAACCTCCACCCGCATCGCACCCATCAGCGCCGTGGTGCGCCGTCTGCCCTCGAACCTGGGGCAGTTGGCGACAGTCACCAATCTAGCTGGGGACGCGAATGCGGCCGAGGTCATCTACGAGGTGCTCACCTCAAGCGAATGCGGCATGTCCCAGCCTGCGGCCTTGGTGGACATCCCTAGTTTCCAACTGGCTGCCCAGCAGTTGGCCGCCGAGGGGTTTGGCATCAGCGGCGTGTGGGAGCGTGGAGACGCCCGCAGCTTCATTGATGATGTGCTCCGCACCATTGATGCGTGCTGTTTCCTGGATTTCGCAAGCGGGAAGTGGCGGCTGACGCTCGCCCGGGGCGGCTACGACGTGGCAACCCTGCCCGTGTTGGATCAGACCTCGATTTCTGCCCTCGAAGGGTACAGCGAATCAGCCCTGGATGAATCCACCAACCAGGTGCAGGTGTCCTACACCAGCCGCGTGGCGAATTTCTCCAGCAAACAGGTGCAAGCCCAGGCTTTCGCCAACATTCGCTACCAGGATGCTGTCGTCAATCAGAGTCAGAGCTATCCCATGATCTCCACCGCGGCCACGGCCGCGAAAGTGGCGGACCGGGATCTCCGCGCCATCAGCACGTCCCTGGCGAAGGGGGATCTCATTTGCAACCGCAAGGGCCGCACATTGAAGCCCGGGGATGTCTTCATCCTCAAGTGGGCGCCTCTGGGCCTCGACCAGGTCATCTGCCGTGTGTTAAGGACCACCCGCGGAGACCTGCACTCCGGAGCGGTGAGGATCTCCTTCGTGAAAGATGTCTTCGCCCTGGGGACCGCGCTCTACGCCGCACCCGCCGCGTCCGGCTGGGTGAATCCAAGTACGGATCCGGTGCCCTGTTCCGCCCAGGCACTCATGGAAGCGCCGTACTGGGTGGTGGGTGAGGCCCGCGAGGTGCTCGCCATGGGGGCCCGGGCGGACCAGGTGACCCTGGGCGCGGATATCTGGACGGATGCGGGGGCGGGCTACCTGCAGACCGGCGCGCTGGCCTCCATGTCCCCCACGGGGCTGCTGACCGCCGCCTATTCCGCCAAGACCGCCGCCCTGGATCTGGTGGGGTTCACGATCAATGGTGGATCCGACCTGGCGCTCCTGCCCGGCCTCAGCACCAACGCCGATGGCCGCAACCGCGGCCAGAATCTGGCGTGGTTCCCCGCCACGGGCGAGATCATCTCCTGGACCACCGCCACCGACAATCTGAATGGGACCTACACCATCGCGGGCAACCTGCGCGGCGTGCTGGACAGCGTGCCTACGGATCAGGCGCTGGGTGATCGGGTGTGGTTCATCAGCGCCGGCGCCGCCGTCGTGCAGACGCCCCAAGGCGGGTCGGGGGCCCCCGGAACTCCGGGAACTCCAGGACGGGGCTACACCTGGCGCGGGGCCTGGGTCTCCACCACCACCTATGCGGTGGATGACACCGTGAGTCGGCTGGGTTCCGCCTACGTCAGCATCCAGGCAGGCACCAACCAGGACCCGGCGACGGCGACGGCCTACTGGTCGCTGATGGCCCAGAAGGGCGCGGATGGCACCGGCGCCGCGGCTGGATTACTCCAGCGTCGGGTCGTATATGCACCCGGCGGTACGACAAGTGGCACAGTGGCGGCCACGTCGCCAGTCAATACGGAGACGCCAGGCACCGGGATCACCATCACGCAAGGCCTTTCGATTGGCATCTTGACGGTTACACCCAAAACAATCGGCTCCACCCTTGTGGTGCGCGCCCATGGAGCGGGGATCCTGAATGCGGGATGGGCGGCCAATCAGGTGGGCATTTTCAAAGATGGAGGAGTCGCCAATGTCGTCGTCGGGCTGGAAATTGAGCAAAACTCAGGTTGGCCACTGCATCCACGAGCTACCTACGAAATGATCACCACCAGCCTCACCCCCATTAGTTTTGAGGCTCGCGCGGGCAGTCAAGCGCCGGGCACCTTCACATTGATGCCGACGGCCTTCCTTGAGGTCGAGGAACTAATTTAGGTGCCCCATGCCGTACGCCGTCGACCTCCTCCTGAAAACCAAACTCCTCCCCCGCACCCTGCGCGGCACCCTGCCCATCGCCAGTGCCGCGGAGATGCAGATCACCACCGCCTCTCGCGCCTGGGCCCCATTGCCTCCGGGCAACGTGAAGCTCAATGGCCTCGCGTACGCCGCCTGGCCGGCCAGCACGACCGGGGATGTCACCCTCTCCTGGTCTCACCGCTCACGGACTGCCCAGGGCCCAAACACCGCCGTGGTCGCTCAGGACGTGGCGGGTGCCTACGCCATCGAGGGCACGCTCACCATCGAGGTGCTCATCGATGGCCTCGTGAAACGCACCTGGACGGGCATCACGGGCACGTCGCAGGTCTACACCTTGGCCCAACGTACCGCCGACGACGCCGTGCTCACCAAGCCCGTGCAGATCCGCATCAAGCCGGTCAACGGCACCTACAACGGCACCGTGCGCACCACACCGTCGTTCGTGATGGGTTAGTCGGGTTATTCGACGCGCCATACCAGCTGCAACTGACGCGCCAAAACAGGCGCCGCGTTACACTTCGGTCCGGGCCATCCCCGGGCCGGGCATGGGATGCTGGGGCAGGGAGGTTGCCCCATCATGGCCAGCGTCGGGTGGAAAGAACAGGGAAAGGTG
>Ga0255338_1004524_pt1 | contig 14226 bp, 12 predicted proteins | sample MeOH1_35cm_T4_19_FD_203715 | JGI IMG/M metagenome (GOLD analysis project Ga0255338, IMG submission 203715) | Sandy soil microbial communities from University of British Columbia, Vancouver, Canada - MeOH1_35cm_T4_195 | ecosystem: Engineered > Artificial ecosystem > Sand microcosm > Unclassified ...
CCGAAGCCGGTTACGCTCCCGAGATGGCCTACTTCGAGTGCCTTCATGAGCTCAAGCTCATCGTGGACCTGATGTACGAAGGCGGCATCGCCAACATGAACTATTCCATCTCCAACAACGCGGAGTATGGCGAGTACGTGACCGGCACCGAGGTCATCAACGAGAAGTCGCGCGAAGCCATGCGTAACGCACTCAAGCGCATCCAGACCGGCGAATACGCCAAGATGTTCATCCTGGAAGGCCGCACCAACTATCCGAGCATGACCGCGCGTCGTCGCCTGAACGCCGAACACTCGATCGAGAAGGTCGGTGCCCAGCTGCGCGCCATGATGCCCTGGATCGCCAAGAACAAACTGGTCGACCAGACCCGCAACTGATCCTTGACGATGCTGTAACAAAGGCCACCTCGGTGGCCTTTGTTTTTGACACGGCCGATCTCGCGTGACGGCTGACTTACACTCGATCCTTCGCACTTCTGACAGGTTTGCTATGCATGACGGGAACGACACTGACGCTGAAGCCGTGGAGGGTTTGGTGCTGCGCAAGCGCCGCAAGGGTATTTACATCCTGCCCAACCTGTTCACGCTGGCGGCGCTGTTCGGGGGCTTTTACGCTGTGGTCATGGCCATGAACGGGCGTTTTGATCTGGCGGCTGTGGGCGTGTTCAGTGCCATGGTGCTCGACAGTCTGGACGGCCGGGTTGCGCGCATGACCAACACGCAAAGTGCGTTCGGCGAGCAGATGGATTCACTCTCGGACATGGTCTCGTTCGGCGCTGCGCCGGCGCTGATTGCGTACGAGTGGGCGCTGCGCGGGCTGGGCCGCTGGGGCTGGATTGCAGCCTTCGTGTATTGCGCCTGTGCCGCGCTGCGGCTGGCGCGATTCAATGTCAACACGGCGGTGGTCGATAAGCGCTATTTCCAGGGCCTGCCTTCACCAGCAGCGGCAGCCTTGGTCACGGGCTTCATCTGGATCATGACCGAGGCCGAGATCAACGGACCGGATGTGGCCTGGCCTGTGTTTGCGCTGGCGCTCTACGCCGGCCTGACGATGGTGACGAATGTGCCGTTCTATAGCTTCAAGGACGTGCACATGAAGAAAAGCGTGCCGTTTGCGGTGATCGTCCTGATCGCTCTGGGTATTGCCGTGATCAACATTCACCCGCCGACCGTGCTGTTCGGCTTGTTCGTGGTCTATGGATTGAGCGGCTACGGTGTGTATGCCTGGCGCAAGGCCAAGGGGCTGCACACCAGCGTCATCAGCACCTCCACCGATGAGCCCGATGAGCGGGGTCTCCACAAGTGAGGCGCAAGCGCTCCAGTCGCGATCGCCTTGACTTCGCGCATTTGTGCTACATTGCATCAATGAACAAGATCTCGCTGGCTCTACTGCTATCCCCCCACGGGCGGAGACGCTAGCGCACGCGCACAGTTTCCAAAAAAGGCCCGTATGCACCCGCAGCGGGCCTTTTTGCTTTGCGCGACTGATTTTTTGAGCTTGCGGGTTCCCATGAAACAGGAGAAATCACATGGCTGACAAATTGATCATTTTCGACACGACCTTGCGTGATGGCGAGCAGTCCCCCGGCGCATCCATGACCCGGGATGAGAAGCTGCGCATTGCGCGTCAGCTTGAACGCCTGCGCGTGGACGTGATCGAAGCCGGTTTCGCCGCCAGTTCCAACGGTGACTTCGAGGCGGTCCAGACCATTGCCAACGCCATCAAGGAGTCCACCATCTGCTCGCTGGCTCGCGCCAACGATCGGGACATCTCGCGCGCGGCCGAGGCGCTCAAGGGGGCCAATAGCGCACGGATTCACACCTTCATTGCGACATCCGCGTTGCACATGGAGAAGAAGCTGCGCATGACGCCTGAGCAGGTGCTGGAGCAGGCGAAGCAGTCGGTCCGCTTTGCGCGCAACCTGGTGGACGACATCGAGTTCAGTCCGGAAGATGGTTACCGCAGCGATGTGGATTTCCTGTGCCGCGTCATCGAGGCGGTGATTGCGGAAGGCGCCACGACCATCAACGTGCCGGATACCGTGGGCTATGCGGTGCCCGAGCTGTATGGCAACTTCATCAAGACGCTGCGCGAGCGCGTGCCGAATTCGGACAAGGCCATCTGGTCCGTGCATTGCCACAACGATTTGGGCATGGCGGTGGCGAATTCGCTGGCCGGCGTGAAGATCGGCGGTGCCCGCCAGGTCGAGTGCACGATCAACGGTCTGGGTGAGCGCGCCGGTAACTGCTCGCTGGAAGAGGTGGTGATGGCGGTGAAGACGCGCCGGGACTACTTCGGCTTGGACGTCGGCATCGATACCAAACACATCGTGGCCGCCAGCCGTCTGGTCAGTCAGACCACCGGTTTTGTGGTGCAGCCGAACAAGGCCGTCGTCGGCGCAAACGCTTTTGCCCATGCTTCCGGCATCCACCAGGATGGCGTGCTGAAGGCTCGTGACACCTACGAGATCATGCGCGCGGAGGACGTGGGCTGGAGCGCCAACAAGATCGTGCTGGGCAAGCTCAGTGGCCGCAACGCCTTCAAGCAGCGCCTGCAGGAGCTTGGCGTGACGATGGACAGCGAAAGCCAGATCAACACGGCCTTTGCCAAGTTCAAGGAGCTGGCCGACCGCAAGAGCGAAATTTTCGACGAGGACATTTTGGCCCTGGTCAGCGACGAGAGCGTCACCAGCGAAAAGGAGCAGTATGGCTTCGTGTCGTTGGCCCAGCACAGCGAAACCGGCGAACGTCCTCAGGCCCGAATCGTCTTCACCGTGGATGGTCAGGAAGTGGCGGCAGAGTCGGATGGCAATGGGCCGGTCGATGCTTCGCTCAAAGCCATCGAGTCGCATGTGCAAAGCGGTGCGGAAATGGTGCTGTATTCGGTGAATGCCATCAGCGGGTCTACCGAAAGTCAGGGCGAGGTCACAGTGCGCCTGCAGAACACGGGCCGGGTGGTCAACGGCGTCGGAGCTGACCCGGATATTGTGGTGGCCTCGGCCAAGGCCTATTTGAGTGCGCTCAATAAATTGCACAGCAAAGCCGAGCGGGTGGCTGCGCAAATCTAGGGTTAACCCTTATAATTAAAGCGGTGGCTGAGGAGGTTCGTGCAAGTAATTGATATTGCACGAGTTTTCTATTTGTGTACACTTCGATTCACTGTCTCACTGATTGTGAGGTGTGCAAATGTTCAAGAGTGTCTTTGTCGTGAAACGTTCCCGCTATTTGCTGCAAGTCGTTGCCCTTTCCGCAGTGTGCGCCGCCTTGCTTCCGCTGGCTGCCGAGTCGGCGCAGCGCAAGGAAGTCGGAGCGAAGAAGCAGGCCACTTCGGTGCAAGCCAAGGTCCGGGGAGGCAAGGTTTCTGCGGTGGCGCGCAAGCGGAGTCCCGGTTCCGAGTTTCGGCCGGTCGCTTCCGCTCGCGGCAAGGGCGAGGTGCGTTCCGTGGTGCGCGTGGCCGAGCCAGCGCGCCTGTCATTCGGTCAGTTGGCCGGATTGCATGCGACACAGGATGCACTGGACCTCAAGTCCAGCGTGGCGCTGGTCATTGATCAGGATACGCGTGAGGTGCTGTTCAGCAAGAACGACCACGCCGTGTTGCCGATCGCTTCGTTAACCAAGCTGATGACGGGGTTGATCATCACCGAGGCCAAATTGCCGCTCGACGAGATGATCACCATCGCCCAGGACGATGTCGATACTGAAAAGGGCAGTCGCTCCCGTCTGAGTGTGGGGGCGACGCTGAGTCGCGGCGAGTTGCTGCATCTGGCGCTGATGTCCAGCGAAAACCGGGCCGCCCACGCGCTGGGGCGGACCTATCCCGGCGGCCTGACTGCCTTCGTGGGGCTGATGAACGCGCGCGCCAGGGCGCTGGGCATGAAGGACACGCGGTACGTCGAGCCCACGGGGCTGTCCAGTAACAACCAGTCCAGTGCCAGTGATCTGGCTTTGCTGGTGGCGACGGCTTCCAATGACCCCATGTTGCGACAGCTGTCGACGTCGCCGGGTCATGAGGTGGAAGTCGGGAACCGCGTGCTTCAGTTCAACAACACCAACCGCCTGGTCAAGAATGCCGAATGGGACATCGGTCTGCAGAAAACCGGCTATATCTCGGAGGCCGGGCAATGCTTGGTCATGCAGGCCAAGGTCGCGGGACGCAAGCTGATCATGGTGTTTCTGGATTCGGCTGGCAAGCTGAGTCGCATTGCGGATGCGGAGCGGGTCCGGCGCTGGGTGGAGCACAACCGCCCTGTCGGAGCAGCTCCTGCCGCGCGCGCTTCTGTCAACGGTTGAGTCCGCGCTAGGGTCGGCCGCAGGCTGACTCAGGGCCTCTGGCTTGTGACGGGCTTGTAGCCCAGGGCGGTGGAAATATCGTTGGCGGTGGCCTGCAGCTTGGGGAGCCAGCTTTCGTCCAGCCGGTCTGCGGGAGCGGAGATGGAGAGCCCCGCAACCAGCTTGCCCTGGTCATCATAGATGCCGGCTGCCATGCAGCGCACGCCAAGTTCCAGTTCTTCGTTGTCCCGCGCCAGGCCATATTGCCGAGCCTTGGCCAACTCGCGTTCCAGAATGGGGAGTTGCGTGATGCTGTTGCGTGTTTGACCGCTGAGTCCGGTTCGCGTCGCATAGGCGCGCACGCGCTGCGGGTCGTCGGCAGCCAGGAACAGCTTGCCGACCGAGGTGAGGTGCAATGGCGCACGCCCGCCAATGGCCCGCACCACCTGCATGCCCGAACGCTCGCTGTAGGCGCGCTCGATATAGACAATTTCGTCGCCTTGGCGCAGGCTCAGGTTGACCGGTTGCTGGATCTGCTTGTGCAGTTCTCGCATCGGCGCCATGGCGGCGTCTCGGACATTCAGCCGCCCCTTCACGATATTGCCGAGCTCCAGCAGCCGCATGCCCAGCCGATAGGTGCCGGCTTCCGGGCGATCGACGAAGCGTCCGACCACCAGGTCATTCAGGATGCGGTGCGTGGTGGAGGGGTGCAGACCTGTTTTTTCGCTGATCTCCTTGAGCGACATGGCATCCCCTTTCAAGGCCAGTACGTCGATCAGCGCAAACAGGCGCTCAATGACTTGGATGGTGGGGGTGATCGGAAGCTGTGGGTCGGTCTTGCGCATGGTCCGTGGCTGCTGGCGTGGATGGCTATTTTACTTTGTGAAAAATAACTGTGCCGAGTTGCCAACCGGTTCAAGCGGTTGGCACGCCATGCGTCCAGCGCCCATCGTGTAGCGTTTCGAGTGGTTGAAATCGCGCCTTATAGTTCATTTTCTCGCTTCCGTCGATCCAGTAGCCCAGGTAGACGTAGGGCAGGCCGAGGCGTCGTGCCTGTTCGATTTGCCAGAGTACGCCATAAGTGCCATAGCTGGTGCGTGGTTCCGGTTCGTAGAACGTGTAGACGGCCGACAGGCCGTCGTTGAGTACATCGATGATCGATACCATCTTGACCGGTCCAGCGCTGCCGTCAGCCTGGGGCTCGCGGAACTCGACCAATCGGGAGTTCACGCGGCTTTGCAGCAGAAACTGCGTGTACTGGTCGATGCTGTCGTGGTCCATGCCGCCCCCGGCGTGGCGTCCGTTCTGGTAGCGCAGGTACAGCTGGTAGTGCTCCGGCATGAAGCAGAGCTTGAGCACGCGTGTCTGCAGTTGGCTGTGTTGGGCGGTGGCCCGCCGTTGGCTGCGGTCCGGTTGAAAATCCGCCGCGAGGACGCGCAGCGGCACGCAGGCGTGACAGCCATCGCAATAGGGGCGGTAAGTGAACATGCCGCTGCGCCGGAAGCCATGCGTGACCAGCTCGGAATAGGCGTCGTTGTGAATCAGGTGGCTTGGCGTGGCCACCTGGGAGCGCGCCTGCCGGTCCGGAAGGTAGCTGCAAGGATAGGGGGCCGTCGCATAGAACTGCAACGTTTGCGGTGGAAGATCCTTGAGATGCGTCACGTGGCGGTGGGCTGCAGGCGAAGGAGTTGTGCCCAGTATAGGGGCTTGAACTGCCAGCGAGGCCCCGCTTCGCTCACCTGTCGCGCCACATGGGACACGAAGGTCTTGCGCGGGATTTCCGATGCGCCCAGGGAGGCCAGATGCCGCGTGTTCTGCTGGCAATCGATGATCTCAATGTCGTGTTGACGGCAGAAGCAGACAAGCGCCGCCAATGCAATCTTGGAGCCGTCGGTGACGTGGGTGAACATGGATTCGCCAAACACCGCCTTGCCAATGGCCACGCCATACAAGCCGCCGACCAGACGACCGTCGATCCACGTCTCCACGCTGTGGGCCCAACCTGCCGCATGCAGTTGCTCGTAGGCCTCAATCATGGCCGGCTGGATCCAGGTGCCCGACTGGCCGGTTCGCGTGCTTTGGGCGCAGGCTCGGATGACGTCGCCGAAAGCTGTGTCGACGCGAATCTCGCAGCCGGGCGTGGCGCGGAATCTCTCGAGCGTCTTGCGCAAGGATCGGTGCAATCGAAAGTTCCGCACGTTCAGCACCATGCGCGGATCGGGGCTCCACCACAAGATCGGCTGCCCGTCGCTGAACCAGGGGAAGATGCCGTGGCGATAAGCGGTCAGCAGTGTCGGGACATCCAGGCCGCCGCCGCCCGCCAGCAGACCCGGTGCCGGACTGTCGGCATCCCAGGCCTCGGAGGTTGGGGGGAAGGGCTCGCCAAGAGCGAGCCAGGGGAGGCGGGCAGCAGGACGCACGAGTTCTTGTGAGGATGGGCGAGACATCTTAACGGGCACATCGATGAGCCAAGGGCGTATATTGTGATCCGATACACAAAACGAAACAATTGCATGAAGGCAGGCAGGAGACAAGAGCGATGAGCGCAGGTGTATGGATCGAAATGCCCACTGCGGCAGAGGTGGCCTGCGCCGAGGAGGCCTTCCTGGCCAGGCTGACCGGTCTGGGCTTGCGGCACTGCGTCGCGGCAGAGCGGCGAGAGGGCGGCGTGCGCTTCAGCTTGTGTGAGCCCTACGCCATGCGCTGGACGCCCGGCTGGGACACGATGGATCTATGCGTCCGCGCGGGCCTGGCGTCACAAGGCCGGGAGGATGACCTCGTTTGTGAAATCCTGTTGGCCATGTTGGCGAGTCCGATACCGCTGCGCTTTCCCGGCTACGACGAGGTGGTTTCGGCGGTGCGCATGCGCCAGTTCATCGTGCAGGCCGCGCGTCGGACCGCCATGAACTTTGACACAGCCCAGGCCGAGCGACCGGAGGAGGACTGGATCTACGCCAGCGATACCGGTTTCACGCTGCGTCCGGGGCGTGCCCTGATCCCGGCGCTGGAGCGTGCGACCCAGCCCGCGACGGCCGATCAGGCATTTTCGTTTTCCTGCTACCGCGCCACCGAGTATGTCATCCTGCTGGCCATCGCCCGAGAGGCGCAGAAGACCAACCCGGAGCTGCTGCACCGCCTGCAGCAGCAATGGGAGCGGCAGGCGGTGATGTCCGGACGCTTTCATGACGTGTTCCTGCGCGAGTACGGCAGCCTGGACGCACCGCTACCGATCAAGTACTACATCCCTGGCGACCGGGTCTGGTTTCGCAATCCGGACAACCATTCTTCCGATGTGGCAGGGTACGAAGGGTCCTGGGTCGTGTACTTGGGGGGTGGACTTTTCCCCAATTTCTGGGACCGGGACCGACCCTATTCGATGTTGTCCAAGTGTGTGGAGGTTTACCACTGGCGTCACGGCGCCTATCGGGATGCAGCGGGCAACTTGCAGATGGACGAGGCTGAAGTGGCGCGTCGGGTTGAGAAAACCCTGCGGCATCCGGCTCAGTGCCGGGAGGTGGTGGAGCGCATGTTCCGCCTGCGCGATCCACGTGGCGTCTATGCCGAGGGGGGCTGCATGGATGCCACGCGTGAGGCGCCGCGTTGGGTCTGCCCAAGCACGCAGGACATTCAATTGCCGCTGTGGCGAGATAACAGGCAGCCCGGCAACATGGCGTTGCGGGGCACCAATCTGGTGTCCTGACCTGGGCCCGAGCCAGGGGTCTCGTCAGTGGCCTGATCCTTTGCGCTCACATGTGGGCGCGCAAAAACCTGAACATTCACTCCTGTGAGCAGATACATCCTCATCGGCGCGGGCGCCATAGGTGCAAGCCTTGCGGCTCAGTTTGAGCTCAATGGCATTCCTTATGCGTTGTTTGGCCGCGGCGAGCAGATTCGGCATATCCGGGCCCAGGGCATTGAATACGTCCGGCCGGAAGGCGTGCGAACAGTGCACCTGAAGGCCTGCTCGGCCTTCAGCGAGGTGGGGCTCACGCAGGATGACGTGCTGGTCTTCACGACCAAGACGCAGGACGTCGAGGCAGTCTGTAAAGCTTGGGCCTGGCAACCGGTGCAGGGGGCCGGTCGTGCACGCACCGCATCCGAGTTACCCGTGGTGACCCTGCAAAACGGCATGGCTGCGGAGCGCATTGCCTTGCGTTGGTTCAGTCAGGTCTACGGTGCCAGCATCAACACCCCCGCACGTTTCACCCAGGTGGGACACATCGTGGTGGGTGGCTACCCCGAAGTGGGGCTTGTGGTCATGGGACGCTATCCGCAGGGTGAGGGGGCGCTCGCGGCCGCCATGGTTGCGGACTTGTGCGAGGCGGGTTATCTGGCTGAAGCACATGCCGACATCGTGCGCTGGAAGGCGGCCAAGCTGGTCAGCAGTGTCAGGAACGCACTGGATGTATTCGATGGTCCGGCTGAGCGGATTCATGCATTCGGCGTGCAGCTGGCGCAAGAGGCCAAGTCTGTTCTATCTGCGCAGGGCATCGAGCCTGCTCGCGCGCACGAGCGACAGCATCGCGTTGCGCACTGGGGCGTTGCACCCGGCAGTGGTATTGAGCCGGGGCAGCAGTCGACCTGGCAAAGCATCGCGCGCGGGGTGCCGAACGAAGTCGATTACCTGAATGGCGAAATCGTCCAGCAGGGGCGTCTGCACGCGCTAGCGACGCCTTTCAACGAGGCCATTCAGCGTGCCGTCGGGCAACTGACCCAGTCGCGCCGGGCACCCCAGGACGGGTGCCTGGGTCATATCGACGACCTTTGGCGGGCTGTTCAAGAACTCTCCGCCGCGCCTGTGGCTTGATGGCGGGTGATGAGGTCGTCGTGGCGATCGACGAAGGAGCGCCTTCGGCGGAAGGCATCGCCTGCGGTGCGTCGGCCATGCCGCTGGCAAAGGCTCCCGATGAACGAGCGGGGGCTGGGATGCAGCAGGGGGGTGAGCAAAAAGAAAAAGGCTTGGCAACCGAAGTTGCCAAGCCTTTGAGTTGCCGCTTTTTTGGCTCCCCGACCTGGGCTCGAACCAGGGACCTACGGATTAACAGTCCGGCGCTCTACCGACTGAGCTATCGGGGAATGATCGGTATCAACAGTGAAATTCTGGCTCCCCGACCTGGGCTCGAACCAGGGACCTACGGATTAACAGTCCGGCGCTCTACCGACTGAGCTATCGGGGAATAGCCTTCAATTATAGGAGCTAAATCTGGCTTTTTCCCGGTTTGTGCAAAAAAGTCAGCTGGTGAGGGGCCTTCGCCGAATGCGGTGCGTCGCAAAGGCGTCGTCGCAGCCACTTTTTCAGGACAATACCCGGATGTCACAACCCCTACCCACTGCCGCGGACCTTTGGTCCGACGTGCTGGCCGTGCGCGTGCAGGCGCCGCTGGTGCACAGCATCACCAACTTCGTCGTCATGAACTTCAACGCCAACGCCCTGCTGGCGCTGGGTGCTGCGCCGGTGATGGCGCACGCGCTGGAGGAGGTCGAGGACATGGCTGCCATCGCCCAGGCGTTGGTGCTCAATATCGGCACGCTGGAGCCGGACTGGGTGCAGGCCATGAAGCTGGCCCTGGCCAGGGCGCGCCGCCGGCCGATTCCGGTGGTGCTCGATCCGGTCGGGGCCGGCGCCACGCCGTACCGCAACCGCGCGCTCGTGGAGTTGCTGGAGACCGGTGCGCCGAGCGTGATCCGCGGCAACGCCTCCGAGATCATGAGCGTGGCCGGCCTGTCGGCGGCCACGCGCGGCGTGGACAGCGCCGCAGCCTCGAGTGAGGCCGTGGCTGCGGCGCGGGCCCTGGCCACCTCGATCCGGGGCACGGTCTGTGTCTCCGGTGCCGATGACCATGTGCTGTCCCACGACGGGCGCTGGCTGGTGCTTTCCAATGGTCATCCTTGGATGACGCGCGTCACCGGTGTGGGCTGTTCGGCCACCGCCCTGGTCGGTGCGTTCGCCGCGGTGCAGCCCGATGCCTTCCGTGCCACTGCCGCCGCCATGGCCTACCTGGGGGTGGTGGGGGAATGGGCGGCGGAGCAGGCGCAGGCGGCAGGGGGCGGCATCGGCACCTACCAGATGCGGCTGCTCGACGGTCTGCATCTGTTGGATGAAGTGACGTTCTTGGCGCGCCTGAAGCTGGCGCATCGCGCGTGAATCGATGGACAAGACTTCCCTGAAGCTGTATCTGGTGACCGACAGTGCGCTGTGCCTGCACCGTGCGCTGGAACAGGTCGTGCACGCGGCGGTGCAAGGTGGTGTGACCTGCGTGCAGTTGCGCGAGAAAGACCTGCCGACGGCTGAATTTGTCGCCCGCGCCCGCGCGCTGAAGGCGCTGCTGGCAGAGGCGCCCGTCCCGGTGCCACTCATCATCAATGACCGACTCGACGTGGCGCTGGCTTGCGAGGCCGAGGGCGTGCACGTCGGCCAATCGGACATGCCGGTCGAGGTGATCCGGCGCCACATGCCGCAGGCCATCGTCGGCCTGTCGGTCGAATCGCTGGCCCAGGTGCAGGCCGTACCCGAGGGGGTGGACTACCTCGGCGTGAGCCCGGTGTTCGCCACGTCGACCAAGATGGATGCCGCCCCGGCCCTCGGCCTGGTTGGTCTGACCTTGATCCGCGCCGCGACAGCGCTGCCGCTGGTCGCCATTGGCGGCGTGCACGCCCGCAACGCCGCGCAACTGCTGGCCGCCGGCGCTGACGGACTGGCCGTGGTCAGTGCCATCTGCAGCGCGTCCGATCCGCGCCAGGCCGCGCAGGTGCTGCGCGCCGTCCTGGACTCCCACTTCGTTTCCGCCTGAGCATCGCCATGCTTGTTCCCGAGTTCACCGAGCGCTACGCGCGCGTCCTGTCCATCGCCGGTTCCGACAGCGGCGGCGGCGCCGGCATCCAGGCTGACCTGAAAACCTTCGCGGCCCTCGGCTGCTACGGGATGACCGCGATCACTGCGCTGACGGCGCAGAACACGGTCGGCGTCACCGGCATTCACGGCGTGCCGGCGTCCTTCCTGAAAGCGCAGATCGAGGCGGTGCTGGACGACATCGGTGCCGACGCGATCAAGATCGGCATGCTGCACGCCCCCGAGATCGTCGAGGTGGTGGCCTGGGCCATCGATCATTACCGGCCGCGCCACGTCGTGCTCGACCCGGTGATGGTGGCCGCCAGCGGCGACCGCCTGATCACGCCCGACACCGCGAGCGTGCTGGTGCGCGAACTGTTCCCGCGCGCGACGGTCATCACGCCAAACTTGGACGAGGCGGCCCTGCTGCTGGAGCGCCCGCTCACCCAGGTGGCTGAACTGGAAAGCGCGGCGCAGCAGCTGCTGGCACTGGGCGCGCGGGCCGCGCTGCTCAAAGGAGGGCACGTGCCGGGTGACGAGGTGGTGGACGTGCTGGCGCTGGCAGGCCAGGCCCCGCAGCGCCTGAGCGCACCCCGCGTGGCCACGCGCAACGTGCACGGCACCGGCTGCACGCTGTCCTCGGCCATCGCCGCGCAGCTGGCCCTGGGTCAGGATCTGGTGACCGCCGTGGCGCTGGCTCGCCATTACGTGGGGCAGGCGCTGGCCCGTGGCGCCCGGGTGCGCACCGGGCACGGCCAGGGACCGCTGAACCACGGCCACGAACCGGTTGTGACGGTGCGCTTGCCGCTCTGAAACCCAGCGCGCCGAGTCCGGACCGCAGGCCATGCCGGCCGGGCAGTGCGTGGCCCGGGCTGGGCAGGCGGGTCTTTTCTCAGCGCGCGCGCGGTCGGGTCAGCCAGGCCAGCGTGAACGTGAAGGCAAGGCTGGGTAGCGCGGCGCCGAGGAAGGGCGCCCAGTTCGCCATCCCATGAAAGACCGCGATGCCGGCCAGCCAGAGGCCGGCGGCGACCGGATCGATCTTGCGGTCCGCGTCCGCCTGACGCAGGCGGCCGGTGCCGAGCCGGCCCAGGATGACGCCGTACAGCGGCACGAACACCGAACTCAGCAACAGCAGGAACGGCTCCAGGCTGTGCATCGGCAGCACCAGCGCCAGGGCGGTGCAGAGCAGGGCGCCGAGCAGGCCCCAGCGCCGTGCCGACCAGCGGGGTTGCAGGCTGTGCGCCGACATCGCGCCGGAGTAGACGTCGCCGTAGGCGTTGTCCAGCTCGTCAAGCAGGATCAGTCCGAGCGCGATCAGGCCGCCCTGGGCCAGCAGCAGCGCGGTCACCATCGACCCGCCCGGCTCGCCCACGCTCACGACGAGGATGCCCAGCCCGTAGCACCAGATGTTGGCCAGCGCGTAGCCGAGCCAGGTGCCGCCCAGTGCGGAACGGCCGCTGCGGCCGTGACGCGCATAGTCCGCCACCAGCGGCAGCCAGGACACCGGCATGGCGATCACCAAGTCCAGCGCCGACAGCAGGCTCATGCTGCCGTCGCCGGGCCGCGCCCAGAAGGCCTCGGCGCCGCGCAGTTGCAGCAGGCCGATGAAGTGCCCGGTCAGCCAGAGCAGCGATGCAATCACCAGCGGCAGACCGTAGCGGCTGACGAAGGTGCGTACCAGCGTGAGCATGGAGCCCGCCATCAGCACGGTGAGCACGCCGCCCCAGAGCAGCGTGGTGGCGATCACGCCGATCGGGCCGTCCAGTGACAGGCCGAGCGCCTGCTTCACGATGGCGGCCGTGCCTTCCCGCATGATCACCAGCTCGAAGGTGGTCCAGCCCACCAGTTGCACGATGTTCAGCAGCACCGGCAGCCGGGCGAACCAGCGGCCGTAGGTCGCGTGCATCAGCCCGGCGCTGGACAAGCCGCTCTCGCAGCCGATGCGTGCCGTCCAGGCCAACAGACCTGCGCCAAGCAGTGAACCGAGCACGATGGCCAGCAGCGCGTCGCGCGTACCCATGGCCGGCACCAGATAGGCGCCGACCTGCATCACCAGCAGGCCGACGCCGAGGCTGAACCAGAGCGAGGCGTGCGAGCGCCAGCCGAACACGCGTTCTTCGGGGGGGACCGGGGTGAGGGCTTGATTGAGAGGCGAGGCGGGCATGCGTGGTTTCGTCGTTGTTACATCGAGCGGCCGGAATGCGGCGCCGTGAGGCGTTATTATCTGGGCCGCTCCGGGGTGCACGCGTCAGCGCGCTGAGATGGTCGATCCGAACCCGCCAACTTGATCCGGTTAGTACCGGCGTAAGGATGAGTCAGTGTCATGGCCTGGTCCGCGTGCCTCCACGCGGTTCGGGGTGAACACCGGAGTTCCATTCACAGGAGATCCGATGAACGCGCCCGACAAATTCCAGCAGCTGCTGACCCTCACCCGCGAACCCTTCCCCGCGTCCACCAAGTCCTTCATCCAGGGCTCACGCGACGACCTGCGCGTGCCGGTGCGTGACATCCGCCTGACCAACGGCGAGACCGTCTCCGTCTACGACACCTCAGGCCCCTACACCGACCCGAACGCCCAGATTGACGTGCGTCGCGGCTTGCCGCAGGTGCGCGCAGCCTGGATCGCTGACCGTGGCGACACCGAGGTCTATGCAGGCCGCCCGCCCGTCTCGCTGGACGATGGCGGCAAGCACGAAGACCGTGACGCCGAACGTATCGCCCAGCTGCGCGCCGAGGCTGCCGCCTTGCAGCGCCCGCCGCGCCGCGCCAAGTCGGGTCAGAACGTGACGCAGATGCACTACGCACGCAAGGGCATCATCACGCCCGAGATGGAGTACGTGGCCCTGCGCGAGAACGGCAAGCGCGAGTGGCAGCGTGCCTACCTGGGCGATGCCGAGCGCGAGCAGCGCCTGCGCGGCAACCCGATGGGCGCCCGCATCCCCGAGATCATCACGCCCGAATTCGTGCGCGCCGAGATCGCCGCGGGCCGCGCCATCATCCCGGCCAACATCAACCACACCGAAGTGGAGCCGATGGCGATCGGGCGCAACTTCCTGGTGAAGATCAACGCCAACATCGGCAACTCCGCCGTCACCTCCAGCATCGAGGAAGAAGTCGAGAAGCTGGTCT
>Ga0255338_1004525_pt1 | contig 14224 bp, 7 predicted proteins | sample MeOH1_35cm_T4_19_FD_203715 | JGI IMG/M metagenome (GOLD analysis project Ga0255338, IMG submission 203715) | Sandy soil microbial communities from University of British Columbia, Vancouver, Canada - MeOH1_35cm_T4_195 | ecosystem: Engineered > Artificial ecosystem > Sand microcosm > Unclassified ...
CGTATTCGGACTGCTCTTCGGTGAGCGTGGTCTCCCAGAGCAGGTCGGCGCTGCCGATGATGGCGTTCAGCGGGGTGCGGATCTCGTGGCTCATCGTGGCCAGGAACTCGCTCTTGGCGCGGTTGGCTTCCAACGCCGCGTCGTGGGCGCTCTTGAGCGCCGCTTCCACTTCACGGAGCGCCGTAATGTCCTCGGTCGTGCCAACGTAGCCGCCGGGGGCATGCTCCGACCGGGGGATCATTGAAGCATGGCCGCGAACCCAGCGGATCTCGCCATCCGGCCGCTGCAGCCGGAATTGCTCCGTCCACTCAACGCCAAGCTGCGCGGCCCGCATCCACGACTGCAGCACCAGTTCCCGATCGTCCGGATGGATCGCCACGTTCCAGCTCTGCCCCAGGGTCTCCTCGACCGTAAAGCCGGAGAGCGCGGACCAATGCGGGTTCACGTAAGTGCAGTTTCCCTCTTCGTCGGTCTGAGAAATCCCGATCGGCGCGGCGGCCGCCAGCGTGCGGAAGCGCAGCTCGCTGGCGCGCAGCTCACTGGTGCGCCGCTCCACAATTCGCTCGGTTTCCGCCTGAGCCGTCTCCAGTTCGGCCTGGCGCTCGGCCAGGGCGAGCATCTCTCGTCGACTCTGGAAGATGGCAATTACCAGAAAGGTGTTTTCGAAGAGGACCCAGCCCGCGTGCTCTACCCAGCGCCACGGGCTGGCGGACAGCGCGCCGTACACGGACTGCGGCCAGAAGGCGCCCCAGCCAAAGTGATGGAGTACGACGACCAGCGAGGCGGTGACCAGCACCCGCCAATCCCGGTAGAACGCCAGCAGCGCCAGGGACCCAAACACGTGGAAGTGCGTCTCCAGCCGGCCGCCGGTGAGGTGGATGAGGAGGGCGGACATGAGCATCTGTCCCAACGCCACCACGTGCCGGGTGCTGCGCTCACCGGGATAGAAGTGGGCGAGCGCCACCGGGAAGAGCGTGATCGTGCCGCCCAGAAACAGCGCCGCCCAGACGTGCAGGTGTACGGAACTGGTGGCCCCGGCCCAGGCGCGCGGCGAAAGCCAGAGGGCCGCGCAGAGGGCCGCTGCCCACTGCAGCAGCATGATCCGGACGAACAGGCGGTCCGTATCCACAGTGCAGCGCCGCTCGTGCTCTGCGGCGAGTGTGGCGGCACGCTGCTCGATGGCAGCGGCCGGGAACGGATGGCCGTTCTCCGCCTGCGCGTTTATCATCGTCGTTCCTCCTGCTGATCCAGCGCCCGGGTCTCTTTGGGGGTAAGCAGCGCACAGCCGAATACCGGCGTTGTTTCAAACCGGCCGGCGCCGGCTCTGGCGAGGCGGGTCGCCGCCGCCAGCCCCTCGCTCTCGCCGACGTGCCCCCGGCTCGCCGTAAGTCCCCCGCTGAAGAGCAGGTGACGATCCTGGCCGAAGATTAGAGTCTGCCCGGACGTGCGGACCCCGAAGCGCCGGGCTTCGCTGCCATCGTCCACCACTACGCGCACACCCGGAATGGCGGTCGCCTGGCGCCAAAGCGCTCCATGTACCCACTCCTCGGAACAGCCGGGTGGTCGCACAAAGCTTACCTGCACGAACGCGCGCCCCTTCGTCCGCTGAACCAACTCCGCCAGTTCTTCCAGGCTGGCGCGCGTGCAGGGACAGCGGGGGTGGCACCACATCAGCAGGGTAGTCCGGTCTCCGGCAGGCCGCAGAGCGCTCGCCGCGGGCCAACCCCCGGGCGCCTGGGCCGCCTGGCCGGGCGTCAGTGCGTGACGCCATACATACGCCATTCCGGCGCCGACGAGCGAGAGCCAGATCAGCACTCCGGCGAGCACCCACCGTGCGGGCGGACGCTGCGGTACCGGCTGCCTGGCTTCACTTTCCGGAGCGGCGACTCCGGTCTTCCTACCCATTCATCACATCCCGTCCTGATCCGAGCGCTGGCAGGTCCGGCGTCCGCTGAACAAGGCTATTGAGCAAGCAGACCTGCAAGAGCCGTGCCAATTGGGATGATCGGACTGTTCGACGCAGGATAACGTCTCCTGAGTGCCCCACGGCAACCATTATTCCCTTCTCGCGACGGATGCGGAACGCTCGATCGACTACTGGATGGGTCAATAAGCGAAAGTCGGCGGAGAATAGAGTGCCGTTAGAGTGCCGCTTTTTCTCTCTGAATCAGAGCTCAAGCCTACGTCTGCTTCCTTTCTACTGTTGGCGACAGCGTCCGCCTCCGCAATGATGATAGGCAAACTTTCACGATTGGATTACCCCTGATTGACCGACAATAGGTTCATTCCTCTAACCGTATTCCCCGCTCTCCTGGCCGTGTCATTTAGACGGCAGCCTCCGCATGGGCAGTCCACTCCACCTTCCGGCGTGATCTTGCCCCCATTCACGGGCGCGATATGCGGCCGCCCACTCTCGAAAGTAAGAGTTTTTATGAATTGCCGCAGAAATGAAAGGCGGACAGGTCTCCGTCAGGCTGGCAAACTTTGACGGCCGGCCCAGACGACGCGGTCGGTCGTGAACGACGCAGCGCGCGCCGGACCTTGCGAAGGCGCCACGTACAGAACTGGATCTGGTTGACGGTGATGGCGGTGGCCGGGTTTGCGCTCGCCCGGCCCCGCTGGAGTCTCCATGAAGGCCCGGTCAATCAAGCGATCGACCTGTTGGGCCTGCTTCTGCTGTTACTCGGCCTCGGGGTACGCGTGGCGGCACGCGGCTGGAAGCACGAAGCGCCGGGGCGAAACCTGGTTACCGATGGCCTTTACGGCTACGTGCGCCATCCGCTCTACGTGGGCAGCTTCCTGATTGGCGTGGGGCTGTGCGCTATCGCAGGCTCCCTCTGGCTGGTGGCGGTATTCTGCGTCTGCTTCTGGTTCAGCCACGCCGCCGCGATCCGCAGCGAGGAAGCGACGTTGAAGCGCCAGTGGCCCGTGGAGTTCGGACGCTACCGCGCGCAGGTGGGCGCGTTGTGGCCGCGCTGGAGCGCGCTGCGCATGCATGGACCGATCCGGCCGCAGCGGCTGTGGGAAGCCATCCTGCGCGAGGCCGACGCCATCTGCATCTGGCTTCTCGCCGCCGTTGCCCTGGAGTTCTGGGAGAAAGCCCGCATGGCCCAGGGTCTGGTACAGCACCGTTCAGAGACGGCCGTGTTGTTGGGACTGGCCGTGCTCCTGGGCCTTGGCTGGCGCCATCTGCGCGTTCGAGCTCAGAGCCTCGGACGGTAGGCGCTGCGTCGACTACGGTTGCGAACATGATGGAGCTGACTCTTTCGAGCGCGCGAGCCCTGCTGCTGGCCGCACAGGGTCTGGCCGCACCGCCCCCAGCCGCCGGGAAAGCGGACGTCCTCGCCGCGATCCGGCGCATGGGCGCCCTGCAGATCGACACGATCCACGTGATTGCCCGGAGCCATTTGCTGGTGCTCTGGAGCCGGCTCGGAGCGTTCGAGCCAGCGTGGTTGGACGAGTTGCTGGCGGAAGGGGCGCTGTTCGAATACTGGTCGCACGCGGCCTGTTTCCTCCCAATCGAAGCGTTCCGCCTCTATCGCCCGGAGATGCTCAAATGGCGGGAGCGCTCGGAAGCAGAAGGCTGGCTCAAGGAGCACGCGGGCGTGGCGGAGCGCGTCCGGGAGCGGCTCCTGCGGGAAGGACCGGTCCGGGCGGCAGACTTCGAGCGCACAGAAGGCCGGGCCGGTGAGTGGTGGGACCGGAAGCCGGAGAAGAACGCGCTGGAAGAGTTGTACAACACCGGCCAGGTGATGATCGCCCGGCGCGAGCGGTTCCAGCGCATCTACGACCTGCAGGAGCGCGTGCTGCCCGGCTGGAGCGATGCGGAACTGCCCATTTCGGAAGAGGTGGAGCGAGCGCACGCTCTCAGCACCGTGCGCGCCCTCGGCGTGGCGCCGGCGCGGTGGGTGCCCGACTACTTCCGCCGGTACAAGCGAGGGATGACCGCGCGCCTAGAAGGGCTGGCGGACGAAGGGTCGCTGCTTCGCGTCCGGGTGCCGGAACTGGGGCCGGATCCGTGGTACGTGCATTCGGAGCACCGGGAGTTGGCGCGGGCCGCTGCGGCGGGGACGCTGCACTCCGAAGTGACCACCCTGCTCTCCCCCTTCGACCCCGTAGTGTGGCACCGCGAGCGCGCCTCCGAACTGTTCGGGTTCGACTACCGGATCGAAGTATACACTCCTGCACCGAAACGGAAGTACGGCTACTTCACACTGCCGATCCTGCACCGGGGCGCGCTGGTGGGCCGGCTCTGCCCGAAAGCGCACCGGCGGGAGGGGGTCTTCGAAGTGCGCCAACTCCACCTGGAGCCGGGCGTGGAGATCACCGATGCGCTGGCGGAAGACCTCGCCGGTGCGCTGCGAGCGTGTGCGGCCTGGCACGAAACTCCCGAGGTGGTGATCCGGCAGTCCGACCTACCGGCGTTCGGAGCGGCGGTACAATCCGCACTGGCTTGTGGTAGTAGAAAGCCGCGCGCCACCGAGCGCAAGATTCTGTCGCGCCGCTCGTCATCCTGAAGGATGAGCCCACCGCAACACGCCTGAATGCCTGCTGTGAGAATGGGCCGCTGTCGGCCGGGTGCGCCATCCTCGCCCTCGCGCGGGGGCGAGGATGGCGCCATGCTCCAGAATAACCGGGGACGGAAGCGGGGCGCACGAAAAGTGACCGCCGAAGTGGCCTGCACGTAGGAGCGGTAGGGACGAAGCTCCGCGCCGAGTTACAGATTTCCCGCGCCTGGGTAGAACCTTCCGGTCACGGGCCAACTACTTTCCCTTACCACGAGGCATTTGTGAGCGCCGGTCCCCCCTCCGCAGCCGAATCCGCCTCCCCTCCCCCCGCCGGAGAGCGCCTCGCACAGCACTTCCCGCTGGTCATGGAGCTGTGGGAGGAGCGCGTCCGGCGCTCCGTTCCGGCTGCCCAGGAGCAGCCACGGCTCTTGCTGCGAAACCGGCTGCCGCAGTTTCTCCAGCAGATCGCTGCGGCGCTCCTCGCCGTGCACGCGGGCTCACCGGTTGAGAACCCGGATCCGGCCGCGCTCCGCGAGGCGGCATCCGAACACGGAGCGCAGCGGGTACAGGTGGGCGGTTATTCCATCGACGAGATGCTCCAGGAGTACCGGCTGCTCCGCACCACGCTCTTCAATTACCTGGAGCGCGAGGCGCCCCTCCCGCCGGCAGAGCGCGACACGATCACGGAGATCATCGAGCGGGCGATGCAGGCGGCGGCGCTTCAGTTTGCGAACGCCCAGCAAGTAGAGATTCACAATCGAGAGGAGCTCCACGGACTGCTGGTGGAGAACGCCCGCGACTACGCGATGTTGACCACGGACTGTGACAACCGGATCACCTCGTGGAATTCCGGCGCCGAACGGCTGATGCTCTGGACGGAGGCGGAGATGCTCGGCATGGATGCCCGGATCATCTTCACTCCCGAGGACCGGCGCCGGCACGATCCGGAGAAGGAGCTGGCGACAGCTCGGGCGGAAGGCATGGCCACGAACGAGCGCTGGCACGTGCGGAAAGACGGCTCCCGCTTCTGGGGCTCGGGCATCATGCACGCGTTGTATGACCCCAGCGGCGACCTGATCGGTTATGGCAAGGTCATGCGGGACCGGACCGCCGAGAAAGCGGCGGCCGAGGAGCGCGGCCGCTTCGCAGAGCGCATGCGGATGCTGGCCGAGATCTCCAGCGACTTTCTATTCCAGGAGCGTCCGGAAGAATATCTCGAGCATGTTTACGCCCGCCTGAAAGCGCACCTGGGTTTAGACATCTACGTGCACTATGTCACTGCCGCAACCGGCAGGGGGCTCTGCCTGGCCAACTGCGTGGGCATCCCGGACCCGGTTGCGAAAGAGATCGAGTACGTGGATTTTGGCGAGACGGTCCGGGGGAGGGCAGCGGAACACCGGGAGCGGATGATGGTAGAGCACCTTCAAGACGCTCACGCTCCCCACACCGTGCTCGTGCGCTCGCTTGGCATCCGGGCCTACGCCTGCCATCCCCTCATCGCCGGGGAAGAGCTCATCGGCACCCTCTCCTTTGGGACTTGCGCTCGGGACACGTTTACCCCGGACGAAATCGAGCTGATCCGGACCGTTACGGAGCAAGTGGCGGTGGCGCTGGAGCGGAGCCGCCTGCTGAAAGCGTTGAAGGAGCGGGCCGAGGCGCTGACGGAAGCGGACCGCCGGAAGGACGAGTTCCTGGCGATGCTGGCCCATGAGCTGCGGAACCCTCTGGCGGGGATCGTCAACGCCTTACACGTGCTGGATGAGATGGACCAGGAGTCTTCGCCGCGGAAGCGGTTGCGGACCATCGTCAGCCGCCAGGCGGGCAATCTCACCCGGATGGTCGACGACCTTCTGGACGTGTCTCGAATCACGCACGGGAAGATCGAGCTGCGCCGAGAGCCGGTTAATCTGGTCGCCATCGTGCAGCAAGCGGTGGAGACGATCCGGCCGCTGATGGAGTCCCGCGGCCACACGCTGGAGACGTGGACTCCGGACGAAGCGCTGTGTGTGGAGGCGGACCGGACGCGGCTGGAGCAGATCATCGCCAACCTCTTGAACAACGCCGCTAAGTACACTGAGCCGGGAGGGCTTATCCAGCTCACCGTAGAGCGAGAGGGCGCGCAGGCGGTGGTGCGGATCCGGGACACCGGGGTTGGCATCTCGCCCGATCTGCTGCCGCATATCTTCGACCTCTTCACCCAGGCCAACCGGACCTCGGAGCGGGCGGAAGGGGGGCTGGGGATCGGGCTCACCCTGGTGCGCCGCCTGATCGAGATGCACGACGGCAGTATCGAGGCGCACAGCCCGGGCCTTGGGCACGGAAGCGAGTTCACCGTACGCCTCCCCCTGGTGTACGGCTCGCATACTGCCGTTCCACGCACTTCCCCGGCAGAGGTGGTCGACATTCTGCCGGAAGCGCGGAGGGTCCTCATCGTCGAGGACAACGTCGATGCGGCGGAGACGATGCAGGAGCTGTTGGAGCTCTGGGGGCACGAGGTGCGCCTGGCCCACAGCGGCCCCGGAGGCCTGGAGACGGCGCGCGAGTTCCAGCCGGAGGTCATCTTGCTGGACATCGGGCTGCCCGGTATGAACGGCTTTGAAGTCGCGCGCCGCCTTCGCAAAGAGGCGGCGTTGGATACCCCATGCCTGGTGGCGATTACCGGCTACGGGCAGGAGACGGACCGGGAAAAGGCGCGGGAGGCGGGTTTCGACTACCACCTTACCAAGCCCGTGGAGCCCCACCGCCTGCGGACACTCCTGCACACAGTGGCGTCGACGGCTAGCCAACGCTCTTCGTGAGGGCCTCGACACAGTCGGCATCTACTTTAACGCCGGCCTCGTGTTCCAGGATCTGAAGCGCCTTGGCAGATGACATCCCATCCCGGTAGGGACGGTCAGCCGTAAGCGCTTCATACACGTCGGCGACGGCCATGATGCGGGCTTCAAGGGTCAGCGCCTCGCCGGATAACCGCCAGGGGTATCCGGTGCCGTCCAGACGTTCGTGGTGCTGAGCGGCTACAGCCGCGAACTCGGCGAAAGCCGCCACGCGGGTGAGGATCTCGAAGGTGTAACCGGCGTGGAGCTGGATCGCCGCCCGCTCATCCGCGGTCAACGCTCCCGGCTTGTCCAGGATGCGGTTGGAGACGCCCAGCTTGCCAATGTCGTGGAGCAAGGCGGCGCGGTACAGCCGCTGCAGCTCTCCGGCGCTCATCCCGAGCTGCTCGCCCACCTGCAGCGCGTAGGCTGCGACGCCGGACGAGTGCCGGAACGTATAGGGGGACTTGGCGTCGATGATCTCTGCAAACGCCTGGCACACTCCCGTGAGCCCTGCTCCGTCGATGTGCAGTACCCGATCGTCCGGCTCGGCAGCTTTGACCAGTGCCATCATTTGCGGTCCTGCCAGCGCGCGCCACCAGTCCGTGTCGTCGACCCAGCCGCGTGTCAATTCCACCAGCTTGGGGTCGAACCAGGTGCCGCTGCGCGCCCGGATCACGGCCAGCGCTTGAGATACGTCGCCCTGTTGGAAAAAGACGTCCAGAGTCTGCGCCAGGTTGGCGATGCGGGCCAGCAGCGGGATCTCCTCGCCGCGGGTACCGTGCGGCTCGCCGTGGCCGTCCCAATGCTCGTCCAGCGCATAAATCGCGGAAGCGGTGAGCTCCGGGAAGCCAAGCTGCCGGGCGATACCAGCCCCGCGCTCGCAGCGGATGCGGAAGAGATTGATCGAGTCCGCGGGGCCCTTCGCGACCTTCAACACGTAGCGAAGACGGCCCGCGAGGGAACAGCCCTCACCCGCCGTCCGGAAGACATACCGAGCGGCGTGGTGCTTGCGGCTCCAATCGGTGATCTTCAGCTCTCGCTTCACCACGTGCTCATCGGAGCCGAACAGTTCCGCAGTGGGTGAGGAGTTACTGGAGCAGCCGGCGTCTTTCAGGAGCAGCGCGTAATAAAGCGCCGAACGGGTCTCGGCGTCCAGGTGCAGTTCTTGCGCCAGGCGCATCCCTATAGCGCAGGAGCGGAGGGTATGGGCGGGGGGCTGGCCCTCGGTAAGATCGAGCGCGTAGGAGAGCGCACCCAGAACCTCCGCCAGACTGACCGTTTGCACGGGGCCAGCAGGTGAAGGGGGGCTAGTGATCGGGACCAAATCCGCGCGCAAACGACCTCCCGGACCCGTACGACGCTGCTCTTACGAAACGTTATCGTAAGATTAACCACCAAGCGCTACACTACCTCGGGCGGGCTCCGGGGAGAATGAATTCACCGCAGAGGACGCTGAGCGCGCGGAGTCAAGGAACAGAGAACAGAAGAAATGGAACCGCCGATGCACGCCGCGCCCAGGAGGCATCCGATGCCTATGGGAAACAGGATGGATCTGGTTTTTGAAACTCTCAATCCGCGTCTCATCTGCGTAATCTGCGGATCGTCCCTTACCATCGTTCACCATCGGCGTTGGGTGCCTCCTGGGCGCGACAGTTTCTCTTTTCTCTCCCTCCTCTGCGGCTTGTGTGTTCTCTGCGGTGAATCAGTCCGGAGCGTATCAACGCGGGAAGGGGATCCCCGGTAGGCCCGGCAGGTTGGGGCGCGGGATGCGGGCGCGGACGCGGCCCAAGAGGTCCTGCGCGCTGGTGGGGAGGTTGCCCGTGAGTCGGCTCCGGAGACCGGCGCCATCCAGGATGCCCAGGGCGCGGGTGAGGTTGGGGCGCAACTCCTGCGCTCCCGCGAAGTAGCCTTCCGAGGCGGCCTGATGCTGCTGCTTCTGGGCGCCGCTGGAGCGCTCCGCTTCCTTCTTGTGGATGCTGGACATCGCCACGCCTACGCCGGCTACCTCGTCTTCGTCCGTGGCGGCGCCGCGGTTCGCGTTCGCCAGCTCGTATTCGTGGAGGGCAGCCGAGGTATCGTCGAGGAGGTGGTAGCAGAAGCCGAGCTCGCGGTGCGCCTCGTAGTAGTCGGGGCGGAGCTTGAGCGCCTCCTGAAGGGCCGCGACGGCGCGCTTCAGTTCGGTGTCGCGCGCTTTGCCTTCCATACCCTGCGCGAAGGAGCGGATACCGTAGCCCAGCCCGTAGTGGTTGGCGGCGTCCTTCGGCTCCAGGAAGACCGCCTGCCCGAAGGCGTCCATCGCCTCGCGCTTGGTCTTTCCATTGCGGTCGGCGGTGAGCGCGAAGCCGTTGGCGAGATGCGCCTCGGCAGCGGTTTTGTCCAGCTTCAATGCCTCGCCGGCGGCCTTCTGGGCGAGCGCCAGCGCCTCTTCCGCTTTCGTGGGAACGACGTAGGTATCCGGAACGGCCCTCTTCCCGCCGTCGTCCTTATCCTCGTCTCCCTTACCGAGGGCGCCCTTCACCTTGCCGAAGAGACCGCCTTTCTTCTTTTTGGGGCTCTCGCCTTCCCCGGACTTGCCGTCTTTGTCGTCCCCGCCCGCGGCGCTTTCACGCTCGGCGAAGGTGGAGTAAGCGCGGGAAAGGAGGCTGTAACCGTGCGCGGTGGGAGGCGTCTGGGCCACCATGGTCACCAGTACGCCGATGGCGTCCGGCAGGCGGCCCTGGCGGGTATACAGATCCGCCAATCGTTCGTAAGCGGGGGCGAATTTTGGGTCGGTATCCAGAACCGCCTTGTAGCCACCGGTCGCGACCTCCCACTGCTGCCGAGTCTCCGCATCCAGCGCTCGCTGGTAGAACTCGGCGGCCTTGCCGGTGGGGGCCGAAGCATCCCCTGGCTCCAGCCGGACGACGACCTGATGCTCGTAGCCGTCCAGGACCCTGACGGAGCGCTCCACGGGCTTGTATCCCGGGGCCTCCACGCGGACTTTATACTCGCCGGGCTTCTCCACGGTCTCGAACACCGGGCCGGCTCCTGCTTTCGCGCCGTTGATGGTGACCGTGGCGCCTTCCGGGAAGGTCCCGACGACCACCCGGGCGGGAGACGACGGGAGGGGGGTGTCCGGATAATTCCGCTTCACCCGCACCAGCACCAGGGGGCCATCCGACTCACTGCGGATGCACTGCGGGGTCTGCTCGATCTCGTAGATGCCGGCGCTGGTGGTCTTTTCCGCCCAGGTCTTCACCGCGCCCTGCACGTAGGAGGCCAGCGCGCCCAACTCCACGGCGCCGTCCGGTTTGCGCGGCACCGCGGCGTTGCGGATGCCGTCCAGAATGTAGTAAGTGAAGACGCCGTGCTGAAGGCCGGGGTCCTCAAAGGCCCGCTGGCCCACCGAACAGGCAAAGAACGTGGCGGAGGTGGCCGGACGTGTGGAGTCTTGCGGCACCACGTGGATGCCGCGGCTCAGCACGTCGCTCATCACGTTGCCCTTCACGCCGCGGCCGGGAGTGGGGTCCTCGCGGCAGGCGTCCACGAAGAGGACGAACTGAGAAGCAGGAAGCTCACCCAGCTTGCGGGAGAGTTGGTGGAGATCCACCGCCGAGGACTCCAGCGCCGCGGTGGTCAGCCCCTTGACGTCCGTGGGCAACAGGTAGCTCTTGGCCTCTGCGCCCACTCCCTTGGCGACCCCGTGTCCGGCCAGGAAAACGATCACCTGGTCGCCCGGCTTCACGTTGGGCTTGAGGAAGCTGTCGACGCTGGCGAGGATGTGGTCGCGGGTGGCCTCGCTGTCGGCGAGCAGCCGGACCTGTCCGGCCGGCAGGGCGCCGATCTGCGGGTCCACCAGCGCATCCCGAATGCCGGCCGCATCCGCCGCCGGGTATTTCAACGACGCGATCTGCGGCGTTTCGTACTTGCTGACGCCGACCAGCAGCGCCCAGGTGTTCGCGGCGCTGGCGGGAGCGGCGCCCGCCAGCGATAGGGCGGCGAACAAGAACAGCGACCATCGGATTCGCATACTACGGAACCTCGGGAATGGAGAGATGGAGAGACGGTGAGATGGAGAGACGGAGTGGGCGAGTTGGGGGATTCACAGCTTGAAACTCCGGTTCTCCATCACACCATTGCTCCATTACCCCGCCCCAACGGGGCTAAGGTGCGGCGAGTGATTGGGTGTAGAGCATGTGGGCCAGGGGGCTGATCTGGCGGTAGGTTTCGTCCAGCGCTTCGAGGAGCCCGGGCTGGCCGGTGGGGCGGAGGTCGTCCAGGACTTCGAGGGTCCGCTCCAGCACGCCGTAGCTCTGGTAGAGGTCCGCCAGGAGCATTCGTGGCGCCGGGTCGTCCGGGGCGGCCTGCGCGGCCGCCAGCAGGTCCTTCTCGTCGGCGGCCAGCCGCTCAGCGTCCGGGGCCGTGAGGAACGTGATGACGCCCCAGCGGCTGCCCGCCGGCTTCCCGCTGCGGCCGAAGAAGGTGAGCTTCCACAGGTAGGGGCGGCGGAGACCGAGGCGTGCGAGGTCTGCGGGGTACTCAGCAGCCGGCTCGGTGGCGCGCTGGCTCCAGACTACGTTGTCCGCCTGATCGAAGAGCGTGAGCACGTAGGAGGCGGCGCCCGTCTCCGGATCCCACTGCACTTTGCGCTCGCCTTCCACCAGCCAGCATGGCCCCCGCGCCTGCAGCCGCCGGTGACTGGGCGCGGGCCGTGCCCGGACCACGCCGGTCGGCGCGCCGGCCAGGGCCTTCGCCACGCGTGCGGAGGGACCCTGCAGCGTGCCCAGGGACTGCGCTCCCGTGACGGCTGCCACTTCGATCTGTGCCTCTTTGCCCGCCGGGACCTGGAAGCGCTCCCCGGAGGAGAACAGCACCAGGGTGGCCTGCGCGCCCGGGCCACAGCGGACCGCGTCGCCCGGCTCCAGCTTCTGGCGGAGCAGCAGCGGCGTCCAGGCCGTAGCTCCCTTCGCGCGGAACTCCGGCTTACCGGAGAGCCCGATGGCCGTGCCCGCGGGAGCGGCGAGGGCCCGGGAGGTGCCGGCGAGGAGCAGCGCACAGGAGCACAGCAAGAGGGCCGCCGGCCGGCGCCAGCCGGTGAGGCCGGAAGAACATGCGGACTTCGGTAAAAGCATGGGGATCTCTCGGGCTCAGTTCGCCGCAGGAATTCCCTGCGGGCTAGCGCCACACGTACTCATCCTGCCACAGGTCACGGGTGCGCTGCAGCCCTCGGTCTCACGGAAACGAGGTGAAGTGCTTCACAGCCGGAACATAGCGACCAGCGATACCATTCGAACTTTAACAGGCCCGCTCCTGGCTCGCAACCACCTCGTACACGCGCAGCGGCTGCAGCCGCCCCCGGATGGCGACCTCCGCCTCCTTACCTGTCTTCACCCACTCACGGACCTGCTCCCAGGTGCTTTCGCTGATCAGGAACTCGCAGTCCAGCTCCTTCGCCGTCTCCTGGAGACGAGAGGTGACGTTCACCGTGTCGCCGATCAGCGTGAACTCCAGCCGGGTGGCGCCAACCCAGCCGACCACCACCGGGCCGGTATGGAGGGTGAGCCGGATGCCGAAGGTCACATCCCTGCCTACGGAGATCGACTGGGTCAGCTCGCCCACCTGGCGCTCGATCTCCTGACAGGCGCGGACGGCGGCCGCGGCGTGATCGGCAGAGCCTTCGGGGGCGCCCCACTGGGCCATCAGGCCGTCGCCGAGGTACTTGTCCACCACCCCGCCGTGCTCCAGGATGATCGCTGCCATCAGCCCCAGGTAGCGGTTGAGCACCGTCAGCGCCTCGCCGGGGGATAACTTCTCCACGGTCTTCGTGAAGTTCTTCAGGTCGGCGAACAGCACGGTCACCTCTTGCTCGCGGCCCTCTCCGCCGCGGGCTTCCGGGTGGCGCAGGAGGTACTCCACCAGCCGCGGGTCCTGGTAGCGGCCCCAGAGGCCGAGCACCTGACGGCGCTCCCCTTCCTCTCGCACGGCCCGGTAAAGTCCCAGTCCCCCGCCCGTGATGGCGAGGCCCAGCAGCGGGAGGGCGAGTGGGAGGGCGTAGTCGCGAACGATGAACAGGGCGAACCCGGCGGTGATCCACGCCACCGCCGCCCCGGCCGTGAGGAAGAAGCCCCGTGCGAAAGGCATCCGGTAAAAGGCGGCCAGCCCGAATAGACTTAGCAGCACGGCGAGCGACCACGTGGCCGACGCGGATGGCTGCCGGATGGGCCGCCCGGAGAGGAGGGTGCGGAGGAGCGCGGCGTGGATCTCCACGCCCGGAACGCGCCGCTCCTTGCGCGCGATGCCGTTGCGCACCGGCACGTACTGGAAGTCCCCCGAGGCCGTGTAAGTTGCGCCCACCAGCACGATCTTGTCGCGGAACCGCGCATCGCCGCCTCTGGGGCCGCGCGCCACGTCTACAAGTGAGACTCGCTTCAGGGCGCCGGGGCTGCCGACCTGGGCCGGGTAATTCACCAGCACAGAGCCGTCGGCGCGCAGCGGCACCGAGGTCTTGCCGGGAATGCGCCAGGTACCGTGACGGATCTCGCTCTCCTGGCCGAAGTAGCGCTCCAGCGCGCGGACGGCCAGGCTCTTCTCCAGCCTGTCGCCGTCCACCAGCGCCGGCTTCATTGCGGTGACCAGCGTGTCGGCGCGGTCGACGGTGGTCAGCTCCACGTAGCCCAGGTCAGCATCCGCATTCGGCAGGGCGTAGAGGAGCTGGGGAGCCGGACCGATCCAGTGCGGCGCCTCGCCGGGCTGGTAGCGGGCGCTCGCCTTTGCCATGACGACGTTGCCGGCGCGGGTGATGGCATCCGCCCAGCGGGTGTCGCCGCCGGGGAAGTACCGTTCCATCGGCTGGTCCTGAATCCAGTCGAAGACCACGACCCGCGCCCCGGAGGCGTGCAGCCGGTCCAGCGCGTCCGCAAA
>Ga0255338_1004526_pt1 | contig 14223 bp, 11 predicted proteins | sample MeOH1_35cm_T4_19_FD_203715 | JGI IMG/M metagenome (GOLD analysis project Ga0255338, IMG submission 203715) | Sandy soil microbial communities from University of British Columbia, Vancouver, Canada - MeOH1_35cm_T4_195 | ecosystem: Engineered > Artificial ecosystem > Sand microcosm > Unclassified ...
ATCGCCGGCGACGTCTCGACCGATTTCAGCCACTATAGCAAGCGCGGCATCCTCTCGGCCCTCTACACCTCGGCGATGCTCGTCTACCTCGACGACGACAGCGAGGATCTCGTGCAGACCCGTGGCTTCGTCGACCGCCGCATCGACGACGTCATGCGCTTCGAGAAGTTCAAGGCGCAATGGCGCGGCAGCCGCGAGCGGCTGCCCAGCCTCAGCCGCTTCCTCGGCCGGCTTCGCTACCCGGTGGCGTGAAGACCGCGCGCCCGCATCCTCACAACAATCCCGCCAGCCAGTAGAAGAGCGCCGCGACGAGACCAGCCGCGGGCAGGGTAAAGATCCAGGCGAAGACGATCCGGCTGGCGATGTTCCAGCGGACCGCCGACAGGCGCCGCGAAGCGCCGACGCCGACGATCGCGCCGGTGATCGTGTGGGTGGTCGAAACCGGGATGCCGAGCCAGGTCGCGCCGAACAAGGTGATCGCGCCGCCGGTTTCGGCGCAGAAGCCCTGCGCCGGGGTCAGCCGGGTGATCTTCGAGCCCATCGTGTGGACGATGCGCCAGCCGCCGAGCAACGTGCCGAGCCCCATCGCCGCCTGGCAGGTGATCACCACCCAGGGCGGAATGTGGAATTCGCCGCCGAGCATCCCCTGCGAATAGAGCAGGACGGCGATGATCCCCATCGTCTTCTGGGCATCGTTGCCGCCGTGGCCGAGCGAATAAAGCGCCGCCGAGATCAGCTGCAGCCGCCGGAAGCGGCGGTCCGCGGTCGGCGCGCTCGTCCGCGAGAACAGCCAGGAGATGATCAGCACCAGCAGCAGCGCGAGCAGCAGGCCGATCGAGGGCGACAGCACGATCGCCGCCGAGGTCTTGAGCACCCCGGACCAGACGATCGCCGGAAGCCCGGCCTTGGCGGTGCCGGCGCCGATCAGCCCGCCGATCAGGGCATGGCTGCTGCTCGATGGGATGCCGAGGCCCCAGGTGAGAAGATTCCAGACGATCGCGCCCATCAGCGCGCCGAAGATCACCTGTGGGTCGACGATCGCGGCATCGATGATGCCGGTCCCCACCGTCTGCGCGACGTGCAGCCCGAAGAACAGGAAGGCGATGAAGTTGAAGAAGGCGGCCCAGGCCACCGCCACTTGCGGGCGCAGCACGCGCGTCGAGACGACCGTCGCGATCGAGTTGGCGGCGTCGTGAAGCCCGTTGAGAAAATCGAACAGCAGCGCCACCCCGATCAGGGCGAACAGCAGCGGAAGCGCGAGGGTTTCGGTCATCGGGAGGCCACTTCAGGCGTGGTCGATCGCGAGACCCTGGATCTCGTTCGCGACATCCTCGAAGCGGTCGACGATCTTCTCCAGATGGTTGTAGATCTCGTTGCCGACGATGAAGTTCATCGCATTGCCCTCGCTGTGCGCACGGAACAGCGCCTTGAGGCCGTTGTCGTGGATCTCGTCGGCATGGCCTTCGATGCGGACCAGCCGCTCGGTAAGCTCATGCAGCTTCGCGGCGTTGCGGCCGACCGAGCGCAGCAGCGGCATCGCGTCGGCGGTGATGCGCGCAGCCTCGACGATGATCGCGCTCATGTCGCGCATCTCCTGCTCGAACTCGCGCACCTCGAACAAGGTGATCGCCTTTGCAGTCTGGTGCATCTGGTCGATCGCATCGTCCATCGATCCGATCAGATCGGTGATCGCGCTGCGGTCGAACGGCGTGACGAACGTGCGGCGCACATCCTGCAGCACCTCGCGGGTGATCTCGTCCGCCTCATGCTCCCGCGCGATGATCTCCCGGCAATGCTCCTCGAGCGAATCGCCCCCCTGCAGCAGCTTGGCGAGCGCGTCGGCGCCGGCGACCAAGGTCGCGGCATGATCCTCGAACAAGTCGAAAAAGCGCCCCTGCTTCGGCATTAAGGCATGAAACCAACGCAGCATCGGCACCCTTTCGCTTATGTTGCGGCGGACCCATAACAATGCCCGGGTGCCGCGGCTAGCGAGCGGCGCATCGGCCTTGAACGAGGCGATGATCGCCTTCAGCTCGGCCTCCTCGACCGCGGCGGCCGCATCGGCGAGCGTGAACCAGCGCGTGTCGCGTTCGCCCTGCTCCGGCCATTCGTCCGCCTGCGACACGAATGCAAGCGGGAAGACGTCGACCGAAAGCTCGCGCCTCGAGCCGTCCTTGCGGCGCTTGATGTAGCGGTAGGTGCCGATCGCGCTCGGGCAGGCGATGCCGGAGACGCCGGCTTCCTCAAAGGCCTCGTGCGCCGCCGCGAGATGCGCCGGGAGGCCGCGGATGCGGTTGCCCTTGGGGATCACCCAGCGCCGGGTTTCGCGCGAGGTGATCATCAGCAGTCGCACCGATCCGTCGCTTTCGACTCGATAAGGAAGGGCGGCTATCTGTCGGATCGCTGCTTCTCGCGCTGCATTGCCGCCACTCGGGCCATGACATTCGGCTTTCGCGGTAAACGCCTGTTTACGATTCCCGTTCTAAGCATTGTTTTTGCCGTCCTGTGCAAGCGGCAAGGCATTGCGGCAACCCGCAGGGAGCGCAGACGCCAAAGGTTAATCGTCGCCGAATAAATTGAAGCCGGGCCGCGATGGCGCGGCGTGGCTGGACCAGGATGAAGGGCGCCGTGAACAGGGGCATCAATTCGCCGAACGTCACGCGCCGGTCCTTCGCGGACTGGCTGGTCGACCCGAGCGAAACCTTGCCGCGCGAGACGCGTACGGCATTGCTGCGCAGCCTGTTCAGCATGCCGCCGCTCTACGTTGCGGGGCTGCTTCACGCGGTCGGCATCGCCGTCGTGATCGCATTCCGTCTGCCGACCGAGCTGTTCATGATCTGGGCGGCGGTTGAAATCGCGCTGATTTCGTTGCGCATTCCGATCTTCTTGATCTGCCGCCGTGCGCTTGCCGCCGGAACACTTTGCCCGCTGCGGACGCATGTCCTGCTTGCCTTGCTCGGTGCGGCGAGTCTGGGCTTCGGCACCTTCCTCTGCGTGTTGAGCGGCGATTGGGTGGTGGCGACGATCGCGTGCCTGTCGAGCGCATTCACCGCAGGCATGGTCTGCCTGCGCAATTTCGCCGCGCCGCGCCTGGTGGTGCCGATGGTCGCGCTGCTGCTCGGCCCTTGCGCGCTGGCGGCCTTTTTCTCGGGCGAGCCGATCATGCTGTTCCTCGGCGCCCAGATCCCCTTCTATCTCGGCGCGATCGGCGCGACGTCGTTCCAGCTCAACAAATTGCTCGTCAAGAGCTTGCTCGCCGACCATGAGGACGAGCGCAGATCGCGCCATGACGTTCTCACCGGGATGCTCAACCGCAGCGGCCTCGCGCGCGACACCGCCGAGCGCATCGATGCGACGCCGGAACAAAGCTTCGCGCTTTTCTACCTCGATCTCGACGGCTTCAAGGTGATCAACGACAGCTTCGGCCATCAGGTCGGCGACGAGTTGCTCAAATCGGTCGCCGAGCGGCTGCGGTCGGCGACCGCGCCGGATCATTCGGTCGCCCGGCTAAGTGGCGATGAATTCATCGTCGTCGCACCGGCTCGATCGGCGGCGGAGGCGCTCGCATTCGGACAATCGCTCGTCCAGGCGGTCGGCGAGATGGGTTATATCATCGGCAGCGAAGCCGCGATCATCGGCGTCAGCGCCGGCGTCGCGCTCTACCCCGATCACGGGCGGGATCTCGGCGCCTTGCTTGCCGAAGCCGACACCGCGCTCTACCAGGCCAAATTCTGGGGCCGGGCGAAGTGCGTGATCGCCGGCAACGGCAGCGCCGCCCGCCTGACGACGCCGAGCGCGACCACCTTCGCCGCAGCATCGGCCGCGCGCTGGGACGTCGACGCGGCGTGACGTGGCAGCCTGCCCGCGCGGCCGGGTAGACGTCTTCCTCCCTAACCATCCGAACACGGCGCAGGCGGCATGCCCTCCCCCGCTTGCAAGACTCTGGTCTTTTCCCCACGTTATTGATAATCAGTTGCATCAACAGCGAGTGAGTCCAGTGACCGTGCGCCTCGACCAGCTTCCTTTCCGTACGCCAGCGACGGTGACCGACGTCCGCTGGACGGCGCTGACTCCGGCCGAGGCGAGCCGCTTGCGCAACCTCGGCCTCGACGAGGGCGTCCGCATCGAGGCGCTTCACGGCGGGCCGATCGGACGGGATCCGCTTGCGGTGCGGATCGGGCGGATGACGGTAGCGATCCGACGCGCGCACGCCCAGACGATCTCGGTCGAAGCTACGCAATGACCTCTATCCCGCTGGTTGCGGTCGTCGGTAATCCCAATGCCGGCAAGAGCGCCTTGTTCAACAAGCTCACCGGCGCGCGCCAGAAGGTCGGCAATTATCCCGGCGTGACGGTCGAGCGAAAATCGGGGCGGCTGTCGCTGCCCGACGGCAGGCCGGTCGAGCTGGTCGACCTGCCCGGCGCCTATAGCCTCGATCCGTCGAGCCCCGACGAGGCGGTGACGCGCGATGTCGTCGTCGGCAAGCAGCAGGGTGAACGGCTGCCCGACGCCTTGTTGCTGGTGATCGACGCGACCAACCTCGACAATCATCTTCGCTTCGCGCTGCAGATCATCGCGCTCGGGCTGCCGACGGTGGTCGCGCTCAACATGGTCGATCTCGCCGAGCGCGATGGCCTGATCATCGACGCCGCGGCGCTCGAGCGCGAGCTCGGCGTTCCCGTCATCGAAACGGTGGCGGTGCGCCGCCGCGGGGTCGACGAGCTCAAGCTCGAGCTCAGCACCGCGATCGGCAGCGCGCGGCGCATCCGCAGCGCCGGCGAGGAGGATTTCGTCGCGCTGCAGCGGCGCGCGCGCGCGATCGCCGCGGCCGCCACCGTCAGCGAGACGGCGACCCGCCGCTGGAGCGCCCGGCTCGACGTCATCGCGCTCCATCCTTTGCTCGGCCCGCTGATCTTCACCGCGATCATGTTCGTCATGTTCCAGGCGGTGTTCGCCTGGTCTCAGGCGCCGGTGGCATTGATCGAGGCGGCGGTGAGCGCCGCCCAGCAGGCGGTCGTCGCGGCGGTGCCGGAAGGCTTCCTGCAGTCGATGCTGGTCGACGGCGTGCTGGCAGGCGTCGGCTCGGTGGTCGTCTTCCTGCCGCAGATCCTGATCCTCTTCCTGTTCATCCTGCTGCTTGAGACCACCGGCTATATGGTCCGCGCGGCGTTCCTGATGGACCGGCTGATGGCCCGGGTCGGCCTCTCGGGCCATGCCTTCATCCCGTTGCTCTCCTCGTTCGCCTGCGCCGTCCCCGGCATCATGGCGACGCGCACGATCGAGGACCCCAAGCACCGCCTCACGACGATCATGATCGCGCCGCTGATGACCTGCTCCGCGCGCCTCCCGGTCTATGCGATCATCATCGGCGCGTTCATCCCGGCGCGGAGCGTCGGCTCGGGGATCGGGCTGCAGGGGCTGGTGCTGTTCGGGCTCTACGTCATCGGCATCGTCGGCGCGCTGCTTGCGGCGCTGGTGCTGAGCCGCACGGTCGCCAAGGGCAATCACCAGGGCTTCATGATGGAGATGCCCAAATATCAATTGCCTCACCCGCGCGACATCCTGCTCGGCCTGTGGCAGCGTGCGATCATCTTCCTGAAGCGCGCGGGCACGATCATCCTCGTCTCGACGATCATCCTGTGGGCGTTGCTCTCTTTCCCGCAGCCGCGCGCCGGCGAGACCGCGCTCGACAGCTCGATCGCCGGCAAGATCGCATCGGGGCTCGAGGTCGTCATGCGTCCGGTCGGCTTCAACCACGAGATTTCGCTCGCGCTGATCCCGGCGATGGCCGCGCGCGAGGTCGCGGTCTCGGCGCTCGCCACCGCTTATTCGGTCCAGCAGAGCGACGACGCCAAGGCCGAGCAGTCCCTGACCAGCCAGCTTCGCGGCCGCTGGAGCCTGCCCACGGCGCTCGCCTTCCTCGCCTGGTTCGTGTTCGCGCCGCAATGCCTGTCGACGATCGCCGTCGCGCGGCGCGAGACCAATGGCTGGCGCTGGCCCGCGTTCATGCTCGTCTATCTGTTCGCGCTCGCCTATATTGCCGCCGGCGCGACTTTCTGGGTGGCGACTTTTCTAGGGCTTTAGGAGCAAGATGATGGCGGGCAGCGTCAACAAGGTCATTCTCGTCGGCAATCTGGGCAAGGATCCGGAGGCGCGCACGATGGGCTCGGGCGGCGAGGTCGTGAACCTGTCGGTCGCCACGTCCGACAATTGGAAGGACAGGGACGGCAACCGCCAGGAGCGGACCGAATGGCACCGGGTGGTGATCTTCAACGAGAATCTCGGCCGAGTCGCCAAGCAATATCTGCGCAAGGGCTCGAAGGTCTATCTCGAGGGCGAGCTCCAGACCCGCAAGTGGCAGGACAATAGCGGCCAGGACAAATATTCCACCGAGGTCGTGCTGCAGAAATTCCGCGGCGAGCTTGTCCTCCTCGACCGCCGCGAGGGCGGCGGCGGCTTCGGCGACGACATGGACAGCATGGGCAGCAGTGGCGGCGGCTTCGGCGGCGGCAGCTCGGGCGGCGGATCGCGCCAGCAGCGTCCCGCGCCGGCGTTCGACAGCGACCTCGACGACGACGTTCCGTTCTGATCGGCCGTTCTGAACGGCGGCCTTCCTGCCGCGGAGAAGCCTAGCCTTTCAGACTATCCCTCAACCCAGCGAGCCCGGCGAACGGGCTCGCCGCCTGCTGCGCCTCATCCTCGCTGACCACGCCCGCCTCCTTGAGCACCGCCTCGGCGTCCGGTGCGCGCGGCCACGGGTCGAGGCTCAGGGCGAGCGTTTCGGCGGCCGCTTCGCCGACGTCGACCGAGGCTCCTTCATAGAAGACGACGTCGCATTCGCCCTCGCTGAGCTCGATCTCCTCCTCGCCGCCGTCGGCTTCCGGCAAGGGGCTGAACAGGATCCGGAACGGCTCGTCGAGCACGGCCTCGACCGGCGCGCCAGTCGCGACGCAGCTTTGCGTGACCACGGCGCAAAGGCGCCCGGTCGCGCTGACCGTCTCGCCTGTCCGCACCAGCGCGACCTCGGCCTCGAGCGACGCGATCGCCTGCAGGTCGAAGCGCTTGGCGAGCGCCGCACGCTCGGCCGCGTCGGCCTCGACGGCAAGGCTGCGCGGCACTTCGGACAAGGTGTCGATCCGCACCGGGCGGCTGAATTCGGGCGCGGGCAAGGTCACAGGGCTGGGACCTCGCCGGCAAGAATCGCCTCCGCGGGGGTCTCGGCGAGCGCGCGGGCGAAACCGCCGAGCCGCCCGGCGACGAAATCCACGGCCGCCGGCGAAGGCGGAGCGTCGTGGAAGATGTTGCGCGTGACCGGCGGAGCGAGGTCCCCGCCTGAAGCCAAGGCGGTGCGGAACGCCGCGAGTCGGCCGCCGAGCGCGCCCATCATCTTGCCGAGATGCTTGCCGACCATGAGGTCGCCGGTGCCCATCTGGCGCAGGCTGCCCTCCATATCGTCGATGAACAATTCGGCGAGCAGCACCGATGCCTGGCGGGCGGCGGCGCCCTCCGCCTCGAGCCGGATCAGGGCAATCGCGAAGACCGCGGCGATCATGTCGAAGCGGCCCTGGACGGTATCGGGCACTTCGCCCTCGGCATACCAGGCGCGGTCGCGGCCGGTGGCGACCAGCGCGCGGTAGAGCGGCTCGTAGCGCGCGCGGTCTTTCGCGCCGCCGTTGCCGAAGATGCGTCCCAGGAAAGTCAAAAGAACCTCTCAGTCGCCGGCGCGGACTTGCGCCTGCCGGCCATCATTGCATATTGGGTGTTCGAACCGGGCCTCGCAAGGCGTGGCCGCCGCGGCCTGTCGTAGTGGCGGTTCCAGGAGATTATCAATGACCTTCCGTCAACGACGAGCCCCCGAACGTTTAGGCGCACGTTTAGGCGCACGTTCCGGCGTCATCGCCATCGCCGTCGCAGCTGCCGCGCTCGGCGGATGCGCGCGGGTGGTCGACCACCAAGGCTATGTCGCCGACGAGACCCTGATCAGCGCGGTCCAGCCCGGTGTCGACAATCGCGATTCGGTGACGGGCACGCTCGGCCGTCCGACGTTCGTCGGCCAGTTCGACCAGCGCGACTGGTATTATGTCTCGCGCAACACCCGCCAGCTCGCCTTCGCGACCCCAACGCCGACCAGCCAGACGGTGCTCCACATCCGCTTCGATGAGCGCGGCAACGTCGCCTCGGTCGCGCGCACCGGCCTCGAGAAGGTCGTCTCGATCACGCCGATGGCCGACAAGACCCCGACCCTGGGCCGTGAGCACAGCTTCTTCGAGGAACTGTTCAGCAACGTCGGCACCGTCGGCAGCGGCGGCATGAGCGCGCCCACCGGCCAACAATAGCGGTCGACCACGTCGGCCAAGACTATGGGGGTCGGGTGCCGGGCGACACGCGATCAGCGCGCCACTCCGCTCGCGGCGAGCACGGCGAGCGTCACCAGGTCCGATGCGCTTGCAGTCATCGCCGCGACCTGGACCGGGTGAGTCATCCCGACGAGCATCGGCCCGATCACCGAATCGCCGCCGAGCTCGCGCAGCAGTTTGGCGGAGAGGTTGGCCGATTGCAGGCCGGGCATGATCAAGACGTTGGCCGGGCCTGACAGGCGGCTGAACGGATACAGTCGCGCGAGCGCCGGGTTGAGCGCCACGTCGGGCGCCATCTCGCCCTCATATTCGAAATCGACGTTGCGGCTGTCGAGCAGGCGGACCGCGCCGCGCAGATGCTCGACGAACGCGCCCGGCGGGTTGCCGAAGGTCGAATAGGAGAGGAAGGCGACGCGCGGCTCGTGGCCCATCCGCCGCGCCACCGCCGCGGTCTGCTCAGCGATGTCGGCGAGCTGCTCCTCTGTCGGCCGTTCGGTCACCGTCGTGTCGGCGACGAAGACCGTGTGGCTGCGGCCGACCATGACATGGATGCCGCACGGCACCTTGCCCTCGACCGGATCGATCACGCGGCGCAGTTCGCGCAACGTCTGGCCATAGGGCCGGGTGACGCCGCTGATCATCACATCGGCCTCGCCGAGCGCGAGCAGCAGCGAGGCGAAGATGTTGCGGTCCTGGTTGACCATCCGCTCGACCTGACGGTGGAGATAGCCGCGCCGCTGCAGCCGCTCGTAGAGATAGTCGACCATCTTCGGGACGAGCGGCGAGGTGCGGCTGTTCTGCACCTCGAACGAGTGCGGGTCCTCGACGCCCATCGCGCGCAGACGGTCGTATATGTCCTCGCGGCCGACCAGCACCGGCGTGCCGTAACCGCCCTCGCGGAAGGCGAGCGCGGCGCGAAGCACGACCTCCTCCTCGCCTTCGGCGAACAGCACGCGCTTGGGGTTGGCGCGCGCGGCCTCATAGGCGAGCGTCAGCACCGACGTGGTCGGGTTGAGCCGCGATTTGAGCGCGTTGCGGTAGACCGCCATGTCCTCGATCGCATATTGCGCGACGCCGCTGTCCATCGCTGCCTGGGCGACGGCGGCGGGCACCACCTCCATCAGCCGCGGATCGAACGGCGCGGGGATGATGTAGTTGGCGCCGAAGCTCTGGCTGAGGCCGCCATAGGCCGCCGCCACTTCCTCGGGCACCTGCTGGCGCGCCAGCGCCGCGAGCGCCTCGGCGGCGGCGATCTTCATCGCATCGTTGATCGTCGTCGCGCGCACGTCGAGCGCGCCGCGGAAGATGAACGGGAAGCCGAGGACGTTGTTGACCTGGTTGGGATAGTCGGAGCGGCCGGTGGCGATGATCGCGTCGGGCCGCACGGCCTTGGCGACCGGCGGCAATATCTCGGGATCGGGATTGGCCATCGCGAAGATGATCGGCTTGGGCGCCATCTTCTCGATCATCTCGGGCTTGAGCGCGCCCGCCGCCGAAAGGCCGAGGAAGATGTCCGCGCCCTCCAGCGCCTCGTGCAAGGTGCGGTGCTCGGTCCGCACGGCATGCGCCGACTTCCATTGGTCCATGCCCTTCTCGCGGCCCTGGTAGATGACGCCGCTGCGGTCGCACATGATGACATGATCGGAAGGGACGCCCATCGCCTTGATCAGCTCGGTGCAGGCGATCGCCGCCGCGCCGGCGCCGTTCACGACCACCCGGACGTCGCTGAGGCTGCGGCCGGTGAGGAAGCAGGCGTTGATCAGCCCGGCCGCGGTAATGATCGCGGTGCCGTGCTGATCGTCGTGGAAGACCGGGATGTTCATCCGTTCGCGCAACGTCTGCTCGATGATGAAGCAGTCCGGCGCGGCAATGTCCTCGAGGTTGATGCCGCCGAAGCTCGGCTCGAGCAGGGCGACCGCGTCGATGAATGCCTTGGCGTCCTCGGTCGCGAGCTCGAGGTCGATCGCGTCGACATCCGCGAAGCGCTTGAACAGCACCGCTTTGCCTTCCATCACCGGTTTGGCCGCGAGCGCACCGAGATTGCCGAGCCCGAGGATCGCGGTGCCGTTCGAGATCACCGCGACGAGATTGCCCTTGGCGGTATAATCATAAGCGGCCGAAGGATCGGCGGCGATGGCGCGAACCGGCGCCGCTACTCCCGGCGAATAAGCGAGGCTGAGGTCGCGCTGGGTCGCCATCGGCTTGGACGCGACGATCTCGATCTTGCCCGGCCGCTGCTGCGAATGGAACAGCAAGGCCTCCTTGTCCGAGAATGTGACGTTGCTGCCTTCGCTCATCTTTCTGTCTCCCCGCAGCGCGGCTGTAGTCCGCGCGCTCGGGACGCCGCAAGCGGCTTCGGCGCGAGTGAGCGCCGCGACGTAGGCCTCGGCCGACAAGCCGGTTTCGGAAAAGCGCGCGACGCACTATCGCTGATCCATGGCGACCAGAAGCAAAGCGGAGAGCGCAAGCGACAGCGCGGCGGAAGCCGCGACGCCGATGATGGCGCAATATCTCGCGCTCAAGGCCGAGGCGCCCGATTGCCTGCTCTTCTATCGGATGGGCGACTTCTTCGAATTGTTCTTCGATGACGCCAAGGCGGCGGCCGCCTGCCTCGACATCGCGCTCACCGCGCGCGGCACGCACGCGGGCGAGCCGGTCGCGATGTGCGGCGTCCCGGTCCATGCCGCCGAGGCCTATCTCGCGCGGCTGATCAAGGCCGGCCATCGGGTGGCGGTCGCGGAGCAGGTCGAAAGCCCGGCCGAAGCACGAAAGCGCGGCGGCTCGAAGGCGCTTGTCGGCCGCGCGATCATCCGGGTGGTGACCGCCGGCACCTTGACCGAGGAGGCGTTGCTCGATTCGCGCGCCGCCAACTGGCTGGTGGCGGTCGCCCGGGTCGGCGCAGGTGCCGAGGCGCGGCTCGGGATCGCCGCCGCCGACGTCTCGACCGGCCGTTTCGAGCTCTGTTCGGTCGTCCCTGCCGCGCTCGACGCCGAGCTCGCGCGCCTCGATGCCGCCGAGATCGTCGCGCCCGAGCCGCTGCCCGGCGTCAACGTCCAGACACGCGAGGCGGGGTTCGACAGCGTTTCGGCCGAGCGCCGCCTCAAGGCACGGTTCGCGGTCGCGACTCTCGACGGCTTCGGCAGCTTCGACCGCGCCGCTTTGGCCGCGGCGGGCGGGCTGCTCGCCTATCTCGACGAGGTCGCGCGCCAGTCATTGCCGTTCCTGCGGCCGCCGGTGCTGCGCGCCGCGGGCGATCATATGATGATCGACGCTGCCACCCGCGAGAGCCTCGAGCTGACCGCCGCCGCCGGCGGCGCCCGCACCGGCAGCCTGCTCGCGGCGGCCGACCGCACCGTCACCGGCGCGGGCGCGCGCCTGCTCGCGGCCGATCTCGGCGCGCCGTTGCTCGACCAGGGCGCGATCGAGGCGCGGCTCGACCTCGTCGGCCTGTTCGAGCGCGACGCCGGCACGCGCGAGCGGGTCCGCCGCCAGCTCAAGGCTCTGCCCGACATCGGGCGCGCGATCGGGCGGCTGGTCGCCGGGCGCGGCAGCCCGCGCGACCTTGGCCAGTTGCGCGACGGCCTCACTGAGGCGCAAGCGCTGCGCGACCGCCTCGCGGCGCTTCCCGACCAGCCGGCATTGCTCGCCGAGATCCTTCCCACCTTCGCCGGGCACGGCGCATTGGTCGAGCTTCTCGCGCGCGCGCTGGTGCCATCGCCGCCGATCGACCGCGGGCAGGGCGGCTATATCGCCGAGGGCTATGATGCCGGGCTCGACGAACTGCGCGCCGCCGGAGGCGATGGCCGCCGCGCGATCGCCGCGCTCGAGGCCCGCTATCGCGAGCAGACCGGTATTGCGGCGCTGAAGATCAGGCACAATGCCGTGCTCGGCTATCATATCGAGGTGCCGGCCAAGCATGCCGATCGCCTGTTCTCGGCGGACGCGGGCTTCACCCACCGCCAGACGCTTGCCGGGGTGGTGCGCTTCAACGCGCCGGATCTCCACGAGCAGGCGCTGCGAGTCGGCCAGGCCGGCGCGCATGCGCTTGCCGCCGAGGCCGAGCATTTCGAACAATTGCTCGCCGCGGCGCTTGCCCGCGCCGACGCGATCGCCGCGGCGGCCGACGCGCTCGCCCGGCTCGACGTCGCCGCGGCGCTCGCCGAGCGTGCCGCCGAGGGCGGCTGGTGCCGGCCGCATTTCGCCGGTCACAATTGCTTCGAGGTCGAGGGCGGCCGCCATCCGGTGGTCGAGGAGGCGCTGCGCCGGAGCGGAAGCCGCTTCGTCGCCAACGATTGCCGCCTGTCGGAAGAGTCGCGGCTGTGGCTGGTGACCGGGCCGAACATGGGCGGCAAATCGACCTTCCTGCGCCAGAATGCGCTGATCGCCGTGCTCGCGCAGGCCGGATCCTACGTGCCGGCGGCGAGCGCCAGGCTCGGGCTGGTCGACCGGCTGTTCAGCCGCGTCGGCGCGTCGGACAATCTCGCGCGCGGCCGTTCGACCTTCATGGTCGAGATGGTCGAGACGGCGGCGATCCTCGCCCAGGCGACCGAGCGCAGCCTGGTGATCCTCGACGAGGTCGGCCGCGGCACCTCGACCTATGACGGTCTGGCGATCGCCTGGGCGGTCGTCGAGGCGATCCATGACCGCAACCGCTGCCGCTGCCTGTTCGCGACCCATTATCACGAGCTGACCCGGCTCGCCGAGCGGCTCGATGCTTTATCGCTGCACCATGTCCGCGCGCGCGAATGGAAGGGCGAGCTCGTCTTCCTCCACGAAGTCGCACGCGGGCCCGCGGACCGCAGCTACGGGCTCGCGGTCGCCAAGCTCGCCGGGCTGCCGGCGCCGGTGCTGGCGCGGGCGCGCGCGGTGCTCGCCAAGCTCGAGGTCGGGCGAGCGGCGACCGGCGGCATCGCGGCGGGGCTCGACGATCTGCCGTTGTTCGCCGCGGCGCAGGAGGCGCCCGCGAGCGCCGCCGATCCGCTGCACGAGCTGCTCGACGGCGTCGACGCCGATTCGCTCAGCCCGCGCGAGGCGCTCGACCTGGTTTATCGGCTCAAACGGGTGGCGGCGGAGCGCGGCGATCCCGAGGGTCAGGACCCATTGAATGCACGTTCGTGACAAGGGGAGATTTGGTTCCTGGCCAGGCGCGAGTGCGCCGGATAGCAGCGCTATCCGGCAATCGAGCAACGCCGCCGGGGGCCAAATATCCCCTTGCCCCGAAGGGGTGGGGCCGAAGCGGGCGATCCGCGTCGTCAAGGTCCCTCACCGTAGCTCTGCTACGCTTTCGGAACCTTTCCTCGCGGCTCATCCCGCTTCGACCCCATCACGAACGTGCATTTAATGGATCCTGACCCTAAGTTCGCCTGATGGCCAGCGTCATTCCCCAGCAGCGCGCGATCATCGATCGCCGCGAGATCGCCGACGGGCTCGCGCGGCTCGAAGGGGTCGACGGCGAGCTGCGGCACGCGGCAACGCGCGTGCTCAAGCAGGCGCTGGTCGAGGGCCGCGCGGAGATCGCGCGGCGGCTCGAGGAGAAACCCTATCAGGGAACCGAGGCGGCCTCGTCCTACGCCTTCCTCGCCGATCAATTGCTACGTCTGGTCTATGATTTCACCGTCACCCGGCTCTACCCGCTGAGCAACCCGACCGCGTCCGAACGCCTGCTGCTGCTTGGCGTCGGTGGCTACGGCCGCGGCGAGATGGCGCTTCATTCCGACATCGACATTGCCTTCGTGACGCCATGGAAGCCGACCGCCTGGACCGAGCAGGTGATCGAATCGACGCTCTATCTGCTGTGGGATCTCGGCCTCAAGGTCGGCCATGCCACACGCTCGATCGACGACATGATCCGCATCGCGATCGCCGA
>Ga0255338_1004527_pt1 | contig 14220 bp, 21 predicted proteins | sample MeOH1_35cm_T4_19_FD_203715 | JGI IMG/M metagenome (GOLD analysis project Ga0255338, IMG submission 203715) | Sandy soil microbial communities from University of British Columbia, Vancouver, Canada - MeOH1_35cm_T4_195 | ecosystem: Engineered > Artificial ecosystem > Sand microcosm > Unclassified ...
AGCTAATAAAAGAATGAGTGATTTAAGCGAAAAAGACATTGAAATCTTTATTGAAGCAATAGGAGGCTATTTCAAACAGATTACAAAAGAAGCGGCATCGGTCGGCGTAGCATACCTCGCCAAAAATGCGTTCCCGATGAATGACTACACCGGCATGATCAAAGTAAGCGCAGACTACGAAGGCGCACTCTACTTCTCGGCACCTAGCGCCATGCTGCGGCACCTGCTCACGGTCATGAAAGAACCTAATCAGTCCGATGAAAACCTGCTGGATGCCGTAGGCGAAATTGCCAACACCATCTCAGGCAACGCGCGCAAGTATTTCGGTGAAAACATGGTCATCTCCATACCGGAAAAAATCGCACACCTGCCAGAAAACCTTGACCACCAGGCACGCCCCTACGCCTACGTGATCATCATTAAATGGAAGCATTACAGCGCATCGCTGATTGTGGATATTTCAAGAATCCGTTAACAGCACAAGCGCTCGGCACCCATTACTGCCGAGCGCTATTGACCTTTAAAGAACCTCCACGCACATGGCTTGAAGCCATGTAACACCCTAAAAACAAGGCTAGGAAAAATAAAGCAGAAAAGTGAAAACTTTTTTTGACAATTCACCACTAAAACACTAGAATTGCGGCCTTGCTGAAATACAAGCAAACAGGTTTACAAGGTGATGTAGCTCAGCTGGTTAGAGCACAGGATTCATAATCCTGGGGTCGAGGGTTCAAGTCCCTCTTTCACCACCAATAAAATCAAGGGCTTACAGGTTTAACGACTTGTAAGCCCTTTTGATTTTTAGGTTTTGTAACCAGTTTGTAACCGCATTTATAGTATTTCTTCTTTAAGAACTGCAATTTAGTTAGGTAACAAAAATGCAAAAACTTAACTACATGTCAAAATAACACTTATAGTTTTTTACCCCGTTACCCTTAAGGATTTTTTCAGGAGTAATGGGAGAGTAACAGTTATCTTAAAATGATAAGCAATGCTTCACAAAAGCGTTACCTAGCAGCCTTTACGTTCCCATCTATCCTTCATCTTAGCATCGTGTTTAGTTTGCCATTGCATATTGTATGGACTATCAGCGCCACCGCACGCAAGCGGTCTAATATGGTCAATAATGTAGTTAGGGCATGAGCCTTTGCTTTTGCCAGTAACAGGACAGGGGTGAGCCTGTCTAAACTGGTTCTTAGCTTTCTGACTGCGTTTATATTCTGCGTATGCTGAAAAAGACAATGTCAGCATTAATAGAAAGATAATTGCCCTCATTCGAAAGACTCACCGCAAAACTTACATTTCACGGCTTCATACTTTATGATCTCGGCGCATTTAGGACATTTTTTAGAAACTTTGTTTTTAATGTTCATTTCTTCTGATCTGTCTTTTGAAATAGCCAATATGAGTGCTCCAATTAATGGGCTTAGAAATAAGCTAACAAAAAAGAAAGCAACACCGTTATCACCTTTTTTATTGGCATAGTGAGCAACTACGAAGCATAGTAAAACCCAAATTATGATTAACATTGTTTTCCCCTTTTTTAACTATCATCACGCATAATCATTACTACATTCTGCCCTTCTTTTTCTGCTTCGGCAATTTCTAGCTTTTGGCTGTCAGTCAGCCCTTCTTCATCATCAACAATTATTATCAGTGGCATGAAGTGTTTCCTGCTCTTAACCGCCTCCAGTGCTTTCAATCGTTCTTCAAGTCTAGCCATGATTATCACTCCCTTTTAACCATTGTATAAGTGCAACACGCTTTCCCTTTGTTATCGGTGTGACTTTGTGCAATAACTCTGATTTGAATATACAGGCCATGCCAATATCGCGGCTAGCTCTCAATGTCTTATTGCTTGCAAGTATCACCAATAGATCACCGCCCTCATAGTTATTTGATAGCTGAATGGATATTGTCAGCCTTCGCTTGTTTCCATCGTCTGTGTGCCATTCAAACTTATCACCTTTGGTGTAGATTAGATAATTGGCCTGTTCGGTCAGGATTAAATCGCCAACATTCATAAAGTCTCTAGCCTCTGCCAATGCTGTAAATATGCGTTTGAATATCCATTCATAAGCTGGGTTATCTTGCATAATCCGTGACTGTTTCGCTTTGAAGTGGTCAGGCTTTAACCCATAAGACGTTTGGGCAGCATAGCGCGGGTGCTGATCGAGTAGCTTTTTAATCTCTTCACATTCTGCCGCCGTGAATAGTCTTAAACTGATTGCTTCCTTAGTGCGTATGTTTTCAAGTTCTGCCGCCATCCAATTGAATGTAGTCTGCCAGCATGAGTTATTCCTGAATAGCCTGGCGCTGTTATACCATTGAGTAAATGTGTCGGCGGCTTCCCATCTCCAGCAGGGGGGATTACCTAAGCCTATCCATACAGGTTTACCCATTGCACCCGCTAAGTGTGCCACTGAGGTATCCACCGTTATAACTAGGTCAAGGCTTGCAATAACGCGCGCTGTGGCCTCGTAGCTGTCTAAGTCATGCCTTACCATCCATGGGGGTGCTTTATCGCTTTCTGTGCCCACTTGCAGCGAATGAAAAGTAATGTCTGTAAAGCCTTCAAATGCTTTTAACACTTCGTAGCTTGCTGATCTAAAGTGATCTGTAGGATTTAGATTGTTACCGCGCCAACATACGCCAACATTAAAGCCTGTTAGCTTTTCAGCATCTATATGTATATATCGTTCAGGTTCATAACCAGCTTTCAATATATGCGGTAATGTGAAGGCTACCGCGTAAGCATCAGCAATATTAGCAGTATGGATAACGTCAGCATCTATTACGCTGTCTATGTCGGTGTTAAGTGCTATCAGGCTCATTAGACTGGGGTATGCTGCCACTGTTAAATGATTGCACAATGGTCTAGCTAATTTAACGTAGCGTAGGAATTGGAGCGCGTCACCGTTCCCCTGGTCTAATACAATTAAAAGCCTGTCTACTTTCTCGCCTGTCCATAGCGGTATTTTGCCCTGTACAGTTTCAAGTGATACGCCGCCTATCCTGCCTGATTTCTCATACTCGTTAGCTACATATTTGAAAAACTCTTTAAAGCCTCTTTTCTGGAATATGCCATGTAAAGCTATATTGGCTCGATTATCTTTTGGAGGCGTGAATATATTGGTAATTTCTACCAGTTCAATTCTAGCTGTCGGATTGTCAGGCTCCAGCGATAACGCAAGTTCATAACACATGGCGGCTTCTTTTAACTTACGTGCTATGCGGTAACACTTACCTAATATCATTATGCTGTCTACGTTGCCACAGTTTAAAGTGTCGGCGCTTTCGTGTGCTGCAATAGATAACTGAATATCACCACCCGCAAAATAGAATCCAGCGCATAGCCGCTTAATGTCTTTATTGCCAATCTTAACCAGTCTATTAATGTTTGGCTTCGCGTCTTTATACTTTCCAGCCATCACTAAACCATGACATTCAGTTAATGCTAGTTTAATGCTTTCCATTATCATTTTTTACCACCTTTCCATGGTGGAGGTTCATCCAGACAACTAAGGTAAATAGTGTCGTATGGCATAATGAAACAGATATATGTTTTCCCTTGCTGATCTGCTTCATCCATTGCTTGTTGTTGTTCTGGCGTAGGCTCTCCATCAATATCAAACGTAAGCCACGGCTCCTTACCCATGCTAATTTTGTATTGCAGTTCTAATGCTTTTACTCGTTGCTTAATAGACATTAAATAAACTCCTCTATCAGTGCTGGGTCACTTTCGCGATATACCTTGCGTCCGTTACGCTGTAGCTGTTTAATTTCTTCATCCGTACAGGTATCACTCACAATCATTGGCAACTCTGCCAGCGTGTAAGTTTTCACCTGTTCAAGTGCTATCAACCTTTGCTTAATGTTCATTGCGTGCCGCCTTACTGCAATCTTTAACACCAATTTCAATCACTAATACACCGTCAGCAATAGCTTGGTCATACTGTGCTTGTTGTTCAGGTGTACGCGTTCCATAAATGATTTGCACAATGGCTGGTTCTGGTTCCATTGCTTCAATCACTCGCTGCTCAAGTGCTTTTAATCTTTGTTTGAAATTTGCCATGTTTATTCCTATCCTAAAAAGTCATCATCTTTTAACGGCTCCAGCTTTCTAGTGCTGCCAGTTTCGCCAGCTTCTAACAACTCGATACGCTTCTCAATGTCGTGTACTTCAATCATCTTGCCGATCTGTCCTAATACATAAACTAGCTTTGTCCCATCACTGGGTTCAATTTCTCCAGTCTTCATTTGTCTGTACACGTTCGCCATCTCCAGACGCACATCGTTAATGCTCTTTAAATCCACCTTTTTGGGGCGGGTAGGGAATACGTCACCGCTAGTGTTATCAATCGTTACAGGCTCGTTTATGTCGGTTTTATTGGCCATTGTTACTCCCTAAATTTTCTAATACGTCATGTAGATTAGTTGCCACGAAAGCCACGCCGCCATGACTTTGCACCATCTCCAAAAAGTGCGATTGATCACTGGATAACTTGCCGCCTTTTGGTCGTTTACATTCAACTGCTAACAGTCGTCCGTCTTTTAATTGCCCTAGTAAGTCACTGCACCCGCGCCAGCCAAACTTAATGAAGCGTCCACCAACTTTCGCCGCTCCTGTGTTCTGCCTTTCAACCCATGCCACGAGTTTATGACTGCGTAACGCCTGCATGACTTCTCGTAAGCTGTCAGCTTCTAATGGCTTATTCGCTTTGTCTTTTGGTGAAGGCTCCAATGTAAAATCAGTCATTAGCTACCTCCATAACTTGAGGCGGTAACGGTTCGGCTGCGATTGCTTTTGGATTAAATGCCAGTGCGTCAGCGTGATTACATGGCGGCCAGATTGCCACCTGTACAGGGTCAGAATCAATGAAGTGGATTAGCCACCAATTACTAATTAAGTCACTTTTTGCGGGTGTTGCTACTTGCACTCGTGCTACTCGTGCTACTTCTAGGGTGTTTAATGTGTCAGGAGTAGCATAAGTAGCATGAATAGCATGCCCCTCGCTGTATTTTTTAAGTCGGTCATTTAACATGGTTCGCCTCCAATAGTTCTGGATTTACTTCAACCATGCTTGTTCTGCCTTCTAAAACTATCCTGATTCGATTTGCTTCCGCTAACTCATTCAGCGCCTCTTTTAATAGTTTGGTGTCACGAATTGCGCCATGCTTTCTGATATGGTTCTGCTGAATAACATTAGTGTTATGTTCTCGGCAATATCGCAGAATGTAGTTATCAATCTTAATGGCGTTCGCAATATGTGAAGGTGTAGCGATCTGCTGTAAGAATCGTTTAGCCTCGAATAGATGCCATGTGACAACATCACTGGCGGCCTCTATAAGCTCCGCATTAATGCTGTCTGTGTCGCTATACTCAAACAAGTGAAATAATGCGGCTATACGCGCTACATTGTCGGCGGCCTTGCTTGCTACGTCTCGAAGTTCTGATAAGTCTCCATCGTGACTAAGTGCGCGTTCTACTTCATTATGAAATTCAATCCACGCCTTTTTAGCTTCAGGGGTAAAGTCTAATGTTTTGGGTTCTATGCCACCCGCATCAGTCAGTGTTGGCAGTCTGTCCAATAGATCAGTTATGCGCTGATTAAACCTTTTAAGGCTAGGCCATGCCTTTGGAGGTTCTTTATACAGTCTGCTACCTTGCGTACTGTCAGGCCATGCGATCAAAAACCTAGCTGCAAATCCAGTGCCACGCGCCAACTGTTTGGAGTTATCAAAGAAGTTTTTAACGGTGTCTGCCTGTACCGCTAATCCCATGGTTAAACGTGCGTCCTGTACGCTGTAACTATCGCTAGTGCGCCTGTCTATGTTTAGCTTACCGCCTTCCCATAAGACGTTTATCTGTGACATGCTACGCATTGCTGAATCACCACTCATGCCATGGCTACCAAACACAATGCCAGCCTCACTGGATAACACTCCAGCACTAGGCCAGCCTTTAGCCAAACTAAATGCCAACTGTTCTGGAGTTACGTCTCCATAAATTAATCGGGGGACTCTGATCGCTTCAGGTTCATCAAACTTGAGTTCGTTTAATTGTCTAGTCAGTGCGTCAACTGGTTTCTGATTTTTGGCTGTCTCCTTAATTTTCTGCTTGAGTCCTTCAAATTGCATCGTCCATGCTTGGTGATTTACATACTGTCTTTTAATGTCATCCTTTAATAAGTCAGCCTGATAGCTTTCCCATGCGCTAATCGCAGTCGTGAAGTGTTTATCAACTGAAGTCTTACGCTCTCCGCTTTCTGCTACTGCCAGCGTGTAGATACTGACTGGACTTGTTAATCCTTCAGCACGTCTTACATTCGCTAAGTGTTGCGCCGCCAGTGATAAGGCAGATAACGCGCTACAAGCTGCCAATGCGGGTGGGCACTGTGTAAAGTCTAGGACTTCATTTACAGCGTTCCTTATGCCAGTCGGTAACGCGTCAATTGGATATGGTGAAGGCTTAACCTCTTGAAACAGGCTTGCAGGGCTTAACCACTCACTATTTACAGGCTCCGCTATCTGCACTCGTGCTACTTGTGCTACTCCTAGCTTTACGGCTTCTAATCCTTTCAATTGGTGAAGGTCGTTAAAGTCTGTCGCTTTTTCAGGGCGGGACTCTCCAAAGTCTGGAATAACAACATAGCCACCAACTACACTGGCGGCCTCGTTCGCTTTAGTAACTCCAGTTTGATTAGCGTCATCATCAGCACACATCACAAGTTTGATTGTTGGATATTTAGCGCGTATAGCTTGAGATACTGTTAATAGATTGCCAGCATTGAAAGCAACCACTACCGCCGCGCCTGTGGCTTCATAAATGCTTACGCCTGTCGCGTAACCTTCGCAGATATAAATAACGTCCTGTGGCTTGCCTATGCTGAAATAACAGCCCTTAATGCGTCCGTCTGTTAAAAAGCGTTTAGTCCCATCAGCATTAATAAACTGGAGTGATTGAATCTCACCATCAGCACGTAACGGAATCACTAACGCATCATTACTCTGTTTTATACCGTAGGCTTTAACTCCCTTTTTAGTTAAGTAAGCGTGATCTGTAACCGATACTGATTTGCTCCATATATCGTTAGCACGTGTTTTGGCTTCAGCTTTGGACTTTATGTCGTCTGCTTCGCGTTTGTCCTTCATGGCTTTAATACGTGCGCTATGTGCGGCCTGTTCTGCGTTGGTTAATTGGCGGCCAATATCAGCACACCATGTTTGGGTAATACCTGTTCGCCAGTCTCCAAAACTGCCAGCGGCTATGCCGTCATCATGTAATACATACCAGCCAGCTTCATCATTAGATTTGCCGTTACTGCTGAATCTATGAATGTCACCATCAGCTATGATCTGACTAGGCGGGGTCATTCCTGATTGCTGAATAGCATTAATGAATTGCATCTCTACATTCATAATGAACCTCGCAAAAATGCTTCAGGTATGTGATAGCTTCTGGCGCGGGTGCGTGTTTCAGATAAGTAACTCTGTCTGATTGTTCTCCAGCCCACTGATATTGGTAACTCGTCTTGAAGTGTTTTAATCGCGCCTAATACTTCAGCACGTACTGACTCGTGATAGTCGATTGCACATATTTTGTTACCAGCTAAAAATCTGGCCTTCAGCGTGTCGTATAGTGTTTGTGTTATTGGAGAATTAGAGATGTTATAATCAAGGCTGTGTATTGGCTCGGTAACATTAACTTGTTGCTGGGCTTTTTTTTGCATGTTATTTGCCTCCAGATAACAAGGCTTTAATATCTGAAACATTCCATGCAAGGCGGCCATTAATACGGACTGGACGTATTGCGCCATTCTCAAGGCATGCCCACGCTCTAAGCGTCTGACATTTTCTGTTTAAGTGATACGCTGCTGCGTCTGTGGGGATTGCTGTTCGTGTTTCCAGTTCCAGCGGTGTGAAGTGCTTAACTTCTTTATGATTTGTTACTGTTTCCATTTTGAACCCTCGTTTTGTATTTACGTGGGTTCATCATTTCTTACGGCATTTTTTTTAACTCATACCGCCGTATGTTAATTTAAGCATTTATGCGGCTTACAGCGTTGGTGTGCCGTATGTCCGCCGTATATGTGTGCCGTATATTAGCGTTATTAATTTCGCCAATACTCTGATTTATCCTGCCATTCAGATTGCCAATCTTTAAGACCAATAAAGACTAAATCAAGCCGTTTCAAAGGTATGTATCTAGGCTTATCCATAAGTGCTAATGCTATTAATACGGGGTTCCATAAGTGCGATAAATGCCTTTTCTTACTTCCCCTTGATACAAGGCATGGCTCTAACCATTTAGGAAAGTCTGCAAGATTTCTGTCCCACTCGTCATACTTGAAATGAATACCATCGAAAGCCCTAGCAATGTCTAGCTTTGACATTCCTTTTAATTGTGGCCTTTCTGTTTCTACTTGTGCGGGTGCTTTTACCAAGTGCGCTATTGAATAACCTTTACTTTTTGCCCACTTCATCCAATTTGCTGGGGTGTCATGTTCTTTTATCACACCGATTGCAATAGCTGCTTTAGCCAGTGTAAAAAACCTGTCCATTACTGTAATTAACGCATCAGCTTGATCGCGGCCAGTAGTGCCATATGGACATTCTTTTAATCCATATTCAATGGTTTCTTTTAAATCTAGGTTATAGCCAAGCACAATTAAACGGCCAGCTAGATCAATGTCCCATGAGTCTGTTAAGTTCCATATTTCATCAAAAGGTACAGGCATAACCATTTGATAATTTTCATCATAAGTTACTCTTAAACGGCCTTCTTTATCAATCCAACTTTTTTCCATGTGTACATCCTTCAAATGTACCTTCATTTAATTAATGCCACCGCCACTGTGAGTGAAGGGCTTACATATTCGCACTGGGTAATTAATCCAATGCTAGACGGTGGGCTTAACTATTTAAGCTATAACTCTAAGGGGTCAGCATCAGCTTCAATAAATGTCTGCCTGTACGCTGTTTTTTGTTCGGGTGTCATAGCTGATTGAGGCTTCCATTTTTCTAAATTTGGAGTACCAGCTTCGGCGCACATATAAATATATTCAGCCATTGCAGCGATTACCCCTTTCGCTCTTTCTGATATGTCTCCAGCTGCTAAAAGTGCTGAGGATATAGCTATGCTTTCTGCTTTAAAACAATCTTCTAAAGTCCAGTCGGTATTACCGTTTTCTGCTATCTGTTCAATAATTTTCATAGAATCAAGGGCAGCAATCGCGCCATTGCGAACATCATCATTAAAATCGTTTGTTTTCATGATTAAACCTCCTGAGCAGTGATTTTGGAATGATTGCTAAGCTGTTCAATAGCCTTAGTTATGTTGTCCCTTATGTTGTCCAGCACGTAACAAAGTCCTGATACTTGGCTAGAATCTAAAGTTAGCTCTTCGCCTCGTTTTGGAATATATGTAAAGGATTGAATAAATGAAAGCTCAAGCTCTGTGCGAGCTAATAAATCGCAAGCATCCAAAATACTTGATGTTGTTGTAGAATCAGTGTTAGTCATGGTGTGATACTCCTCATTAGTATTGCGTTGTGATTAGAGGCTGTCTGTATGTCCAGTACATTCAGTCTCGATTTATTTCTTCCTGCTTTAATCGTTTAGCTTGCTTTGATGGAGGCTCCAATACATCAGCTGCCAGTTCGTGAAGTTTTAAAAGTAACTTCATGTAATTAATTGCCCACTGGGGGAGGGGATTAACGCCAGTCATCCAGTTTGATACTGATACCTTACTCAAACCGATGGACATGGCGAAGTCGATCTGCTTCCAGCCTAATGTCGCTAGTCCTTCTTTAAATTCGTCTATGGTCATAATGTCCTTACGTGCGCGTGAGAGTTAATGAACATTAAACCTATTAATTAAGTTAGTCAAGTTTATCAATAACAAATAATTCGTTTAATCTAAAGTGGGAATTTATGTATCAAATAGTATGTATATTTATACTGAAAGTGGGAATTTGATAAATATTGTGTACTTTACTTCGCGTAACGTACGTTATGTTAAATAGTGACTATAGCCAAAGTGGGAACAATAATAAAATCAATCACTTAGCGCATGGTGACAATGCGTTGGTGTTTCATCTTACAGTGGATACATACCTTTGTTTTCGTTCCTGCAATGTAATTGATCTCATAATCCAGCATCATGCAATTAGGGCATTGCGGGTATGGCAATTTATAACCGCGTAACTTTGCCTTAACTTGCTCCTTCAATGTATCGGGCGGGGTCGTCCCTTTAATGACCGTTAGCTTTGGCTTATCCATGGCTTAACCCTTCGTATTAACAACATGTAACCCAGCCTTTACAGGCTCAAACTTAATGCCAGCTTGTTCAAGTATCCATTGTTCAATTTTAACGTGCCACATACGCAGCAAATCCAGCGGACGGCGGCGGTAATGCTTCTCTGCAATTGCGCTCGGCTTTTGCCCCATGATCTGTGCAACAACACCCGCTGGGGTCTCCGTCCATTCAGCTAGTGAACCAAACGAACGTCTAAGGCCGTGAATTGAAAGGTCAGGCAATCCAACTGATTCAAGGGCGCGTTTGTGGGCTTGCTTTGGTTCTTCTATATGTCCTGTAGCTGACGTCATGCTAGAGAATACCCATTCATTGCGCCTAGGTAACGCAGACAGGATATGTGCCACATACGGTGTCAATGGTATGGTGCGCTCCCCTTCCACCTTGTCGCGTATGGTCATACTTAACCACTGAAAATCTACATCAGTCCACTTTAATTCTGCTAGTTCACGCCTTCTTGCTCCAGTCAGTAACAAAGACTGTAAGTAAGCAGATTGAACGATGTTGCTTAATGAAGTTAGGGACTTGAACCATAGACCCAATTGTTCACGCTGTAAGCTGTCGCCTTCTTTTGTGTTCTTGCTTGGTAACTCGTCACGGACTTGTTGCGCCTTACACGCGCCACTAGGAACCAGTCCCGCATATTCCTCTTGAGAATCACACCAACTAATAAAGCCTGATAACAGACGAAAAGCCAATGCTGCGCGGGTGGGTCTGGTTTCCGCTTCTTTGGTCAACCATTCAGCAATACGAAGGCCGTTTAATTCTGACAGCTTCACATTCAGCAATGATGCCAGGGGAGCGTCCTCTGTTAAGCCTTTACCGCGCTTTTTCTTTTCACCACCAACACGCGCAATGTTTTCATGATCTCTAATACTCCACTCGCTCCAGCGTTTGCGCCTTGCTTCTATATAGAGAGGCCACACCATGCCTAATGTGAGTGAATCGCGTTTGTCTTGAATTAGTTTGGCTGCTTCTTCGTCACGTTCAAATTGAAGTCTGGCAACTTCGGCGGCTTCTTTATCTGCTACCTGTTGCCGTGGGTCATTGCCCTTGTCAATCTCCACCTGCAAGCGTCTGGCTTCGGCTTTGGCTGCGTCAATAGTCCATGCGCTAACCTTGCCAATGGTCACCCGCATTGTCTTACCTTTTACTTTGGCTTGGAATATATAACGATTAACGTCTGAATTAGGTGTAGCGCGAACGGCTAGGCCAGCAACATCAGCGCACCATAGAAAGTCCTGTGCTTTGCCTTCTTCACACTTGAAGTTATTAACGCGTCCTGCTGTTAAGTTTGCCTTCGCCATAATGTGTCCTGATTTTTGTAACCGTTTTGTAACCCTTTTTGGAGTATATAACGATATTCTAATCAACACAAATATTATGCGATAATTCTTAACTTGTTGATTTTAATGGTTTGTAGCGTGTTTTATAAATATCAATCAACACTGCGAAATACTATTAAGTCAGGATTCATAATCCTGGGGTCGAGGGTTCAAGTCCCTCTTTCACCACCAATAAAGACGCCCCTTTCGAGAGATTGGGGCGTTTTCTTTTCTGCTAAGCAGAGTTAGCTATAAATCGTGGTCTGTCCCCTATTATTTTGAAATGGTTGCGCAACATTTAGGTGATGCTTTACATGAGCAAATGGTGTTTGTAGGCGGTGCAGTAGCTGGTTTGCTGATTACCGACCCGGCCATGCCGGCGATCAGGCCTACTGATGATGTTGACATTGTGGTGCAAGCCACAGTTTTGCATGAGTATCATCTGGTTGAAGCCGCTTTAATAGCGCGGCTTTGTGCATGATATGCAAGTAGATGCGCCTATTTGCCGTTGGCGCATTGGTCCAATTGCAGTAGATATAATGCCTATGGATGAACGCGTGCTGGGATTCTCTAACCGTTGGTATCCAGTAGCAGTTAACACGGCTGAGTATTTTGCGTTGCCCAGCGGTATATTTATAAGGTTAATTCAAGCGCCTGTATTTATTGCAACTAAATTAGAGGCTTTTGCAAATAGAGGTAATGGTGATTTTTTATTCAGCCATGATTTAGGCGATTTAATTGCGGTAATTGATGGACGAGATGCTTTATTAGAAGAATGCAGGCGTCACGCACCTGAGTTGATTGAATATTTACAAGCTCAATTTACAGCACTGCTTGCGAGCCGTGCTTTTATGCAGGCACTTTCCGGGCATTTGTCACCGGATAGTGCAAGTCAGGCGCGCTTACCTCTGCTTGAGCGCAAACTGCGTGAATTAGCGAGTTTGCCATAATTAGTTTGCTAATCAGTAAAAATTGGTTAGATTCTATTAATCTTGTAGGATAGGCCACCGCCTAAGTGCAGAGGAACAGCCTGATCATCAATCAATAATCCATAGCAGCTATGAACTCTCATGCGATGCTCTTAGTGTTGGTGCACGGTTTACTGGGTTTAAGCAATAAAAAAGCCTAGCTAGGCTAGGCTTGTATTCAATCCGTTAAGGATTAAATTATTTGTTCATTACGTACATTGTTACTTCAAAGCCAAAACGCATTTCTGTAGCAGCTGGTTTAGTCCACATAGTCATTCTCCTGAATTTAATCTGTTAAACCGACAACATGTCGTGTTTGTGTGATTGCATTATGCGCCGACCAGAAATTAACCCCCTATTGTTGTTCATGAATGCAGAGTCAGTAAAATCATGAACACAACTTAATAAAGCTTTGGTAGTGCGGCTGTTGCGCTGGCAATATAATAGACTGAACAATACCTGTTAATTTTAATAATATGAAAAAACACTACATCTCAACAATGCCAAAGCTGCTCGGTTACTTTGGCTTACTGCCTTTTATTGTGCCTACCGTATTTTTGTTTTTTGATTTTGGCCACCTTGATATGTGGCGTCATTTTCTGCTTAGCTATGGCGCAGTGATCTTGAGTTTTGTAGGTGCTTTGCATTGGTCATTCGCCATGCTGCTGCATGAGCTGCCAATCGACAAGCAGCGCTGGTCATTTTTGTGGAGCGTTGTTCCGTCATTAGCGGCATGGATATCGTTATCCATTCCAAAATTCTATGGCTTTGGGCTGCTAGCAGTGTTTTTCGCAATCGCCCTGATACGCGATAAGCAACTATTTAACCATGTAGATTTGCCAGGCTGGTATATGCCGCTACGCAGGAATTTAACGGTAGTTGCCATGACTTGTTTGCTGATTGCGGCCTACTTGGGTAACGGCAGGCAATATGTATACATGATCTAGAACAAGCGGTTATACGCACAAACCTGAATATGTTTTAGCAGTAATACAAACGCCCCTTTCGAGAGATTGGGGCGTTTGTATTGAATGCAGTTAAATTTCTAGCAGCTATTCCATCAACTCAGTATTAAGGCTGTGAGTTTAATTGTCGTATCATTCCACGCCACACTGTTCACGTATGTTTCTAATCACATCAGCTTCGCTGCGCACCAGAAAAAAGGCACCTTCGTTATCTGAGCGCTCTTCCAGCACCTGGCAGTTCGCGTAGATTTCTCCGCGTAGCTGCTGCGCTGTCCAAGGCAGAAAAATCTCTGTTTCAACCAGATCCTGCTGAAAAAATTCAACAATTTTATGGTGCAGCCTTGCAACTTCATCTGGCCTGCGTGCACTCATCACGATGCAATCCGGGTACTTAGCCCGCAACGCTGCTTCACGTTCAGCTTGTGCAGCAGCATCGCCAACGTGGTCGATCTTATTAAATACGCGAATACGCGGCACAACATTGGCGCCGATCTCTTCAAGCACTTCATCGGTCACTTCAAGCTGGCGCTCAAAACCGGGGTCGCTTGCATCAATAACGTGCAGTAACAAAGAAGCATCAAGCGCTTCGTCCAGTGTTGACTTGAATGAGGCAACAAGGCCGTGAGGAAGGTTTTTGATGAAAC
>Ga0255338_1004528_pt1 | contig 14220 bp, 9 predicted proteins | sample MeOH1_35cm_T4_19_FD_203715 | JGI IMG/M metagenome (GOLD analysis project Ga0255338, IMG submission 203715) | Sandy soil microbial communities from University of British Columbia, Vancouver, Canada - MeOH1_35cm_T4_195 | ecosystem: Engineered > Artificial ecosystem > Sand microcosm > Unclassified ...
GCGACCTGGCCAACTGGATGATCCCCGGCAAGATGGTCAAGGGCATGGGCGGCGCCATGGACCTGGTGGCCGGCGTGCCGCGCGTCATCGTGCTGATGGAACACGTGGCGAAGAAGAAGGATGGCACCGAGGACCTGAAGATCCTGCCGCAGTGCACCTTGCCGCTGACGGGCAAGGGCGTGGTGGACCGCATCATCACCGACCTGGCCGTGATGGACGTCACACCGCAGGGCCTGAAACTGGTGGAGCTGGCGCCGGGCGTCACGCGCGAGCAGGTGCAGGCCAAGACCGGGGTCAAGCTGATCTGACGAAGCCCGGAGGGCGCGTGTGCGCCCTAACGGCTTCGTGCCAGGACGAGGCGGGTCTTTTCGGCGTGGATCTCCTCGGCCTTGACGGCCCCGGCGATCTCATAGAGGTGGACGAAGAGCTGGCTTCGCGTGAGCATCACGTGGCTGACGGTACAGCGCTGCCCTCGGTAGGTGACGGGCGTGCCGGGGCGAAACAGGGGCATTTCTGCGGTCGGGACCTCGGTGCAGTCCTCTTGCGGACGCTCTGCCGGGATCGTCTGCAACCCGAACAGGCGGTCAAAATCGTCTTTCAAGTGGCCTCCTCAGTGCCATGCCAATGGTTGAACCAAAAATCACTGCCGCGCACCCGAAGGCGCGGTGGATGGTCGGCAGTTTGTTGATATCAATCCGATGAAGCTGCGGCCGGGCCTGTCTCAGGTCACCGTTTTTGCCGCAGCAGGACGGGCGTTAACCCATGCCCATGGCCAGCTTGTGACGGCGTGGCGTCAACGGACAGCAGGCATGTCAGCGGATTTGAATGGAGCGGGTGAAGGGAATCGAACCCTCGTATGAAGCTTGGGAAGCTGCCGTTCTACCATTGAACTACACCCGCGAATCGGTCTGGATTCTACAGCCTCTCATGGGCCAGCAGCGCATCGGTGAGACGTCTTGCTTGTGGATGTCGTCCACGGCGCATTGACTTCGTCCACTCAGGAGACGCGAAACACCGAGATGGCGCGTACCAGCCCTTCGGCCTGAACCCGCAGCGACTCGGCAGCTGCCGCACTTTCCTCAACCAAGGCAGCATTCTGCTGGGTGCTCCTGTCCATGTCGGACACGGCGTGGTTGACGCTTTGGATGCCGTTGGCCTGATCCGCCGTGGCGCGGGAAATTTCTGCGACCATGGTGCTGACCTGTTCGATGGACGTCACGATGCGGCGCATGGTGTCGCCTGCCGCCTGCACCTTCGTCGTGCCGTTTTCGACCCGTTCCACGGAGGCACTGATCAGCTCACGGATTTCCTTGGCCGCCTCGCCGCTGCGCTGGGCCAGGCTGCGCACTTCGCTGGCGACTACGGCAAAACCGCGTCCTTGCTCTCCGGCGCGAGCTGCCTCGACGGCGGCATTGAGCGCCAGGATGTTGGTCTGGAAGGCAATGCCATCGATGGTGCCGATGATTTCGCTGATGCGCTTGGCCTGGGAACTGATGTCGTCCATCGTTTTGACGACTTCGGCCACATCATTTCCCCCTTGTTGCGCCACGCGAGCAGCATCAGCGGCAAGCTGATTGGCCTGCACCGCGGTTTCTGCGTTGAGTTTGATGGTGCTGGTCAGCTCGTCCACCGACGAGGCGGTGGCCTGCAAGGCCGAGGCGGTCTGCTCCGTGCGCGAAGCCAGGTCGTTGTTGCCGATGGAGATTTCGCTCGCGGCCGTGTCGATCTGATCCGCGCCCTTGCGAATGTTTTCGATCATGGCACTGAGCCGCTGGGCGACATCCACCAGGGCCTGCAGGACCTGCCCGGTCGCATCGCTGCCTGCCCTGACGTCGTAGCGCTTGAGGTTGCCGTCGGCGACCTCGCGCGCGATGAGGACGGCCTGGCCGAGCGGCTGCACGATCAGGCGGTTGCAGTACCAGGTCACGGCCGCCGACAGCAGCAGCGCTACCGCGGCGATCACCAGCGTACCGGTATTGATCAGCGAAACGGTCTTGCTGACCTCGGCGGCCGCGGTCGTGCCCTGCACCATTTCGGTCTCGACGACGGCCGTCATCTGCTTGCGCAATTCCGCATAGGCAGTTTCGGACACGCTCATCATCGAGGAAGCCGTGGCAAGTCCGGCGCTCTTCATGTCCAGGGTATCCAGGGAGGCTCGTTCGAACTTTTTCAGGGCTGTCTCGGTGGCGACAAGACGCGCCATGGCTTCGGGCGATTCCGCTTCAGCAGCTTTTTTTTGTGCTTGCAGCGAGGCACCGAGCGCCTTGAATTCCTCGACGATTTTCTTGTCCAGGGCTGCGATGATCTCCGGTTTGAGGCCGGCGCCTTCATAGGCCATGCTTTGCATCACCATGCCGTTGAGCTGCACGGCGCGCTCTTTCAGCGTGCCGGCCGCTGCAATTTTGGGCAGACTGGCCGTACTGATTTCTTTCAATGCGGCGGTCGTTTGGTGATTGCCGATATAGCTCTGCAAGGCGACGGCCAGCAGGCAGATCATCACGAGCAAGGGCGCCAGGGCGATCTTGACCGAGACCGGCAGGCGGAGGATGAGTTGATTCATAGGGCCACCTATAAAAAAAGAGCCAGCCCGAATGGAGCTGGCTGAGCGATCAGACGGACCGGGAATCCATCGCTGACGGATCCTCGATCACATGGATGCCTTAGCGATAGATGCCGACGGCGACCAGGCCGTCGAAGTTGCTCAGCTTGAGGGCGTAGGTGGCCTTGCCTTCGACCTTCTTGGTCTGGGGATGTGCCCAGTCGTATTCGACCCAGCCCGAACCCTTGTTCTTGGCCACTTCGGTCAGTTCCTTGACGAACAGCTTGCCGTTCTGGTCCTTGAGTTCCATCATGCTCTTGCCGACCAGCTTGTCGTTGGCGCCGTGTGCCACCGTCAGGCCCTTCATGTCCAGGGCGAACACGTACAGGTCTTTCTTGTTCCAGTTCGCCTTGTCATGGGTGAAGTCATTGAAGGCTTTTTCCGGGCCGACGGCTTTGACGTGTGCCGCAGCACGTTCAGCCAGCGCCTTGGCTTCGTCCCGGGTACCATGGTCCTGGGCCAGGGCAGAAGTGGACATAAGGCCGACCAGCGTCAGCGCAAACAAGGCGCGCAGAAATTTCATGGTTTGATCTCCAACGAGAGTTTAAGAATGAAGACGGACAGCGATGAACGTATCAAAAACGGCCCGTTGGAGCAGTTATCGGCTTGATGCGGAATTACTTAAGGATGTCGCCCAGGCAGAGGTACTTCATCTCCACGTAGTCTTCCATGCCGTGGCTGGAGCCTTCGCGGCCCAGGCCGGACTGCTTGACGCCGCCGAAGGGCACATGCTCGGTGGCCAGGATGCCGACGTTGATGCCGACCATGCCGTACTCCAGCGCCTCGCTGACGCGGAAGATGCGGCCGACGTCGCGGCTGTAGAAGTAGCTGGCCAGGCCGAAGATGGTGGCGTTGGCGGCGTCGATGGCTTCCTGCTCGGTCTTGAAGCGGAACACCGGGGCGAAGGGGCCGAAGGTTTCCTCGGTGGCGCACAGCATGCTGGCGTTGGCCTCGGCGACCACGGTCGGCTCGAAGAACTGGCCGCCCATCTTCTTGCCGCCGGTCAGGATCTTGCCGCCCTTGGCCACGGCGTCGGCCACGTGGCGCACCACCTTGTCCACGGCAGCGTCCTCGATCAGCGGGCCTTGCGACACGCCATCCTCGAAGCCGTTGCCGACCTTGACCGCCTTGACCTTGGCGGCGAACTTCTGCACGAACTCGTCGTACACGCCGTCCTGCACATAGATGCGGTTGGCGCAGACGCAGGTCTGCCCGGCGTTGCGATACTTGCTGGCCATGGCGCCTTCCACCGCCGAGTCGATGTCGGCATCGTCAAACACGATGAAAGGCGCGTTGCCGCCCAGTTCCAGCGAGAGCTTCTTGACGGTCGGGGCGCTCTGCGCCATCAGGATGCGGCCGACTTCGGTGGAGCCGGTGAAGCTGATGTGGCGCACCACGTCGCTGGCGCAGAACACCTTGCCCACGGCGATCGAGTTGTCGCCGTCGGCGGTGATCATGTTGAGCACGCCGGCCGGGATGCCGGCGCGGATGGCCAGCTCGGCCGCGGCCAGCGCGGTCAGCGGCGTCAGCTCGGCCGGCTTGATGATGACCGGGCAGCCGGCGGCCAGCGCCGGCGCCACCTTGCGCGTGATCATGGCGAGCGGGAAGTTCCACGGCGTGATGGCGGCGCAGACGCCGATCGGCTGGCGGATCACCATCAGGCGGCGGTTGTTGTCGAACTGCGGCAGGGTTTCGCCGTTGACGCGCTTGGCTTCCTCGGCAAACCACTCGACGAAGCTGGCGCCGTAGGCCACCTCGCCCTTGGCCTCCGGGAAGGGTTTGCCCTGTTCGGCGGTCATGATGCGGCCCAGGTCCTCCTGGTTGGCCATCAGCAGGTCGAACCACTTGCGCAGGATGATGCTGCGCTCCTTGGCCGTCTTGGCACGCCAGGCCGGCCAGGCGGCGTTGGCGGCTTTGATCGCCTGCTCGGCGTCGGCCGGGCCCAGGTTGGCCACGTCGGCCAGCTTGGCGCCGTTGCTCGGGTCATGCACGTCAAAGCGCTTGGCCGCCGCGCCCTTGACCCACTGGCCGTTGATCAGCGCATCGGTCTTGAGCAGGGTCGGGTCCTTGAGCAGGGCCAGGGGAGAGGTCTTCATGTCCATGGGGTGTCTCTTCAGGGTGTTATGGGGTATGGCAGACGATTTTGCCAGCATGTTTTGCCAAGGGTCATCGCCGGGGCGACAGGGCGCGCCAAGCCATGCAAAACTTATAATCGTTTGTTCAAATAAATCAAGCAGTTACGTGCCCGCAGCGATTCTCGTCGGATCGGCGGCGCGGCCACCTACACACCATGAGCCAACCCGCTTTCTCCGTTGCCGACATCCGCAAGACCTTTCTGGACTTCTTTGCCGCCAAGGGCCACACCGTTGTCGCCTCCAGCCCGCTGGTGCCGGGCAACGACCCGACCCTGATGTTCACCAACTCCGGCATGGTGCAGTTCAAGGACGTGTTCCTCGGCACCGACAAGCGCTCCTACGTGCGTGCCACCTCGGTGCAGGCCTGCCTGCGTGCCGGCGGCAAGCACAACGACCTGGAGAACGTGGGCTACACCGCACGCCACCACACCTTCTTCGAGATGCTGGGCAACTGGAGCTTTGGTGATTATTTCAAACGTGAGAGTTTGAAGTGGGCCTGGGAGCTGCTGACCGAGGTCTACAAGCTGCCGCCCGAGCGCCTGCTGGCCACGGTGTACCACGAGGACGACGAGGCCTACGACATCTGGACCAAGGAAATCGGCCTGCCGCCCGAGCGCGTGATCCGCATCGGCGACAACAAGGGCAAGAAATACGCCTCCGACAATTTCTGGATGATGGCCGACACCGGCCCCTGCGGCCCCTGCAGCGAGATCTTCTACGACCACGGCGACCACATTCCCGGCGGCCCGCCCGGCAGCCCCGACGAGGACGGCGACCGTTTCATCGAAATCTGGAACAACGTTTTCATGCAGTTCGACATGGCCGAGGACGGCTCCGTCAAGCCGCTGCCCGCGCCCTGCGTCGACACCGGCATGGGCCTGGAGCGCCTGGCCGCCATCCTGCAGCACGTGCACAGCAACTACGAGATCGACCTGTTCGACGCGTTGATCAAGGCCGCAGCTCGTGAGGTGTGGGGCGAGACCGGTGAGAAGGACCTGACGAACCCCTCGCTCAAGGTGATTGCCGACCACATCCGCGCCACCGCCTTCCTGGTGAGCGACGGCGTGATTCCGAGCAACGAAGGCCGCGGCTACGTGCAGCGCCGCATCGTGCGCCGCGCCATCCGCCACGGCTACAAGCTGGGCAAGAAGACGCCGTTCTTCCACAAACTGGTGCCCGATCTGGTCAAGCTCATGGGCGCCGCCTATCCGAACCTGGCCGCCAACGAGCAGCGCATCATCGAGGTGCTGAAGGCCGAGGAAGAGCGCTTTTACGAGACGCTGGCCAACGGCATGGAGATCCTGGACGCGGCCCTGGCTGGCGGTGCCAAGGTCCTGCCGGGTGAGGTGGCCTTCAAGCTGCACGATACCTACGGCTTCCCGCTCGATCTGTCGGCCGACGTCTGTCGCGAGCGTGGCCTGAGCGTCGATGAGGCCGGCTTCGCTGCTGCCATGGAGAAGCAGAAGAGCCAGGCCCGCGCCGCCGGCAAGTTCAAGATGGACAAGGCGCTCGAGTACAGCGGTGCCGGCAACGAGTTCGTCGGTTACGAGACGCTCGAGGCTGCTGCAAAAATCGTAGCGCTTTATGCAGACGGCACGCCGGTTGCAGCCCTGAAAGCCGGGCAAAACGGGGTGGTGGTGCTGGACACCACGCCTTTTTATGCCGAAAGCGGCGGTCAGGTTGGCGACGAGGGTCTGCTGCTGGCCGGCTCGGCCCGCTTCGACGTCGGCGACACGCAGAAGATCAAGGCCGATGTGTTTGGCCACCACGGCACCGTGACCCAGGGCACGCTCAATGTGGGTGACCAGGTGAGCGCGCTGGTGAACCTGGAAACGCGTGCTGCCACCGAGCGCAACCACTCGGTCACGCACCTGATGCACAAGGCCTTGCGCGAAGTGCTGGGCAGCCACGTGCAGCAGAAGGGCTCGCTCGTTGACTCTGAGAAAACACGTTTTGACTTTGCGCACAACGCGCCCATGACTGCGGAGCAGATTCGCGAGGTTGAAGTGCGCGTAAACGCCGAGATCATGGGGAACTCGGCGACAAGTGCTCGCGTAATGGATATCGAATCGGCGCAGAAGACCGGCGCCATGATGCTGTTCGGCGAGAAGTACGGCGACAGCGTGCGCGTGCTCGACATCGGCAGCAGCCGCGAACTGTGTGGCGGCACCCACGTGCAGCGTACGGGGGATATTGGCGTCTTCAAGATTTACTCCGAGTCTGGCGTGGCAGCCGGTGTGCGCCGCGTAGAAGCCGTCACCGGTGGGAATGCGCTTGCGATGATCGACAACCAATTGGGTGAGTTTCATCACGTGGCTCAAGTGTTGCGGGTTGCCGCAGGCGCTGGGGCTGTTCATGGGGCTGTCGAGGCACTGCTTTCGGAAAAGAAAGCGCTGGAGAAGGAAATCGCCGCCCTCAAAGGCAAGCTGGCTTCCAGCCAAGGCGACGATCTGGTGACGCAGGCGGTGGACGTGAAAGGCATCAAGGTGCTGGCGGCCCAACTCGATGGCGCCGATGCCAAGACCCTGCGCGATACGCTGGACCAGCTCAAGAACAAGCTCAAGACCGCGGCCATCGTGCTGGCGGCGGTGGATGGCGACAAGGTGCAGCTGGCGGCCGGTGTCACGGCCGACAGCGTGGGCAAGGTCAAGGCCGGCGAACTGGTCAACTTCGTCGCCCAGCAGGTCGGCGGCAAGGGCGGCGGCAAGCCCGACATGGCCATGGCCGGCGGCACCGAACCGGCCAAGCTCGGCTTGGCGCTGGCCAGCGTGCAGGCTTGGGTGGCGGGCAAGCTCTGATTGCTATTGATTTGATAGCTTTTTGCGCAGATAAGACAAGGGCTGGAGCCTGATTTGATATCGAATTACGAGATGCCAGAGGTCTCTGCCACGCGCCTGCGTCGCCAGGCGCTCAAGCGGCTAGCCGTCTGGGCGGGCGCGGCCAGCCTGCTGCCAGCGGCCCAGGCCGCCAGCTTTGATCTGACGCGCTGGCCGCCCAGTCTGGCGGTGCCGCCGCTGCAGGCCATGGACCTGCAAGGCAAGGTCTGGAAGCTGGCCGATTTGCGCGGCCGTGCCGTGCTGCTGAATTTCTGGGCCAGCTGGTGCGAACCCTGCCGCGCCGAGATGCCGACGCTGCAGCAACTGGCCGAGATCTACGGCCCCGAGAAGCTGGTGGTGCTGGCGATCAACTTCCGCGAAGGGCCGCGCCGCGTCAACCAGTACGTGCAGGCCACTGGCATGAGCCTGCCGGTGCTGCTTGACCCGAACGGCGACATCGCCAGACAGTGGGGTGCCAATGTGTTTCCCACCACCATCCTGATCGACGCCGAAGGCCGGCCGCGGCAGCGCGTGCGCGGCGAGGTGGACTGGACCGGGCGCGAAGCGGCGGCGCTGGTCGAACCTTTACTGCGCCGCTGACTTGCGCCGGTAGCCGACCAGGCGCGAGAGCGGCGCCTCCACCCAGCGCTGGAACAGCAGGGCCAGCGCCAGGCTGACCGCCCAACTGGCCAGCAGCACCCCCATGGCGGCGAGGGAGCCGCGCGGCTGCAGCCGCGCAAACAGCGCATTGCCCAGCATCAGCACCGGGAAGTGGACCAGGAAGAGCGCGTAGGAGCTCTGCCCCAGCAGGCCGACGGCCCGCGACAGCGGTGCCGGCATGACGGCCTGAAGCTGGCTGGTGTGGTCGCGCCACTGCAGGAGCGCCAGCAGCAGCGCCACCACCAGGGCCAGGGCGATGCGCCCGCGGAAATCCAGCAGCAGGGACAGCAGGCCGGCCAGTGCCAGCAGCCCCAGCAGTTTGCCGGGGTGGCGCGAGCTGCCGATCCAGTAGGCCAGGGCCCCCATGCCGTAGGCGCCGAAGAAGTAGATCGCCCAGTTGTCCCAGTCTTCATGGCGGTTGAAAAAGAACAGCGAGGCCAGCATCAGGCCCAGCACCAGCAGCACGGCCCAGAGGCGACGGCGCCCCAGCCACAGCAGCAGCGTCATGAGGGCGAAGAGCTGGAAGTCGATCGCCACGTACCAGACGCCGGCCGAGAGCGATTCCTGGCCCAGCACGCCGTGCAGCAGCAGGGCGTGCGACAGGGTCTGGCCCCAGGTGGGTGCGGCGGGGATGAAATCATCAGCCAGCCAGTGGCGCGCCAGCATGGCCGCGGCCACGGCCAACAGCAGGGCGACCGCAAAGGGCAGGACCAGGCGCTGGTAGCGCCGCCACAGTGTGCGCCAGGGCGAGCCGATGCGGATCTGGCCTTCGGGTGCCAGGTTGCGCGCGGCCAGGTAGCCGCCCAGCACCAGGAACACCTGCACCGCCATGCGGGCGTAGTCGTACAGCCAGGCGGACAGCTGGGGTGCCGCTTGGCTCATGGCATCGGCCAGCGGGCCGTAGGCAGCAAAGTGATGCAGCACGATCAGCTGCGAGCCGATGAGCTTGAGCGCATCGATATGGGTCTGCCGGGCTTGCATCCCCGGATTTTATTCGGTGGGCAGTTGCAGGTCAGCCGTGCCGGGCCGTACCCAGCGTGCGAACTCGCGCGTGGTGTCGATGCAGCCGCCCGCTTCGGTGTAGACGCCGCGCGGCTCGCGGTAGCGCGTCATCAGCGCCATGATGCGCGCCGCTTCGGCCTCGTCGCCCAGGGTGGCCTGGATCATCGGCTCGATGCGTGCCTCGTCGATGCGGTCTTCACCCTGCTCGTCCCGGTACAGGCCATGGCGCCAGTGGTAGATCTCGACGCACTTGGTGGTCAGGGTGTAGGGCTGCTGGTGCTTCCAGAAGTTGGTGAACAGGCCTCCGCCCTTGTACATGACCCAGGAGCCCTCGAAGCCTGCTGCCTCGGCCGAAGCAGCGTCGGGGTTTCGGAACCAGGTCCGGTCGCCGGGGACGTAGTAGAAGGGCGGCAGCGGCGCCTCCATCGAGCCCTGCTCGCGCAGGAAGACCTCGTGGAACTCGCCCGACATGATGGCGCGCCGGCTCCACAGCTCCTGCAGCTGTGCCAGCAGCGTGGGGTTGCTCTGTGCCAGTTCCTGCGCGATGCCGAGCAGGGTCACGTACTCGGTGGCGCGGTAGCAGGAGAAGGAATACATCGTGCCGGAGATTTCCGGCTGGGTGGCCAGGGTCAGGGCGTCGATCAGCGACACGCCGGGCAGGATGGTGAAGCCGGTGGTTGCGTCGTAGGTCCAGTAGCCTTCGGGCCGCTCTGCGGCGGCGGTATCGAAGGCCAGCGTGGTCTTGCGTGCCGCCTGCACGATGTTGCGGCGGATATGCACCGCCGACACCAGTTCATCGATGCTCGGGTACTCGAACGCGACCGGCCCCATCAGCAGGGTGAGCACGATCTCGCGCAACAGGTCGGCCGGCTGGTTCACCGTGTCGAGTTGCAGCGTTTGCGCCAGTTGCAGGGTGTTGAAGCCCGGGGCCCAGGCCTGCGCGACGGCGGCGTCCAGCCACAGGCGTACCCAGTCGCCCTGGCTGTCGCGGCCCGGTTCGGCGTGTACCAGGGTGGTCAAGTCGCTGGCACCGAGCCGCTCCAGAGCGGTCCGGCGGAGGTGATCGGCAGGGAGGCCCTGCGTGCCGCGCAGCACGATGCCGCGACAAGCTGGCGCCTGCTGCAAGCCCGTCTGCATCATCGAGTGGTATGTCTCCAACCGCATTCTCATAACTTTTCGACCAATATACCCTAGGAAATATGGGGGCAAGCTCGGGGATTACACAGGGGTGGCTGGGGCGATAATCCACCCGCGATGCCCGAGGGGCACGTCGCACGCGGTTCCGGGGCATCTTCACCTGCGCCGGCAGCGTTTCCACCACCATTCCGGAGTCCTTTTTATGACCACCGTGCGTCGCACATTTCTCAAGAACGCGGCAACCCTGTCCGCCGCCTACACGCTGCCTGCCATCGGCTTTGCCCAGTCCGCTGGGGCCCAGCGCCAGTTCAACCCCCAGCCCGGCGCCTGGCGCACCTTCGAGGTGACCACCCGCGTCGACATCCTCGCTCCCGAGGGCGCCACGCGCGTCTGGCTGCCGGTGCCCTCGGTCGACAGTGACTGGCAGCATTCGCTGGACAACGCCTACAGCAGCAACGGCCAGGCCCGCATGGGCAGCGACGCGCACTACGGTGCCAAGCTGCTGGCGGTGGAGTTCGCCGCCGGCGAGCAAAAGCCCTGGGTCGAACTCACCAGCCGCATCCAGACCCGCAACCGCGCGGTCGACTGGTCGGCCAGGAAGCCGGTGCAGGAAGACGCGGCAACCCTGAAGTTCTGGACCCAGCCCACGGCATTGCTGCCGACCGACGGCATCGTGCGCAAGACGGCGCTGGAAGCCACGCGCGGCGCGAAGACCGATGTCGAGAAGGCGCAGAAGATCTACGACTGGGTGGTGACCAACACCTACCGCGAACCCAAGACGCGCGGTTGTGGCGAGGGTGACATCAAGACCATGCTGGAAACCGGCAACCTGGGCGGCAAGTGCGCCGACCTGAATGCCATCTTCGTCGGCCTGTGCCGTGCGGTCGGCCTGCCGGCACGCGACGTCTATGGCCTGCGCCTGGTGCCCTCGGCCTTCGGCTACAAGGAATTGAGCGGCAACCCGGCCAGCCTGAAGGGCGCGCAGCACTGCCGTGCTGAAGTGTTCCTGAAGGACCATGGCTGGGTGGCGATGGACCCGGCCGACGTGGCCAAGGTCATGCGCCTGGAAACGCCGGAGTGGATCAAGGACATCAAACACCCGGTGGTGGCGCCGGTCAACCAGGCGCTGTTCGGCGGCTGGGAAGGCAACTGGCTGGCCTGGAACATGGCGCACGACGTGGCACTGCCCGGCGCCAAGGGGCCGAAGCTCGGCTTCCTGATGTACCCGGTGTGCGAGACCGCCGAGGAGCGGCTCGACTCCTATTCGCCCGACGCTTTCAAGTACCAGATCACGGCGCGCGAGATCAAGGCCTGATTCTCACCGGGCCGCGCAGCGGCAGGCGCCGCCTGGCCGTTGCGCGGCCTTATTCAGGCTTCGGCAAGGTCGAAAAAGACCGGCGAGCCTCAAGAGGGTCTGCCGCCGAGTCGCCGCCATTCGGTCCCGGCGTGACAAGGTCTGCAGCACCGATCTGCTGGCTATTCAGTTCCGCGAGCACTTCTTCGAGCGCGCCCGACACATCGTCGACGATCAAGGCATTCAGGTCCACGCCCGCGTTGTCGTCCAGGTGTGCCATCCGTTCGGCCTGCACCTCGATGCAGCGCTCGAACAGGTTGCGCACAAAGCGGCCATTGGCGCTGGTCTGGCCGGCCTGGAACAGGGTGGTGAGGTTCTCCAGCAGCAGGGCACGCGCCAGCGCGTCGAGCGCGTATTCGGATTCGCGGCAGAAGGCATCGAAGATGCCGAGCAGCTCGGCGGGTGCGTAGTCATCGAACTCGATGTAATGGTTGAAGCGTGAGCGCAAACCCGGATTGCTGTCGATGAACACCTTCATGGGGGCCGGGTAGCCCGCTACGATGACCACCAGCTGATCGCGATGGTCTTCCATGAACTTGAGCAGGGTGTCGATCACTTCCCGGCCGAAGTCGCTGCCGTTGTCGCTTTGCGCCAGCGCATAGGCTTCGTCGATAAACAGGACGCCGCCCAACGCCGACTCCAGGACCTCCAGGGTCTTGATGGCCGACTGGCCGACATAGCCCGCCACCAGCCCGGAGCGGTCCACCTCGACGATGTGGTTGGAGGGAATGATCCCGAGGCTGCAGTACAGGTCGGCGACGATGCGCGCCACCGCCGTTTTGCCCGTGCCCGGATTGCCCGTGAACACCAGATGTTGCGAAAACCCGGTCGGCACCTTGCGACCCGCCTTGGCGCGCGCGCGTTGCAGGCGGACGAAGGCGAACAGGCGCTGCACCTGCTGTTTGACATGCCGCAGCCCGACCAGGCCGTTGAGCCTTTTCAGGATGTTCTCGTAATTGCTCGACATCCCGTCGTCTGCCGGCAAGGGCTCGCCCAGCCCGCTTTCCACGTCCACCGGCAGGATGGCTTGCAGATCCGTTTTCGAAGCATCGGGCATGGCAAACACACGCTGGGCCTGTGCTTCGATCACTTTCTCGAACAGGTTGCGGGCATAGCGTGCATTGCTGAACCGCTCGCGCTGCACCTGGATCTCGCGGCTGAAGATGGTCTGCAAGCCACGATGGGTCGACTCGCTCAGGACGTAAGAGTGCTTGGTGCAGAAATTCAGGAAGATCTTCAGCAGTTCAGCCGGGGTGTAGTCCGGGAAATTGATGTAACGGTTGAAGCGTGAGGCGAGTCCGGGATTGGCGTTGATGAAGTCATCCATCTCCTCGGTGTAGCCGGCCACGATCACCACCAGATCGTCGCGATGGTCTTCCATCATCTTGAGCAGCGTTTCGATGGCTTCCCGTCCGAAGTCCTGGCTGCCGGCCCGGGCCAGGGCGTAGGCCTCGTCGATGAACAGCACGCCGCCCAGGGCCGACTCCACCACGGCGCGGGTCTTGATTGCCGTCTGGCCAATGTAGGCGGCAACCAGTCCGGAGCGATCGGTCTCGACGACCTTGTCGGTCTTCAGGATGCCCAGCCGCTGGTAGAGGCCGGCGATGACCCGGGCGATCGTGGTCTTGCCGGTCCCCGGGTTGCCCAGAAACACCAGGTGCCGTGACGGCCAGTTCGGCACGCGCAGGCCCTGCTGTGCGCGCAGCTTCTGCACCTGGATGTAGCTGGCTTGGCGGAACACCTCCTGGCGGACCACGTCCAGTCCGACGAAGTCGGCGAAGGCGGTCTCAAGGTACTCGGCAATGGATTCGTCGGCGCGCAGGTTGTGTTCGGGGATGGGGTGCTGGCGCGAGCGGCGCTCCCGCAACCTGGACAAGCGTTCTTTCGCCTCGGCAAACTCCTGCTGCGCCGCTTCTTCGTACCAATGCTGCGCCTGCTCCAGATCCTGGGGCACACCCAGGCCGTTCTCGTAGAGCCAGCCCAGGTTGCTGCAGGCTTCGGCATATTTTTTCTCTGCCGCCAGCCGATTCCAGTAGACGCTTTTTTCATAGTCCACAGGAACGCCGAGCCCCTGCTCGTAGATCAGCCCCAGTTCGCACTGGGCTTGCGGCATGCCCTGGTCGGCGGCCGATTGGTACCAGCGCACCGCTTCCAGCTGGTTCATCGGCACGCCACGGCCATTGGCATAGGCAAAGGCCAGGTTGTACTGCGCAAAGTGGTCGCCCTGATCGGCCGCCAGGCGGAACCAGTGCACGGCTTCATGCTCATCCTTGTGGACGCCCGCGCCGGTGGCATAGTGATAGCCCAGCTGGCGCCGTGCGGGTGCGTCACCCGCTTCGGCCGCGATGCGCAGTCGCCGGATGCCTTCCGATTCGTTCTTCGGCACACCTCTGCCGTTCAAATGTGCAAATGCGAGATGGCGTTGCGCCTCGGTGTGGTTGAGGTCGGCCGCACGGCGAAACCAGTAGGCGGCTTCCTGATCGTTCTTGTCGGCGCCCGCTCCCAGGGCGTAGCGCT
>Ga0255338_1004529_pt1 | contig 14220 bp, 10 predicted proteins | sample MeOH1_35cm_T4_19_FD_203715 | JGI IMG/M metagenome (GOLD analysis project Ga0255338, IMG submission 203715) | Sandy soil microbial communities from University of British Columbia, Vancouver, Canada - MeOH1_35cm_T4_195 | ecosystem: Engineered > Artificial ecosystem > Sand microcosm > Unclassified ...
GTTGGCGGCCGCTCGGCTCCACAATCAGCGCTCGGAGTCCTTCGTGGGTTGACGGACAGCGGCCCTTGTGATCCAGGCGATACAGCTCAATCGCCGTCTTGAAGTTTCCGATCTGCGTCTTTGCCACACCCACCGGTCCCTTCGAGTGTTCGATGATGTGGTGCAGCCGGACGATTTCCACGATCACCAGCAGCCATAACACACGGCCAGACCGTTCAAGAAGTACTGCAGCCACCGCCCCGGAGCGGTAGCCATTCCTCCATTCCTCGAAGTTGCTCTGATGCATCGGGTTATCTCGCTGCGCGAACGATGTCCAGGCCACACTCCCAGGGACGACGTGCGGCATCACCGGTTCTGCGCTCTCCATTGGCGGCGCTCGGAAGCTCAACAGAAGCGGAGTCATTGCGAGCGCAGCGCGGCAATCCCCTCCGGGTGAGGGCAACCTGTTACCGCAGGGTTCTGGGTTACCGGAACTCGGAGGGGATTGCCGCAGTCGCTTCGCTCCTTCGCAATGACTCGGCTTGGCGTGCCGCCGCCGACATCAGCCGCCGGGCCGTCATCCCGAGCGATAGCTGTTGCCGTCAAGTGGTTCAGGTTAACGTCCCCTGGTGACAGCCCAACGCGCCGTTTCTGATAAAACGGGGGTTGGCAGTAAACGGGCACCGGGGGTGCTGGAGAGGAGCGGGGTCTTGGCACGGGTTCAACGGGCGCTGGTGAGCGTATCGGATAAGACGGGGGTGGTGGAGTTTGCGCAGGGGCTGCACGCCCTGGGCATCGAGATCCTCTCCACGGGCGGCACCTCCAAGGCGCTGCAGGCGGCGGGCCTCCCCGTCACGCCGGTGGAGCAGGTAACCGGCTTCCCGGAGATGATGGAAGGGCGCGTGAAGACCCTTCACCCGGCCGTGCACGGCGGCATCCTGGCGGACCGCAGCAAGCCGGACCACATGGAGCAGCTCGCCGGGGCGGGCTACGCGTCCATCGACCTGGTAGCCGTGAACCTCTACCCGTTCGCCGCCACCGTGGCGAAGCCGGATTGCAGCCTGGAAGACGCCATCGAGAACATCGATATCGGTGGCCCCTCCATGATCCGCAGCGCCTCCAAGAACCACGCGTCGGTGACGGTGGTGACGGCGGCGGAAGATTACGCCGTGGTCCTGGAAGAGCTGCGCGCGAACAATGGGGAGACCACCCTGGCCACGCGCCGCCGGCTGGCGCAGAAGGCGTACTCCCACACGGCCGCCTACGACGCCACCATCTCCCAGTACCTGGCTTCCAAGCTGGACGAGCCGCAGTTGCTGCCAGAGACGCTGGTGGTGGGTCTGCCGCGCCGTCAGGAGCTGCGCTACGGCGAGAACCCGCACCAGCGCGCCGCCTTCTACGCCGACCCCTCCGTGAAGGAGCCCAGCACCGCCACCGCGCGGCAGTTGCATGGCAAGGAGCTGTCGTTCATCAACATCCTGGACCTGGACGCGGCCCTGGAGCTGGTGAAGGAGTTCGACCGCCCCGCCGTCTCCATCATCAAGCACACCAACCCGTGCGGCTGTGGCGTGGCGGACACCATCGCGGACGCCTACCGCCTGGCCCGCGACGGCGAACTGCCTCCGTTCAACCCGCCCGGGTCCCGGTTCGGCGGCATCATCGCCTGCAACCGGCCGATCGACGTGGAGACCGCGAACGAGATCATCCAGCCGAAGAGCTACTACGAGTGCATCATCGCCCCCGGCTTCTCCGAGGAGGCGCTGGAGCTGTTTCGCACACGCAAGATCTGGGGCGAGAACGTGCGCCTGATGGAGATCGACCCACTGCCGCCGTTCGCCAGCCTGGCGAGCAGCGCGTTCGGCCTCGGGGCGCTGGATCTCACCAGCGTGGTGGGCGGCCTGCTGGTGCAGGAGCGCGACCTCCGCGATCAGACCGCCGGCGGCCTCCAGGTCGTCACCGATCGCGCCCCCTCCGAACAGGAGTTGCACGACCTCCTCTTCGCGTGGAAGCTGGTGCGGCACGTGAAGTCGAACGCCGTGGTCCTGGCTAAGGGCGGGCAGCTCATCGGCCTCGGCGCGGGGCAGACCAACCGCGCGCAATCGAGCGAGCTGGCCGTAGCGATGGCCGGCTACCGGGCCGAAGGCTCCGTCTGCGCCAGCGATGCTTACTTCCCGATGCCGGACGGCCCCGAGGCGCTGGCGAAGGCCGGCGTAAAGGCGATCATCCAGCCCGGCGGCTCTAAGAAGGACGACGAAGCTATTGCCGTCTGCAACCAGTACGGCGTGGCGATGGTCTTTACCGGGGCACGGCACTTCCGGCATTAGAAGACCGGGGAAGTTTTCAGACAGGATCAACAGGATTATTGGATAGGGAAGTCTGAGCCGAGGAAGCCGCGGTAACTGTAATCGGGAGGTAGCCCGGAGTCCCGAAGTCATTCGGGCACCGCCTGGCGGAACGGTAGCAGTCGTCGAAAGGTTGTGTCCGGATTGCTCCGGGAGGTCGGGCAACCTTCCGGTTTGTCAGCTCACCTTTACGAGGGTGCGGCAACGCTCATCCCATCTTGTCTATCCTGTTCATCCTGTCTAAAAATCTCTTTCCCTGGCTCCTCGCTTGCACCGGAGTCCTCGTGATGGCGGTGAATGGAGCGGAAGCCGCCGACGTGCGGATCATTCCCCAGCCGAAGCGGCTGCGCGTAGCGAGCGGTGATCCTGGCTTCCGCCTGCGCTCCCGCGTTTCCTGGTCGGTGACCGGGCCTCCCGGTGACACACGGGTGCGAGACGCGGCCCGCGCATGGCTGCGCGGCGAATTGGGCCTGCGCCCCCAACCGGCGGCGCTTCATCCCGCCTCGGGGCAATGGACCGTGATCCGCCTGGGGGCTTCCGGGCCGGGTGCGCCGCCCGTGAAGAACGGCGCGCCACAGCCGGACTGGTTTCGGAGCCCGGAAGGCTACCGGATCCGGGCGGACCGGCGTGGGGTCGAGATCGCCGCACCTACACCGGCGGGTGCGTTCTACGGGCTGCAGTCGCTGGCGCAGGTGGCGCGCAAGGACGAACAGGGTTGGCACTGTCCCGCGCTCCAGGTGGAAGACTGGCCCACCATGGCCTTCCGCTGCGCGCACTTCTTCCCCAGCGCCAGCGGAGTGCCGTTCCACCGTAAGCTAATCTCCCGGGTGCTGGGTCGCTATAAGCTGAATCACGCCGTGATCCAGTGCGAGGCGGCGCGGTGGAGCAGCCACCCGGAGATCGCGGCGTCCAACTCCATCAGCAAGGCGGAGTTGCGAAAACTGGTCGCGCTCTGCCGCGCCAACTTCATCGAGCCGGTGCCGCTGGTGAACTGTCCCGGGCACGGGCAGTGGATGTTCCGGAACGGGAAGAACCTGCACCTGGCGGAAGATCCGCAGACGCCCTACGCGTACTGCGTCTCCAACCCGGCCAGCGACCACTTCATCAAGGCGATCCTCACCGAGGCGCTGGACGTCTTCCATCCCCGCTACTTTCACCTGGGCCACGACGAGGTGACCCTGCGCGGCCGGTTCCCCCACCCGGACTGCAAACGCTGCCTGGGGCGCACCACCACCGACCTGGTACTGGAGCACGCACGGCGGCTCGCCGCCTGGCTCGGTGAACGAAAGGTCCGCACGATCCTCTGGGGCGACATGCTCTTCGCGAAAGGCGAAACGGCGGACGGCTCCGCCCACGCGCCGAACGCAGCCGAAGCCCAGGCACGCCGCGCCGGCCTCCCGCGCGACGTGATCGTGGCGGACTGGCATTACGGACAGGGCACGCGCTACCCCAGCCTGGACCTGCTCCGGAAGGAAGGCCTGCCTACGATGGCGGTTACTTGGGATAAGCCGCTGAACATCTACCACTTCGCGCGGGCCGCGCGGAGAGCGGGCGCCCTGGGGCTGCTGCAGTCCACCTGGTGCGGCTACTTCCCGGACGAAGGCGTGCTGAAGTCCAGCCTCTCGCAATTCTCCGCGTTCATCCTGGCTGGCGACTACGCCTGGTCTGCCCGCCCGGAAGTCCCCGCCGGCTTACCCTACGATCCCGCCGCCGAGTTCACTCGTTCGTACAACCGCCAGCCGTAATCCGCGAACCAGACCCTCCCCGCCCGGCGTCATATGATCAGGGGGCAGCGGACTATGCGGAAAACGGGGCGTTCGGGCATTCAGGCGTTCAGGCATTCAGGCGTTCAGGCATCGTCTGCCCCGCAGGGTCCTACTCTTACTCCTACTTACCGGGCATTCAAGATCGCCCGGAACGGGCACCATCCCCCGTCTCCCATCTCCCATCTCCCAACTCCTAAAGTCCGCAAGGGCTTTACACTGATCGAACTGCTCGTGGTGATTGCGATCATCGCCATCCTCGCCGCGATCCTGTTTCCCGTGTTCGCCCGCTCCCGGGAGGCGGCTCGAGCCACCGCTTGCCGGAGCAACCTCAAGCAGATCGGCACCGCCCTGGCGATGTACCGGGACGATTACGACGGGATCAATGCGCGCCACCGCAGTTGTCCGGACATGCCGGGCGACCCGTACTGCCTGAGCGTGGCCCAGCAAACGCAGAACCAGGGGCCGAATGAGCAGTGGTGGTCGCCGGAAGACACGCAGGGCACGTCCACGGGCCAGGAGGTCAACTGGGCCATTCCACCCCGCACCATCGACCGTCCCGGTCTGCTGAACCCCTACGTGAAGAACTACGGCATCTTTCGCTGTCCCAGCTACGACGGACAGGTTGGCTACGCGATGTCGTTCATCAACGGGAGCCCGGTGGGCATGCCGGATGCGGAAGTGGGCGCCACTTTCCCAGACCTGGGCCGCGTGATGGTGATCTGGGAGCACACCAACGGTCCGGGCTGCGCCGGAACGTCCATCAGCGGTTATCCCACCTCGCAGCGTCCTCCGGTCACCCCGACCACCGGTCCCGTGGGCGAAATACACTACGCCCCGCGCCACAACGGCATGGTCAACGTGCTCTTCTACGATGGCCACGTCGCCGCGCGCAAGCCGGACGGCTTCCGCGATAGCGACTTCCGCGTTCCCGGCAGCCCGCCTCCCGCCAACCCGCCCCTGGCTCCTTAACGCCACCAGGCAGCGTACGCGGAAGATCGCCCGGACTCCCGGAGCCGTCCAGACACCGCCTCTCGCTCACCACTAGGTAATCGCTAAGCCTGGTCTGGTCTGCACCAGGAGTCCGGGCGATCTTCCGCGTCAGGCGGTGTGTGCGGGTGCTGCCGAGCTCTCGCCTCGGCTTGCTCCGCCGTTCACCCCCCTCACCATTCCCGTCACCTTATGGCAGTTAGGACGGTATTTTCGACTGAAAAAACCCAGGAAATGAGGTTTAGCTTTCGGTTTTTCAGAATCGAGGCGCTTTGGGCCTCAAGTTTTCTTGCTATGAACCGACCCTTCTCTGTGGAAGGTATAGCAGTCGGACATAAGCCGGCGAACCCAACTCCCCCTGGTAAACAAGCGGCCTTCCAGCTGATCGAGAAGGATTGATGAAAAACCTCCAGCTTCCGCTTCTGTTGTCTCTCCCGCTGCTGTGCCTGGGTCTCCGCTCCGCTCACTCGGCGGGCAGCGCTCCGGCCGCTCTGGTGATCGAAGGTGAAGTCCTGGTAGGAGTGCGGCCCGCCAGCGCCCGCTTCGATCAGGTCTCGATGATCGTCGGCGCGCTCGGGCGCGTGGCCGGTGAGCAGCCGGCAATCCACGCCTTCCGCGTGCAGCTCAATCGCAACGTCTCGATGACGTACGCGCTGGACCGCATCCGCCGCCACGCGGACGTGACTTACGTGGAGCCGAACCACATCCTGGAGGCGGTGGCCACCCCCAACGATCCGAGCTGGGGGAGCCAGTACGGCCCGAAGAAGATGCAGACGGACCTGGCCTGGGACAACTACGAGCCGCAGGCGCAGACGGTGGTCGCAGTGGTCGATACCGGGGTGGACTACAACCATTCAGATTTGAGCAGCGTGCTCTACCGGGACGCCGGCGGTACCGTGATCGGTTACAACGCGATCACCGGGACCGCCAACGCCGCCGACGACCAGGGTCACGGCACCCACTGCGCCGGCACCATCGCCGCGCGGATCAATAACGGGGTAGGCGTGGCGGGGATTGCCGGCTGGAATCCGCTGATGGCCGGCGCCGACAACTACGTGAAGATCATGCCGGTGAAGGTGCTGGACAGTTCCGGGAGCGGCTCGGATTCCAGCGTGGCGAGCGGCATCATCTGGGCGGCAGACCACGGGGCGAAGGTGATCAGCCTCAGCCTCGGCGGGGCCGGGTCGTCCACCACCACCTCGAACGCCGTATCTTACGCCTGGAACAAAGGCTGCACCGTAATCGCGGCGGCCGGAAACAGCGGCGTCTCCACCCCGTTTTACCCCGCGGCCTACAGCAACGTGATCTCCGTAGGTGCGACGGACGGCAGCGACACCCTGGCCTCCTTTTCCAACTACGGGTCATGGGTCAAGGTAGCGGCCCCGGGCGTGGGGATCTACTCCACCTACGTGGGCGGCGGTTACGCCTCGATGAGCGGCACCTCGATGGCGACGCCGCACGTGGCCGGTCTGGCGGCCCTGCTGCGCTCCCAGGCGCCAACCCTCTCCAACAGCCAGATCAATAACCTGATCACCGGCAACGTAGACCCTTACTCCCCCTACTCCGGCCGCACCCTGGGCGCTACGGCCGGCCGGGTGAACGCCTACCGGGCGCTGCTGGCCGCTCGCGGCACCACGCCCCCCACCATTGTGGCTCCCGCGGCCCCCACCAACCTTCAGGCGACGGCGGGCAATGCGCAGGTAGCCCTCTCCTGGTCTGCCAGCACCGGCGCCGCCACCTACACGGTCAAGCGCTCCACCACCTCGGGCACCGGCTTCGCCACGGTAGCAAGTAGCCTCACCGGCACCAGCTATACCGATACCGGTGTCACCAACGGCACCACCTACTACTACGTGGTAACGGCCACCAACACCGCAGGTGAGAGCGCCGTCTCGGCGCAGGCTGCCGCCACGCCAGCGTCGAGCGGATCGACCCTGGCCGCGCCGACCAACCTGAAGGCCACCGTTACCTCTTACGTTTACCTGACCTGGACCGGAGTTTCGGGAGCCACCACCTACACGGTGAAGCGCTCCACCACCTCCGGCACCGGCTACACGAAGGTCGGCTCCGGCATCACGGGGCAGAACTACTTCGACTTCGGAGTGAGCAGCGGCACGACCTACTACTACGTGGTGAGCGCCGTTAACTCCACCGGCGAGAGCGCTAACTCCGCGCAGGTCTCGACCGGAGCGTCGAACCCGACCCCTACGGCTCCGGCCGCCCCGACCGGGCTTCAGGCAACCGCGGGCAACGGGCAGGTGAGCCTCACCTGGGCCGCCAGCAGCGGCGCTACGGGCTACAACGTGAAGCGCTCCACCACCAGCGGCAGCGGCTACGCGGCCGTGGCCACGGGCCTGGCGACCGGCACCAGCTACACCGACACGAGCGTGGTCAACGGTACCACCTACTACTACGTGGTCACCGCCACCAACACCTCGGGCGAGAGCGCCAGCTCTTCCCAGGTCTCCGCCACCCCGGTGGCTCCGAACGGCTCGGGCCTGGCCGCTCCCACGAACTTGAAGGCGACGGTTACCTCCTACGTCTACCTCACCTGGAACGCCGTTTCGGGAGCCACCAGCTACCGCGTCAAGCGCTCCTCCACCTCGGGTACCGGCTTCGTGTCGATTGCGAGCGGCCTCACCGGCCCCTCCTACTTCGACTTCGGAGTGGGTAAAGGGACGACCTGCTACTACGTGGTGACGGCGATCAACGCTAACGGCGAGAGTGCCAACTCGGCGCAGGTCTCGACCGGGTCCAGCACGACTACTCCTGCGGCCCCGGCCGCTCCGGCCGGCGTCCAGGCGGCGGCGGGCGACGGACAGGTGACCCTCACCTGGACGGCCAGCAGCGGCGCCACCAGCTACAACGTGAAGCGCTCCACCACCAGCGGCAGCGGCTACGCGGCCGTGGCCACGGGCCTGTCGACCGGCACCAGCTACACCGACACGACCGTGGCGAACGGCACCACCTACTACTACGTGGTGACCGCGGTGAACGATGGGGGCGAGAGCGACGGCTCCAATCAAGTGTCCGCCACCCCGGCGGCAGCGACCGGGTCCACCCTCGCCGCTCCCACCAACCTGAAGGCGACCGTAGGCTCCTACGTCTACCTCACCTGGAACGCGGTCGCCGGGGCCACCACCTACACGGTGAAGCGCTCCACCACTTCCGGCACCGGCTACACCACGATTGCGAGCGGCCTCACCGGCCCCACGCACTTCGACTTCGGGGTGAGCAGCGGCACGACTTACTACTACGTCGTCATCGCCGTCAACGCCAGCGGCGAGAGCGCCCCGTCCGCCGAGATCTCCGCGGCGAAATAAGTTCCAGGGTAAATAACCGGCAACGCACGAAAGGGGCGGCACCTCCCACGCGGAGGGGCCGCCCCTTCTCGGTTGTTGCGTGACCTGGCGAGCTCTGGCCGTTATCTATCTCAAGACCGCACTCGTTGCTCCCATACGTGGGAGCCGTCCCCCTATCCCGTCATCCGGACGGAAGCGAAGCGCACGGAAGGATCTCACCTCCGTGCGAGTGTTGCCCCCGGAAGCCCTACGAGCAGGGACGAGATCCTTCGCCCATACGGGTGCATGCACTGCGCTCCAGGATGACGGGGTGCGGAAGGGCAGTCGACGCACCCAGCCCCGAGTGAGAACCCGGTCTCGTGGGGTCATCACTCCCGCCAGTTGGTTGCTCCTAGTCCTGCGGCTTTCCGCTCACCTTCCACAGCGGCGAGGGGGAGTGCTCTCTTTCCATAATCGCCCGGATGGCCTTCACTACTTCCGGATGCTCCGCGGCCACGTTCTTCGTCTCGCCCAGGTCGTCTTTCAGGTTGTACAGCTCGATGGGGCCCGCGAACGGCTGCGCGATGCCCTTCCAGTCACCCATCCGCACGCCCTGCCGGCCCCCCTGCTCGTAGAACTCCCAGTAGAGGAAGGGGTGCTGCTTCTGCTCCGAGGCCTTTCCCAGGAGCGTGGGCAGAAAGCTGATCCCGTCGATGCCCTTCCGGCTGGGCGCGCCGGCTACCTCGGCCAGGGTGGGCATCAGGTCCGCGAAGTAGCCCACGTAGTCGGAAGTGCTGCCCGCCTCCACCTTCCCGGGCCAGCGGGCGATGAAGGGAATGCGGATGCCTCCTTCATACATAGACCGCTTGATCCCGCGCAGCGGGCCGCTGGAATGGTTGAACTCCGGGTTGTTGCCGCCCTCGCGGTGCGGGCCGTTGTCCGACGTGAAAATGACCAGCGTGTTCTCATCCAGCCCGTTCCGCTTCAACCGGGACATCACCCGGCCGATGTCCCGGTCCAGGCGGGAGATCATCGCCGCGTGGCGCTTCTGGTTCTCCGGCCAGTCCAGGTCTTTGTATTCGCCCAGGTCCGGTACTTCCATGCCGTTCTGCTTCGCCTCGTTGTTGGCGTGCGGCAACGTAAAAGCGAGGTAGAGGAAGAACGGGTTCGCCTTCTCCCGATCGATGAACTTCAGCGCCTCGTCCGCCATCAGGTCGTGGCTGTAGTCCACCTTCATGGAGGCCAGGCCCTGGCCCACCGGCCCCTCGTCCGGCACCACGTTCCGCAGCGGCACGCGCTCTTCGTTGCGCATGAGAAACGTGGGGTAGTAGTTGTGCGCGTGGGTCTGGTCCAGGTAGCCGTAGAAGTAGTCGAAGCCCTGCTTCGTCGGCACGCCGGTGGAGCCCTCGTGGCCCAGGCCCCACTTACCGATCAGCCCGCTCCGGTAGCCCGCGCCGTTGAGCACCTCGGGGATCGTCACGTCTTCCGGGCGCAGGTTCACCTTCGCGTTGCCGCGGATGTAGCAGTGCCCCGTGTGCAGCCCGGTCATCAGCACGCAGCGGGAGGGCGCGCAGACAGTGTCCCCCGCGTAGAACTGCGTGAACCGCCGCCCCTCGTTCGCCAGGCGGTCGATGTTCGGCGTCTTGATTCGCTGCTGCCCGTAGCAGCCCACGTCCCCGTAGCCGAGATCGTCCGCCATGATGTACACGATGTTCGGCCGCTTCCCACCCGCCGGAGCCTGCGCCCCCGCCGCCACGGTTCCGAGCATCGCCACCGTTACCAGCACCATCGCCGACACGCGACCCCAGATCGATTGCATGAATTCCCTCCTCCATTGCTCTGCTATGACGCAAAGGAGGAGGGAGAGTTCACCACAAAGACACGGAGCTTCCTACCCGGCGGAGGCGGAATCAACGTGGACGAAGCAATTGACAATTGGCAATTTGAAATTATCAATTGTCAATTCCGTTATTTCTCCCGCAGCAGGGCTTCGATCTTATGCTGCATGATCTTCTGCCCCCCGGCACCCTTCCAGTCCAGCTCGCCGTCCCAGCGATAGCGCGCGTAGCCCTGGCGGTCGATCAGGTAGACGCTGGGCCACCAGCGGTTGCCCCAAACGTTCCACGTCGTCTTGTTCGTGTCCACGGCTACCGGGAAGGTGAAGCCCGCGTCCTTGACGCTCTTCTTGACCGCGTCCAGCTTCGCCTCGCCGTCCGTTTCCGGAGTATGGATGCCGATGATGGTGACGTCCTTATCGGCAAAGGCTTTCTGCCAATCGCGGTACCAGGCGAAGTTGTTTTTGCAGTTGCTGCAGCCAAAGGTCCAGAAGTGGAGCACCACCACCCGGCCCTTCAACTCGCGCAGCTTCAGCGGCTTGCTGTTGATCCACTCGTCGATGCCCTCGATTTCGGGCGGCTGGACCCGGAAAACGGCCGGCTGCTGCGCGTGGGCTGGCCTTCCGAGAAGCAGTAGGCCGGCGAATGCGGTCCACAGGAGTTGTCTTCGGTCAGTCATGGAATTCTCCAGGTCGGAAATCGAGTTACCTCTAGAAGCGTCTTCCTCCGCCTCCGAGCCCGCCGCTGCCCAGGCCGCCTCCGAAGCCGCCGCCTCCGAAGCCACCTCCGCCTCCGAAGCCGCCGCCTCCGAAGCCACCTCCGCCTCCGAAGCCGCCGCCACCGCCAAATCCGCCTACGCCCTGTCCACCACCGAAGCCGCCGCCTCCAAAGCCACCCCCGCCTCCGAAGCCACCGCCACCTCCGAAGCCACCCCCGCCTCCGAAGCCGCCGCCACCATATCCGCCGCCGCCATATCCGCCGCCCTGACCGCCGAACCCGCCCTGGCCACCACCCAGGCTGCTTAGCAGTACGTCCGCTTCGGTAGGAAGCATCTGGCCACCGAAGGCCAGCACGAACACGGCGACGTTGTTGAACTGCACCGGGATCTTTTCCCAGGTGAATTCGGAGCTCTCGTCCGTGAACTCCGGGGGAGCCTCTTCCACCACCTCTTTCGCCGGTGTATCCCGGCGGATCTTTACCACGAAGATGTCGCCGTCCTTGCTCACCGTAAGCCCGGGTTGAGCGACCGCCGCCTGGCGGAGGAGGAGCCGGAGCGCTGGCTGCAGGCCCAGGTCCCGGATGTTGAGGTTGACCGGCACGTTCTGGACGTCCGGGTTTACCGAGTATTGATAGCCGGTTCCCGCGAACAGCGCGTCGATGGCGGCGCGGAGCGGAAGGTCGCGCAGGTTGACGGTGACCTTGCGGTCGGCATCCTGCGCGCGGACCGGAGCGGCGTTGCCGAGTGCGAGGCCGCCGGTAAGGGCCAGCGCCAGGGCCGCCAGTTGTAGAGTGGGAGTACTACGGGTCATGGAGGTATCCTCGGAAAAGACAAATGGCGCCGCTTACATCTTTCCGGACTTGATCCGGGTCATCGCCATGCTGCACTTCGGGCAGTTACCCGCCTGCGCGCTCTTCACGTTGCAATGGGTGCATTCGTAGCGGCTTACGGGCGTGAGGGCCACCTTGCAGTGATCGCAGGTCCCGGCCTTGGCGCTCTTAGCGTGGCATTTGGGGCATTCGAAGCCGAGAGCCACCTTCTCCGTGTGAGATTTTGGTGCGGCAAAGACCGGTGCATTGACCGCGCCGAACAGTCCCAGTGCAACAAGCGTAGTGCATAGAAGTCGCATCATGTCCCTCGTAATCGGAGTTGCCTTACGGTTGAGCTCCGGTAGAGGATCCGGCTAATTCCGGATCAGTGATGCGCTCCTACGAGCCACCGGTACTCTTGTCAGAGGAGTTATGAAAACGGAGAATGGCCTCCGCGAAAGCTCCCGGTGTGCCGCCCTTGGAGGCATTCCGCCCCTTGGGCAACGTGCTCTCGAAGTGATCGAAGCAGGCCTCGCAGTGGCTCAAGTGCCAGAACACGGCGCGCCGCTTTTCCGAAGACAAGCTGTTGGAGCTGATGCGCGGGAAGTAAGAAACGGTGGCGGAGTGACTGAGCGCCGGCACCGGGTGGGGCGGGTGGGCGAGCGATTCCGGCGGGGAGAGGTGCGTGGCCACCACCAGGCCCACGACGATGCCCGCCGCCGCGGAGAAGGCCAGCGGCAAGCGCGCCCAGAGGTTCCAGGGAAGACGGGCCGGGCGCGCAGCGGACGTAGGCAGTACGTGGCTATGCCGGCGCTGCTCGATTGCCGCCCGAAGGCGATCCGGTATCACGGGCGGCGCCTCATTCTCCGGCGTCATTGCCTGCTGAACCTGGTCTGCCGTCTGGAACAAGCTCACCAGTTCCATAACGTCGGCCGCGGTTAGCCCGTCCAACCTCGTTGCCAGGGACGTATCCTCGGCGCGGGCTCGCTCGATCCAGGCCCACAGGATCTGCGCCCGGCGTTCGTCAGTCTCGTGATCCACTCCCCACCCCCCTCTCTAACGTGCCGCGACGTTTGCCGACGCTTCCGCCACCAGCTTCCGCAGCTTCTTCATCGCCACGTAGATGTGGCTGGTCACTGCGGTAATCGACGGCTTGCCCAGGAGCTCCATGATCTCCCGGCAGCCCAGCTCCCGGTCGTAGGCAAGTACCAGGATCTCGCGGTCCCGCACGGGCAGCCGCCGCATCGCGTCGCGGATCTGGGCGACCTGCTCCAATTGCCGGATGCTGTCTACGATGCTCTCTTCGTGGCACCCGTCGGACGGCTCACTCCCGTGTTCCAGATCCTCCAGGCTAAACACCCGGGGTTGGTACCGGATGCGGTCCGTAGCCAGGTTGCGGGCGATGCTGTACAGGTAGGAGAGATACTTTCGGCCGCGACGCGTCTCGTAGCTGTCGATCTTTGCGAGCGCGCGGCAAAAGGTCTCCGCCGTGAGGTCTTCCGCGTCGGCGGGAGGGACTCCCACCGTCCGCAAGAAGCGGCCGATACGGCCCGCGTGCCGGCGGTACAGGACGGCGAATTCCTCGGCATCGCCCCGTTGGACCCGCTCTACCAGTTCTTCGTCGGTTAGCTCCACCCTGGCGCCCTCAAGTCTTCCCAAAGCGCAGCCGCATCTCGGCAGGTAGGCCTACGGAGATCCATTCATCTTGTCAGAGCCGGGTGGCTGAGATCTTTTGGTACCGAAAGGGAGAAGGGAGTTTTTAGACAGGATGAACAGGATTAATGGGATCGCGAAGGCAAGAGAGCGCACGCTTGCCAGCCAGGTTGTGAATGGCGGGGGCCGGGCTAAGACTGCGCCTCAGCCCTTACGGGTCGGCGGTAGATCAGCTAGCTGCCCGGTATTTAGCCGGCTTTCTCCGCTTTCCCTATCCTGTCCCATCCTGTCTAAAAACTCCCTTGTCCCCCTTAGTTTCTGTGTGGTGAATCATCTCCCGGCGGGGCACAGAGCGCGAGGAACGCCCGCGCCGCGTGGCTGAGCCCCTCCGGCTGCCAGAGCGCGGCGAGCGTGCGGAACGGCGCCGGCTCCGCGAGGGGCACCACGCGGATGCCGGCCCGGGGCTCGATGGCGAGGCAGGGCAGCAGGGCGATGCCGAGGCCCGCCGCCACCAGGGCCAGCACCCCCTGGGCGCTGCCGCTCTCACACACAATGCGCGGGCGGAACCCGGCGGCGAGGCAAGCGGCGAAGAGGGGATGCTCCGGGTCCTGCGCCTCATGCACCCAGACGAACTCCGCGTCGGCGGCCTCCTCCAGCGCCACGCTCTCCCGTGCCGCGAGCGGATGCCCCTCCGGCACCACCAGCGCGAGCGGGTCGTCGAGGAGCGGTCGCACGGCCAGTCCCTCCACGTCGCACGGGAGGTGGACGAAGCCGAGGTCGGCGCTGCCGGAGAGCACCGCCTGCGCCACGGCCCGCGCCGGCCGCATCTCCCGCACGCGGATCTCGATGC
>Ga0255338_1004530_pt1 | contig 14211 bp, 14 predicted proteins | sample MeOH1_35cm_T4_19_FD_203715 | JGI IMG/M metagenome (GOLD analysis project Ga0255338, IMG submission 203715) | Sandy soil microbial communities from University of British Columbia, Vancouver, Canada - MeOH1_35cm_T4_195 | ecosystem: Engineered > Artificial ecosystem > Sand microcosm > Unclassified ...
ACGCCCGGCCAGAACGACACCATCACCAGCAACTACCAGGCCGGCCTGCAGATCAGCGCCTACGAGCTGGACCTGTTCGGCAAGCTGAAGAACAACAGCGATGCCGCGCTGGCCCGCTACCTGGCCTCGGCCGAGGGCGGCCGCGCCGCGCAGATCAGCCTGGTGGCCGGCGTGGCCTCGGCCCATCTGGCGCTGCAGGCCGACGAGGAACTGCTGGCGCTGGCGCGCCAGACCCTGGCCACGCGCGAGGACTCGCTGCGTCTGATCAAGCTGAAGTACGACAAGGGCAGCGCCTCGGCCCTGGACCTCAGCGGCGCCGAGTCGGCCGCTGCCGCGGCCCGCGCCAGCCTGGCCCAGGCCCAGCGCCAGCGCGACCAGGACGAGAACGCCCTGGTCCTGCTGATCGGCCAGCCGCTGCCCGCGGCCCTGCCGGCGAGCCGCAGGCTCGACGAGCTGCGTCTGGCCGACGTGCCGGCCGGCCTGCCCTCCGAGGTGCTGGTGACCCGGCCCGACGTGCTGCAGGCCGAGCAGCAGCTGGTTGCCGCCAACGCCAATATCGGCGCGGCGCGCGCGGCCTTCTTCCCCAGCATCAACCTGACCACCAGCGTGGGCACGGCCAGCAGCCAGCTCTCGGACCTGTTCAGCAAGACCGCCTGGAGCTTCGTCGGCCAGGCCCTGCTGCCGATCTTCGACGCCGGCCGCAACCAGGCCAATTTGGATTCCGCCAAGGCGGCCCAGGGCATCGCGGTCGCGCAGTACGAGAAGGCGGTGCAAACCGCCTTCCGCGAGGTGGCCGACGCACTGGCCGGCCGCGCCACCCTGGACGAGCAGCTGAAGGCCCAGCTCGAGCAGGCCCGTGCCGAGGCGCAGCGCCTGGAACTGGTCGAACTGCGCTACCGCAACGGCGTCTCCAGCAGCCTCGAGCTGCTGGATGCCCAGCGCTCCAGCTTCGCGGCCCAGCAGGGCCTGCTGCAGGTGCGTCTGGCCAAGGCGCTCAATGGGGTGTCGCTCTACAAGGTGCTGGGCGGCGGCGTCGCCAAGTCCTGAAGAGTGCTGCGCCAATAGGAAAGGCCCCCGAGGACGTAGTCCTCGGGGGCCTTCTGTTTTTTGATGAAGCGAGCTTTGCTTGTTAGCGGGCTCGCACCCAGGCCATGCCTTCGTCGGTCGCGTAGCGCAGGGCGGCGCGCCGGCTGTCGAAGCGTGGCACAAAGCGCATCACGCGGTCGTGGCTGGCCATGCCGGATCCCGAGCGAATCGAGACCGAGGCGGCGAAACCGCCCTCGGCATGGGGTTTGATCATCGGTGAGACAAGGTAACGCCCCACCTCAATGCTTTTCGTTTGCATAGTATTTTGAGGTGTGCGCCTTGATCGGGAGCTAATCCGTCTTGGCGCGGTTTTGGATGTATTCAGAGAGAAGCTTGCCGTGCCCTGTCACGGCGTCCGACGCTTTTTACAGCGAGCGGATGTTCGAAGCCTGCAGGCCCTTGGGGCCCTGCTTCACTTCGAACTCGACCTGGGCGCCTTCGGCCAGGGTGCGGAAGCCGCCGTTGTTCTTGATTTCGCTGTGGTGGGCGAACAGGTCCTTGCTACCGTCGGCGGGCGTGATGAAGCCGAAGCCCTTGCCGTCGTCGAACCACTTCACGGTGCCGGTTTGCATGGTGCTCATGATGTTTCCTTGAAAAATGATGTGAAAAGACACTCCGCGGCCCGCCATGGGCTGTGGAGACAGAAACACTCAAGAACAGTCAATGGGGAGTTGAAGCTGAAGCGAGCCGCTCGCGAATGGGTCCGGGGAGGACCGGCGGGGCCGCAGATTAAAGACCTTGAGAAAACGGTCTTGTGCGTATCTATGCGCCGAATATAACACAGAAATCCGGGCGCCCCTAGCCTGCGGGGTGCCAGTGGCCCGGAGCTCGGGCATTCTCGCGGTTCGCCACCCCATCCCTGCTTGTGAAATACCTGCTTCCCACCCTCCTGCTGCTGCCCCTGTGTGCCCAGGCCGCGCCCGACGAAGAGCGGCTGGGTCGGGAGCAGGGCTATCCGGTCGGCAGCGCGCAGACCTGGTTCACGCAGGAGTCGGTGCGCATCGGTTCCTTCTCGCACCAGGCCGAGATTCCGCGCCTGTTCGGCGACGGCAGGCCGCATGAGCTGGCGCCGGCGGCCGAACCGATGCCGCTGCCGCGCGCCCAGCGCGAGCCCGACTACCGCTGGCAGCTCGACGGCCAGCGCTATGGCGTCGACGACTACCTGGCGCGCCAGCGCGTGATGGGCCTGATCGTGCTGAAGGACGGCGAGATCCAGCTGGAGCGCTATCAGTACGAGCGCGGCCCCGAGCACCGCTTCGTCTCCAACTCGATGGCCAAGTCCATCGTCGCGCTGGCCGTCGGCCTGGCGCTGCAGGAAGGCCGGCTGCGTTCGCTGGACGAGCGGGCCGATGCCCATGCGCCGCGCCTGGCCGGCACGCTGTATGGCGAGACCCGGCTGCGCGACCTGCTGCGCATGGCCTCGGGCGCGCGCTTCGAGGAGCGCTACGACGGCCAGGACGATCTCGCCCGTTTCGGCGCCGTGGCCATGCGCGAGGACCTGGAAGCCGCGGCACGCGTCATCACCGAGCGCGCCGCGCCGGCCGGCACGCGCTTCAACTACGCCAGTGCCGAGACCAGCATGCTGGCCGCGGCCTTGCGCGGCGCCACCGGCCAGAGCCTCAGCGACTATCTGCAGCCGCGCCTGTGGCAGGCCATCGGCGCCGAGCGCAGCGCCTTCTGGTGGGCCGACCGCCGCGGCCTGGAGGCGGCCGGCGGCAACTTCAACGCGACCCTGCGCGACTACGCGCGCCTGGGCCTGGTGCTGGCCAACGATGGCCGGCGGCCCGATACCGGCGCCCAGGTGCTGCCGCGCGAGTTCCTGCTCGAGGCCACCGACTGGCATCGCCATCCGCCGGCCTTCCGGCCGGGCCGGGCCACGCCTTACTTCGGCTACGGCTACCAGTTCTGGATCTTTCCCGGCGAGGCCCGGCGCTTTGCGCTGCTGGGCGTCTATGGCCAGATGATGTTCGTCGATCCGGAGCTCAGGCTGGTGATGGTGCAGACCGCCGCCAATGCCAGCGCCCGCGCCGGCCAGACCAGCCTGGGCCGCGAGGCCGACGCGCTGTGGCGCGGCCTGGTGCGCCATTACGGCGGACGCTGGTGAGCGCGCTCAGGCCGGCTCCAGCTGCACCGGCACGCCGCTCAGCACCGCATTGCCCGACAGCGGATCGCGCAGGCCGTCGTCCAGCAGCGCGTTCATGTTGACGCCGGGCCGCTCGGCCGCCAGCCTCAGGCGGCTGCCCGGCAGGTCATGGCCCCAGCCATGCGGCAGGCTGACGACGCCGGGACTCAGGTCCGGGCTCAAGGTGACCCGCGCCAGCAGCGAGCCCTGCGCCGTGCTCAGCCGGGCCAGGGCGCCGTCGCCGAGGCCATGGCGCGCGGCATCGTCCGGATGGACCAGCAGGGTGCAGCGCTCCGGGCCCTTGGCCAGCGTCGGCAGGTTGTGCATCCAGCTGTTGCCGGAGCGCACGTCGCGCCGGCCGATCAGCAGCAGCCCGGTGGCCGGCGCGGCGCTCAAGGCGGCGTCGACCGCGGGCAGGTCGGCCAGCAGCGAGGGCGGCGCCAGCTCGATCCGGCCCGACGGCGTGCGCAGCAGCTCGGGGATGCGCGGCTGCAGGGCGCCAAGGTCGATGCCGCCGGGCGCGGCCTTGACCTTGGCCAGGGTCAGGCCTTGCGGGTTGCGGCCGAAGCCGTCGCCATAGGGGCCGCTGCGCAGCGCCAGATCGATGAGGCGCTCGGGCCCGCGCAGCGGCCGCAGCGCCGTCAGCACGGCCTCGGCCTGCGCGCCGGCGAAGCGCTGCACGTCGGCCGCGATCGCCGCGTCGTCCAGCGCCTGCATGTCGCCGCGCCAGTCCCCCTTGCCCTCGACCATGGCCGCCAGCCGCAGCAGGGTCTCCCATTCCTCGGGCATGCCCGCGGGCCTGGCGAACACCGGTGCCGAGAAGCGCGCGTGGTTGCGGTGCGAGAGCTGGGGGAAGGCGACGTCGTAATGCAGGTCTTCCAGCGGCGACAGGCCGGGCAGGATCACGTCGGCATGCCGGCTGGTCTCGTTCAGGTAGATGTCCAGGCTCAGCATGAAGTCCAGGCCGTCCAGGGCCCGGGCGATGCGCGGGCCGTTGGGCGCCGACAGCACCGGGTTCGCCGCCAGTGCGATCACGGCGCGCACCTGGCCCTCGCCGGGCGTCTCGATCTCCTCGGCCAGCAGGGTGATGGGCAGCTCGCCGAACACCTCGGGCGCGCCGCTGACACGGCTCGTCTTGCGACCGGTGACGATGCCGCGGCCGCTGCCGGGCTGGCCCTGGGTGTTGGCCGCGAAGGCGGCGGCCTTCGGGAACATCGCGCCGCCGGGCGCGTCCAGATGGCCGGTCAGCACGTTCAGCACGTCGATCAGCCAGCTGTTGAGCGTACCGAAACGCTGCGTGCAGGTGCCGATGCGGCCGTAGACGGCGGCATGCTCGGCCGCGGCCAGCTCGCGCGCCAGCCGGCGTATCGTCGCGGCGTCGATGCCGCAGCCGGCGGCCATGCGCTCGGGCGGGTAGGGCGCGACGGCCTGCTGCACGGCCTCGACGCCCGCGGTCCATTCGGCCAGCCGGCCGAGCTTCACCAGCCCCTCGTCGAACAGCGTGTGGACCATGCCCAGCAGCAGGAACACATCGCCGCCGGGCTTGATGGCCAGGTGTTCGTCGGCGGCCGCGGCCGTTTCGCTGCGACGCGGATCGGCGACCAGGATGCGGCCGCCGCGCGCGCGCATCGCGCGGGCCTTGCCGCGGTAGTCGGGCAGGGTCCAGAGGCTGCCGTTGCTGACCATGGGGTTGGCGCCCAGCATCAGCAGCCAGTCGCAGCGCTCGATGTCGGGCACCGGGATGGACAGCCAGTGGCCGAACAGCAGGCCGGAGCTGAGCTGCTTGGGCATCTGGTCCAGGGTCGAGGCCGAGAACACATTGCGCGTGCCCAGGGCCTTCACCAGGCGCGGGAAATAGCTCAGCAGGCTGACCTTGTGGGCGCTCGGGTTGCCGACCACGGCGGCCACCGCGTCGCGGCCATGACGTTCGATCAGGGGCAGCAGACGCCGCGCGATCTCCTCGAAGGCCTCGTCCCAGCTGGCCTCGACGAAGACGCCGTCGCCGTTCTTGATGAGCGGCCGGCGCAGCCGGTCGGGGTCCTCGTGCAGATCCTTCAGCGAGACGCCCTTGGGGCAGAGATAGCCGCGGCTGAAGACGTCCTGCGCGGCGCCGCGGATGGCGAGCACCCGGCCGTCGCGGGTCTGCACCTCCAGGCCGCAGCAGGCCTCGCACAGGGGGCAGATGCGGTAGTGGCTGGCGTTCGTCTCGCTCATCGTCGTCTCCATCGCTGCTCGTCGGCACTGTGCGCCGATTGTGCGGCGCGGGCGATGAACTCGCAGGTCATCTAGGCGACAGCCACTCGCGCAGCTTGGCCCGCACGGCCCGGTGCTGCAGCAGGGCCAGGTGTCCGGCGCCGGCCAGCACCCATTGGTGCCCGGGCGGGAAGCGCAGGCTTCTGGCGGCCTCGCGATGCTGGCCCAGGGCGCTGGACAGCGGCACCAGACCATCGCCCAGCAGGCGCGCCGGCAGGCCGTCCGGATTCTTCGTGGTGGTGGCCGCGATGGCGTAGCAGTCCACCCCGGCCGGCAGCGGCAGCAGGCTGCGCCGGCCCCAGTCCTCTTCGCGCAGCGACGCCCAGCGCAGGTCCTGGATGCCGGCGCTGCGCCGGCGGGCCAGGGCCACCAGGGGCCGGGAATAGGCGCTCAGGCCCAGCAGCAGCTGCAGCTGCTGGCCGCCGCGCTCCAGCGGTGCGCCCAGATGCGGCGTGCCCAGAAAGACCAGGCGGCGCAGCCGCCGCGGCCACCGCAGGCCGGCCGCCCCGGCGTGATGCAGGGCGCTGCGCGCCAGCAGGCCGCCCATGCTGTGGCCGATCAGGGTCAGGTCTTGCAGCGGCACGGGCCAGGCCTCAAGCAGGCGCTCCAGCAGCCGGGCCAGTTCGCGGCCGTTGTTCGAGATGTGCAGGCCGCTGTTGTAGTGCAGGTGCAGGGGCGTGTAGCCCAGCGCGGCCAGATCGGCGGCCAGGTCGGCGTCGCCGTGCCGCCACTGCAGATCGTTCATGCACAGGCCGTGTATCAGCACCAGGGGCTGCGGGCCTGCTGCGGGCGGCGCGGCCTGCAGCGGCCGGCCCTCGCGGCGCAGCTGCATCGGGATGGCCAGCGGATTGCCGGAGGCGGCCAGATGGTCGCCGAACACGCCCTTGAGCGCCGCCAGCAGGGCCTCGGCGCGCGGCGAACTGGTGCCGGGCCGGGTCAGCAGCGGCTCCAGCCCCCGCAGGGTCGCGTCGACACCGCCGCCCACCAGGGTGGTGATGCCGTGCACGCTGCGGTAGACCAGGCCGCCGATGCCGCCCTGGCGCTGCGCCGGCACCTGCCCCGGCAGGCGCGCCACGCCGGCATGCATGGCCTCGACCAGGTCGGTCAGCCCATGGGTGGCGTCGATCGCCAGCCGGCCGGCTCCGCGCAGTTGCTGGACCAGCGAAAGGGGTTTGGCGGCGGGCATGGCCGCATCTTGCCCGATGTCGGCGAGCCGGCATACTGCGCCCCTGGAGTCTGGAGCGAGCGATGCGGATAGAGATAGAGAAGGGACTGCGGCTGTTTGTCGATGTCGAGGGGCCGGGCCTGGTGCCGGACGGCGCGGTGATGCGCGAGAAGCCGACGCTGATCTGCCTGCATGGCGGGCCGGGCTTCGACCACAGCGGCTTCAAGCCGGCCTTCGCGGCCCTGGCCGACATCGCCCAGATCGTCTATTACGACCACCGCGGCCATGGCCGCAGCGATGCGCGGCCGCGCGAGGAGTGGACGCTGGACACCTGGGCCGACGACGTGGTGCGCCTCAGCGACGCGCTGGGCCTGGTCAAGCCCATCGTGCTGGGCCAGAGCTTCGGCGGCTTCGTCGCGCAGCGCTATCTGGCGCGCCACCCCGGCCATGCGGCCAAGGTGATCCTCTCCAGCACCTCGCACCACATGGGCCTGGCGCGCAAGCTGGAGCGCTTCGGGCGCCTGGGCGGGGCGCTGGCGCGCGACTGCGCCGAGGCCTTCTGGTCGCGCCCTTCGCCCGCGACCTGGCAGGCCTACTGGACCCATTGCCACCGGCTCTACAACACACAGCCGCCGCGCGATCCGCTGGCCGGCGCGCGCATCCGCGAGAACATCGACATCCTCTTGCACTTCGTCGGCGGCGAAAAGCAGGCGATGAACCTGCTGCCGGGTCTGGCGCTGGCGCAATGCCCGGTGCTGGTGCTGGCCGGCGAGGAGGATCCGGTCTGCCCGATCGAGGATGCCCGCGAGATCGCGGCGGCGCTGCCGGCGGCGCTGACGCGCTTCGTCACGGTGCCGGGCGCCGGCCACGGCACCTGGCGCGACCGGCCGCAGGAGGCGTTTGCCATCCTGCGGGACTTCCTGCTGGCCTGAGCGTCTTCACTTCTTCTGATCGCGCCGCCGCTTGGCGGCCCACAGCAGGGCCAGGCCGGCCGTCATCAGCGCATAGCTCTCGGGCTCGGGCACGGCGGCCAGGGCGCGCACGCCGGTGTCGGTGAAGTCGGTGAACACGCCGTCCACACCCAGCCGCAGATAGGCCTCGATCTCGGCCTGGCCGTTGGCATAGCCGAGGATGCCGGCGTCGTCGCGCATGGTCCAGGTGTGCACGAACAGGCCGTTGGCATGGGCCGCCTCGATCACGCCGGTGCTGCCGACGACGACGCGATCGCGGCCGTCGACCACGCCGTCGCCGTTGTGGTCGATGCCGTCGGCGGTGGTCTTCAGCAGATAGGGCTTCCAGGGGCCGATGCCGTCGGCATAGGTCTTGACGAAGGACAGGCCCACCGGGCTGACCAGATCGGCGAAGGTCAAGAGGCCGCCATGCGCGGCCACGTCATAGGGCTGGGCATAGGGGGCGACCAGGGAGATCGAGCCGTCGGCGCGCACGTCGTCGGCATCGACCAGCTGCACCAGCTTGATGTCGGTCCTGGTGTTCAGGTACTGCAGATTGCCGACCTCGAAGCTCTGGATGAAGACCGGCGCATTGGCCGTGTTGCCGTAGGCGGCATGCAGGGTGCTGACCAGCTTGTCCTCGAAATAGGTCTTGGGCAAGCCCAGGCTTTGCGACACGCCCTGCATATAGGTCGAATGCTTGAGCTCGGGATAGATGCCGATCGTGCGGCCGGTCTCCAGGCTCTTGGCCTTGGCCAGCGCGATCACCTCGTCCAGCGTCGGGATCTCGAACTGGCCGTTGTAGGCCTGCGAGCGGTTGGCGCGCGGCTGCACGGCGCGCAGGGTCTTCAGCTCGGCCAGGGTGAAGTCCTCGACGAACCAGTCGGTGGTGGCCACGCCGTCCAGGGTCTTGGTGCGCTTGCGGTCGGCGAACTCGGCGCGCAGGCCGACGTCGGTGGTGGCGCCGATCGCCGGCTCGTGGCGGGCCACCAGCACGCCGTCCCGGGTCATCACCAGATCGGGCTCGATGTAGTTGGCGCCCAGCTCGATGGCCTTGGCATAGCCGGCCAGCGTGTGCTCGGGCAGATAGCCCGAGGCGCCGCGGTGGGCGATGATGAGCGGGCTGCTGCCGTCCAGGGTGTTCCAGGCCAGGGCCGGGGTGGCGGCCAGGGCGAGGGTGGCCGCCAGCGCGGGCAGGCTTGCATTGAAACGCATGGTCTGTGCTCCTCTGAGTGTTGTCCGTCCGTCCATCGTCCCGGTCGTTCGTGACGCCGTGACGAGGCTCAGAGTAGGAGCGCTGGTCCCAACGGACCATGGGGCAAGACCTGCCCCTAGCTTGAAGTGGGTGTCGGGCCTCAGCCCGAGGTGATCAGGGCTCTGAGCTCGCGCTCCAGCAGCCGGGCGTCGCCGAGATTCATCTCCAGCAGGCGGCGCAGATGGGTGATGCTCTCGATGTCGATGCTGCGGCACAGCACGCCGACATGGCTGCCCTCGACATGGGCCACCTCGCCGGCCATCGCGATGCCCACCTCCATCTCGGCGAGGTTGACATGGAGCAGGCAGGGGTCGCCGACCGCCATCAGGCCGGCCTCGGGCAGGCGCAGCAGCGCCCCTTTCAGCGAGAGGTCCACCACCTTCACCGCCAGGCGGGCGGAGGTGGAAGTCAGCTCGGCGTCGGCATCAAAAGCGACGCGGGCGAAATGGCGGCGATCGGTGTTGATGATGGGCTCCAGGGGCGGGCACAGGCTCAGGCCATGCTAGCAGTTCAGAGGGTTTCCTGCCCATGTATCGTGCTCAGCTCGATCGCCTGCTGCAGGCGCTGCGGCGCGGCGGCTTCCAGCCCCATCGATTCCAGCAGATACCAGGCGGCGCGCAGCAGGGCACCGGTCTGTTCGCGCGCCTCGGCGCCGGGCAGGCCGCCCATCTCGCTGGCGCGCGCCAGGGCCAGCTGGACGCCGCGCGCCTGGGCATGGCCGCGTATCCCGACCCGCGGCGCGTTGTAATGCGCGGCCACGCGCCGCAGCAGCCCGTACAGCTGCTCGGTCTGTTCCTGTTCGCCCAGCAGCCGGGCCAGATCGCCCAGCAGCTGTTCGCCCGCCGCGGCCAGCAGCCGGGCCGCGTAGTCGCTGCCGCCGGCCAGGTAGAGGGCGGCGCCGAGATCCACGTATTCGAGGGCCAGGGCCAGCTTGGGCAGATCGCCTTGCAGGGTCATGACGGGCAGCGCAGTAGTACGGAGCACACGGACCGGACGCTTTCTTTCTTGTGGCTGTCAAGCCCGCCTCCCCCGGCCGGCTCGTGGGCGCGAGTGTAGGGCTTGGCGATGTCGGTCCGGGCGGGGATCACCCCGGGATCACCCTTTGGTGGGGCAGGGCGGCGGCGCCGATGTGTGGCTTTGTTCACGCTTGGCCGGGCCTGCCGCGCGCCGCCGACCGTGGCCCGCCAGGGGGTAAGCTTGGCGCATGCCGGCGCCCCTGCCGGCCGGCCATCAAGGAGGACATGGATGAACGCTGTTGCAACGACCGATCGCCGCCAGGCCCTGGCAAGGCTCGGCGCCCTGCTGTCGCTGGGCTCGCCCGTCCTCGGCGCCCTGGCGGCCGAGGACAAGAGCACCTATGACGAGGATTCCATCCTGAAGGCGGCCACCGAGTTCTTCGGCGACACCACCGAGGGCCTGGCCAAGGTGATCGAGAAGGCCTTCAAGGAGCAGGGCCGGCCCAACGGCTATATCAAGGGCGAGGAGGCCAGCGCCGCGCTGACCGTGGGCCTGCGCTATGGCGACGGCCAGCTGATCATGAAGAATGGCGGCGGTGCCAGGGTCTACTGGGCCGGTCCCTCGATCGGGCTGGATGCCGGCGCCAATGCCTCCAAGGTCTTCACCCTGGTCTACCACCTGCCCAATGCCGCGGCGATCTACCAGCGCTTCCCCGGCGTCGACGGCAGCGCCTATTACATCGGCGGCGCCGGCATCAACTACCAGCGCCTGAAAAACATCACGCTGGCGCCAATCCGCCTGGGCGTGGGCCTGCGCGCCGGCGTCAGCGTGGGCTATATCCACTACCGGCGCGAGAAGAGCATCAACCCCTTCTGAGCGCGGCGCGCCGGCCGCTCAGCTGAGCACGCCGGTGCGCACGCAGTTGCGCCCGTCGCGGCGCGCGCTGACCAGGCCTGCCTCGGCGCGTGCCAGCAGCAGCTCGGGGGTGTCGCCGCTGCGCAGCGCGGTCAGGCCCATGCTGAGGCTGACGCGCAGTTCCTCGTGCAGCGGCGCCCAGTCGTGGCCCTGCACGGCGCGGCGTATGCGTTCGCAGGCCTGGCGTGCCATCGCCAGCTCGATCTCGCTGAGCACCAGCACCAGGGTCTCGCCGGCATAGCGCAGGGCCAGGTCCTTGGCACGGCTGTGCGCGCGCAGCAGCGCGCCGATCTCGCGCAGCACCGCGTCGCCGAGCCCGGGGCTCAGGCCCAGCCGGGCCGGCTGCAGCGGGTCCAGCTCGATGCGCACCAGGCACAGGCCGCGGCCGTTGCCGAGGGCCTGCTGCATCATGCTGGGCAGCCGCAGTTCCAGGGCTTCGCGCGTGGCCAGGCCGGTCAGCGCGTCGGTCAGGCCGCGGTCGTTCTCGCCTTCGCTGCGCGCCAGGCGCTGCAGCAGGCCCTCGACATGGAAACGGTGGAAGAGGCGGTAATGCTGCAGGGCCAGCGCATGCTCGCCGGCAGCGGCCTGCTGCTCGCTGAGGCGCTCATGGGCCGCGGCCAGCAGGCCGCGCGCCGCCTCGGCCTGCTCGGGCCGGCTCAGCAGGGGCTCGGCCAGGCGGATGCACAGGCCGGCATCGCCCGCGGCGAGCGCCTCCTGCGCCGCGCCGAGATCGAGCGCGGTGGCGGCACTTGTGTCAGTGCTTGCTTCGTGATGGGCAGGCATGAGCCCTCGCATGTGTCGGCCTGGTCCGGTTTTGTCACCGACGCCGAGGATAGCGCGAATATGCGCTCCTGGCGCTGCTGCCGGAGCGCCGGCCGCCGGGAGGCGGCCCGAACCGTGCAGTACTGCAGCAGTTGCCGCGGCCCGGCAGGGGCCGGCAACAAATGCAACGCGAGCGCGGCCGTCCTGCAATCCTTCCGATACGGCCGGTGACGAAGCTCGACGCACCCAAGCAACCGCTCAGTCCCAAGGAGTCCCATGAGCTTTCTCCCCACCGAAATTGCCCTGGTGCGTACCAGCTTTGCCCTGCTCGAGCCGATGGCGGCCCAGGCCTCCGCGCTGTTCTACGCCAATCTGTTCGAGGCCGACCCCAGCCTGCGCCCGCTGTTCCGCGGCGACATGCGGGCCCAGGGGCAGAAGCTGATGCAGATGATGGGGGCCGCGGTCAGCCTGCTGGACCGGCACGAGCAGCTGCTGCCGGTGCTGCGCCAGTTGGGCGCCCGCCACGGCGGTTACGGCGTGCACGACACGCATTACGCCACCGTCGGCGCCGCCCTGATCAAGACCCTGGAACAGGGCCTGGGCGAGGCCTTCTCGCCCGACACGCGCGCCGCCTGGCTGAGCGTCTACGGCCTGATCAGCCGCACGATGATGGAAGCGGCGCGCGTCGGCCGGGCCGCCGTGGCGGCCTGAGCCTGGCTGTCCGCAGGCGCCCCGGACCGGGGCGCCTGCCGCCGGGCCTCAGCGGCGCCGACGGCGCATGCTGGCAGACATGCCGGCCAGGGCCAGCGCGCTGAGCGCCCAGCCGGCCGGTTCGGGCAACTGCTGGCCGGGCTCGCCCGGCACCGCCGTCGGGCAGACGGCATCGGCCGTGGGCAGCACGGCCGCGCCCATGCACAGGCGCAGCTCGTAGTTGTGGCCCTGGGCGTCGAAGCCGATCGAGGTGTCCAAGGGCAGGCCGGTCGCCGGGTCGGTGTAGTCCAGGACGTTCTTGCCGGGTGGATAGACATCGCCGACCACCAGGGTGTACCAGCCCGACCAGTCGCCGGTCTCGACCCGATAGGCATCCGAGTAGGGCTTGTCGCCGATCTGCGCGCGCTCCGCGGGCACGACCGGCACATTGGCATTGCCGACGTGACCCAGGTACTGGTAGAGCGGGTCGTCGGCCGCGGCGTCATCGGCGTAGAGGCGCTCCAGCCCGCTCTCGCTCTTGATCGCCTGCCACAGCGGACTGGGGTCGCTGTAGAGGCCGGCGAAGACATAGAAGGCCAGGTCGGTGTTCTTGCCGATCGCGCGGGCATAGAAGCTGATGGGCATGTTGCCGTTGGCCTCGAAGGCCCAGACGCCCAGCTGTCCGCTGGGCTGGGCGCCGTTCCAGACCGGGTAGTTGAGGCTGTTGGCATCGCTGCGGCCCTGCGCCGCCTGGCCGGATTGCAGCTGGCCGTCGTAGTACAGCGGCAGTGGGCCGGCCGCGGCACGGCCCAGCAGCAGCAGCGCGGCGGCGGTGGCGGCCAGCAAGGGCCGCATCGGTGGTTTCTTCATGGGACTCCCTGTCGGTGGTGGATGAGGTCGGCGGCATTCTCCGAAGCCCCCGTCGCACAGGTTTTGCCGCGCCGCTTCGAGGCGGTTTCATTTGTTGCGCCCCTGGGGTCAGTGCTTGCCCTCCCGGGGTGCTGCAACCAATGCAACCGCCGGCCGGCCGGCGTGAAGCCGTCCTGAAACCGGCAGCGCCGAGCATGACGGCATCGCAGTCAATCAGGAGTTCCCGATGTCCCAGTCTTTCCTGCGCGCCCTCCTGGGTGCCGTCCTGGGCGCCAGCCTGTGCGCCCTGCAGCCGAGCGCCATGGCCGCCGGCTCCGGTGCCCCCGGCCTGGCTGCCGATCTGCAGATGGCGGCCGACAGCGCCGCCTACCGGCGGGCGGCCGATGCCTTCATCGCCCGGGCCATGGCCGGCGACCTGCCGGCCAGCGGCGCCCTGCTGAGCCGCGCCCTGGTGGAGCGCAGCGGCGAGGGGGCGGTGCGGCGGGTGCTGGAGACGCAGATCCTGCCCTTCTTCGCCCAGGCCCGCGAGACCGGCCGCAGCGTCACCGTCACCCGCACCACCGATGCGGCGGGCCAGCAGGGCTTTGCCTTCTACATGTGGCTGCAGCCGGTCGACGGCACGCCCGCCCGGCCCTTCTCCATCTACACGGTGCAGGAGCAGGGCCGCATCGTGGTGGCGAACATCGTGCCGGATCGCCTGGTCGAGGGGCGCCACCGCTGAGCCGGGCGCTCAGACCACCTGGTCCCAGGACCTGGACAGGCGCATCGCGCCATTGATGATGCCCACCATCGAATAGGTCTGGGGGAAATTGCCCCACAGCTCGCCGCTGCCGGGGGCCAGGTCCTCGGACAGCAGGCCCACATGGTTGCGGTGCTGCAGCAGGGTCTCGAAGAGGGCGCGGGCCTCGTCGACGCGGCCGATGCGGGCCAGCGCGTCGATGCGCCAGAAGGAGCAGACGTTGAAGGCGGTCTCGGGCCGGCCGAAGTCGTCGGGCGCCTCGTAGCGCCGCATGAAGGGGCCGTCGCACAGGCTCGCCTCCATCGCCCGCACGGTGCTGACGAAGCGCGGGTCGCGCGGGTCGATGAAGCCGACCTCGCACATCAGCAGCACGCTGGCATCCAGGTCCCGGCCGCCGAAGCTCTCGGCAAAGGCCTGGCGCTGCTCATTCCAGGCCAGGCGCAGGAT
>Ga0255338_1004531_pt1 | contig 14210 bp, 8 predicted proteins | sample MeOH1_35cm_T4_19_FD_203715 | JGI IMG/M metagenome (GOLD analysis project Ga0255338, IMG submission 203715) | Sandy soil microbial communities from University of British Columbia, Vancouver, Canada - MeOH1_35cm_T4_195 | ecosystem: Engineered > Artificial ecosystem > Sand microcosm > Unclassified ...
GCGCATCGGCGATATCCGGCTCCACGCCGGCGACACGCTGCTGCTGCAGACCGGCGCGCACTTCTCCCGCGCCCACCGGAACGACACGGACTTCATCCTGGTGAGCGGCGTGGAGCAATCTCGCCCCGTGCGGCACGACCGCGCGCCGATCGCGCTTTCCGTCCTCGTGCTGATGGTGACGCTGATGGCCCTCAGTGGGGTGCCGCAGGGCTCGCTGCCGTTCGGGCTGCAGGTGCCTTCGGTGGTGATCACCGTTTTCTCCGCGGCGATGCTGCTGATCGTGACGCGCTGCATCTCCGCCTCCACCGCGCGGGAAGCGGTGGACTGGGAGACGCTCATCGCCATCGCCGCCTCGTTCGGACTGGGCAAGGCGCTGGAGAACTCCGGCGCCGCTAAGGCGATCGCGCACGTGGTGGTGGACTCCGCGGGCCAGTTCGGGCCGGTAGGCGTTCTGGCTGCCGTCTACCTGCTGACGCTCCTGTTCACGGAGCTCATCACGAATAACGCCGCCGCCGCCATCATGTTTCCGTTTGGTATCGCCCTTGCGACGACGATGGGGGTGAGCCCCCGCCCGTTCGCCGTGGCGATCATGTTCGGGGCGTCTCTGGCGTTTGCGGTCCCCATCGGCTACCAGACGCACATGATGGTTTACGGTCCCGGCGGTTACCGCTTCAGCGACTTCTTCCGGATCGGGATCCCGCTGAACATCCTGATGTGGATCGTGGTGACTATGTTGATCCCGGTGTTCTGGCCGTTTGCGCTGCGGTGAGCTGAATGCGGGAGAGGTGAATAGCCGCAAATGGACGCGAATGGACGCAAATCAGGGGATTATCGAGCCGAGCAGTAACAGCTAACACCGCTGGAGTAGTGGAGCAGGCTCGGCTCAATAGGAGCGCCTGACGACTCAAGTCGCGGCAACCGAATACACGAACGCCCACGCCCAAGGGGCACCCGGCACCCGGCACCCGGCACCCGGCACCCGGTCTGCGCGGACTGGGCCGTATCGGCATTCGTTGGGACTGCCCTGTTAGGTGCGATCTGTTACGTCGTCCGGGCTTCAGCAAGAATGCTGCGGTAAGAGCGCCAGGATCGTTCCGCGACTTCAGGACTGGCCTGCGGGAAAGGGTGGCGCGGCTGGCCGCAGGGGATGCCCTGCTGGGTCAACACGGTGTGGAGGGAGGCGATGCCACCGCCGATGGTCACCTCGTGGACCAGGCGGACGGTGAGCTGCATCAGCCGCCGTGCTTCCTGCCACTGCCCGGCCTCTGCCGTTTGGATAACGGCGTTGAAGAGCGGCAGCGCGATGTTCTGAGTGCTGCCGATGGCGCCGTCCGCCCCTTGCGCCTGGGCCGCGAGGTAGGATTCGTCCGCGCCGGAAAGCACGTTCAGCCGGCCGCCGCTGGCGATTTTCAGGCGGGTGAGCTCGTACATGTTGAAGCTGGTGAACTTGAGGCCCCGCGCGTGCGGGATCTGCATCAACTCCTCCACGTACGTCTCAACGGTGCAGTTCGGGATGGCGAAGCTGTAGGCGTAGAACGGCAGGTCGGACGCCGAGGCGATCCGCCGGTAGTGCTCCATTGAGGAGGCGAGAGTGGGCGGGTAGTACATCGGCACCACGCTGCTCACCGCGTCCGCACCGATGGCGGCGGCGTGGCGGGCGAGCTCGATCGCGTCTTCTACCCGGATCGCGCCCACGTGGATCATCACCGGCAAGCGGCCGGCAGCGGCCCGTACGGTGGCCTCGGCCAGGGACTTCCGCTCGTCCATGGTGAGCAGCGGGCCCTGCCCGGTGCTGCCGCACAGATAGATCCCGCCCGCCTTCTCCTGGACGAACTTTTCGACGAGCGGCGGCACGCTCTCCAGTCGCAGCTGGCCGTCGTCGTGCATGGGGGTGATCATGGCCGGCCAGTTGCCGGTGAACCAATCAGTGGGCATGGGGTTCTCTCGTGTTAGGGAGGCGTTGGCGCCAGATGGAGGCGCTCTGGCGGGAGAGGGAAGCGTTAGGCGTTAAGCGTTAAGGGGACTAGCTCTTGCGTTGACTGTCGCTTCCTCCTGTAGGGATGGTACTCCTTCCACGTAGGTGCTCTGGGTGGTGCTTCTTGCCGGCGGTCCCCCCCGCGCCCTTGTCACGCTGGGGAGTCACAGCTGAATAGGCCCCGAACTCCGCGGGCTGGCCCGCATGTCGCGAGCGGGCGGCCGAGGGTTGTTGATCACCCATCGACTGCGAAGTGGCAATCGGCGGGTTGCCCGGAGTCCCGCTGTCAGGCGGGTTGCTAGCAATCGAGGTTGATTACTGGTCCCGATAGAGAGACCAGGCTGACACCTGGATTCCGGGCAATCTATCGATTAGACAAGGCTGTCAAGCGTCAGACCAGCGTTTCCTGGAAGTGACGGACCTTGTGCCTGGTTCATATCACTCCCCTCGATAGGTCTTCGACGTACTTTACGGTGTAGCCTCCGGCTTGTGCCAGTTCGTGGGAGTAGGCGAACATGGCGGGGGCGCCGCCGGTGTGGACGAAGACCACGGTGCTCTCGGCCGGGATCTCGCCGGAGCGGATGGCGGCACAGAGGCCGGCGAAGCCTTTGGCGGTGTAGACCGGATCGAGCAGCACCCCTTCGGTGCGGGCCATCAGGTGGAGTGCTTCCAGCCCCTCGGGGGAAGGCAGCCCGTAGCCCGGCCCCAGTGCGTCGATCCGGTTGTCCAGCTCCTCGGGGGTAACGCGCAGGGGCAGATCGAGCCAGCTTGCCGCCTGGTTCGCCAGTGTTGCGACGTGCTCCAGGGTGGTCTGCTGCTCCCAATCATACGGCCGCCACGAGATGACTCGGGTCTTGAGCCCCAGCGCCTTGACGCCCAGCGCGAGTCCGGCGTGCGTGCCTTCCAGGGAGCAGACGCCGACGTAGTCCGCTTCGACGCCCCGAGCCCGTAGTTGCAGCTCCAACTCGGCGGTACATTGCGCATAGGCCACTGCTCCCAGCGCATTGGCGCGGTCCGCGATGAGGTACGGGTGGTGCCCCGCCGCTCGCAGCTCCTCCACGAGCTGCAGCTTGGCCTGCTGCTGGTCCTCCGCCCTTACAAAACGGACTTCTGCGCCGAGAACACAGTCCAGGAGCCAGTTGCCCTGGAACCCGAGCTGCGCGCGATGGTCCCACCGGCTGACCAGGTAGCACTTCATCCCCAAACGGGCGGCGGCCGCAGCGGCCTGCCGCGCGTGGTTGCTCTGGGAGGCGGCCCCAGTGATGACGCAGTCTGCCCCCTGCGATAACGCGTCCGCAAAGGTGAAACAGAACTTGCGGGTTTTGTTTCCGCCAAAGGCGAGGCCGGTCAGGTCGTCTCGCTTCAGGAAGAAGCGCGGCACTCCCAACTCCCGCGCCAGGTTGGGGCATTCGTGCAGCGGCGTGGGCAGCTCGGCGAGATCGACTCGGGGCAGGCGTTCGGTAGCTTTCAGGAGGGCTTCGGGCGTCAGCATCGGGGCATCCAGTAGAGGGGGCAGGTCCGGTCCTGCCCCCGTTCTATAAGCCGTTACCGTCCGAAATGCGAGGCCCGGAAACGCCTCCGTCAAACTCACTCCGGAGTGGGAGCCTCCGGGTGCAAGAGGCCCTCGGCTTTCAGTTCGGTCCAGAGTTCGGTGGGGATCTCCCGCTGCAGCCACTCGATGTTCTGATGAACCTGCTCCGGGGAGACGGATCCGGGAATGATGGAGACGACCGTGGGGTGCGCCAGCGGAAACTGTAGGGCCGCTGCACCCACCGGCACGTTGTGCCGCGCGCAGACGGCGTGGACGCGCCGCACCTTGTCCACCACCGCCGGCTCCGGTGCGCGGTAGCCGTAGGTGGTGCCGCCGGCCAGGATGCCGGAGGAGAAGACCGCACCAATGACCACGCTCACGCCCCGCTCCTGACAGAGGCGTAGGTCTACCTCCAGCGACTCCTGGCTGAGCAGCGTGTAGGGCATGGCTACCAGGAAAAAGTCCAGGTCGAAGCGCTCCAGGAAGAGCGGGATCATGCCGGCGTGGTTGATGCCCGCGCCTACCGCTTTGATCTCGCCACGGGCTTTCAGCTCTTGCAGGGCCGCGTATCCCCCACCGGCCTCCAACTCACCGAAGCGTGCGGCCATGGCCTCATCCGTCGGGCAGCTGTGGCGGTCCAGGTCGTGGATCAGTAGGGCATCGACCACCGGCATCCCGAGGCGGTGGAGGCTGTCCTCGTAGGAGCGCAGCACCGCCTCCCGGGTGTAGTCGAAGCGGTAGTCGAAGGCGTACTCGTTGCCGCTCAGGCGGGGTCGGAGCGCCTCGAAGTCTGCCGGCCGGAAGAAGAGCCGCCCTACCTTCGTGGTGAGGACGAATGAGTCGCGCGGCTTTTCCTGCAGCACGTGGCCGAGACGGTGCTCGCTTTTGCCGTTGCCGTACCAGGGAGAGGTGTCGAAGAAGCGGATGCCGGCGGCGTAAGCCGCCTCCAGGGTCGCGTCCGACTGCGCGTTCGGCGTCACCTGGGAGCGGTCGGCCAGCGGCGCGCCGCCGAAGCCGAGGCGGGTCACGTGGAGATCGGTCTGTCCTACCTGTCGCGATTCAAAGGGGTTCATCAACGGTCGCTCAGTCTCGGCTCCCCATCAAGGCGTGTACGAAAGTAGACGCCAGGGAGTAATCCTCGCATTGATAGCACAATTGCCGGTCCGGACGGAACTATGCGTACTGGCTACCTCAATGCGTGCCGGTAAGGCCGCTTGGGTTCGGCGGTCCGCGCGGCGGGGTTTCAAGCCCGCGCTACACGTAGGCACCCGGCTGAAGCCGGCTCGAAGCTCCGCTCACGGAGTTATCAGGCGTAGTCCCACGGTTCAATCGGAGTGAGCATTATCGAGGAGTGAATTTGACTCGGAGAGACTTCATTCCGCGCAGCGTGAAATTCTCCTGCCATTGTGGTCTTTCGTCTACGAGTTGTAACTGCGGGTAGCGGGTGAGGAGGGTGCTGATGGCAATCTCCCCCTCCAACCGGGCGAGTGCCGCGCCCAGGCAGTAGTGGATGCCGTGACTGAACGCGAGGTGGGAGTTGTCCTGTCGCCGGATGTCCAGGCGGTCCGGATTCGGGAACTGTGCCGGGTCCCGGTTCGCGGCCCCCACGCCGATAGCAATCGTCTGGCCGGCGGCTACACGCGTCTGGCCAATCTCCAGTTCTTCCAGGGCTACGCGCCCGGTCCATTGTACCGGGCTGTCATAGCGCAGCATCTCGGTCACGGCACTCCCCATCAGACCGGGCTCATTCCGCAGAAGCTGGAGCTGGTCCGGATGGCGGAACAGGGCGTACATCCCGTTGCCGATGAGGTTGGTGGTGGTCTCGTGGCCCGCGGCCAGCAGGAGGATGGCGTTTGCGAGGAGCTCGTCTTCGGTGAGCATGTCTCCCTGCTCCTCCACGGTCAGCAAGGCTCCCAGTAAGTCGTCCTGCGGCGCGGCGCGACGACGGGCACGGATCAGTGAGCGGAAATAGCGCTGGAGGTGAAACACTCCACGGGCCGCGCGAGCGAGCACCACGGGCAGCGGCTTAGTGGAGCCGCCAATGAACAGCGCCAGGTCGTCCGACCAAACCTTGAACCGCGCTCGGTCTCGGGTGGGCACCCCGAGCATCTCCGCGATGACCAGCAGGGGCAGCCATACCGCGTAATCGCCCACCAGATCCAACACGGGCGCACCGCGTTTGGCGTCCAACAGCTCGCAGGCGATCTGTTCGATCCGGTCCCGCATCCGCTGCACCACCCGGGGGGTGAAGGCCCGCGCCGCCAGGGACCTCAGGCGCGTATGGTCCGGCGGATCGGAGAAGAGCATTTGCCGACCCAGCATGCCGCTAACCGGCCGCATCAGCGAAACGAAGAGATCCGGCACCGGAATGCCCTTGTCCGCCACCCGGCGGGAGGAGAGGCGCGGGTCCTTCAGAGCGGCAACCACGTCCTGATAGCGGGTCAACACCAGCTCGCCGGTGTCCGGATCCAGGTGGACCGGAGACTCGCGCCGCAAGCGATGGTACTGCGGGTACGGATCTTGCAGCAGCTCCGTAGTGAAGAGCCGTTCACGCATTCGAGTTGCTGCCGGTACGTTGACGATCTTTAACGCGTCCAAGTTGGATTCCGTTCCACGGAGGTCTCTGGGCTGCCTGGTCTGGGAACCCTGTCGACGAGAGAATATTTGAGATGTAGGCTACAAACACGGACTGCCATTCAAATTAATTAAACGGTCACAGCAACTACAATGCTCCATTCCGGTTACCGATGGAGTGAGCAAGCGAGCTATTTTAACGCTCGGCGTGGAGTCACATCCGGAAGTGGATTAATCGATCAGTGGTATCAAGTCGCATGGTCCTCGGTGCCTCGGCCAGGGAGCCGGAAGCAGGTAGGATGGAGTGCGTGGCCCTGGCACGCCAATCGATATTACCTTGCGCAGCGGGTCAGGTCACGCCGTTTGAGGCGTGGGAAGTGGAAGACCACATCCCGGCGCGCTTTGCCCGGATGGTCGATTGGTATCCGGGCTACCTTACCGTGAGGACGCCGCGGCATAGCTGGACCTACGCGGAGCTGGATCGTCGATCGAGTCAGGTCGCCCATGCCTTATTGGGCCGGGAATTCGATCCCTCCCGTCCGGTCGCACTCCTGCTCCCGGTGGACGCGCCGCTCCTGGCCGGTCTGTTAGGGACTTTAAAGGCAGGTGGTTTTAGCGTGGCCCTCGGCCCCGACGATCCCACGGAGCGGTTTCAAACCATCCGGGAGGGGGCGGGGGCGCCGATCGTGATTGTGTCGCGATCCACGGCCGAGCAGGCACGGCAGCTAGGCTGGGCCGAGGAGTCACTGCTGCGGATCGAGGAGACCGCTCACTATCCCCATGATGCGCCGGAGCTGCGCGTGCGGCCGGGTGACCTGGCCGCGATCCTCTACACTTCCGGCTCTACCGGCGTAGCAAAAGGGGTCGCTCACAGCCATCGCAACTTCCTGCACCTGGCGCGCTGTATGGGCGGCGCCTTGCGGATGTCGGCGGAGGACCGGGTCTCCTTCGCCTATCAGTGCGGCGTGATGGGCGGTGCGCGCATGCTGTACACCGCGCTACATCACGGCGCCTGCCTTTATCCCCATCAACTGCTCCGCCAGGGTTTTGTGGCATTGGGCGATCTCGTCCGCCGGGAGCAGCTCACGGTCTTCCACCTCCCCGTCACTTCCTTCCGGCACTTCGCCGCCGCCCTCTCGCCCGGAGAGGTTTTCCCTTCAGTGCGGGCCGTCCTGCTGGGCGGAGAGTCGAGCGGCACAGACTGCCTGGAGGCATTCCGCGCTCACTTTCCTACTACGTCTGTGTTGAATACCGGCTACGGCAGCAGTGAAGTTGGACGTGCCTGCGAGTACTTCATGAACCACGGCAGCCGGGAAGGCGAACGGCTTCCCTCCGGTTACGGCCATGAGGGGTTCGAGTTTCTGATTCAGGGGCCGGAAGGTGACCCAATGCCGGCGGGGCAGCCGGGCAAATTGATCGTGCGCAGTAGCTACCTGGCATGCGGCTACTGGCGAGGCGGCGCCCTCCATCGAGAGGGACTGCAGACCGCCGCAGATGATCCGTCTGTGACCCTCTTTCGGACGGGAGACCTGGCGACCCTTCAGCCGGACGGCAAACTCCAGATCTGCGGGCGGGCGAGCGCTCGGGTGAAGATTCGCAGCCGGTGGGTCGATCTGGGCGCCGTCGAGCGAGCATTGCTGGAGCATCCGCAGGTACGTCTGGCTGCGGTCGTGGTGCATCCCCAGGAAGAGTCACGCGACGTCCTCACGGCCTGGATCGTGCCGACGGAGGCTCCGCCGACGCCTGGCGACCTGCGCATGTGGCTCCACCGGAGGCTGCCGCTCGACGTGGCGCCCGACCGCTTCATCTCCGTTACCGAGTTCCCGCGTACTGCCAGCGGGAAAGTCGATCGCCGGGTACTCGCGAGCCGAGGGGCGGACCTCCCGCTTGAATTGCCGCTGCCGAGCTCTGACCAGTACCTACCTCCGCGAGACGAGTTGGAAGCGGCACTTTGCTCGCTCTGGGCACGCCTCCTGCGCCGGCCCAAGGTCGGCATCCGGGACAATTTCTTCGATCTGGGCGGACACTCACTGCTGGCCGTGCAGTTGATCTCGGCGATTCAGATCGAGATGGGCCACCAATTGCTGCTCTCGGTCATTCTGGAGTGTCCTACCGTGGAGCGCTTGGCCGCTCGCCTCCAGGGTCAGGGTGCAGAAGCCGCCGGATGGCAGGCGCTCGTGTCAATCCAACCGATGGGCAACCGCCCCCCGTTCTTTGCGGTGCATGGCATTGGGGGCGGGGTTTTGATCTATCGGCGCCTGGCGGAACTGCTGGGTCCCGATCAACCCTTTTTCGGGCTGCAGGCCGTAACGCTGGGCGGCGCGGAACGGGAGTACGGCCGGGTGGGAGAAATGGCCGCCCACTACCTGCGCGAGCTTCGCCAGATCCAGCCGCACGGTCCCTACTACCTGGGAGGCCTCTCTTTTGGGGGAAACGTCGCTCTGGAGATGGCGCAGCAGCTGCAGAGTGCGGGAGAGCGCGTGGCCTTGCTGGCCCTCTTCGATACGCGGGGTCCGGGCTATCCCCGGTTCCCGGGCTGGCCGGAACGGCTGGGCGCCCACCTGCATCATTTTCTGAAGCTCCCCTCCGCTCGCCGTTGGGAGTACCTGCAGACCCGCGCCAGCTCCCTGACGGACCTGGTGCGGCGACGAGTGCTCCTTCAGCTTAAACCGGCTGGAGGAAACCGGGTGGGTCTGGCCTTGCGAGACATCGGCATCACCCACCTGAGAGCCGGTCGCATCTACCGTCGACGGCCCTACGCAGGGCGGGTCACGTTATTCCGGGCGGAAATCCAACCGATCGGAGTCCGTCCCAATCCCTACTCCGGTTGGCAGACCATCGCCTGCGATGGCGTCCTGCTGGAAGAGGTGCCGGGCGATCACAGCTCGCTCATCCTCGAGCCGAACGTGGCCGTTCTGGCCTCCCGGCTACGCGCGTGCCTGGACCGCGCTGGGGCAGCAAACCCCTAAACCTCAGGCACGGGTACCGGCGAAGTCGCCGGTACCCGTGTGAATAGGGTGGTCAGCCCATTGATGGGGGTATCGGAGTCGGCCGATCATCTCGCTCGGCGAAACGGCTTCCTTCCGCGCGGGCGCCCTCCGTAGCCGGTGGACAGAATCGGAGCGAGCGCTGCTCCTCCGCCCGCAAGTGGACCCACGCTCTCACCTCTTTTTGGTTCCGCTTGCTTGGCACGTGAGAGATTCTTCCGGCAAGGTCTAATTATGCGTTTCCTCGAATGCAGGTTCCGGACGACTGCGCCGCGCCGCGCGGATCCACTACCGGTCTCAGCGCCGTAAGACTGGAAAGCCCGTTCATGACCACCGCCGCCCTCAAAGACGAGTTACCGACGGACGTTCCCGCGGCATCGCCCGCTTCCGCCACCGAGCGGCGAGAGTATCTGCGACAAAGCTCCATCATTGCTGCGGGCTGGTTGGCTACCAACCTGGGCCTGCAGATTGCGCTGCTGCCGCTGAAGTTCGTGCTCAAGGACGAAGTGCACCTCACCGCGGCGGCGCTGTCCAGCTTCTTCTTCCTGGGGAACTTCACCAACTACATCAAGCCGTTGGCCGGGGTGATGACCGACAGCATCCCGCTGTGCGGCACCCGACGGCGTCATTACCTGCTCTTTAGCCTCCTCTCCACGGGGTTGTTCTGGATACTCTTGAGCCTGGTGCCCCGCACCTATGCCTGGATGCTGCCGGTCTACACGGTGATGTATGTCGGCGTGGTCTTCACCAGCAGCACGCTGGGGGGCGTGATGGTCGAGGCGGGAAATCGATTTCGTGCGGCGGGTCGATTTACGGCGCAGCGCATCGGCATGTTCAAGCTGGCGGAGCTGGCGGGCGGCCCGATTGGCGGTTATCTCGCCGGCTTCCCGCTCATACTCCCCGTGGCCGTATGCGCCCTGCTGCACTTTGCGTTGATCCCGATCCTCATGCGACACCTGCCGCCGGATCCGCCGATCAAGAAGGCGAATAGTCCCTGGAAAGAGGTGGCGCGGCAAGGAAGGGTGCTGTTAGGAAGCCGCACGCTGCTGGGCGCGGGGGCGATGATCTTCCTGCTGGCCGCGGCGCCCGGACTCAACACGCCGTTGTTCTATTACCAGACCAACGTGCTCCACTTTTCGAAGCAGTTCGTGGGTCTACTGACGACGGTGATGGCGGCCTCCGGGATCGTGGCCGCCCTGCTCTACTATCCGGCCTGTCGTCGCTTCAGCCTCCGCACGATCGTTGCGGCGAGCATCGTGGCGCATGCGCTGGGTGCGCTTTGTTACCTGTGGTATCGCTCACCCGAGACGGCCCTGTTTATCAGTGTGATCAGCGGAGTCGCTACCACGTTTGCGATGCTGCCGGTCTACGACATCTCCCTGCGGGCCACCCCCCGAGGCAGTGAAGCGATCGGCTACGCGGTGATGATGAGCATGTGGAACCTCACCACGAACCTCTCCGACCTCACCGGGTCGAAGATTTTCGACATGGTGGGGCGTCGCCTGGAGCCTTTGATCTGGATCGACGCCGCGACGACCCTACTGGTCCTCATCGCGGTGCCTTTCATGCCGCGTGCACTTTCCTCCCGGGAAGATCCCCACGCGAGCTAGTTGCCAGGCATCGAGAATCGGGGGAATGCCTCGACATGGTCGAGGAGCTGGTCGACAAACGGGACCGCCTCGGCCGACAGAGCACGTGACAGGGCTAGCACATCGGAAACACGTACGTGCCCGGAGTGGTACAGCCGAGATTCCTCGCGGGGCTCGGAATGACTCGATCGAAAGGCCGCCCGGTCTTCGGGTGGCGCGCACTGCTTCCGCAAGCGTCATCCCGACGGGAGGAGGGATCTTGGCACTCTTCAACGGGACGGTACTTGCTCGGCCGACAGAGCCCGTGACAGGGCTAGCACATCGGAAACACGTACGTGCCCGGGGTGGTACAGCCGAGATTCCGAGTGCAACGAGGAATGACATTTAGGGGAGTCGGTATGGGAGCGCGGCTCGGTGGGAACCTCGCCCTCCCTTGGTTCTAGGTTGGCCGCGTATTGGCTCGTTCGGCCTCGCTTGCCGGCGGGAGCAGGCGAGGTTATACTTCCGTTACTGGGTATGGGGTTCACCCACCGGAACGAAACCGCCGGCTGCTTCGCCGCAGTCGTGCTGATGACCCCTACAGGCGTGTGCGCCGTAGGGGATTCGTGTCTCAGCTTCCCTCCGGCGTGCCAGGGTCTATGAGATCACTTGCGTGCCGATCCGCTTCCATCTTCCCGAGCACCGGGCCCTCGCCTCCACGCTCCTCCGCTGGTGCCTGCTAGGCGCCTGGGTGGGCGTGCTGGCCGGATGTGCCTCCGCGTTCTTCCTGACGGCGCTTTCGTGGGCCACGGAGTACCGGGAAGCGCACCCGGCGATACTCTGGGGGCTGCCTGTGGCGGGAGCCGGCATTGCCTGGCTCTACGGGCGGTTCGGCAAGCTCGCGGCCGGGGGGAACAACCTGATCCTGGAGCACATCCACCACCCACAGGGCTGGGTGCCGTTCCGGATGGCGCCGCTCATCCTGGTCACCACCGTCCTGACGCACCTGTTCGGCGGCTCCGCCGGCCGGGAAGGAACGGCGGTGCAGATGGCCGGCAGTCTGGCGGACGCCGCTACCCGGCCGCTGCGGCTTTCGCGTCCCGAGCGCCGGCTCCTGCTTATGAGCGCCATCAGTGGGGGCTTCGGCTCAGTGTTCGGCACGCCGCTAGCCGGAATGGTGTTCGGGCTGGAGGTCCTCTCCGTGGGCCGGCTGCGTTACGACGCACTGGTGCCTTGTTTCGTGGCCTCCTACGTGGGAGACGTGATCTGCCGGGCCTGGGGAGTGCAGCATCACCATTATCTAGTGGGGCCGGTCCCCAGTCTGACGCCCTGGCTCGTCCTGCTGGTGGTGTTTTCCGGCTTGCTCTTCGGGGCTACCAGCTTCCTCTTTGCCGAGTGTACGGACGAAGTCCAGCGGGTCATGCAATCCCGGGTGACGCGTGCCTGGCTCCGGCCGGTGCTGGGTGGGTCTGCGGTGGTGGCGCTCACCTATGCGCTGGGCACCCGGGACTACCTAGGGCTGGGCATCCCTTTGATCGAACGCAGCTTTTCGGCGGAAGGGGTGTTCGTAGGTGCGTTCGCGCTCAAACTGCTGTTCACCGCCGTCACACTGGGGTCGGGGTTCAAGGGCGGCGAAGTAACACCCCTATTCTGCATCGGCGCGACGCTCGGAGCCGCGATCGCACAGCTTACGGGGCAGCCGACCGGGTTCTTTGCCGCGCTCGGCTTCGTGGCCGTGTTCGCCGGCGCCGCGAACACGCCCCTGGCATGTGTCTTGATGGGCATCGAGCTGTTTGGCTCCGCGCTCGGCGTGCCGCTGGCGACGGCGTGCATCGTGAGTTACGTCATTTCCGGCCACCGCGGGATCTATCTATCGCAGCAGGTGGATACCGCAAAAGCGCCTGGGCTGGCATTCCCCAAGGGGAGCACGCTGCGCGAAGTGCGGGAAGGATGGCCCTGGGATGAGCCCGGGGAATGACCTCGCCACAATTCTGATCGGCCAGCAGAGCCGTCTGTGGTTATAAGGAGAGGTAGTGCGCCGCTCGCCCTTGTTTAGCGGTGTCCTGAAATGGGGCAGCCCGCGGTCAACCAACGGGCATGCCCGAGAGGAGTGTTACCTGGAATGGAGCAATTGGCGACGCAGGTCCTGGGCTTCCTCCGCCCGGAAGACCTGGAAGTCCTTTTGAACCTCAATTTTCGCCGCCCGTACGAGCGCGGCGAGGTGGTGCTCGCGGCTGGAGAGGTGGTGGACCGCTTTTACCTGGTAGAGACCGGGTCGCTGTGCGTGGATGAGCGCCCGCGTGGGCAGCCGCGCTACCTGCGCTCTGGGCAGATCATTGGTAGCACGGCCCTGCTCCAGCATCGCGTGGCGCAATTCAACGTGGTCGCACTAGACGAGGTGATCGCGATCTCCCTTTCGGCTAAGGAGCTGGACTGGTTAACGGAAGCAGAGCCGGCGGTCGCCGCACGGCTCACGCGGGCACTGGTCTCCGCGCTGGCGGCGCGGAACGTGACGGACCCGGTGGGTGCCGGAGCTACGGTGGACCTGCCAGTGACGCGTCCGGAGCCGAGCGGTCTCACCCGCCTGGTTGAGGCGTGTGCGGCGGCGCGCGAGACGCTGGAGGAGATGGGGGCGCCGCCGGAGGATGGCCCCGCATTCTGGGCACGCGAGCGGATTCCGGCGGTGGCTACCGCCTATCGTCCGGTGCTTCGTGCTCTGGCCGGCCTATTAGAAGGCACCGCGGGCGAAGAGCGCGAGCACCTGAAAGGACTGGCGCGACAGGAGCTACTCCGCCTGGCGGGGTGTAGTCGACTCGTCGACCGGATGAATAAGCGTCCCACGGGGCAGGCGGCGGGCTATCGCGGCTTCAACCACATCTATCGCAACGTACCTGAGGGCGACGATGCGCTGGGATTGCTCACTGATGCCTGGCTGCTCACCCGTCCTTTCGCCGAGGCGATCCGGGAGCGACGGACAATTGCCACGGAGCGGGTAACGCGCGAGATACTGGACCGCGCCCGACCAGACCGGATCGTGCGCATCCTCTCCCTTGGCTGCGGCCCGGTCCGCTCGCTGGCGGATCTGCTCGAAGAGGAAGGGATGGCGGATAAGGTCTCCATCACCTGCGTGGACGACGACCAGGAAGCGCTGGTCCACGCGAACAACCTGCTGAAGAGCCGCGCGCCTCGCGGGGACATCACGTTCCGCCAAGGCACTCCGGCGGATCTCACGCCGGACGGTGACGGCTATGGGGGATACGACCTCATTGCCAGCCTCTACACGGCCGATAACGCCGATTCGGCGGCGCTGGGACGTATCCTGTTCACCGCCCATAAGTGGCTGCACGCCTACGGAGTGCTGAAGCTGGTGGTGTTTGGGGACGCGGTGCCGGACTGGCTGCTCCTGGAAGTGCTGCTGGACTGGAAGCCGCGACATTACACCCAGCGAGAGCTGCAGGAGATCGTGGCGCGCAGCCCGTTTACGCAGTCCAATACCGAGATCGCGGCGACGCCTTCCGGGCTGAACGTGTTCTTGAGAGTGGTGAAGTAAAGGCCACGGTAGGAAGTGTGGGGGT
>Ga0255338_1004532_pt1 | contig 14209 bp, 4 predicted proteins | sample MeOH1_35cm_T4_19_FD_203715 | JGI IMG/M metagenome (GOLD analysis project Ga0255338, IMG submission 203715) | Sandy soil microbial communities from University of British Columbia, Vancouver, Canada - MeOH1_35cm_T4_195 | ecosystem: Engineered > Artificial ecosystem > Sand microcosm > Unclassified ...
CGCGAAGGCGGACTTCCTTATTGAAGTTCGCGCTCGCGGCATGGTCGTCGTTGAAAGTCTGGGCCGCGTCGAGATCATATTCGGCACCGCAAAATTCACCGATCCCGGCGATGGTCCGCCTGGGGTCTTGCATCACGTCTTCGTAGCGGACGAAGCGGAGCCGCCCGCGCAGGTGGCTCGAGGAGCGCAGCGGTGCGTAATAAGAGGCATAATGCCGGCACAAATCGTCGATCCGCTGCAAATGCGTCACCGGGCTGGTGATGCCCGATGCGACATGCTTGTCGCGCGCTTCCTTGATGCTGGCGATGACGTCACGCGGGTCCCTGACCACCGCGAGAAACAGCATCGCGGGAAACATGCTGCCAATCTCGGGAAAATGCCGGGTGAGCTCGGGGTGCTTGAAGATCAGGACGTCCGGGTCCTGGTAACGGGTCGACACCATCCGGAAGTAATATTGCATATTGATCTTGATGAGCTCGGAGAAATTGCGCTCCGCACCGAATTGGTCTGCGCTCCTGACGTCATAGCGCGACAGGTTCCATTTATAGAGGTTGAGGATGTCGTGGAGGAACCAGCTCTCGGAAATGTAAGGGTTCGAATTTTTGGCGGTGCACAAGGTCCGATGGATGACCGTCGTGCCGCTGCGCATCGCGCCGCCGATCAGCAGGATGCGCTGTCCCGCGCCTGCCTTTGCCTGTTGATCCTGGCCTTCCATCACCCTCGCTCCCTCGGACACCCGATCTCGGCGGCGTTCGCATTTCGACGCCGATCTCAACTCTTTCAATAGAGCCTGATTCACACTTTCGGCGGAAGCCCGGATGCGCTTCCACCTCAAACGATCACGCTCTCGCGCTCCTTCGCCTCCCTGGGCGCCAAACCGCTGGATAATCGATGTTAATCCTGCCGAGTGACGCTGCTCCGCAGGCCGTCAGACGGCGATCCATGCTGGCTTTCGCCCTTCGGTGCAAGAGGCGACCCGGATCCTGGCCGGTCGACGACCGTCGCCTCGCCGCTTCCGCAGCTGCGCGGTCGCACAAAAAGAAAGGAGCCGGCATTTCTGCCGGCTCCCAGTTCTTTAGGCTTGGCTGACCGGACTTACTGGCCCGAACCCGGCCCGTAAGTGATCTGCACGTTGCGGTTCTGCGGCTCGCGCACCCCGTCCGCGGTCTCGACGATCGGCCGGTTCTCACCATTGGCCTCGGTCGTGATCACATTCTCCGGAATGCCGCGGCCCGCGAGGTACGCCTTCACCGCATCCGCGCGCCGCTGCGAGAGACCGACGTTGTAATCGGCCGGGCCCGAACGGTCCGCGTTACCCGCCAGCATCACCTGCGCCGAACCCGTCTGCTGATAGGCAGCAGCCGCATTGTCAAGGATCGCTGCAGCCTGCGGCGTGATGTCCGATTTGTCCCAATCGAAGAAGACGATGAACGGACCAGGCGTCACCACCGCGGGCGGCGGAGCAGGCTCGGCTGCCGGCGGCGGAGCCGGCGGCGTCGGGATCGGCTCGGGAGCCGGAGCCGGAGCCCCACCGAAGTGGAACGTCAGCGAGCCGTAGATCGAGTGATCGGTCACGTCGCTGTTGAACCGGCCCTGATAGCCGATCCGGCCCGTCGTTTTGCTGCCGAAGGCTGCCGCCAGGCTGAGCCCGCCGACGATCGACTCACGGTCCATCCGCGCCGAGATCTGACGGTGATCGCTGCCGGCCGGAGCCCCGGCGAAGCGCGCGTCGAAGTCGAACGTGCGATCGCCGAAGTCATGCCTCCATGCGAGCTTGGCTTCCGGAACGATGCCGCCCCAGTTGCCGGCCCACTTCACACCGAGCAGGCTCGAGGTCTGCTTCTCATGCTGGCTGTCGAACGCGAGCGCCGCACCGACCACTGCGGCCGGACCAGTCTCGGTGAACGACTTGAGCTTGATGTCGGTGTAATCGATCGCCGCGAACGGGGTCAGCCACGAGCTGCCCATGTCGAAGCGTGCACCGGCCTCGCCGTAGAACGACATGATGTTGACATCCGGATCGCCGTTGAGCGTGCCGATCGTCGTCGCGAAGTTGAGGTCGCGCTTGCTGTCGCCATCGAGGCTCGAATAGCTGCCGATGCCGCGGACGTAGAAGCTCCCGACATCGTAGCCGGCATAGAGGCCGCCCTGCCAACCGGTGGCGCTCATGTCGCCATTATACCAGTCGAAGTTGAGGTCTATGTCGCGATAGCCGACGAACGCGCCGAGGGTGAAGTTGCCGAAGGTGTAGTCGGCACCGACCATGCCGGTCCAACCCTTGAGATCATAATCCCCGGCTTCCTGGTCGCCGTCGTAATTGGCCCAGTTATACTTGCCCATCACCCAGAAGCGGCCGGTGCCGTTGCGATCGCGGCATTGATCGACCGCCCGGATGCTGATCGCGCAATCGATCTGATCCGAGACGATGCTGTTGGTCGCGAAGCTGTTGTTGCGCAGACCCTGCAGGTAGCTCGCATATTGAGCACCGGCCAGCTGGTTCAGCGCCTCGAGGTAGCCCGCCTGGTTCAGCGTGAACAGGTTGGCGACCACGCCGGCGAACGGACCGGTCAGGCTCGTGCTGTAGACATTCTCGATACCGCCAGCCGCCGAGCACTCGTTGAACGTCCCGCCGAAGTTGGCGCAGGCAACGTCGAACTCGGTACGATCGATGTTGATGTCGACGTTGTTGTTCGCATCATAGATGATCTTCGCGCTCATGAAGATGTTCGGCGGCGTCCAGATCGGAACGTCGTTCGCGTTGGTGAACTTGCCGTTGCGGACGTCCGCCTCGATGATGTTGTCGTAGTAGACATCGTCGAACAGCGCCGGCCCGGGGACCGCGGTCCTGCGGATCTCCAGCGTGCCGCCCAGGTTCGCCGTGTTGGCGAAGATCTGCGGGTAATGCGCGTTGGCGTTCGGACCGGAGATCTGCAGCTCGTAAACCAGGTTGCCGCCGGCGTTGAGCGTGCTGACATAGGCTTGCGCCGGACCGTCATACATCGCCGCATTGGCCGCTGTCGAATTGTCGCGCAGGAACAGGCTTCCACCCGGGACGATCGAGAGCGTGCCGCCGAACGTCGGGCTCGGATCGACACCTTGCGACGCGCTGGGCGCCTCGCCAGGCTGCGGCCCGAGCGGCGCTTCGGCAAACTCGGGATTGATGATGCCGTCGAACCGGGTCTCGCCGGCGCTGACGACGATCTCGTCACCCTCGACCCCGGCCACCAGCGGATCGTCCGCAACCGTCGACAGATCGATGTTGCCGTAGATCGTGCCCGCACCGGTCAGGTTGATCCGCGTGCCGCCGACATTCGCGTCGGACACGTCGATCGCCATGCCGTGATGCCATTTGATCGCAGCCGGAGCGGCAGCGCCGTTGTAGCTCACCGCCGCCGTGATCGTCCCGCCGTTGTTGGAGATGATCAGGTTGCGCGGCGAAGCCGCCGCCGGGGTCGGGGTCACCGGGGTGGCGGATGCCGCCGACACGGTGATGCCCGTCGCCGTCGCGTCGGTGCCCTGGCTGACCAGCGCCCGCACGTCGATGATCCCGCTGTTGGTGATCGTGCCGTTGATCAGGCCCGGAGTGGCGCCGACGCCGGTTCCGAGCACCGTCCCGACGGCACTAATGCCGACCGCGTTCGCGACGGCAGTGTCCGCCGCGTTCGCGTTGGCGGTCACCTTGATCGTGTCGGTGTTGACCACCGTCAGCACGCCGCCCGAGGCGACCAGCCCGTAACCCACCGCCGAAGCGTGCGCGACGGCAGTGCCGGCCACCGCCGCATGGGCGAGGGCGGAGACCAGGAGGTCGCCGTTGTTGATCAGCGTCGCATCCCAATCCTCACCCAGCGCGAGCTGGCCGACACCGATCGCGTTGGCCGACGCCGAGGCGAAGGTCGCTGCGTTCGCGTCGGCGGTCACCGACACGTCGATCGTGTCGGTGTTGGTCAGCGAGACCGACACCGTTCCATTCGGCGTAAAGGTCGTCGGGCCTGCCGTGGGCTCGGTCGCAGGCGCGACCTGGGTGGCGACGGTCGTCCAGCCGAACGCTCCGGCCAGTTGCAGCACACCGGCTGCCGAGGCGACCGCGACGGCGGAGGTGCCGCCGTCAGCCGCCGCATTGGCGTCGACCGTGAGGCTGCCATTGTTTTCGACCGTCAGGGTGACATCTGCACCATGGCCATATTGGACCACGCCCGCCGCCGGCAATTGCACGGTGGTGCCGAAGAAGCCTTCGCTCTGGCCCGCGACGAGCGCGAAGGCAGCGCCGGTGTCGGCGACGGCGTTGGCGCTCGCGGTGAGCGAGATCGTCCCGTCGTTCACAAGGGTGACGTCGACATCGCCCGTTGGGGTCGTGGTGAGCGTCTGCGTGTAGGCGTAGGCGCCGACAGTGGTATAGACCTCCGTCTCCGCGTAAGCGACGGCACTGGCGAATTGCAGCACACCCCCGCCGATCGCAATTGCCTGCGCAGCGTCCACGCCGTGGGCGTCGGCGGCCAGATCGACGGTGATCGACCCGGCGCCGGAGTTGTTGACGAGCGCGCTGGCCTCACTGCCAAACACGTTCTGCCAGATGCCTTGGACGCCCGTGGCGCTGGTCACCGTGACGCCACCCGTCGTATACTGGGTGGCCCCGACGAACGCATTCGCCGCACCGCCGCCGGACACCGCAGTGGCATCGGCCGTGACGTCGATCGCGGTCGTATTCTCAACCGTTGCCGAAGCCGGGCCGCCGGGAGTCAGCTCGCGCCGGATGCTCACAGAGTCGGGCACCGGGATCGGCACCAAGGCAAGCTGCCGCCGGGCAGGCTCTGCATAGGCGTAGGCAAAGGCATAGGAGACCGCATCCTGGCGGATGCCGAACCCGTCCGCATAGGCTGTCGCGGAGGCGCTGCCGTTGGCCTTGGCCGTTGCGAGCACCGTGAGCGGAGCGTCGTTTGTCACCAGCGCTGTGGCCGGATTGCCACCGGCGTATTGGTCGATGCCATAGGCGGTTGCTTCGGCAATCCCGTAGCCGTTGTCGCCGGTGGCCGTCGCGACCGCCGAAATATCAATCGCGGCGGTGTTGTGGACGGTGACTGACGCCGGGCCGGTCGCCGCATAGCTGTAGGCACTGGTATTGAACACGTCGCCGAGCGTCGTCGTGATCGTGCCGGTCCCTGTGCCGGCTGCGTAGACGGCGCGCGCCCGGGCGAACTGGTCGATACCGGCCGCATAGGCTGCGGCCACGGCATCTCCCCCGAACGGCGTGATATTGCCGGCATGGGCGTTCGCGTTGGCGGCGACCGTCAGCGCACCGTCGTTCACGGCCGAGGCCGAAGCGTGGGTCACGCCGACGGCAGTCTGTTCGATCGCCTTGGCGTATGCATCCGCATAGGCATAGACGCCGGCGAGCGCGTTAGCGTCTGCGGTGAAGCTCAATGTCCCGTGATTGGTGACTTCCGCATCGGCGCCTGAGCCGATCGCGAGCTGACGAATACCCTCGTAGATCCCGGCCTCGGCCATGCCGAACGCGCCGCCCGTGGCGTTCGCGCTCATGTCCGCGCTGATCGTCGCCCCCTCCGCATTGGTCAGCCGAACAAGGGCATCGCCGTCGATTCCCCGCGCGAAGGCACGCTGCTCGATCACTGTGTCGGCATGCGCAACCGCGGAGGCGCCGAAATCCGCCTGCGCGCTGGCGAAGGCCGTGACGTCGATCAGGCCGTTGTTGGCGACGGTGACGGTCGCCCGGCCGCCCTCGCCGCTTGCTTGCGCATATTGGAACACCACTTCGTCCATCGTCGCATAGGCGTAAGCGAAGGCGCCGAGCGGCCCCCGCTGATGGGTGGCATTGGCGGTCGCGTTGAGGTCAACGGTGATCGTGCCCGGCTGCGCGACAGCATCGGCGCCCGGGCCGTTGGTCAAGGTGACGTTGGCGATGCCGTCGATGCCGTTGGCATAGGCCGACTCCTGGATCAGCCGGTTCATCCTTGCCGCGGCATAAGCTTCGCCTTCGGTTGCACTCGCCGTGGCGGTCAGCACGCCCTCGATGGTCCCGCTGTTGGTCAGGCTGACGTTGGCGTTGCCGTCCGTTCCGTCTGCCTGCGCATATTGCACGATACCATCGTTGAAGCTCGCATAGGCGTAGGCTGACGATCCGTCCGCAGCCGCAACCGCGGAGAGCTCGATACCGCCCGTGTTGACGAGCGCAGCGTCGGCGTCGCCGCCTGGCTGCCCGCCGGCATAAGCATATTGCCCGATGCCGACGTTGACGAAGGCGTTCGCGGTCGCGGACGACTGGCTTGCCGTCGCAGCCGCATCCACCGCGACGCGCAGCGTGCCGCTGTTGGTCAGCGTGACGGAAGCTTCACCATCCTCGCCAAGGGCACCGGCATATTGGAAAATGCCGAACTCGGTGATCGAAGCTCCCGCACTCGCGCTATCATTGGTCGCCACGGCGTCTGCGGTGGCCGTGATGCTCAGCGAGCCATTGTTGGTGAGCGAGACGATCGCGTCGCCGTGGCGGCCATCTGCAGTCGCGCTTTGAACGATTCCGTGCTGGACGGTCGCGAAGGCCGAGGCCTCGCTGCCGTTTGCACTCGCCAGAGCGGAGACGGAAAGAACCCCGGCAGTCCCATTGGTGAGGGCGACCGTCGCGTCGCCATAGGCTTCGCTGGCGAAGGCCCCCTGCCAAATGCCGGTGCGAATGTTCGCGGTGGCGGACGCGCTCGAGCTGACCGCCGACGCGAAAGCGTCCGCGACGATCGACAGCGCAGCAGTGTTGGTCAGCGCGACGTCGGCAGCGCCGCTGAAGCCGTCGGCAGTCGCCTGCTGGTAGATGCCGGTGCCGATATAGGCATAAGCGGAAGCGCTGCTGCCCTCGGTGCCGTCGACAATGGCGTCGGCCTCGGCCCTGATCGACAAGGTGCCGCCGTTGGTGAGCGTCGCGCTGGCATTGCCGCTATTACCGTTTGCCGTTGCGTTCTGTCCGATGCCTGTCTCGACGGAAGCAAAAGCCTCGGCGCTCTCCGAAACGGCCGAAGCGAGAGCGCGGGCCGTGATCGTCAGGCTGCCATCGTTGGTCAGGACGACATTCGCGTCGCCATCCTCCCCGTTCGCGGCCGCTTCTTGATAGATGCCGGTGCCGATATAGGCATAGGCGTAGACCTCGCCTGCCGTCTGGATCGCCGACGCATCCGCGTTGGCCGTGATCGTCAGCGTGCCGGCGTTGGTGATTGTCGCGTCGGCATTGCCGTTGCTGGCATTCACGTGCGCGATCTGGCCGATGCCCACGTCGATCGAGGCATAAGCATAGGCCTCGCTTCCAGCCGCAGCCGCGTCGGCTGCGATGTTCAGCGTGCCGCCGAGAGCGTTGGTCAGCGTGACGCTCGCGTTCTCGCCCAAGAGGCTGGCATAAGCATATTGGCCAATGCCCACGTCGATGGTGCCTGCCGCATAGGCGACCCCGACGACGCCATTCGCCTTGGCGTTCGCCGTGATGTTGAGCGCGCCGCTGTTGGTGAGGTCGACCGAGGCGCTGGCCTCGGACCCGACCGCATAGGCATATTGGGAGATTCCAGTGTCAACGGATGCCCAGGCATAGGCGTCGTGAGAACCTGGCATTGCGGCGACGCCGTCGGCATTGGCCGTTGCGGCGGCCGCGATCGTCAGGCTGCCGTTGTTGGTGAGGCCTACCGTCGCAGAGGCATCCTCGCCGAAGCCCGCATAGGCGTGCTGGAAGATGCCGGTGTTGATGCTCGCGCTTGCGTAAGCCTGGGTCCCCGTCGCCTTGGCGCCGGCCGAAATGCCGATCACGCCGCCTGCAGCATTGGTCAGCGAGGCATCGGCGCTGGCGCGCGCTCCGATGGCATAGGCATATTGGAAGATGCCGGTGTCGATGTCGCCGCGCGCAAAAGCGGTGTCCGAAACATTCGAAGCAGCGGCATTGGCGGCGACATTCAACGTGCCGCTGTTGGTGATGCTGACGCTGGCGTCGGCATCTGCAGCATGGGCATATGCATATTGATCGACGCCCGAGTCGATGAACGCGCTTGCGGTGGCCTCGCTACCGCCCTTCGCGGCGGCGCTGGCGTTGATATCGAACAGCCCGCTGTTGGTGAAATCGACGCTCGCGACCGTCACGCCATAGGCATATTGCGAGACAGCCGTGCCGATCGTGGCGAGGGCGTAGGCGGCGCCGCTGTGGGTCGTGACCGCCGGCGGCCCGACCGTGACGTTGGTTACGTCCGCCGTCGCCGCGGCGACGGCGTGCATGTTGACCGTGCCGTTGTTGACCAGCGTGACGGAAGCGTCAGTGGCCGATTGGCCAATGCCGGTCTCGATGCCGGCATAGGCGGCGGCATCCCCGTTTGCGGCGATCGCATGCGCGTCCGCGACGATGTTGATCGTGCCGCCGAGCGCGTTGGTCAGCGACACCGACGCGTCGGTGTCCGCGAACGCGCTCTGGTTGATGGCGTTGCCGATGAGCGCATAAGCATAAGCATCACCCTCGGTCGCGAGCGCGAGCCCGGCCCCCGCGTTGGCGGAAGCGGTCGCCGTGATGTTCAAGGTGCCGCTGTTGGTCAGAACGACATCGGCCTCGCCGAGAACGCCAAGCGCTGTCGCCGTGAACGCGTCTGCCGACTGCGAGATGCCGGCTTGAATCACCGCATAGGCGTTCGCCTCCCCGACGCTGAGACCGGCCGCGGCGCCGTTCGCGGCCGCGTTCGCGGTAATGCCGAGCGTGCCGCTGTTGTTGATCGTTGCCGATCCCTCGGTCTGGCCGCTCGCGAACTGATAGATGCCGGTGCCGATATAGGCATAGGCGATCGCGCGGCTGTCGGCGGTAGCGGCGGCATCCACGCCAAGACCGATCGTGCCGGTGTTGACGAGCGAAACGCTGGCCTTGCCGCTGTCGTCATCGGTGCCGTTGGCGATCGCGCGCTGCTCGATCATCGTGTTGGCATAGGCATAGGCATAGGCCATGCCGGCATTGTCGGCCGCGTTCTGGGCCACCGCGTCGGCGTTGACGTTGACGTTGAGATTGCCTGCGCCATTGTTCAACGTCACCGTGGCGGTCTGACCCGCAAGCGCATATTGATACACGCCGGTTTCGATCGATCCGATCGCATGCGCATCGCCGACATCGGCGAACGCGCCGGCATTGGCGACCAGGTCGATCGTGCCGATGCTCGCCAGATTGTTGGTGGCAACGCCGTCCGCGGTCGTCGAATAGGCGCGCTGGCCGAGAGCTTCATTGTTGAAGAGCATGCTGCCGTCGTCGCCGATCGTCGCGGTCGCCCGCGCCGTGTTGCCGAAGGCGTTCGCCTCGCCACGGACATCGATATTGCCGCTGTTGGTGATCGTGTTGACCGCCGATTCGCTGCCGCGGGCGATCTGACCGACGCCGATATCGATCGACGCGGTCGCGAGCGCTACGCCGTCGTTCGCGACCGCATTGGCGTCCGCGACGACATTGATCGAACCGGCCGCGCCATTGGTCAGCGTGTTCGACGCGTTCTGGGAGGGGCTGATCCCAAGGAAGCTGTCTCCCGCGATCTGGCCGACGCCGGCGCCATCGATCTGGGCCCTTGCCGTCGCCGAGAAACCATTGCCGTTGGCATCGTCGTCAGCATCGGCGTTAGCGGTCACGAGGACGTTGAGCGTGCCGGTATTGTTGATCGTGTTGGTGCTGTTGTCGTCAGAAAGCGCCTGCTGCCGCACTCCGGCATTTTCGATCTGCGCGACGGCATTCGCAGTGCCGGCATCGACGGCGGCATCGGCGCCGACGAGAATGTTGAACGTGCCGCTGTTGGTGAAGCTGTTGGTCGCATCGCCCGTCGTCGGGGTGGTCGACGAAGCGAATTGCGTGATGCCTTCCGACATGAATGCGTTGGCGTTGGCCGTGCCAAGGCCCGCGATGTCGCGCGACGTTACCGCGGCAACCGTCGCGACGTCCGCGTTGACCGGGTTGGTCAGGTTGTTCGCGACCGAACCAGTGGTCGTGATGAACTGCATGAGCTCGCCCTGGACGGCGGACGTACAGCCAGGCTGGGCGGTTCCGGACGCCGGGGTAGCGCCGGACTGGCCGCAGGTCACGCTGATCGTGCCCCCGTGCAAGACGTCGTTGATGTCGCCGCCGAAGAAGCCATTGGGGACGGTGTAGAAATTCTGGCCGTCGACCGGGAGGCTGTCGTTCTGGTAGAGGCCGGGATCGTTGACCTGGGCCTGAGCTCCAGTCGCCACCGCGTTGATCGCGAGAACGGACACGCCAGCAGCGAGCAGCTGAACCTTCGAACGGAACATGAATTTTCCCCTTTAAACGGCAAGGCAATATTGATTCTCCACGCCTTCGGGGCGTGGTTCAGCACCGTGTTTCGTTCATCCGCGCGCAATAATCAAGCCTCACGAAGAGAAATTCGACGAACCGCGCCCGCTTGCTTCGCCTCTGGAAAGCACCGCTTGGCCGTTCGCGCCCCTCCTGTTGCATCAAAGTTACGGTGCATCCTCGCGCGCGAGGACGTCCCAAGCGGCCGCAACGCGGACGATCGACACCCGGAAAGGTCTGGCCATATTTGCCCGCGCGGCTCGGCGGTCGGGCGATCGGCTGCAGCGGCAGCAACTTCCCGATGGTCCTGCCCGTGCCCGATCGAAGGCGCGTTCAACCCGCGGGACGAGGATCACGCTTGCGGAGGCGCCTCGGCGGTGAGGTCGGTAGCGGCTTGTGACGGCGTCCTGGATATCGCCATCACCTCGGCATTCAGGCGGTTTGCCTCCTCGAAGGCCCCGGCGAGATCGCCGGCCCCAATCGCCCTGATCACCGCATTGGTCCGGAAGACGTAATTGGCGGGGCTGTTCGGAAGCGCGGCGACGAGCCGGCGCCCTCCCTTGTCGATCACGGGATAGCGGCGATTGGCGGCGAAGAGGACCAGCCCCCAGGCGGCAATCACCCGCCCGTAGAGCGCAGCCAGATGCGCGGCGTCTTCGACCGAGCGCGCCTTGCCCGCATAATTGAGAGCGATCTTCGCCTCGCCGCGGAACGTCTTCAGCATCTGCTCGCGAAGCGCCTCGGGATAGGGATAGGCGCTCGCGATCAGCCGCTTCAGCTTGCCTTTCGGATCCCACAGCGGAATGACGTAGGTGGCGTAGCTGATCGTGATCGTCGAGACGAAGCCGACGACGTGCAGCGGATTGAACACGCGCGAGAACTTGCCCTCGCGTGCGCGCGCTATCTCACCCGCGATCATCGGGATGCGGCGGAAGAACAGCTCGACCTTGGTGCCGTCGATATACATCTCCCCCAGCAGCGATTCGCCGGGTTTGTGTCTCGATGTCCGCATTTCCCCGCCGAGTGTGGCGACGAGCTGGCGCATCGCGGCGTGGTCGAGCTCGGCATCGGCATCCGAGAAGATGATCACGTCGTAATCGGACCCGGCATCGCCGGTGCGGATCGAGCGCGAGCCGCCGAGCCCGATCGCACATACGCCCGGCACCTTGCTGCAGGTCCCGACGACGCGGCGCAGGATCGGATTGACGGCGCGCTGCGCCTTTGGCTGAGGTTTGCTTTCGGTTGCAATCGCGTCGCTCAACCGGATTCTCCACCCTTTTATGCGGCCACCCTTACATGGCCATGCTCCGGATGCCGGCAGGTGAACACCCGCCATTCGCTGCCGACAACGATGCGCTAATAGCTTGGCGTTCGCCCTTCGCCAACCGCGCCCCGCGGAAGAAGGGGCAGCCGCCCTACAGCGTGCCTACAGCTTGATCGCATAAGCGGCCATCAGCGCCGCCAGCGCCAGCGCGATGACCTGGACCAACGTCCAGGGCACCCATCCGACCTTGTCGATGTCGCGGCGGCGCGAGCGGCGGCGCTCGGCGACCCCCGCGGCTACCGCCATCGCGCCGGCACTCGCGGCTGCAGTCCATAATGTCGCTTGAATCGTCATTCGGCTTCCCCAACGCGCTGCTCTTAGCGCGCGCCGCCGAAAACGGAACTGGTTATCAGCCGGTCGAGCGCAGAGCCCTCGGAGCGATATCAGATACGGCATGCGCCGGCTGCAGCCGATCGAAGCAGGGTGAATGCATCGAGCAGCCCGGGTGGTGCCGCTTGGGGGACTCGAACCCACGACCCCATCATTACGAATGATGTGCTCTACCAGCTGAGCTAAAGCGGCGTTCCCGGAAGGGGCGCGCATTATCAGCGGGACCGGGCAAAGACAAGCGCCGCACGGCCGCCGAAACTTAACGCTTTCTCAACCACGTCCGGTGCAGGGTCCGCGCTGATCGCGATGCTGCAAGGACAGCGAAGAATGGATAATCTCAGGGCATTCGGCGAAGAGGCCGACGTCGGCCTCGGTCCGGATGAAGAGCCGGTGATGGACCGACCGCCCGAAATCGGTTTCGACGAGCGCCGCATGCACGTGCGCGCCTATAATTATTGGGTGTCGCTGCTCGGCGGCCGCGCCTATCCGTCGATCGAGGATCTCGAGCCGCAGAATATCGACGATTTCGGCCCCAACAGCGTGCTGCTCGATTTCACCGCGAGCAGCGACAATCCGGTGATCGCTTATCTCGGCCGCGCGCTTCGCCACCAATGCGAGCTTCCCGACGGCATCCGCACGATCAGCGACGTGCCGAGCCGCTCGTTGCTGTCGCGCCTGACCGACCATTATCTCCAGATCATCGCCAATTGCGCGCCGATCGGCTTCGAGGCCGAGTTCGTCAACGCCGCCGGCCTGAACGTCATGTATCGCGGCATCCTGATGCCCTTCTCGTCGGATGGCGACACGATCGACTTCATCTACGGCGTGATCAATTGGAAGGAGCTCGCCGACAGCGGCACGGCGGCGCAGCTCGGCCGCCAGGTCGAGCAGGCAATCGCGCGGCAGCCGGCCGTCGACGCGAGCCCGGTCTGGGCCGACGGCCCGAACGCGGTGCCGATCGAGCAGGGCGCGCCGATCCAGACCCCGGTCTTCCTCCCGCCCGACGCCAGCCTCGAGCTCGGCGTGCGCTACGAGCAGGCCGAGGATGACGGCGACCAGCCGGATCTGCTCGCGCTGGTGCTCGATCCCGATGCCGGGCTCGGCGACCGCTTGTCGCTCGCGCGGGAATGCGCCGACGCGGTCAAGCAGGCCGACGGCCGCAGCCGCGCGGCGCTCTATCGCGCGCTCGGCGAGGCTTATGATTTCGCGCTCGCCGCGCGTGACGCGCCCGAAGATTATGCCGAGCTGCTCGAAGATGCCGGCCTGAAGGCGCAGGATCGGGCGCCGATGACACCGATCGTCAAGCTCGTCTTCGGCGCCGATTACGACAAGAGCCGGATCACCGAATTCGCCGCCGCTTTGTCCTATGCGCTGCGCATCGCGCTTCCGCACGGCGGCATGGCCGGCTTCCTCGAGGGTTTCGACGGCGGCCTCAAAGCCGTCGTCCAGGCCGAGCGGCAGGCGCGCCGCCCACTCCCCGCCGCGGAACGCGCGGACGATGCCAAGGCGCTGCTGCGGAACGCCGATCCGCTCGCCTACGTCGAGCTCGCCGCCCAAGGCACCGACGACGGGGAGTTCGTCCTGCTCGTCGCGCGCCGCGAGGATGACGGGCGGTTGGCGATCGTTGCGCCGGTGGCCGCGGACGACGCCTTGCTCGACCGCGCGATCCGCAAAAGCCTTCCGGCCGACTAGACCTTGATCGTCCGGGCTCGAGCAGCCTGACACGTGAATCGACGTCTCGACCATTTGAACAGCTGGAATCCCGCCGACGCTTCACCGGAAGAGGCGAGGCGGCGGGTTCGGCTTGTTGCAACGCCTGCGGCAGGCCATATGGCCGGAGAGAGATCGACGGCGCTTCCCGCCGCCGGCGTCCGGGAGCGGCGATATGGACGGCGAAAGCAGCGAAGCGGATCCCGCCGCTGATGGCACGCCGCCCGAAACTTTCCCCTTGCTGAGCCAGATTGGCGATATCCTGGTCAGCGGCGCTCTGCCGGGCGAGATTGCCGGCTTCGACGATGCCGAAGCGGCCGAGGCTGCGCGCTTCGTCGCCGCCGCGGCCGAGCATCGGCTGCCCGGACAGCCGGTGGTGCGGCTCGAATCGGTGGGCGGCCGGGTCGGCCGGCGGCGCATGCGGCTCGCGGTGATCAACGACGACATGCCGTTCCTGGTCGATTCGGTGACGGCCGCGATCACCGCACGCAATTTGATCACCCATCGCCTGCTTCACCCGATCGTCTGCGTCGAACGCGACG
>Ga0255338_1004533_pt1 | contig 14208 bp, 10 predicted proteins | sample MeOH1_35cm_T4_19_FD_203715 | JGI IMG/M metagenome (GOLD analysis project Ga0255338, IMG submission 203715) | Sandy soil microbial communities from University of British Columbia, Vancouver, Canada - MeOH1_35cm_T4_195 | ecosystem: Engineered > Artificial ecosystem > Sand microcosm > Unclassified ...
CCGCGGGCTGTGGCGTCGGGACCCAGTCGGAAGGCGGGGCTCTCGTCGAAGAAGACGTCCGTACGCTCGGCCAGGCCGTGGGCGAGGGGGTTCGACACATCGACCCGGGTCTGCAGCACGGAGCCGGGGATGTAGAACTTCTCCTTCGGCAGGCTGCGCGGCTTCCCGCTGGCGCCCGCCTCCACCAGCGCGTCGGAAACGGGTAGGCCCAGGTGGTAGGCGAGGTTGGTGGCGCTTCCCACGGTGAGAACCGTCCCGCCGGCTTCCAGAAACCTCCGCAACTGCGGGACTGTCTCCGCGACCGTCACCTTGCCCAGGCGGTCCCGGTACTCAACCGGTATGTTCTCCTGCCGCGGCAGCGCGTCACGGGGGTCGTCGCGCGCCGGGATCGCGCCGTCCATGAAGATGATCACGTCGTATTTGGAACGGAGGTCGCCCGCATCCAGCATCTGTGGATAGGCCACTTCGAACGGAAACTCGAATTGCTCCAGGATCCACCGCGCCCAGCCGGAAGGCATAGAGCCACCATACCGGTCCCAGAGAGCAACGCGCCTGGGGCGGACCGGCATTACCTCTCCTTCGGGCTTAACGGTTGTTGCGTCGAACGTTAGGCCAACCTCGGACGCAAGCTTCGCCAGACGCCCGGCGGTGGCGCGGCCGGCGGGGACGTAGAACGTGCCGGCCTCGTAAGACTTCCCGTTGGCGGAAAGCGGCTGCGTGAGCCAATCCACCTCTTCTCCATCCTTCAACAACCGATTGATGCCCTTGAATGCGTCGTTCACCCGGTGGCTGAGCAGGTATCCCGAAATGCGCCCTTCGGCACGCACGATACGCCCCCTCGGCACTTCGGCGAGGCCCTCGATTGCCTCGAAGGGTCCGTCGAAGCCCTCCAGGATGCGATCGAACTGGACGCCCATCTGGTATGCCAGGGTCCAACCCGCGGCATCATATGGCGGCACCGGTGGGCCGCCGGGGTATTGGAAGTCGTTCGGGTGATCCTGGGGCTCGAACATGTCCAGCACGTGCGGTCGAAATGCCTGGGCGGTGAGCACCACGTAGGAGCCTTCCGGATACGTCTTATTTCCAACCTGGAATGCCCGTCGGGCCCGCTGCACTGTTACGCCGTTCTCGATCAGCGTGTTCACGAACTTCGTGGCGGTGAGGAAGTCCGGCTGGTCCGAGGGCAGGATGTAGCCGCGGGCGTCGCGGAGGGCCGGGTCGCGCAAGTAGCGCTCGAAGTCTGCCTTGCTGGAATCGCCAGTCCCCTTCGATGCGGCGGCGCGTGCTCGCTCGATCTCCTTCGGGCTCACCGTCCAGCTATCGCGGCTGCCGCGTTCGATGGAGTTGCGCCCCATCCGAAAGATGTTGTACAGGAACGTCTCTCGATAGCGCGACGCGACGTCCAGTACGGCGTAGTTTGCAGTCACGGAGTAATCCACGGACTGCCGGAAATGCCAGGTCTGCGGCGCTATCGGAAACGGAAGGTCGGCCCGAGGCAACTGCTGCTTCACCACGAACGGGATCTCGATCGGGTTGGGACCGCCGATGGTCTCGGTCAGCAGCCCGACCATGTTGTGGAAGTACGTGGTGGTGCGCAGGCCGCCATTGAACCAGGTGGAGTAAGGTGCGCCACTCCGCATCGTCACCCCCGGCTTGTTCTCCGCGGCGAACCGGCTATGCATCGCGGCGCCCACGAGATCCAGCTCTGAGATGACCAGTGGGTCGAAGACGTAATTGAACGGGTCCCGGAACGGCGGCGCAAACATCACGGTGCCCGCCGGCCCTGTCTGGTGATGGTTGTACACGATCTGCGGATACCACTCGCGATACATCACCCGGTTCATATTCTTCGTTTCGGGCTGAGTCACGGCGTAGAAGTCTCGGTTGTTGTCGTGTCCGATGTACTTTTGATAGAGCCGCGGGAGATTGCTGTGAGAGCGCCGCTTCGGATCGGGGTTGCGGAGGTACCAGTCGGAGACCAGGTCGTGGCCGTCCGGGTTCGCGTGCACCGCGAGGACGATCACGTCGTTCAGGATGCGGCTGGTCTCCGGGTCGGTGCGGCTAACGAGTTGGTACACCGTCTCCATCAACTGCTGCGCACCCAGGACCTCGCTGGCATGCAGGCCCCCGTCGATCCAGACGACCGCTTTGCCTTCCCCGGCTAGGGCGCGGGCCTGTTCTTCCGTCAGGTCGTTGGCGAGCGCAAGACGGCGGGAGATTTCTCGATAGCGGTCCAGGTGCTTCAAGTTATCCGGCGAGCTGATGATGGCCATCTGCTGGCGGCGTCCTTCGGCCGTTTCCCCGATGTCGACGACGCGCATGCGGTCGGACTGGCGGTCGAGTTCTCTCCAATAAGCGGTCAGCCGCTGATAGTTCGGCAATTCGTAGTCCGCGCCGATCTCGTGGCCGAAGAACTGAAGAGGGGAGGTGACGGATCGCGCGGGGCGCCCCTCGGTCGCGAGCGGCGTCTTGTCCGCGGCATACGCCAGCACCGGCGGTGCCGTGCTCCCCGCCAGAAGGAAGAGGCCCGCGAGCAGGCAGTAGAGTGGCAACAAATGATTTCGACGCACGACGACCCCTCGCCGCCGGCACACCGCCGGCTCATACGAACCTACATTCAGCGCTCCGGGGCTGGAGTTCCTTGGCCCAGGAGGTGTCACCCGCATCCGCGCTACCGTTCCGCTCACGTTCTATGGCGGGCCCGAGTCCGGGAAGCAACAAACCGTTTCATCGAGCGTAACCCGTGGTCTTCCAGAGCGCGTCAGAGGCACAGGAGGCAGGAATACCATGAACCGAGACACGATCGCAGTCACGCTCGCCCTCACCGCGGCGATCCTGGGAGGGTTGGCGTGGGCCGGGCAGGGGGCGAAAGCGCAGGGCCGCGAGACGAAAGATGACCGGCGCACGATCCAGACCACCGGTACGGGCACCATTCGCGTACGGCCGGATCACGCACGCGTCTTCTTCGGCGTGCAGACCTTCGCACCCACCGTCAAGCTGGCACGGACGCAAAACGCCGCACAGACAAAGCAGGTGACCGGCTCGCTAAATGCACTTAAGGTCCCTGACCTGAAGATGAAGTCTACGAACATGACCGTCGAGTTGGTCCAGAGCGAAGCAGACGGGCGGCTACCAAAGATTGTGGGTTACCGCGTGACGAACACCTTTACGGTGCTGGTGCACCAGGACAACGCGGAGCAACTGGGACCGCTCGCCAGCCGCGTACTGGACACGGCGCTGGAGAACGGCGCCAACCAGGTACAGCAGATTGTTTTCTTCCATGAAGACAACCGGAACGCAAAGCGTGAGGCGCTGGTGAAGGCCGTCCAGGATGCGCGCGGCAACGCCGACGCGATGGCGGCGGGTGCTGGCAAGAAGGTGCTCGACGTCATCACGATCGATGGACAGCCGCAGTTCGAAGTGTTCAGCCAGCGGATGTCGAATATGGCGCAGACTGCGGTGCCGGAAGGGGACAGCACCACTTTGATGGCCGGCGAGCAGGAGATTACCTGCTCGGTGAGCGCGACGTTTTCGTACTGAACCGGTCCGCAAAGCGGTAATGGGAGATTGGCGATCACTGGGTTGAAGACCATTATGGGGTGGCTGTGACCTTGCCCCTCCCGTACGTCTGGGGAGGACGGCGGCTTCGCCGTCGCCAACAACGTACGGTCACGGGGCATCCGGTCCCCGCCTGGCTCGCACTTCCCGGAGAATCTCATGCCGCTGATCGACATGCCGCTTTCACAGTTACTCGAGTACCAGGGTCGCAACCCTCGCCCGGCGGACATGGAGGAGTACTGGGAGGCAGCGCTGGCCGAAATGCGCGATGTCGATCCGCAGGTGGAACTGGTTCCGCACGCGCTGGACGCTCCGTTCGCGGAGTGCTTTCACCTCTACTTCACCGGCGTTGGCGGCGCGCGGGTCCACGCCAAATACCTGAGACCGAAGCACGCTCCGGAGCCCCATCCGGCCGTGGTGATGTTCCACGGCTATTCCGGCAGCAGCGGCGACTGGGCCGACAAGCTGGGCTACGTGGCTCGTGGACATTCCGTGGCGGCGCTCGACTGCCGGGGGCAGGGCGGGCTGTCCGAAGATGCGGGCGGCGTCCACGGCAACACGCTGCGCGGCCACATCATCCGGGGGCTGGGTGATGCGCCGGAGAAGCTCCTGTTCCGGCAGATCTTCCTGGATACGGCGCAACTCGCGGGCATCGTGATGGGGATGCCTGAAGTCGACGCCGCACGCGTCGGAGCGACCGGCGCCTCGCAGGGCGGCGCGCTCACGCTGGCCTGCGCCGCCCTGGAGCCTCGCATCAAGCTCGCCGCTCCCGTCTTCCCCTTTTTGTGCGACTACCAGCGCGTCTGGGAGATGGACCTGGCGGTGAATGCTTATGAAGAGTTGCGGCTCTACTTCCGCAACTTCGATCCACGCCACGAGCGGGAGCACGAGGTGTTCAGTCGCCTGGGGTATATCGACAACCAGCACCTCGCGCATCGCATCCGCGCGGAAGTGTTGATGCCCGTGGGTCTGATGGACGCGGTCTGCCCGCCGTCAACCCAGTTCGCCGCATACAACAAGATCCAATCGCCGAAGAACCTGCTCATCTACCCGGACTTCGGTCACGAGGCACTGCCGGGCGCCGCGGATAAGATTTACGACTTCATGGGCGGCCTCTAGCTCAGCGAGCGGAGAACCGTGCCGGCGCAGTTTGCGTAGTCTCTACTGCATCACTTGACGACGGCCTTCGGCCTAACGAACACCATGAGCTATCGCGCAATCTGCATCCTCTTTGTAATGGGTTGGTTAGTCCAACCGGTCAGTGCGGTGGCCCGCACCACCACGGTGACGGTGGACAAGCGGGGCGCCATTCGGATTCCAGTCGCCACCCTCCGGCAAGTGGGCGTCAAGCCGGACCGCACCGGCGCGGTCTGGATTCGGTTTCCGTTGCCGGCAGCGGAGAAGCGTCCCAACCGCCCGCCGGGTGCGACCCGGGACTTGCTGCCGATGCTGCCCTCGCGCATCCTACTGAGCGTGGATAAGGGGCAGGTGGTTTTTTCACGGACCCGGGTAGGAAAGAAGAGCTTTATGCCGGGAGCGCCTGGTACCAAGTACCTGGCCAGCGGGTCCGGGAACGAGCTAGTGCTCCGCAACCCGTAACCCCGAAGGTCGACACCGCGTCGGCTGCCGGGGGCTGCCGGAGCCGCCGCGAACTTGGCACGACCCTTGCAAGCAAGCTTCATACGGGGAGTAGCTCGGTCTTCTCACCGGCGGATCCGGCCTATTTGTTACGATCTCCAATTCCTAATGGAACTTTAATGGGCTAAAGAGGATCTAAAACCTGAGAGTTGTTTCGTGCCCGGCGGCTAAGCACGTGGTAAAGACTCGGTAAGCTGGTATACGTTTGTTGGATGACCGAAAGAACTTCGCAACGAAAATGGAGGGGTCTGCATGCGAACACGAGGCCGAGCTTAGCCGTCCAACACCCATCCGAAGCGGATGTCAGTGGGAAAGGAAGTACGCAAGAGGTAAGTCATGCACCAGCGACGCAGGCTATTACTGCTGGTGGACCACGAGGTCTCACGCGCGGAAAGGCTGGCCCGACGCCTGGCCCATCTGGACTATGACGTCCAGTTGGCCGACAACGGCGCGACGGGTCTGCTGAAAGCTCACGAGATGCATCCCGACGTGGTGATCACCACCGGTGAGATGCCGATTCTGGACGGCTACCAGATGCTGGAAGCGCTGCGGAGCAAGCAGCAGACCAGCGATATTCCGGTGCTGATCCTCACGGATGGCAACCGGCAAGAGGATGAAGCCCGCGCCTGGCAGGTGGGTGCCGACCTGTGCATCCCGCTGAACCAGGGCGAAGCGGACGTGCTCGCTACGCTGCATCGCGCATTGAGCAGCATCCGTCATACTAAAGAACCGAATCCGACGATGGCGCTCGTATCCTGAATGGCTCCGAACTCTTCCCGTTATTATCTGTTCACGATCTGACCTTCGCATCAGCGCCATCCACCAGCACCATCCGGACCCGCAGATCGGCCTCAAAAAGGGCGGTCAGCGGGTCCGGTGTTTCTTCCGGCATTCCGTAGAGCACTTGCAGGTCGGCAGCCTTACCGGCTTCCAGCGAGCCGGTCACTCCGCCAAGCCCCAGCGCTTGAGCGCCTGCAAGGGTCGCGGCTCGAAGCCACAGGCTTCGATCCACACCGGGTAGTGCTGCCGCCGCGAGACGTACTTCGCGCAGCATACTCAGACCCGCGTTGCTCGCGAGGCTATCCGTCCCCAGCGCGAGCGGCGCGCCCGCGTTCAGCAGCCGCTGCGCGGGGTGGTCGCGGTGGCCGAAAAACAGATGACTCCCGGGGCACCAGGTGGGCGTGAGGCGAGCCTGGGCCAACAGGTTCACGTCTTCCTCGGTCAAGTAGTTGCAGTGTACGGCCAGCCCGGCACCTGCGCGCGTCTCGGAGCTCCGAGCCGGAGAGATCACTCCCAGGTCAGCGAGATAGCGGACCGGCGAGACAGCGGGAGGCGTCCAGTGGGGATCCCACGCCCCGCGTTCGTCGAGCAGTTCGCGGAACTGCCCGCTGCCGGTCTGTAAGAACTCCGCCTCGGCACGGGTTTCGGCCACGTGCACCGAGAGGGGAATCCGGAGCCGCTCTGCCAGTTGCGCGCAGCCGTGGAGTAGCTGAGGTGAAACCGAGTAGGGAGCGTGGGGCGCCAATCCGACGCGCACTTGTCCTGCGCCCGCGTCTTGAATGAGCGCGTCTGCCGCGTCCAACCATTCTTCTGCTTCCTCCAGCAGTTCCGCAGCGCGATCCGCACGGAAGCCGATCGGTTCGTGGAAGACGACGCTGCGCATCGGATGATCCAGGAACGGCTCGACGGGCGGCAGCGTACTCACGTGTGCGACGGTGGTGGTGCCGCTGGAAAGCAGCAGGTCGAGCCCAGCGACGATGGACTGTCGGATGATCTGCGGCGGCCAGCTCATCTGGAGCCGGATTACCTGGCGCGCCCAGTCTGTAAAGCGGTCCGCGCTGCCCGGCACGAGGCCCATGGCTGCGGTAAGGTTGAGGTGACTGTGCGCATTCACCCATCCCGGCAAGATGAGCGACCGCGGGAACGCGCGGATCGGTGCCTTGAGGAACCGGGACGGGAGGTCACGGCGGGCTCCCACCCACGCGATACGTGCGTCTTCCACGACCACCAGACCGTCACGGATCGGCGCAGCGGAAACGGGCAGCACCCACTCGGCGGAAAGAATTCGAAGATCAGTAGGCATTCGGGGTCCAGGGGTTGAGGTGTGCAGGGGCTCAGGCGTTCAGCGACCACGGGACTACGTCCCAGCCCCAATGATGAAAACCACGGCGAAGTGTTAGTGCTCCCACCCAGAGGGTAGGCGGTCAGGTGTTGGGTGTTCAGGCGTTGCCCGACCCGCAGGATCTTACTCCTACTCTTACTCCCTTTTGCGGGTCATCCAGCCCTTCTAGCATCGTCCGCCCATTCGGTGGAGAGCTTAGAGGCAATCTGTGGAAGCGAGGCAGGCCAGGCGTCAGTTGCGCAGCTTCTAGAGTTTCAAGGCCCCACGCCCAACGCTTCTTTTATCTCGCCGTGGTATAAGGTTCCGGTCTTACGTATTCCGCAATCCATCTATGTCCGACCTGCCCTTTCCCTTCGCCCCGATCATTCATCCGCATCCATTAGAGAGCGGCAACCGCATTCAGCTAGACAGCCGAGAAGCGGAGGCGCTGCGGTTCCGGCAGGTCAACGTGTCCGAGGCGTTCACCCTGGCAGGCGTGGATGGACGTTATTTCCGGGCCAGTTTGCAGAGCCTGGTGCCGAAGGGCGGTGAGGCGCTGGTCTACGAGGAGATGGACCGCTCACCGGAGTCTCCGCTAGCGCTCACCCTGGTGTGCGCGGTGTTGGCGCGGCAGCGGATGCTGCTGGTGGCGCCGAAGGCCACGGAACTGGGCGTCACGCGGATTCTACCGGTGATTACGGAGCATTCCGTGCAGGCAGCCGGGTTAGAGCACGAAAAGGCGCATGCCTGGCCCAACGCGGTGATCCGGGCCGCCCGCCAGTGCCGGCGCAGCAGCGTGCCGGAGGTGAGGGCGACGCTGCCGTTGGCGGAAGTGCTGGCGGGCGACCCCTGGCGCGATGCCCAGGCCCGGTTCTACCTCGACGACCGCGCACCGCACACCGCTCGCTTACATCCAGGCCCGCTTTCAGCATGCCTGGCAGTGGGGCCGGAGGGTGGATGGTCGGATGGGGAGCGGGAACTACTGCAGCAGTCCGGCGCCGAGCCACTTGCGTTGGGTGGGCGGGTGCTCCGGGCCGAGACGGCCGTGATTGCGGGCGTCTTCCTGGTGCAGTACGCGCTGGGGGATTTGGGAGTGGGGGAGTGAGCCGAAGAGGGAGGGGCGTGGCTCCTCCCTCTTCGGCTCAGTGGTACCTATGGATGGTCGTCGAAACCCCGTCCGCCGAGATACCGATCCGCCAGGAGCTTGATGAACACGCCGCCGACCACCGAGCGCGCCTGGAAGCCTCGCTGTCTGCCGTCCGTGGTCATATACCAGTCCGTGAGCGGGACGCGGCTGGGGGATTCATTGGCGAAGCGATAGACCGGGTCAGTTAAGGCCCGAAAGTCTTCTCCGCGTTCCGCCATCGTGGCAGTCCAATAGATCCAGTCCAGTTTCGTGTAGGCCTCCCGGTTGTCGAGGGGCAGGCCGTACTGGTTCTGCTTCGTTTTGTAGAACGCGATCTCTCGGCGCGCGACGAACGCCGGAAAGAGATTCAGCCCGAGCAGGCGATCCCAGACCAGATTGTATTTCTGGCTCCAGGTGCCCGGACGATCGAACGTGAGGCGGTAGTGGTCCCCATCATACGCCATTACGACCCAGCGGCCCGCCATCTGCTGCGCGGCCTGGCGGTACGCTGCCGCGTCGGCCTTCTTGCCGGCGAGGTCACAGAGTAGCGCGTATGCTCCCAGTCCTTCGATCGCCTTCAGGGAGAGATTCGCGTTGTGCGCCAGGTGCCCGGCGAAGTCATCCGTGCACAACTGGTTCTCGGGGTCCAGCCCCTTCTCTCGAAGGTAGTCCGCCCATTTCGTGAGCACCGGCCAGTACTTTGTCGCGAACTGGGCATTGCCTTCCCGGCGCGCGAGCGCGCCCAGCATGACCAGCATATTCCCGCACTCTTCCACGGGCATCTGGTCCTGCTCGGTGCGCTCCCCGCCGCCGTACACCTGCCCGTTCGCCTTGGGATAGGTACCCAGATCATGCGGTGCGAAGGGGAATTTCCAGCGTGGGGAAGCGGCGTAGTCGAGGATCGGGATGAGCTGGCCTTTGAGGAGCGTGGGGCTGAAGAGCAGGAAGAAGGGCGACGAAGGGTAGGTAACGTCTACCGTGTCGATGCAGCCGTTGCTGAAGTTCTCTTTCGAGAAATAAAGTGGGGTGCCGTCCGTTCCAGCCACCAGCTTGTGCGCAGCCAGGCATTGGCGAAACGAAAGAGCCGCCACCTGGGAGTACCGCTCACCCCCGGAAGCACGGAGGTCCGCGAGCAGCGTGCCGTCGAAGTCCGCGCAGCGGCGCATCAGGGGCGCATATTCCCGCTCGGCTTGGGCAAGGAGCGACTCCATGTCCTGGCCCTTGCGGCGCCAGTACGGCCGCAGTTTTTGCTGGAAGTACTCGATGGAGTAGAGGTCATCGTATCCAACGAGTAGGTGCCGGGAGGCGGTGTGGCTGCCGACAGCGCCCAGGTCAAATCGAGTAGCGAGGACCGGCCAATCGGTGGAAGCGGGGCGGGGCATCCGGGTGTCGTCTTTGTCGGGCAGGTCGCCCTTGCTCACGAAGCCATCCCGTGCGGCGCGATCCCCGGCGATCACCGATTCGCCGGCGTCGCCCTTCGGCCGCGCCAGGTAGAGGTGACCCCAATCGATCCGCAGGTTGTCGCCGGCCTTACCCAGCACGGGCTGCTCTTTAGTGCCGATACGGAGCACGTCCAGTCCCGGTGATTTTCCACGCGACCATTCGACGGGCTGGTCAACCCGGTTCACCGCCCATTCGGCGGTCGTGTCCAAATAGAGACTCACTCGGTGCTTGTGGGCATCGGTTGCCCGCACGTCCCAGGTGACGTAAGTGACCGGGCGGGAAAGCACGTCCAGGTCTTGCGGCAAGGCTGGCGTCGTGAAGTTGAGGTCCAGATTCACGCCGCCGGCGCGGAAGTGATAGCGCGTCCGGGTGGGAAGCACCTCCAGGCCGACCTGCTCCATTGCGGGTGCCGCAGCCGGCTGCGGCCCGAGAAAGCGGTATGGCTTGCCGTCAATGCGGGCCATCCCGCACATCGCCTGGATCGCCCCTGTCCAATGACGGCTCCAGTCGTCCGTGAGTTGGTCGCGATCAGACCATACACTGAAGTACGGATCGTGCGTGACGAGCGGCACAGCCGGCGGGCGGAGCGACCGGACCTCCTGGGCGTGCGCCGAAGCCGTGGAGAGGGTCAGCGCCAGGGCGGCGAAAGCCAGACGAGCGGAGTGCGTGGTATGAGCCGACATTGGTTCTCCACAGTGACGAGTTGAAAGCAGCGCGTGGTTCGGATCTCGGTGCTGCAGAAACCGGAGCACGGGGCCAACCAGAAGTATACGCGCTGCGTCGACCTTTTAGCCTGGAGCCCTGGCCGGTACGCAGAAGGGGCTCCGTTCGCACCGCGAACAGAGCCCCTTCACGCGTAGTTGGCGTGCTCTTCCTGTTAGCGCTGCTTCATGAACTTCTGCACGCGGCCGAACTTGCTCCACTCCGCCACAACCAGATTACCGGCGCGGTCGAACGTGATGCCGTGCGGCGAGTTGCAGATGCCGTCGGTCCATTGCGCCGGCTCCAGGCCGAAGTTGGCGCGCTGTCCGGCGGTTGGGTTGTCCCCGATCTGCGCAGCGATGGTGTTGTCCTTGCCCAGGATAGTGACGCGGCCCTGGAGTTCCGCAATCGCGACGTAGTCGCCGGAAACCTGTGCCGCCGCCGGCATGCGCAGGTCGCGGAGCAGCACCTTCACCAGGTTGCCGTCGGTGTCCCACTGCTCCACGCGACCGCTCTCGCGGTTGCACACGATGAGCATCGGCTTCGGACCCCGCAGGTCGGTGGCCAGGCCATGGCAGCGGTTGAACTTCCCGTCCTCGGCCGGAGTACCACCGGGACCGCCGAATGACTTGATGTACTTGCGGTCGCGGTCGTACTTGTGAATGTAGTTTTTACCGTACCCATCCGCTACGAAGAGGGTGCCGTCCGGCAAAGCCACGATGTTGGTCGGGTTGAACTCCTCGGCCTTCGTATAGACGCCGGAAGATTCCGGATAGCCCATCGTCCAGGCGACCGTGCCATCGGTCTTGATCTTGAGAACCTCATGGGCGCTGGGCCGCGCGGCGTAAAGGAATTCGCTATCCCCCTCGCGCTGCAGGTGCAAGCCATGGATCTGGGTCGGACCGAAATTCCGCACGTACTTGCCGTCCGGTCCGAAAACGAGGATGCCGCGTGCCGTGTCCGTGCTGACGTAGACGTTGCCGGCGCGGTCAACTGCGGCACCGCCGTGGGTCGGTCCCAGCAACTGGTTGTCCGGCTGGGCGGGGAAGTAGTTGGGGACGTTGGCGAACTTGATCGTTCCCTGTGCCAGGCCCACAATCGGGCTGATTAAACACAGGGAGGCCAGGAGCATTAGGCCGTTTCGACTAAGGCGGGTCATTTAATTACCTCGGGACGACAGGATATCCCTTACGCGAGTTGTCTGACATCGATTCGTTGTTCAACGCGCGGGCCGCGACCGCCTTTCCCGGTCTCGATGTTTTCGCATTCGGTCGATGGCGGCACGACCAACACGTTGACGTTGAACTGAACACTATCCGCGTACGCTCGGTTCCATCGTAATGAAACGGTGCCTCTCGACCCTACACGGACACTGAAGAAAGCGGCCTCGGCCCACTTTGTATACGAGGGCGGAGACCGCCTTCGGTTCTCGCTGTTTGGGAGATCGCGTCAGCACGGTGCTTCGAGCCTAGGGAAGTTGCAGGTCCTCTTCCGTCTTCCTTACCGGCAACTTTCCCGGAAGCTTGAGTTCGAATAGCTTCGGGTTCAAGTGATCCGGATAGTCGAAATAGACCCTCGCGAACGGCTCGTCTTCCGGGGTTTGACGATCCAGATACAGGTTCGCCTGCTGGAGCCGATCGGTGGCGGTGCTGGCGTAGACCACCATCCGCGCGAAGTAGCAGTTCTTGAGGTCTACCTGGATGCGCCGCAGCACGGCGCCGTCCCGGCGGATTTGCGCCACTTCCTTTGCTTCCGCCTCGCCGAGCCAATCCTGCCCGTCGAATAGGCGCCCGCGTGCGGCCTTGCTGAGCATCTTGCTGGCCTGGAAGCCCGCCGCGTCCTTGAATACCGACTTCAGCCGAGTGGCGCTTTCGCGTATAAGCTTCTCCTCCGGAGAGTAGCGCCGCAGCGTCTTGCCGTCATCCAGGACCACCATCGAAATTTTCCCGTCCTCGTGCTCTTCCACCCGGGTGGCCTTGCCGCGCTCACCCCAGGCCTCGTAGCGCACGTCGTAGCCCACCACGTCCATCCGGATGTGGAAGCATTGGACCTTGGACATTGCGTTTTGCACCTGCGCAATGGCGCGGCTGGGACCGGTGATCACCGCCACGGCCAGTAAGGCAAAGCTGAACCCCACCGCCGCCGAAGCCGTCATCCATCGCCGCGCAAAGGCGGGACGACGGATCGTCGCGGCACGCACGGGAGCTTCGGGGACGCCCGCAAGCCAGGCCCGCTGAACCCGGGCAATGGCGGCAGCTTCCTCCGCAGTGTCCGCGCGGGGATCCGTGAGCGCGGAGAAGAGGGTATCTTCCATGTTACTCTGTGCCATACAGGCCCGGCAGAGCCGTAGGTGAAGCTGCATGCGCCAGCGCCCCACCGCAGTCATCTCGCCGTCCCGGTACAACCGGAGCTGGTCGCAGTGCCTCATTTCCGTCCTCCGCGGGATGTAATTCCGGATGTAAGAGCTGTCGCAAGCGGGCATAGGCCCGAGAGATGCGCCATTTCACCGTGCCGACCGGCTCACCGGTAGCCTGCGAGATCTCCTGGTAGCGCAGGTCGCCAAAGACCTTCATCAGCAGCGCCTGCCGCTCCGGTTCGGGGAGCAGCTCCACGGCGCGCCGCACGCGGCGCGCGAAGTCATCGCGCTCGGCGCTCAGCGCAGGGTCGCTGGCATCGCCCGCCATCAGGCAGAGCTCGTCTTCCAGCGGCACCTCGCCGGCCCGCTTGCGCCGGTGGTGCATACGATAGGCGTTGGTGGCGACGGTATAGACCCACGAGTTGAGCGCCCGGGCATTGGGGAAGCTCCGACCCGACAGCCCCCGCCACATCTGCACGGCGGTTTCCTGTGCCAGGTCCTCGGCGAGCGTCGCGTCTCCGCAGAGGCGCACCAGATAGCGGTAGACCGGCGCCGCGTAATGCTGCGCCAGCGCTTCTAGTGCGGTCCGGTCGCCTTGCTCGATACCGCGCAATAAGGCTCGGTCGACGTCCTTCATCCGCTTCTTCCTAAACGTGAGCTCCCGATGCGCGCGATGCCCGGCTCTCTTCTCACGTTCTAGTTATCGAAATGCGAAAGGCTGCCCGGAGGTTGGTGATATTGTACGGGAATACTGGAGGCACGGAATGGTGGAAGGGTCCGAGAAATACTCTTGCATTTTCCCGCTGCTCCAATACTCCAATACTCCAATACTCCTTTGCTCCCCCTAGCTCGACGCAAACGGCTGCCGTAACGAAGAAGGCCCCCGCCCGAGGGCGGAGGCCTTTCGTCTATTGCGGCGAGCGGCAACTACTCTTCCTTAGCGAGGTAGGGGTTCTCGCTAATCGGATAGTTGGCCAGTTTCTCCAGCGCTTTGATGGCGGCCTGGGTGCCGAGATTCCCGCCGTCATCCGCCTCTACCGATCGCCAGATCTGGTTCATCAGCGAGGTGCCGGGAAGGGGCAGGTCGAGCTCGGCGGCAGACTCCAGCACGAGGCGTAGGTCCTTCTGGGCGAGCTTGACCATGAATCCGGGAGCGTAGTCTCCGTTCAGGATGCGAGGCGCGAGGTTGGAGAGCATCCAGGAGCCCGCCGCGCCGGCGGAGATTGCGCCGAGCATCTTCTTGGGGTCGATGCCGCTCTTGGCCGCCAGCATGATCGCTTCGCA
>Ga0255338_1004534_pt1 | contig 14196 bp, 5 predicted proteins | sample MeOH1_35cm_T4_19_FD_203715 | JGI IMG/M metagenome (GOLD analysis project Ga0255338, IMG submission 203715) | Sandy soil microbial communities from University of British Columbia, Vancouver, Canada - MeOH1_35cm_T4_195 | ecosystem: Engineered > Artificial ecosystem > Sand microcosm > Unclassified ...
CCTTCCTGTTCGCCCAGGACATGATCCAGGACCCGAAGATCGTGGACCGCAAGCGCTACGTCGAGGACCTCGCGAACTACCTCGCCAGCCAGCGCATCGGCATCGAGGTCTGCGTCACGAGCAACCTGCAGACGATCCCCTCGCTCAAGTCGCTCGACCGTCACCCGATCCGCCAGATGATCGACCACGGCCTGTCGGTGTCCATCTGCACGGACAACCGCCTCGTGTCGAACACGACCGTGTCGCGCGAGGTCGAGCTCGTGGTCAAGCACGCCAAGGTGACCCGCGTCGAGCTCAAGCGCCTGATCGTCGCCGGCTTCAAGGGCGCGTTCTTCCACGGCACCTTCGAGCAGAAGCGCTCCTTCGTGAAGGCCGTCTCCGCGCGCTACGACTACCTCGCCGCCCGTCACTTCTCGGCGCCCAAGCCCGCCTGACCGTGGCGACCTTGATCGAGAAGCCGTCCATCGTCGAGGCCGCGGGCAACAAGCCGAAGATCATCCGCGAGTTCGTCGGGCGCGTGAACTCGGGCACGGCGCAGGCCAGCGTCGCGCGCATGGCGAGCCCCGCGGGCTGGGTCGAGCCGGGACAGACCCCCGCCTTCGACGAGTACACCGTCGTGCTCTCCGGCTCGCTGCGCGTCGAGACCAAGGCGAAGACCTTCGACGTCGCGGCCGGCCAGGCCGTCATCACGCCGAAAGGCGAGTGGGTGCGCTACTCGACGCCGAACGGCCCCTGCGAGTACGTGGCCGTCTGCGTGCCCGCCTTCTCCCCCGACACCGTCAACCGCGACGCGGCCTGATTCCGATCGATACACGGGAGTAGATATTCACTCGTCCCGGGAAGAGCAAATATCTATTTGAATAGATCGGGACTGTTTCCGGAAACAGCCGTCACCTCGGCTCGCCGGGAAGGTAGGGGCGCGTCGTTCCGTCGCCCTCGAGCACGATGGCCTCGGGCCTATGGGATAGATCGTTGGAGCCCGTGAAGAACAGGACGATCTTGACCTTGCTCCAGCGCCCCGGCTCCCGGCGCATGATCGCGGCCAGCGCGTCGCGCATCTTCTCGAAGTTCTCCCAGGTGTCGTCCGAGAAGCCGATCGCGTGGCGGCCGCCGCCCGCGCCGAGCGGCGACGCCTGAAGGGCGTCGACGAACTCCGCCATCAGCTCGGCCTTGCGTTCCGCGGTGCGACGCGTGCCGCCGACGCCGTGGAGGTTCTCCACCTTCGGCAGGTAGCGGATGAGCCCGGCGGACCGCAGGTAGCGGAAGCCGTCGAGCAGCTGCTCGGAGGTGTGCTGGCGCGCGGTCAGCACGTAGGTGTGCGCGGCGAGGACCGGGTCGTTGAGGGCGCGGACCAGGGCCGGCCAGCTCGGGCCCTGCCACTCCGAGGCGGGCAGGTTCTCCACCGCGTACCTCAGGTCGGCTTCGAACTTCGGGCCGAAGAACTCCCGGAACGACGCGTCTCCGCGCAGCTCGTAGTCCTTCAGGTTGACGCCGCCGTAGGCGAAGTCCGTGCCGATGCTCTTCTCGATGACGGCGAAGTGGGCGGTCGGGACGGGGAGCTCCCGGTCGCCGCCCTTCTTGAACAGGATGATCTTGGTCGGGAAGCCGGGGCCGAAGGCGTTGCCGTCGAGGTCGAGCACATAGGCGGAGACCGGCGCCGCGGCGGAGGCGTCATCGCCCAGGACGCCGGGCTTGAGCCAATCGACGAGCGCCGCGCGCAGCTGGACGAGCGGGTTCGGGCGCTCGGGAGAGGCGGGAGCCGCCGTCGGACGCAGGGCCGCGGGCACGGCGACGGGCGCGGGGATCGCGACGGCGGGAGCCGCCAGGGCCGGCGCGAGGGACGGGGCCGTGAGGGCGAGGACCGGCGACGGGAAGCCGGCGGGCGCGATCAGCGCCGGAGCGGAGAGGCCGGGGACCGGAGCGGCGGTCGTCCGGACCGAGGTCAGGACCTGCGCGGGCGCGGGCGCCCCGAGCAGGAGCAGTAACGCAAATATCGGTAGGCCTGGCACCATCAGAGCCAGCCGCCGCCGACGCCGAGGAGATAGTCGCGGACCTCGCGCAGGCCGGCGGCGTCGCGGGTCATCAGGTCGAGGGCGGACCTGCCGCCGAAGGCCTTGTTCGGGCTCTTGATCCAGTCGTTCGCCGCGGGCGCGCTCAGGATCTCGTTGATGCGCCGGTACACGCCGAGGGTCAAGGACACGCGCTCGAGCGAGGCGCGCGAGAGCGAAGACGGGGCCTTCTTGTACTTCGCGTAGGTCCGCGCGTCGACGCCCAGGACGGCGCGGCGCTCGGCGGCCGTCAGCGCCCACAGGTCCGCCATCCGCTCGAAGGCCTTGAAGCCGGGGGCGGACAGGCGCGGGCCGTTCGTGGTGAGCCCCGACCACTCTGTGAACGAGGAGGTCTGGCCCTCCTTGAAGCGCAGGCCGAGGCCGATGGACTCCAGCGTCTGGTCGAGCGTCTTGCGCGCCATCTCGATCTCGTTGTCCGGCGCGCGGAAGAAGGACTCCACCTCCGCCTTCCACGACGCGGAGACGAGGCCGCCCGCCGCGCCGATCACGCGGGTGCCGCCGCGCGGGCCGACCTTGGCCGACAGCGCCTTCCAGTTGGCCTTCACGAACGACCACGCGCGCTCGCGCGTCGCGGGGTTCGACAGGAGCCAGGCGTACGGCATCCAGGCGTCCTGCGCGCGGATCTCGTCGGAGAGCGTCATCCCGAGGTACCGGTCGAGCAGCGCCGGCTCCGAGAACTCGGCGAGAGCGCGCAGCATCAGGCTCTTCTGCTCGGGGGTCTTGGGCGCGGCGAGCCGCGCTCGGAACGCATCAAAAAGCTTCGGGTCATTGCGCCGGGCCGCGGCGGTCAGGACCACGGCGGCGATGGAGGAATCGATCGAGGAGGGGTCGGCGAGATACTTCTTGAGACGCGCCGAGACCTGGTCCTGGTCGAGCGCCTTCGGCGCGAGAAGCGCGAGCGCGTTGAGCACCGTCGGCCGGGTGAGGGTGGTCTCCTGGCTCTCGCCTTTTTTCTTATCCCAGCCGAGCCGTTTTTCGAGCGGCCCGAAGAAATCCGTCGCGAAAACGCCGAGCGCATCGCGCTCGGCGTCCGATTCGGACAATTCCTGGCGGATCGTCTTCAGGTACCCGAACGCGTCCTCGATGATCGATCGTGAATCGTCGCCGCGGAACGCGGCGAGGTGATCGAGGAAGGAGGCGACGGGGAGGTTCCCGGCGCGCACCTGCGCCCACAGGTTGTTCAAAAGCCCCGCGCGCTCGACCGGAGAAAGCTCGCCGCGGCGCGACAGCGCCGCGAAAAGCAGAGGCGCGTCGAGCTGGAACCGATAATAGCCGGTCTCGCCCGCGTTCGGGTACACCCACAAGACTTCGCCCGCGCCCGGCAAGGTCACACTCTTCGTTGCCGTTTCCAAAAGGGTCGTTACGACGCGCGTTTTCTTCTCCCCCTTGAGGCGATAGCTCACCACGACGGGGATGGACCACTTGGTGTCGGCCTTGAGGTTGAACGCGGAGAAGCGGGACTGCGTCAAGGTGAGCGTCTTCCGCTCCGCGGAAACGGATATGACAGGGACTCCCCCTTGGGCCAGCCACCCGTCCATCATCTTCCGCACGGGCTTGCCCGACGCGCGCTCGAGCTCCTTAGCGAGGTCCTTCGCCTCGGCGTTCTTGTACGCGAAGCGCTTCATGTAGCCCTGTACGCCCTTACGGAAGTCGGCTTCGCCGACATATCTCTCGATCATCCTCAGCAGCGCCCCGCCCTTCTGGTAGGACATCGGGTCGAACATGGCCTGGATCTCGGCGGGCGTGGCCGCGTCGGAGCGGACCGGGCGCGTGCCGGGCAGCGCGTCGATGGACAGCGGCGAGCGCTTCCCCTGGTCGAACTCGTCCCAGACCTTCCACGACGGCTTCCACGAGTCCACGACCTTGTAGGCGAGCCAGGTCGCGAAGGCCTCGTTGAGCCACAGGTCGTTCCACCAGCCCATCGTCACGAGGTTTCCGAACCACTGGTGCACGATCTCGTGGCTGACGACCTCGGCGACGCGGCGCTTGGCGGCGTCGGAGGACAGCCCCGGGTCGATGAGCAAGGAGGTGTCGCGGTAGAGGATCGCGCCCCAGTTCTCCATGGCGCCGGAGGCGAAGTCGGGCGCGGCGACCATGTCGAGCTTGGGCAGCATGTACGGGACGCCGAAATACGAGTTCAGGTACTTGAGCGCGTTCTCCCCGGCGTCGAGGGCGAAGTCGGCCTGCGCGATCTGGTCCGGGGAGGCCCAGACCGTGAGGACGGTCTTGCCGACCTTGCGCGTGCGGGCCTCGAGCCGGGCGGCGAAGACGGCCAAGAGGTACGACGACATCTTGGGGGTCTCCTGGAAAGAAACGACGCGGCGGCCGCCCTGGACCGTGTCGGAGACCGACGGCATGTTGGACAACGGCGTCAGACCCGCCGGGACGTCCAACGTCAGCTTGAAGCTCGCTTTGAACGCCGGCTCGTCGAAGCACGGCAGGACCCTGCGCGCGTGCGTGGGCTCGAGATGGGTGAACGACCACGACTCGTCCTTGGTCCCGTTCTTGCCGCGGGACTTGTACAGGCCGCGCATGAGCTCGTTCATCTTGCCGGAGTACTCGATCTCGACGTCGGCACGGCCTTTCAACGGCTTTTCCAGAAGCAACGTCACGGTCTCCGCCTTGGCGTCGACGACGATCCGAGAAGGATCGATGCGGCGGCCGGCGACGATGACGGACGTCAACGACAGGTCGAGCGCGTGGAGGACGAGCTGCTTCGCGGGGACTTTCGATTCGAGGGCGATCTTGACGTTGCCCGTGAACGCGGCGTTCTCCGGATCGAGCCGCAGGCGCAGGTCGTAGGAGCGCGGGGCGACGGCCTTCGTCAGGCGTCCGGAGGAGGACGGCGGGAGCGGGGCCGAGGCGGACGGGGCGCCGGAGGGGACCTCGTCGCCCGCGCAGGCGGCGCAGGAATGGCCCTTCGCGGCGTCGAAGTGGAGGTTCAAGGTGTCCGCGGCGGCGGCGGGGGTCTTGGCCAGGCCGGCGGTCAGGGCGTCGAGAGCGGGCTTGGCGGCGACGGGCTTGGGTTCGTTCTTCATGATGAGCGGGTTGGGCGCGGCGGCGGCGGCGACCGGGGCCGGGGAGGGCATTATAGAAGGAACGGCGGTCAAAGAGGGGGTTACGGATAACGCGGAGGGAAACGGAAGAACGGAAGGGGCGGATAAATTCGGACCGACGGATTGGAACGGCAAAGAGACTTGTCGAGAACTCGCGGGAAGACCGGATTTCACTTGAGCGACGGCGGGCGACGGCAACGAAAGCGCCACCGCCACGCTGATCAACTTGGTCATGCCGCCATTTTATCGAATGATTTCAACGCCCATATGGGACCTCAGGGCCCGGGCGGCTTAGACTTTCGGCCCAAGAGATACGTTCAAAGTCCCAATAATTCCTAGTCCCCTTACCTGACCGTTATGGGCCCCGTCGGCTCATCCGCTCGACCCCCTCTTGCGGTTATACTTCGGGCTATGATCAAACACGCTCTTTCCCTTTACATCGCCCTCTTCCTGGCCGCCGGCCCCGTGGCCGCCCAGGTCCATGAAGCCGCCGTCAGCGGCAAGGGAGGGACGACCGCCGCCGCCGGAGCCGCGGCGGGACAGGGGATGGGCACGGCGTTGCCCGGGATGCCCGACGCCGTTCCCGGCCTGACGGGCGCGCTCACCGGAGGGGCCGCCCCGATCATCGCTTTCCTCAAGACGGCGGACGCCCGGCCCGAGAGCCTGCGCGCCTTGGCCGCGAACCCGACGGTCGCCGGCGGCTACGTCCGCGCTCTCATCGCGGCCCCCGTTCCCCCCGCCGTCCGGGCCGAAGCGGTCAGGGCGCTCGGCGAGCCCGAGATCGCCCGCCTCGAGGCCGCCGTCGAGGCCTTCTCCGCCCGGACCGCCGGCTCCGCGAAGGCCGCCGCCGCGCTCAAGGCCGTGGCCGCCGAGTTCGCCGCCCTCGGCGATCGCGCCCCCCAGCCCTTCGCCGTCGCCGCCTCCCGCGCGCCGGCCTCCGCGCCCGCCAAGCTCACGGCGCCCAAACGCGCCTGGCGCGCGCTGCAGAAGGCGACGGTCATGGCGATGATGGCCGTCACGCTGACGATGTCCGTCGCCGGCCCCGCGATCGCGCAGAACTCGATGGTCCTGCCCAACGCCCCCGCCGCGACGATGATGGCGCAGATCGATTCGCCTACGGCGAATCGGCAGGCCCAGGTGGTCCAGGCCTCCGACATCAACGACGCGATCGCGAAGTGGACGCCGGCGACGAAGGTGATCGTCATCGGCAACCCCGGCCTCGACGCCGGCTCGCAGCGCCAGCTCGCCGCGTGGCTCGCCGACAAGCACTGGACCGTGATCATCGTCCAGAGCAACTCGGGCATGACCTACCGCGACGCCGAGGGCCGCACGCACCATGACAACGACGCGGTCGAGTACGGGGCGGGACAGGGCATCTATAAAAAGAACGGATTTTCATCTCAAATAGACGAAGCCAGCGGCCTTTCCGACGGCTCGATCCTCGTCATCACGATGGAGCAGCGAAAACTTTTCTTGCGCAACTCCGAGGCCCAGCGCGTCAACGGCCTCGACGGCGAGCGCGAGTTCGCCGGCAACCTCGACCAGTGGGCGAAGGCCCGCCTGCGCGCCGGCGGCGACATCATGGGCGCGGCCAAGGAGACGGTGACGAACATCGATTCCCGCCTCCAGTCCGCCGTCGCCTCCTCCGCGCTCAGCGCGAAGTCCTCCGTCGCCTCCGCGAAGTCCTCCCTCGAGGAACTCGCCAAGGCCCGCGCCGCCTTCCAGCGCGCGAATCCGACGGCCGCCGCGACCGTCGGCGCCGTCGACCTCGGCGCGCTGCGTCTCCAGCTCTCCTCCGCCGAGAAGGCGCTGGCCTCCAAGAACAACGCCGAGGCCGCGCGCCTCGCGTCCTCCGTGAGCGCCGCCGCCCAGTCCGCGTCCTCGTCGATGGCGAGCTATCAGTCGAACTACGACGCGGGCAAGGCCATGGTCGCCTCCGTCCGGGCCGAGGTGGACGCGCTCGAGAAGGCCTCCGGCTCGTTCCTGAAGGCCCACCCCAAGGCCACCGGCGACCTCGCCCGCCCCGACGTGCGCGCGATGCGCGAGAAGCTCGCCTCGGCCGAGTCCGCCCTGGCCTCCAACCCGTCGGGCGCGAAGTCCGCGGCCGACGCCGTCGCCTCCGAGGCGCGCCGCATGCAGACGGCCCTCAACGAGCACGCCGCCGGCGCCGACCAGATCGCCGCCTCCGAGGACGTGCTCTCCCAGCTCGAGGGCCGCGAGCGCGCCGGCTCCGCCTCGACCGACCTCGTCACCGCAAAGCAGTCCCTGCGCGAGGCCCGCGAGGCCCACGGCCTGGGCGCCTCGACCTGGGCGTCCCAGCTCCAGTCCGCCAAGTCGGCGCTCGCCAACGCCGAGCGCTCGATCGCCGACGCCGACGCCGCCGCGAGCCGCAACGCGATGCTGGCGATGATCTTCTGGGTCCTCCTCGGGCTCGGCACGGCCGGCACGAGCGCCTTCCTCAACTGGCGCGCCCGCAAGGCCCGCCGCAAGGCCGAGGCCGAGCTGACGAAGTGGGACGGCATCCTCGAGACCAAGCTCGACGCCGTCATCGACGAGCTCGACAAGCGCATGGACGTCTACGTCGGGCCGATCTCCGGCGAGAAGTCCCGCGGCTGGGAGGAGGAGACGGCCGCCGCCGCCGCCTCGGTCCGCAAGGACGCCGGCCGCGCGAAGCTGTACCTCGCGATGGCGCGCAACATCCACGACCGCGCGACCGCCCTCGTGCGCCCCAAGGCGATGACGCTCGGCTGGCTCGTCAACCAGGTCTGGCCCTCGCGCTACCTCAAGGCCGAGGCCATGCTCGCCACCGAGCCGCTGACCTTCAAGCCCGAGGACGGCTTCGACGCGCTGTTCGAGAAGAAGAGCGACTGGCGCGGCGACCTGTACGGCGAGGCGAAGGACTACGCCCCCGTCTCCGAGAACTTCGAGTCGGTGATGGCCAAGTTCAACGCCACCTCCAAGTCCGCCGTCGCCGCGCTCGACGAGATCGAGAAGGCGTCCACCGGCTACGGCGCGGCGTTCGACGCGACCGAGGCCGCCATCTCCGCCGCCGAGAAGAAGGCCGCCGAGGCCGCCTCCGGCGAGTTCTTCCAGGTCTCGGCGCTCGGCGCGAAGATCCTTCCGCAGGCCCGCGAGGCCCTGGCCGCCGCGCGCGGCAAGGCCGCGAAGAACCCGGTCGGCGCGATGAAGGGCCAGGGCGCCTTGGCCGAGCGCATCGCCGCCGATTCCAAGTCTCTCGCCGAGTTCGCTCTGTCCATGCGCCAGGACGAGCTCGCCGTCACCGACCCCGTCGTCGCGGCGCTGACCGCCGCCTCGGTCGGGACCGAGTGGATCGCGAAGTCCCGCGGCGCGCTCGACAAGAGCGCGTCCGACCTCGCCGCCTCCCTCGTCAAGACCGGCGGGGCCTCCGGCCTCGCGGCGCTGAAGTCCGCCTACGCGGAGCACACCACCAACCTGGCCAAGGCCAAGAACGGCCTGGGCCGCATCGCCGCCTCCCGCGCCGAGGCCGTGAAGTCGGCCGCGGCCGTGGACTCCGCCCGCGCGCAGGTCGCCTCCGCCCTCGGCCTCGAGGCATCTAAAGTTCTGCGCGAAGCGCAGAACGACCCGACCGAGCGCCTGACCGCCGCCTCCGTGGCGCTCGACGAGGCCTCCGCCAAGCTCGGAGACGGCAAGCTCGCCGAGGCCGAGACCTCGCAGAGGCTCGGGGCGGACCTGATCGGCCAGGCGAACGCCATCGTCGCCTCCTCCCTCCAGTCCCTCAAGGAGCAGGAGTCCGACGTCGCCGGACGCATCGCCGAGGCGGAGCGCCTGACGGCGCTCCTCCAAGACCGAGCCGAGGTCCTCAAGACCATCAAGCGCGACTTCGCCGCCTCGACCCTCGGCCTCGCCGCGGGCGACGTCTCCCATCCGAACGCCAACGGCACCGTCGAGGACAACGTCGACGAGGCCTCGGTCGCGATCGACGCCGCCAAGGCCAAGCGCGAGAAGGCCGTCCGTTCCTTCCGCGAGGCCAAGCTCCTGGAGGCCGCCTCCCTGCTCGACCAGGCGATGGCCCACGAGTCGATCGCCCAGGCGCGTCTCGACGAGATCGCCGAGAAGCGGGCGCGCCTCGACAAGGCCGTCGTCGACAACAACGCCTTCCTCGAGAAGCTCGAGGCCAAGGTCCGCGCGTGGAAGACCGAGATCCCCGACGACAAGCGCACCATGCGCCCGACGATGGCCGCTTACGCCGATTCCGTCAAGGCGCTCGGCGAGGCCCGCGCGTCCGCCGACATGAAGAAGGGCGACCCGTTCAAGGCCGCCGCCGCGATCGCCGCCGTCTCCGCCGGCCTCGACCAGCTCTGGGTCAGGCTCAACAACGACCGCGACGCCTACGCGGAAGTGGTGCGCAGCCTCCAGGCCGCCGACGCCCAGCTCGGCTCCGCCGCGCGCCTCGCCCAGGAAGCCCAGGGCGACGGCGTCGCCGACAGCCCCGCGATCACGAGCTCTCTGCGCGAATTGGCCGACCTCCGGTCCGCGTACGCGTCCGCCGTCTCCGCCTCCCAGGTCGAGCACGGCGAATGGCCGAAGGTCGACGCCGAAGCCGACCGCATCACGACCCAGGCCGCCCACGTCGCGGCTTCGCTCAAAGGCGAGATCGCCGCGGCCGCCCGCGCGACCGAAGTGATCTCGAATGCCGCTCACAAGGTCCGCGAGGCCACGAACTGGACGGGATCCTATGGAGTGTCCGTCCCCGGCTCACCCGGTTCCGGGTCGTTGGATTCCGCCCGCTCCGCGCTCAACAGCGGTGATTACGACGGCGCCATCCGTTACGCCGAAGCCGCGCGCAGCGCGGCGATTTCAGCGATCCAGATCGCCGAGGCGGAAGTGACGCGCCGGCGCCGCGAGGAAGAGGAAGAGCGCCGCCGTCAGGAAGAAGAGCGTCGCCGCCGCCAGCAGGAAGAGGATGACCGTCGTCGTCGCTCGGAAGAAGACAGCCGCCGCTCGTCGGGCGGCAGCTCGGGCGGCGGCTCCAGCTGGGGCGGTTCAAGCTCGGGCGGCGGGTCGTCGAGTTGGTGAAAAGTCTCTTCGCCGTCGCCGTACTATTGACGTCCGCCGCGGCGCCAGCCGCGGCGCAGGTACGAGTCGGTATAGCCGTTAAGGCGCCGGCAGTCAGCGCGGTACCGGTCGTCGGAATGGACCGTCTGAACGAGTCCTCCACGCCGTTGCCGTTGAAGTCGTTGTCGTTGACCCCGTCGTTGTCGCCCGCCGTCTCCCCCACGCCGAATTCCGTTGTCCTTCCCGTCCTGACCCGCCCGTCCGTCGCCGTCGCCGTTCAGTCGCCGTTGTCGTTTTCCGTCTCCGTTTCACCGGCGGCGTCCAAAGCCGACGAGATCCGCTCCGAAGCCGCCCGCACCGTCGCCGAATGGAAGTCCGCGCGCGAGGCCGTTCCCGCCGTTGTTTCCCCCGAAGCTCCTTCCCTCCACCTCGACGCCCTCTTCGACGGCTCGTTGCCGTCATCCAAAGAAGTGCTCGCACGCGCCGCCTCCCGCCGCGTGGACGAGGCGGCGCTCGCCCAGGCTCTCTCCCTCTCCCAGTCCCCCTCCGACGCCGCGTCCCGCCTATCCGCGTTGGGCGTCCTCGGCCCGAAGGAGTCCTCCCTCGCCGCGCGCAACGAGCCCGAATTCCGCTTCTTATTGACCCGCCTCTGGCGCAAGACCTCCTCCTCCATCGCCGCGCCCTTCCCCGTCGACGAGTCCTTCCGCGTCCCGGCTCTGAAGGTGGAGAAGGACGGGATCGTCTATCTCGTCCACGGCGTCGCCCACGGCAAGTACGGCGCGCCCCGCCGCGGAGCCGTGCTGTCCACCGTCCGCCGCGCCCTCGCCGCCGGCCACGCCGTCTACTCCGAGCAGAACCTCCCCGCCTATTATGGGTACAAGGCCGGCATCGAGACCCTCGACCACGCGTCCGCCTCCGGCGCCCCCGCCAAGGTCGTCCCCGCCGCGCCGGGCTTCACGCGCGCGTCGCTCCTGCTCAAGCGCGCCATCGACTGGGCCGTCGCCCCGGGCTCGGCGTTGGCCGCCCTCGCCTGGGCGATCGCCTCTCCCGCGACCGTGTTCGCCTGGCTCCTCCTGCCTCTGGCCGGCGTCCTCTGCTGGGTCATCCTCTCCGGCGGCCTGCCGCTCATGGCCTGGCGGCGCCGCATCATCGCCGAGGGCGCACGCGGCGAGGGCCTCGAGGACATCGCCGACCAGTACGCCGACGAGGCCGAGCACTTCTTCGTGACGAAGCCCGACCTCGAGGTCCTGCGCGGCCTCGAGCTGCCCCAGCCGCTGGGCGCCACGGGCGACGCGCTGTCCGTCCGCTCCCGGGCCATCGCCGACGCCGTCGCCGACGACGCCGCCGCGGCCGGGGCCGGGACCGTGCACGTCGTCGTCGGCCACCTGCACGCCCACGAGGTCGCCGCGCGCCTGGCCTCGGGGCCCAGGACCCCGGTGCCAGGGTCCCAGATTTCCTAGGCCCATTAGATTCCTGAAATGACACCTAGAGTCTCATGCCGAAAACGACGGTCCGCGATAGAATAAGCCCCGAAACTGATTCCCGGAGGATCACCCAGATGTTCAAGAAGTCACTCGCCTCGATCGTGTCGGCCGCCGTCCTCGTGGCCGGCCCCGGACACCTCACCTTGGACGCGGCGGCGCAGACGCTGACGCGCGGGCCCGTCACGGGTGTGAGCGTGACCCCGACGATCGGGACCGGCCTCAACAGCCCCGTCCCCGGCGCTTCTTCCTTTAACATGCCGTCTTTGACCCCCGGCGCCCTCGTCGCCCCGAGCCTGACGGTCGCTCCGAAGCCCGTCCTGCCCGCCATCGCCTCCCCCGTCTCCCTGGCGCCCGTCCCCGCCTCCCTCGCCGCCCGCCCGATCCCCGCCGCCGCGAAGGCGACGCCGCTGACGGTCATCGCGTCCCGCGACGCCAAGGTCGGCGTCGCCGAGAAGGGCGCCGCCCTGAACGCCCTGTTCGAGAACTCGACGGTCGCCGGTCCTGAATCCCTCGAGGTCCTCGGCCAGGCCGCCGCGAGCGATTCGCCTCTGGCGGGCCTGTCCCGCGCCGAGGCGACCACCGCCAAGTCGCCCGTCGCCGTCGAGAGCGCCGCCGTCGAGAAGGCCCGCGCCGCCGGCTCTCTCTCCGACCTCGGCAACCTGATCAAGCGCGCCTGGAACGCCGTCCTGGGCATGCTCGGCATCGGCGTCAAGAAGATGGAGACGCCGGAGGTCATGGCGCAGCGCATCATCGACCAGCTGAACGCCGCCAAGCCGGTCTATAACCGCAAGGTGCAGGAAGCCTCCACGCTCGTCGAGAAGCTGAAGCTCCAGGTCGAGGGCGAGACCGCGAAGGTCGCCGAGCTCGAGCAGGGAATCACCGCGCTGCTCTCCGACTCCGACCCGGCCAACGACATCATGGCCTCGGGCATGATCAACCAGCAGAAGACCCTTAACGCCTCCATCACCTCCACGAACGAGCAGATCGTCCTCGCCGAGGCGACCTTGGCGTCCATCAAGGAGGAGCGCGCCCGCTTCTTCTCCGAGCGCGAGGAGACCATCGCCAAGATCCAGGCCGGCCTCACCAAGTCCGCGGCCGCCGACATCCAGAAGCAGATCGCCGAGCTCAAGGGCGGCTTCCAGGTCGGGGACCTCAAGGACAACATGGACAAGTTCGAGGACGCGGTCAACGACAAGGTGGCCGACGCCAAGGGCACCGTCGATTCCGTCGAGTCGAACCCCGACCAGATCCTCAAGAAGGCCAAGGACTCCCTGAAGAGCCAGGAGATCAAGGACGAGCTCGCGCGCCGCAAGGCCGCCATCGAGCAGGCGAAGAAGGACAAGGGCCAGGCGGGCGGCGGCGTCGCGATCAGCGCGATGAAGGCCGTCGGCGTCGCCGTCAACGTCGTCATGGCGGTGTGGGCCGGCCTCAACACCGGCTGGATCGCGATGATCCTCGGCGCCGGCGCCGTCATGGGCGTCGTGATGCCGATGGGCGCCATCGGCGGCATCGCCCTCGGCGTGTTCGCCGAGAAGGTCATGAAGACCTCGGGCGCGAAGACCGCGGGCATGGCCATCCTCGGGGGCGTCATCGGCTTCGGCCTCGGCCTCGTCGCCGTCGGCTTCGGCGGCTACGTCGGCTACGCCGTGGCCTCGCAGACGGCCGCGATCGGCCTCGGCGCCACCGCGCTCGTCACGAGCCTGCTCGACGTCGCGTACAAGGCGATCTTCAAGAAGGACAAGCCGGCGGACAAGACGGCCCCGTCCAAAGCCCAGTGGGAGAAACTCAAGCGCTACGACGTCGTCCTCACGCTGAGCGAGGATCTCTCGGTGACTCAGGAGGACGCGGTCGTATACTTCCTCTCGAGAATGCCCGGGGTCGAATACTCCTATGACCGCGAGGCCAGGAGCATCGTCGTGACCGGCATCGAAGGCCGCCTGCTGGAAGTCCTCTCCACCATGGGCGGAGTGCAGTCCGTCGTCACCAACGGCGAGCACAAGAGCGACAAGGGCCAGGCCGGCGGCAAGCTCGCCTCCTACCCGGCGGCCGTCTACATCCTGGGCTCCCTCGGGCTGGCCGTCTCGCTCGTCATGCCGGTGACCGCGCTGACCGTGGTCGCCGTCCTCGGGGCGCTGACTTTGGCCGACACCCTCACGGCCTCCGGCAACCTCGACAAATCGACCAAGTTCTACGCGTTCTCGATCGGCGCCGGCGTCGCCGCCCTGATCACCCTCGGGATCTCCGGCTTCGGAGCCCCGTTCTATCTCGCGGGCGGCGCCGCGGTCCTGGCCAACGTCCTCGGCAAGGTGCACAAAGCGATCTCCCTCAAGAAATCCGACGCCGGCGGCCTCATCCTCGAGCTCGGCATCGGCGCGGCCGTCGTCGCGGTCCTCGCGGCGGTCTCCGCCCCCTTCCGCGGCCTGCTGGCCCGCGCGTGGAACGCGCTGCTCGGCATCTTCGGCCTCGGCGTCAAGAAGATGGAGACGCCCGAGGTGATGGCGCAGCGCATCATCGACCAGCTGAACTCTCAGAAGCCGGTGTACAACCGCA
>Ga0255338_1004535_pt1 | contig 14195 bp, 12 predicted proteins | sample MeOH1_35cm_T4_19_FD_203715 | JGI IMG/M metagenome (GOLD analysis project Ga0255338, IMG submission 203715) | Sandy soil microbial communities from University of British Columbia, Vancouver, Canada - MeOH1_35cm_T4_195 | ecosystem: Engineered > Artificial ecosystem > Sand microcosm > Unclassified ...
GGGCGAAGCCGCGGTCGGCTTCGACGGCGGGCCGGCTCTTCGCGTTCTGGTCCTCCACCCAGGCCATGGACTTCCGGCCCGTGACGTCCTCGAGCCAGAGGTAGGGGTCGTCGTTTTCGGCGAAGGCGGCGGTGGCGAGCGGCATGGCGAGGATGGCGAGGATGCGCTTCATGGGCGGGTTCCGGAAAGAAAGCGGCGCGAGGCGGATCGTATCCGCTCGCGCCGCATTGTCGGGCAACTGCCCGCCTAGGACTTCATGCGCTCTTCCGTGGCGGGCTTGTCCAGCTCGAAGGCCTTGTGCAGCACGCGCACGGCGAGCTCCATGTACTTCTCGTCGACGACGACGGAGGTCTTGATCTCGGAGGTCGAGATCATCTGGATGTTGATGCGCTCCTCGGCGAGCGAGCGGAACATCTTGGAGGCGATGCCGGCGTGGGTGCGCATGCCGATGCCCACGAGCGAGACCTTGGCGATCTTTTCGTCGCCCACGATGGAGCGCGCCCCGATGGCCGGCTTCACCGACTTCTCCAGGATGTCCATCGCGCGCTTGAACTCGCTGCGGTGCACCGTGAACGAGAAGTCCGTGAGCCCCTCGATGGAGGCGTTCTGGATGATCATGTCCACGTCGATGTTCGCGTCGGCGATCGGCCCCAGGATCCCGAAGGCGATGCCGGGGCGGTCGGGGACGCCCACGACCGTGATCTTCGCCTCGTCCCGGTTGAAGGCGATGCCGCTGATGATGGCCTGTTCCATGTTCTCGTCTTCCTCGAAGGTGATGAGGGTGCCCATGTCGGTGGAGTTCACGTCGGTGAACGACGAGAGCACCCGCAGCTTCACGCGGTACTTGCCCGCGAATTCAACGGAGCGGATCTGCAGGACCTTGGACCCCAGCGAGGCGAGCTCGAGCATCTCCTCGAAGGTGATCGTGTCCAGTCGCCGCGCCTCGGGCACGACGCGCGGGTCGGTCGTGTAGACGCCGTCCACGTCCGTGTAGATCTGGCACTCGTCGGCGAAGAGCGCCGCGGCAAGGGCGACCCCCGTCGTGTCGGAGCCGCCGCGGCCCAGCGTGGTGATGTTGCCCTTGTCGTCGATGCCCTGGAAGCCGGCCACCACGACGACGCTGCCGGCGGCGAGGTCGCGGCGGATGTTGTCCTCGTCGATGGAAAGGATGCGGGCCTTCGAATAGGCGTCGTCGGTGAGGATGCGCACCTGGAAGCCGGTGTAGCTCTTCGCCTTCACGCCCAGCCCGTGCAGCGCGAGGGCGAGGAGGCCGATGGAGACCTGCTCGCCGGTGGAGGCGATGACGTCGATCTCGCGCGGATCCGGGTTGGGATTGAGCTCCTTGGCGAGGGCGAGGAGGCGGTTCGTCTCGCCGGACATCGCGGAGACCACGACGACGACCTGGTGGCCATCCTTGACGAAGCGCTCGACGCGGCGCGCGACCTCGCGGATGCGCTCGGGGCTGCCCATGGAGGTGCCGCCGTACTTCTGGACGATGAGGGACACGGGATTCCTGCTTCAGCGACGGACGAAAGACGGCATTTTACCCCGGACCGGGGGGCGATGGTGCACTGCACAAACCCCGGCCCGGCCCCTGGCGCCGCGGGTCGTCCCACGCCGGGTCAGCGGGTGTCCGTCGCGAGGACGCGAAGGTCGTCGGCGAAGACGCTCTTCATGCGCGACTCGCGCAGCTTGTCGAGGAAGGCCACCTTCACGGTGTCGTTGCCCGGCCAGACGGTCTCCATCCAGCTCATGCCCGCGGGCGCGAAACCGGTGTAGGCGTGGCGGTTCATCTCCGCGGCGACGGCCGAGAGCACGCCCGTCGCGTAGTAGTCGTCCCACGTGACCTTGTCGGCCGAGCGCGAGCTCTTGATCTCGCGAAGCTTCGCCTGGATCTCCGAGGTGCGCGCCTTGCGCTTGGACCCCGTGAATTCCCCGCAGCGCTCCTTGAGCCAGGGGTTGGCGACGGCGGCCGGCTGCGCGCAGATGGGCGGCGTCATGCCCGGCAGGCGCGTGCGCATGAGGTCGTGCGCGAACTGGAAGCGCCCCTTGGCGCCCACCTCGAGGACCACCATCGGAAAATAGGAGTTCGAATAGGGCGCGAACACGTTGGCGCTGGAATCGTCGGCGGAGATCATCACCGGCGTCTTGCGCCCGGGCAGCTCGATGAAGTCGGTGCCGCCCACGTTCTTGGCCGGGTACACGGCATGGCGCTTCACCTGGGGCTTGAGCCGGTAGACGTAATGCGTCGTGCAGCAATGCGCCCCGCCCGAGAACCCGGAGAAGTGCAGCTGCGGCTGCCCGCTGCCGTCGAGATCGCGGCCGAGGGAGTGGAGCGTGAACTTCTGCACGGGCTCGACGAGTTCCTTCGGGGTCGACTGCCACGCGAGCCTGCCTTTCGCGAAGACGGCGACTCGCTCTTCGGCGCTCGCCGCGTCCTTCGCGCCCTTCACGCGCGCGACGAGGACCTCGTAATCCTGGAATTCCTTGGTGGCGGTCGCCTCCAGCCCCTGCGACTCGAGCCAGGCCTTGCTGTCCTGCGGGCCGGCGGGTGCGGTGGGGGGCGCCGCGAGGGCGTTGGCCATGGCGCAGGCGGCGAAGGCGGCGATGATGCGAAGCATGGTGCTCTCCCTGGGGTGTCTGGCGGAGGGTGTGAGATTCGAACTCACGAACAGGTTGCCCTGTTGCCGGTTTTCAAGACCGGTGCCTTAAACCGCTCGGCCAACCCTCCGTGGTTATAAACCATTGTAGCAATTAGCCTTTTGCGGTCCAAACTTTTGCTGTGCGAGCCCGCCCCATTGCGCAAGACAATGTCCGGCGTCTTGAAACTTCCTCCCGTAATCCCTACTCTAACGCTCGGTCAATCATGACCGGCACTCAACCGACACTGGAGCCAAACCTATGCAACAAGCCCCGATGATGACGCCCGCCTCGCCGTCGCAGACGATCGCGCTGGCGCAGAACCGGGTACTGCGCAACACCTACGCCCTGCTCGCTCTCTCCATGGTGCCCACGGTGATCGGCGCCTGGATCGGCGTGCAGATGAAGTTCGCCTTCTTCCAGGCCAGCCCCGCCGTTGGCTTCATCGCCTTCCTCGCGATCGCCTTCGGCTTCATGTTCGCCATCGAGAAGACGAAGAACAGTGGCCTGGGGGTGGCGATCCTGCTCGGCTTCACGTTCTTCATGGGCCTCATGCTCTCGCGCATGCTGGGCGTGGTGCTGGGCTTCAGGAACGGCGCGGCCCTCATCGGCCTGGCCGGCGGCGGCACGGCCGTGATCTTCGCGATCATGGCTTCCGTCGCGAGCTCCACCAAGCGCGACCTGTCGGGGATGGGCAAGGCGCTCTTCATCGGCATGATCATGCTGCTGGTGGCCGCCTTCGCCAACATCTTCCTGCAGCTGCCGGCGCTCATGATCGCGATCTCGGTCATCGCGGTGGGCATCTTCTCCGCCTTCCTGCTCTACGACCTGAACCGCGTCATCACGGGCGGCGAGACGAACTACATCTCGGCCACGCTCGCGGTGTACCTGAGCCTGTACAACATCTTCGCCAACCTCCTCGCGCTGCTGGGGATCTTCGGCGGCGATCGCGACTAGGCTTCCTCGCTTCGCTTCGAGGGGCGGCTTCGGCCGCCCCTTGTCGTTTGCGGCCCGGGCGCCGGGCTAGCGGGAGAACACCGCGATCGACTCGACGTGACCGGTGTGCGGGAACATGTTGACCACGCCCGCCGCCAGCAGCCGGTAGCCCTTCACGTTCACCAGCACACCCGCGTCGCGGGCGAGGGTCGAGGGGCTGCACGAGACGTAGACGATCCGCGAAGGGGCACCGGAATCCGGCAGCGCCTTGCATATCTCCACCGCGCCGTCGCGCGGCGGGTCGATGAGCAGCCTGTCGACCCGTCCCAGGCGCGCAAGGGCGCCAGGCGCGTCCGCGTAGAGGTCGTAGGCGAGGAAGCTCGCGAGCCCGTCGAGCCCGTTGGCGCGCGCGTTCTCCGCCCCGCGCGCCGTGAGCGTCGCCGCGCCTTCCATGCCCACGACCGCGGCGCCGCGCGCAGCGATGGCGAGCGTGAAATTGCCGAGGCCGCAGAAGAGATCGCCCACGCGCTCGCCGGGCCGCGGGTCGAGCAGGTCCACCGCGCGCTTCACCAGCACGCGGTTCACGGCCGTGTTCACCTGCGTGAACTCCGTGGGCCGGAAGCCGATGGTCAGCCCGAACTCCGGCAGCCGGTAGTCGAGCGGCGGTGAGTCCTCCGGATAGAAGGGGTGCGCGGTGTCCGGGCCCTTGGGCTGGAACCACCACTGGATGCCGTGGCGGTCGGCGAAGGTCCTGAGCCTGGCGCGATCCTCCTCCCCCACGGGCTCCAGGTGGCGAAGCACCAGGATCGTGACGGACTCGCCCACGGCGAGTTCCACCTGCGGCAGGCGCTCGCGCAGGGCCATCGTCGTGAACATCTCGCGCAGCGGCACGATGAGCTGCGACACCGCCGGCGGCAGCACCTCGCACGAGCGGATGTCCGCCACGAAGCTCGACTTGCGCTCGTGGAAGCCCACCAGCACGCCGCCCTTCTTGGCGACGTAATGCACCGACAGGCGCGCGCGGTGGCGGTAGCCCCACGTGGGGCCGTGGATCGGAGGCAGCATGGCCTCCGCCTTCACCTTGCCGATGCGCGCCAGGTTGTCCTCGAGCACGCGCTGCTTGGCGGCCACCTGGGCCGCGGGCTCGACGTGCTGCATCGCGCAGCCGCCGCAGATGCCGAAGTACGCGCAGCGCGGCCGCACGCGCTGGCTCGATTCGGCGAGCACCTCGGTCACCGTGGCGAGGTCGAAATTGCCGCGGCTGCGCCGCCGGGAGAAGGCCACGCGCTCGCCGGTGATGCCGCCCTCGATGAAGGTGACCTTCCCGTCCACGTGGGCCACTCCTACGCCCTCGTGGTCGATCGACTCGATCGTGGCCACGCCCGTCGAGGGCGCGCGCACGGCCTCAGTCATCGGATTCGCATTGCGTCGCGGGGATGCCGAAGACCTGCCGCGCGATCTGCTTGGTGACCGCGATGCCGTCCACGACGTAGGAGAGCGTGGCCGCGTTGCCGCCCGTGAAGGCCACCGTCATCGTGCCCACGGGCGTGGGCGTGGCCTGCCGCCAGGGGTTGGCGTTGAACGGCGGACCCGACATGCGGTAGAGCGGGCCCTCGAAAGTCCGCGTGCCGGGGGTCCGGACCCCGCGGGACATGACGAGCCACTGGCTGCGGCCGTCGGCGCCATAGGTGAAGAGCGTGGCGAAGACGATGTCGCCCTGGTGCGCGAAGTTGATGCCCCAGCCCGATTCGTCCTGGTTCCACCACAGGTCCTGGAAATTGCTGGCGTAGCTGCGGTCGAAGGCCGACCACGCGCAGGTGGTGCTGGTGGAGAAGCGCTGGCGCTCGATCGATTTCACGACCGTGATGCCGTCCACCGTGTAGGTGAGGTTCCCCGAGTCGGCAGTGGGGAAGGCGACCTGCATCGTTCCCACCGGGGTGAGCGAGATCGGGGGGGCCCAGGGCCGCGCATAGAACGCGGGGCCGCGCGCCCGGTAGAGCAAACCCCGGAAGCTCCCGTCGCCCTGGCGCTCGCCGCGAGTCATCGCGAGCCAGTCGGGGGCGCCGTCGGCACCGTAGGTGAAGAGCGTGGCGAAGACGACTTGCCCCTGGTGGTTGAAGTTGATCCCCCAGCCGGACTCGTCCGGGTTCCACCACAGGTCGGTGTAATTGTCGGTGACCGGCGCGAACGAAAGCGCGAGCGAGTACGGCCCGGTGCCGGCCGACTCCCAGCGCGTCACCACGAGGTAGTAGGTTCCCGCCTGCACGCGCTGCGTGAGGCCGAAGTCGACGCTGCTCGACTGGGCGTCGTCGTTCGACGCGATGCGCTGGCCGTTGCCGTCGAGGAGCACGCCGACCGTGTCCATGCCGCCGGCGGAACGCACGATGAGGGTCCCCGGCGCCGCGACGGGGATGCGGAAGACGTCCACGTCGCCCGCGTAGTCGATTCGGCCGGACGCAGCCGTTTCCCCCGCGCCGAGGGTGACCGTGGTCGCCTCCTCCGGGCGGTCGCCGTGGTCGTCCGTCACCGGCGGGGGGTTGGCCATGAGGCGCCGCGCGACCTGCGGATAGAAGACGTCGAGGCGGTTGTACACGCCGCGCTGGTCGAGATTGGTGCACGCGAGGCTGCCGTCGCCGTCCGTCGTCGAGGCCGAGAGGACGGCCCGCAGCCGCAGCGAGCCGTTGGCCATCGTGAAAAGCCCGGAGCCGCTGGAGCCGCCCTGGATGATGCCGCGCGTGAACGTGGTGAGCCAGGCGGGCTGCTGCCAATCCTCGAAGCGCGCCACGCCGTTCATGTAGCCTTGCGCGAGCTTCGCCACGTCGCCGGCCGGGTGGGAGAGGCTCGTTACCGGCAGGCCGTCCGCGAGAGGCTCCGCGTCCCATCCCGAGAACGTGGTCCCCGAGGGTGGCGGCCCGTTCATCACCAGCAGCGTATGGTCGGTGTTGGGATCGGCGAAGTCGATCGCCATGCCATCGGACACCTGGACGAATCCCGGCGACCTCGCGCCCGAGCCGCACGCCGTGGCCTCGTAGAACCAGAAGCTCGCGATGGTCGCGGCGACGTCGGCGCGCCCGACGCAGTGGTTGGCCGTGAGGAAATACGGCTTCGGGAACTTCTCCGTGTTGATGAGGGTGCCCGTGCAGACGAACGCGTGGCCGCCGTCCATGAAGCTGATGCGCGCCATGCTCGTCTTGCGCTCGGCGATCGCCGCGTCGAGGAAGGCGTCGCCGGTCGGACAGGATGCGTCGACCGTGCAGGTACCCGCTGCCTTGGCTTCCAGCGGCCGGTCGAAGTGTGCGACCGCGCCGAGCCTCGCCGCACCCGGCGCGAGGCGCTCGCGCGAGAACACTTCCACCGCCTGCGTGGCGTCCGCCGTCCACGGGCCCCAGGCTTCGCGCGCGCCCGCGGCCACCGACATCGTCTCGACCCGCCCCGACGCATCCCGGACGCGCACCTCGAGTGCGCCCGCCCCGGAGAGATCGAGCCGCACCCGCAGACCCTCGGCGCCGGGCGATGCCACGTCGAATCGCGCGACGAAGCCGCCCTCCACCGCCTGCCACACGGGCGCGGCGAATTCCTTGGGCGAGGGGCGCACGAAGCCCACGCGGGTCCGCCGCTCGTCCGCGGCCCCGGCGGACTTGGGCAAGGCGCCTTCCCAGCGGTAGGTGACGGCCGCCTCGCCAACGCGAAGCGTGGCCGGACGCGATTCCTGAGTCACCCAGGCGCGCCCCGGCATCCCCGGCGAGGCGGCGACCGCGAGGGGAACCGCGAGGAGCGCCACGAAGGCGTGCGCGAGGCGCCTCATGCGCGCCCAGCCAGTCGCTTCAGTCCGAGCCATTGTTGTCTCCAGAAGCCCTCGCCGTAGTCGCGGCCGTGCAGCTGGTCGCGAATGCCCGTGGCCGGGAACTCGCGCATCGCGTTGGCGGTGCCGAAGACATGGTCCCATACGGGGAAGAGGACCGCAAAGTTGCAGCCGCTCGACCGGCCCTCGTGCCCCAGGCCGATGGCGTGGTGGACGCGGTGGAAGCGCGGGCTCACGAGGAGCCACTCCCCGGCGCGCCCGAACGACAGGCGCACGTTGGCGTGCGAGAGGCTCTCCGCGGCGCGCGTGACGGCCACGATCGCGACGAACTGCCCGGGCGCCACGCCGACGGCGAGCGACACGATCGCGAGCACGGCGTCGGTCAGGACCATGTCGAGCACGTGGTTGCGGTCGTCGGTCCAGAAGGTCATCGCGCGCTGGCTGTGGTGCAGCGCGTGCAGCGCCCACCAGAAACCGGCGGCGTGCTGCGCCCGGTGCAGCCAGTACATCGCGAAATCGACGACGACGAGGTAGGCGAGGAAAGACAGGAACGGGTGCGCGAAGAGCGCCGGGAAGGCGTCCTCGAGCTTCGGCGGGATGACGTCGTGCATCCTGAGCCACCCGTCGAGGCCGCCCACGAGCGGAAGCAGCAGGAAGAAGATCGCGAGCGGGAGCACTCCCAGGCGAACGAGCAGCGTGTAGACCACGTCCACGCGCACCGGCCGCCGGTCGGCCCACACCTCGACGGGGCGCCACTTCTCCAGCGCGCCGAGGGCGACGGCGAGCACCGCCACCTCGAGCGCGCCGATGAGGAAGATCTCGGTCGCGTCGAACGCCGCCTCGAGCCAGGTGACCATGCCGGCGTGGAACACGAGCGGCTGCACCACCGACTCGAAGACGACGGCGTGCAGCTGGGCCCACGAGCTGGTCGCGAACGCGCCGGCCTGGGCGAGCAGGTCCATCAGCGGCTCCAGCGCTTGTCGTCCGCGAGGCGGGCGAAGCACAGGCCCCTCGCCTTCAGGCCCGCGATGAGGCGGTCGAGGTGGGGCCAGAGCGGCTCCTGGCGCGACCAGATTCCCAGGTGCCAGAGGAGAATGTCGCCGTCCTTGATGTCGCGAAGCTGCCGCTCGATGAGCTTGTCGGCGGGGAAGCGGTCCGAGGGCAGCTCGTCGCCGCTGAACCCCGCGGGAGTCCAGCCCGCGTGCGTGAAGCCGCAGCCCTTGGCGTAGGCGAGGGAGCTGGGCGTGAAGCGACCGCCGGGCGCGCGCCACAGGCCGTCGAATCCCCGGCCGGTCATGGCGCGGAAGGCGTCCTCGGGCTTCTTCAGCTCCGCGCAGAGCGCCTCCGCGTCGAGCAGCTCGCCCTGCGTGCCGCCCTGCGGCGCGTAGCGGATCTTGCCTCGCGCCGTGTCGCCGGCGAAATACCAGTGCCGCCAGGTGTGCGAGCCGAACGCGTGGCCGGCCCCGGCGAGGCGCTTCCAGTACGGGGCCCACGATGCGTCGAGCGCGTTGTCGCCGCGCTTGGTCTTCTCGTTGGCCAGGAAGAAAGTGGCCTTGACGCCGTGCTTGTCGAGGATGCCGGCGATGGACTCGGCGGGCTCCATGTTGCCGGTGTCGAACGTGAGGTAGACCGTGCCCGTGCAGGGTGCGGCGCCGGCGGGAGAGGCCGCGACGGCCGCGGCCGCGAGGAAGGCCCGGAATCTCATTGGCGCGGGGCGTGCGACTGGAAGAAGAGGCCGTGCGGCGACTTGCCCACGGGGATCCGGTGCAGCACCTTCTTCGTCTCGAGGTCCACGACGGTGAGCATGCGGATCCAGCGCGAAGTCGTCCACAACTGCTTGCCGTCCTTCGTGACTTCCATGCAGTCGGGGCCGCCCGGGACGCTGAACGTCTCCTTCACCTCGAGCGTCTGCTGGTCCACCATCGATATCGTGTTGGCCATGCGGTTGGAGAGGAACACGTGGCGGCCGTCGCCCTTCGCCACGAAATTGTGCGCGCCCAGGCCCGTGAGGATGCGCTTCACCCTCTTGCGGGCGCGCCAGTCGTAGATCTCGAGGTGGCTCTCGCCGGTGATGCCCACGAGCAGGTGCCTGTCGTCGGGCGTCATCCAGATCCCCGCGGGCTGCTTGCCGGTGGCCATCTTCCACAGCACTTCCTGGCTGTCGAGGTCGATGGCGACGAACTCGTTCGACTCCTGCAGCGTCACGAACGCGAGCTTGCTATCGGCGCTGAACGCGATGTGGCTGGGAACCTTCGCGAGCGCCAGCCGCTTGGCGAGCTCGAACGTGCCGGCATGGTAGATGTCGACGCGGTCGAGCCGGTTGGACGCGGACACGAACCACTTCCGGTCCGGCGAGTAGGCGATCTGGTACGGGTCGCTGATGCCGGGGACGCGGCGCAGGATGTCGCCCGTCCTCGGGTCGAGGAACACGAGGTCGTTGCTCGCCGAGTTGGCGACGATGAGCTCCCTGTTGTCGGGCGTGGCCATGAGGTGGTGCGGCTCCTTGCCCACGGGCACGCGCTTCTCTTCCTGCCCCGATACCGGGTCGACGATGGAGATGGACCCGTCGCCGGAGTTGAGCACGATGATCTTCTCGCCGGGCTCGAACACCGCGTGCGCCGCGCCCGCCCAGGCGAGCACCACCACCAGGATGGTTTTTCCGATAGTTTTCATAGGCTTATGATACCATGGGACGCATGCAGGCCACGCTACGCCGCACCCGCGCATGACCCTTCACTCGGCCGCCATCAACCACTGCAACGCTTGCGGGGCGAAGGTGGAATACCGGATCCCGCCGGGCGACACGCATGCGCGCGCCGTCTGTCCCGCCTGCGGGCACATCCAGTACCAGAATCCCAAGGTCATCGTGGGCTCGGTGCCCGTATGGGAAGACCGCATTCTCCTGTGCCGGCGCGCCATCGAGCCGCGCCACGGCAAGTGGACGCTGCCGGCCGGCTTCATGGAGAACAACGAGACGGCGCCCGAGGGGGCCGCCCGCGAGGCGATGGAGGAGGCCAACGCGAGGATCGAGGTGGAGCAGCTCTACACCCTCTTCTCGGTGCCGCACATCAGCCAGGTGTACGTGCTCTTCCGCGCGCGGCTCCTCGACCTCGACTTCTCGCCCGGCGCCGAGAGCCTCGAGGTGACACTCGTGCGCGAGGACGAGATCCCCTGGGCGGATCTCGCCTTCGCGTGCGTTCGCCGGACGCTTGCGCACTTCTTCGAGGACCGCAGGACCGGCATATTCCTGCCGCGCTTCGGCGAGATCCGCCCTCCCGAGCGCTGAACCCGGTTCGTGTACCCGGTTCGTGAACCGGGTACGGAGACAAGGTGGCGTCAGGGTGCGAGCGGCAGCGGGCGACCCTCGGACGAGGAGGGCGAGGCGATGCCCAGCATCACTGCGAGGGTCGGCGCGATGTCCACGATCTCCGCCCGCGCGTCGATGCGGCCGGGCTTCACCCATCTCGGGCCGTAGAAGAGGACCGGGACGTGGGTGTCGTGGCGGTGGGGCGAGCCGTGCGTGGTGCCCGTACCGTAGGAGGTCAACATCCACCCCGGCTTGGGCACGACCTGCAGATCGGCCGAAAGCTCGCGGTGCCAGGCGTTGCGCGCGGCCTCCAGGAACGGGACATCGGGCGCGCCGCCCGCCTCGAGCTCCGGGCGCGCGAACGCCGCCGCCACGCCGGGCTGCGCCAGCAGGAGCCGCGTCGCTTCCTCGTCGAGGGCGTGTGCGTCGATCCCGCGCCGCGCGATGAGGGGCCGATCCAGCAGGATGCCGTGCGCGCTCCACGCCCGGGCCCAGTTCCCGGCGCCGAAGCGGGCCTCGAGACCCGCGTTCAGCCGCGCGAGCGTCTCCCCCGCGTTCAGCCGCCCGCCGTCGCGCCCCTGCGATGCCGAGTACTCCGGCGCCGGCATGAAGCCGTGGTCCGCGGTGAGCACCGCCACGTAGTTGTCGCGTCCCACCATCCGGTCGAGGTCGCGAAGGAACGCCGCGAGGAGGTTGTCGAGCTGCAGCAGGTGATCGTGCGACATGCGCGACTCGGCGCCCCACGAGTGGTTCACGTAGTCGTGGCCGGACAGGCTCACCGACAGCAGGTCCGTTACCCCGTCGGCGCCGAGCGACTCGCCCGCGATCGCGGCGCGCGCGAAGTCGAGCGTGAGCGCGTCCGAGAACGGGCTCGCGAAAAGGCTCCCGTAGAAAAGCGGGCCGGGACCGTCCATGCCCTCGCCCATCGTCTTCGGCAAGGACCCGCCGGGCGCGAACCAGGGCCGGCCGTCGGGGACGGAGCGCGCGTAGGCCATCTCCGGCAGCAGCGGCTCCCACTTCGCGCCGAAGTACCGGTCGGCGGGCCTGGCCGCGTTGAACGCGCGCACCCACGCGGGATGCTCCTGCATGTAGTACGTCGTCGAGTCGAACGTGCCGGTCTGGGCCATGTAGATGTACGCCGTTCCCGCGCGACCCGCCGGGAGGATGGCCCCCCGGTCCTTGCCCGAGACGGCGAGCACCTTCGCTGTCGGGCGTTCCCGCCGAAGCACGTCGCCCAGCGATTCCGCCCGCAGGTTGCGCGGACTCGTGCCGGCGAAGCGCCCGGTCCTGTGCTCGAGGTAGCGGTGCGCGGCATCGCCGGTGCAGTAGACGGGCGCGCCGGTGGCCGGGTCGCGCCATTCGTTGCCGATGATCCCGGTTCGGTGCGGGTAGGCTCCCGTGAGGATCGTGGCATGCCCCGGGGCGGTCATGGTGTACGCGTGGCCGTAGTGGGCGTCGGCGAGCCAGGCGCCGCGCTGCAGCAACCGGTTGAGGCCGTCCGGCCCGAGCTGGTCGCGGTAATCGGTCACCTGCCGCTGCGGCAGGCCGTCCACCACGATCAGCACGACGAGGCGCGGTGGCGGGGCGGCCGGCGGCGGCGCGGTCGCGCAGCCGGCGAGGAACGCGAGCAGCGCGAGGAACGCGGTCGGGACGCGGGACGCGGGCGGGCGCTGCATGACGTCGAGTCTATTAGAATTCCGGGCGTCATGGCCTTCGCCTACTACGACCGGCTCTCTCCCGCCCGGCAGCGCACCTACCGCCGCAGCGATGCCATCGCACGGGTGGATCTGCGCGACGCGGCGGCCCTGGTCCCGCTGGCCAGGGCCATCGAGCCGGCGCTCGCCACGGGCGAGCCGCGCGCGGCCCAAACGGCCTGCCAGGCGCTGGTCGACGCCCTCAATGCGCGGCTGGGCACGCCGCCGGTGCGCGCGCGCGTCCTCGCGCGCCGGCCGAGCGACGCGGGCGGCGAGCTGCACGGCCTCTACGAGCCGGACAACGACGGGAAGGTCGCGCGCGTGAGCGTGTGGATGCGCACCGCGGCGCGCGACGACGTGGTGAAGTTCCGCACGTTCCTGCGCACGCTGGTGCACGAGATGTGCCACCACTTCGACTACGAGCTCTACAAGCTCCCGGAGACTTTCCACACCGAGGGGTTCTACGCGCGCGAGTCGGCCCTCGTCCGCGAGCTCCTCGGCGAGCCGCCCGCGCCGCCGCGCGCGCCTGCGCGCTAGCGCGAGCTGCGCGTGCGCCGGCGGCTCGAGGAGGGCGCGTTCTCGCCCTGCAGCCTGTCGCGGAACTCGTCTTCCTTCGCCGTCTGTTCCTTCGCGACCTGCTCGCGGATCTGCGCCTCGCGCTCCTTCAGTTCCCGCTCGAACTTTTCGGCGGAAAAGGGCTCGGCCTGCTTGCCTTCGTCCACCGCGGCGGCCTTGCGCGGGTCCGGCTTCGGTTCGCCGTAGGTGGCCTCGTACTCGGCGGCCTCGACCTTCTTCTGCACGGCCACGCGGTGGCCCTGGTTCCACGCGAGCGCGAGGGCGAAGAATCCCACGACCAGCATCGCGCCCACGAGCTTGCGGTAGCCCTCCCACTGGCCCGGCAGGAGCGATCGCCGCTTGAGGAGCGTGGCCGCGACCGACCCCGTGCGGATCTCGGCGTCGAGCGCGGACGCGGCGGCGAACGGGTCCGGCTTCGGCGCGGCGAGCGAGGCGTCGTAGCCCGCGCGCAGCTTCTCGTCGCCCAGGATCGACCACGCTTCGCGAATGGCGTAGATCTCGGCTCTCGCCTGGTCGCCCGTCTCGCGCTCGAGCTTCGCGACGCGGCGGCGGCACGCGGAGGCGACCATCTCGCGGGGCGCGTCCGGCGGGACGCCCACCACGTCGTACAGGCTCGCCTTCATGGACGGCGCATCATACGGGAGCCACCTTGAGCACTTCCTCGATCGTCGTGAGGCCCTGCGCGACCTTCATCAGGCCGGAGAGGCGGAGCGGGCGCATGCCGGCGCGGTAGGCGGCCTCCGTGAGCTTGGCGAGGTCCGGCTCGGCGACGAGCAGGCGCTTGATGTCCACCGTGAGGGTGAGGATCTCGTAGATGCCGATGCGGCCCAGGTAGCCCGTGTTGCGGCATTCCAGGCAGCCCACCGGGCGCCACACCTCCGCCGGGGGCGTCGACTTGAACGGCGCGCAGATCGCGTTCCAGGTCGCCACGTCGTCGTCGCGCTGGAAGGCGACCTTCTGCTTGCAGTGCGGGCAGAGCGTGCGCACGAGGCGCTGCGCCATCACGCCCAGGAGCGAGGCGCTGAGGAGGTAGGCGGGAGCGCCCAGGTCGAGGAGCCGCGTGACGGCCGAGGGCGCGTCGTTCGTGTGCAGCGTGGAGAGCACGAGGTGGCCGGTGAGCGCGGCCTGGACGGCCATGTCCGCCGTCTCCAGGTCGCGGATCTCGCCCACCATGATGATGTCCGGGTCCTGGCGCATGAGCGCGCGCACGCCCGTGGAGAACGTCAGGTCGATGTCCGCG
>Ga0255338_1004536_pt1 | contig 14194 bp, 7 predicted proteins | sample MeOH1_35cm_T4_19_FD_203715 | JGI IMG/M metagenome (GOLD analysis project Ga0255338, IMG submission 203715) | Sandy soil microbial communities from University of British Columbia, Vancouver, Canada - MeOH1_35cm_T4_195 | ecosystem: Engineered > Artificial ecosystem > Sand microcosm > Unclassified ...
GTGATCGTCCACCGCTCCTCGGACCCGGGCCACTGGATCGTCACCTGGCCGTGGGGCGGTGCGGAGCGGGCCCGCACCTTCGCGGAGGCAGCCGTCACGCTTGCCGAGCGGAACGTGTCCTCGGCCCGCCGGGCCACGCTCACCGGGTCGCAGACGCGGCTCCTCGAGCGGTGGACGGATCGGATCGCCGACGCGGGCACGACCCCGCCGACGTGGCTCCGCGACGTCGACCGCCGCATTCCCATCGTCTCGATCAGCGGCACGAACGGGAAGAGCACGGTCACCCGGCTCATCACCCACATCCTCCTGCTCGCCGGCAGGCACGTCGGGACGACGACGTCCGACGGGGTCCTCGTCGACGAGCGGATGGTCGAGCCCGGCGACTGGACCGGGCCATCGGGGGCGGCGCAGATCCTCGGACGGAGCGACGTCGAGGTGGCCGTCCTGGAGACGGCCCGCGGCGGGATCCTCCTCCGCGGCGTCGGCTACGAGTCGAATGACGTCGGGGTGCTCACCAACGTCTCGTCCGACCACCTCGACCTCCAGGGAATCCACACCCTCCCCGAGCTCGCCGAGGTCAAGTCGGTCATCTGCCGGATCACCAGGCCGGGCGGTTGGGTCGTCCTCAACGCCGACGATCCGTTCGTCGCGGCGGTCGGCCGGCGGGTCCATGCCCACGTCGCCTACTTCTCGCTCGAGCCGGACGCGCCGCTCGTCCGCCGCCACCTCGCCGCCGGCGGCCGCGCCTACCTGCTCCGGCGGGGCGAGCTCGTCGAGGCCGAGGGGGCGTCGGCGACCCCGATCGCCGACGTCGGCGAGGTGCCGATCGTGATCGGCGGCCTCGCCCGCCATAACGTCGCGAATGCGCTCGCTGCCGCGGGTGGGGCGCGGGGACTGGGGGCGACGGTCGAGGACGTCCGCCACGGGCTCATCGACTTCCGGCCGTCGTCCGAGCGATCGCCGGGCCGGCTCAACCTGTTCCGGCTCGGCTCGAAGGTCGTGATCGTCGACTTCGCCCACAACGAAGCCGGCGTCCGAGCGGTCCTCGACGTCGCCGAGGGGATCGCCGGCGGAGCAGCAGGCCGCACCGCGCCGATCACGATGATCGTCGGGACGGCGGGCGACCGACCCGACGACACCCTCCGCGGGATCGGCCGGATCGCCGGCGAGCGGGCCCAGCGGATCGCGATCAAGGAGACGCTCAAGTACCTCCGTGGCCGGACTCGTGAGTCGATGATCGGCGAGCTGCTCGCGGGGGTGCGGTCCGCGGGCGTCGCGACCTCGACGATCCCGGTCTATGAGTCGGAAACCGAGGCCCTGCGCGCCGAGCTCGCCCTCAACGGCCCGACGACCGGGCGCCCGGACGCGGCGCGGGTGATGGTCCTCATGTGCCACGAGGAGCGCGAGGAGGTCTTCCACCTCCTCGCGTCGCTCGGCGCGCGCCCGATCGACATCGCGACCGAGCTGACCGAGCTCATCCCGCGGCTCCAGGAGCGGCCGCGGCGCTGACACGCGGCCTGGGCCGGCCCGCGGCTACACGAGCTCCCGGACCCCCTCCCCGATCGCCGTCCTGGCAATCGCCGCGCGATCGGGCTGACCGCGGATCAGCGACTCGACGAACTTGATCGCCTGGTCGGCGGAGACGCGCGGCGGCATGGGCGGTTCGAGCGGGTCGACGATCGCGTCGATGATCACCGGACCGTGGGTCGCGAAGGCCTCGTCGAGGATCCGGTCGACGTCCTCGGGACGTTCGAGCCGGACCCCGGTCCCGCCGCACGCCCGGGCAACCGAGGCGAAGTCGATCGGCTGGAGGTCGACCCCGTACTCCGGGTTGCCGAGGAACACCATCTGCTCCCAGCGGATCTGGTTGAGCTCGTTGTTCCGCATGACCAGCACGACGATCGGCAGCTCGTACTTCACGGCGGTCGCGAAGTCCGCCATCAGCATCGACAGCCCGCCGTCGCCGACGATCGCGACGACCTGGCGCTGCGGATACGCGAGCTGGGCCGCGATCGCGTACGGGAGCCCGTTCGCCATCGAGGCGAGCGTCCCCGACAGGGTGAACTGCTGGCCCGCGCGGATCCGGATGTGGCGCGCAGCCCAGGTCGTGATCGTCCCGGAATCGGTGATGACGATCGCGTCGTCTCGGAGCCGCCGATCGACCGCGGCGACGACCGCCTGCGGCTTCAGCGGCGTCTCCGCGCGGCGTTCGCGCTCCTCCATCAGCCCCCACCAGTCGCGCATCCCGCGCTGGGCCGACTCGAGGAAGCTCCGATCCCGCTTCGGCTCCAGGCGCGGCAGGAGGAGCTCGAGGACGCGGCGGCTGTCGCCCGCGAGCCCGACCTCGACCGGGTAGCGGAGGGCGATCCGGGTCGGGTCGAGGTCGACCTGGACGCCGCGCGCCGAGCCCGGCTTTGGATAGAACTCGATGTACGGGAACGAGCTGCCGACGATGAGGAGCGTGTCGCAGTTCTTCATCGCCGCCTCGGACGGTGCCGTCCCGAGGAGGCCGATCGACCCGGTCGTCAGCGGGCTCGTGTCGGGAACGACTGCCTTCCCGAGGAGCGCCTTGACGATCGGCGCGCCGAGTCGGTCGGCGACGGCCTCGACGAGGTCTCCGGCCTGGAGCGCGCCCTGGCCGACGAGCATCGTCACCTTCCGACCCGCGTTGAGGACCTCGGCGGCGTTGTGCAGATCGGCCTCGCCGGGTAGTCCGGCCCATTGCGCGAACACGTCCCGGTTGTGGCCCGGAATGTTCCGTGGCGACCGGTCGCCGGCGGTCTGGGTCTGGTAGTCGGTCGGGAAGCAGATGTGGGCGACGCCGCGTCGGGCGAGGGCGGTCCGGCAGGCGAGGTGGGCGACGTTCTCGACGTGTTCCGGCCCCATGACCCGCGTGTTGTAGACGGCGACGTCCTCGAACACCCGGTCGAGATCGACGTCCTGCTGGGCGTACGTGTCGATGAGGTCGTGGTAGTGGTGTCCGGTGATCGCGAGGACGGGCGCGCCGTCGAGCTTCGCGTCGTAGAGGCCGTTCGTCAGGTGGAGGCCGCCGGGGCCGGACGTCGCGAGGCAGACGCCGAGCTGGCCGGTCAGCTTGCCGTAGGCGCAGGCCGCGAAGGCGGCGGACTCCTCGTGGCGGACCTGGATGAACCGGATCTGCTCGCGTCGCCTGCGGAGCGCTTCCATGACCCCGTTGATCCCGTCACCGGGAATCCCGAAGACGACCTCCACGCCCCAATCGATGAGCGCGTCGACGAGGATCTCGCCGCCCGTTCGTGCCATGGCGCGCCTCCTTGCCGGGGCGGAGGATGGCCCTCGCCTCTGGCGGAGGGCGCGAAGCGACGGGCCGACGGGTTGCACCCGGCTTTCAGTCGTCGAACCCCCGGCGGGCGGTGTCGGCCCGGTACGCAACCCCGGTGGCGTTTCCCAGCGAGCGGCTCGCCGCTGCGTCGCGACTGCCGGGTCAGCCTTCGGGCGCCTCGAGCTCCCCTGGATCGGCAAACGCCATCGCCCCGCGGGCCGCACCGGCGATCGTCATCGCCTCGCGATAGACCGCGATCGCGTCATCGACGCACATGACGACGAGGTCGCCGGGGTTCGCCCGTCGAAGGGCGGTTCGCACGGCGGTCAGCTCCTCGAGGATCCGGTCCGAGCGGGTGACCACGGCCCGCCCGTCGCTCCGCGCGGATGTGATGCCTTCGAGGACGTTCGACGCGGTGACGCCGGGCTCCCGGCCGCGGAGGTTCTTGTCCTCGCGGACGATGATCTCGTCGAACGCGCCCGCCGCCAGCGCGCCGTACTCGCGCTGGTCGTCGTCGCGGCGGTCGCCGGGGATCCCGATGACCCCGATCGCCCGCCCGCTGCGGCCGTTGCCGCTCCTCGCGGTCGCCGCGCCCGCGCGGCCGTGCTTCTTCGCGCCCGGCTCGACCACCATCCGCCGGACGAAATCGGCGAGCTGGCGCATCCCGTCCACGTTGTGGCAGTAGTCGATGACGACCCGGACCCCGCCGATGTCGAGGAGGTTCAGCCGGCCGGGCGCCTGGAAGAACGAGGTCGAGAAGGTCCGCAGCCCCTGCCGGATGTCGTGGAGGTGTGCGCCAGCCGACCAGGCCGCGGCGGCCGCGGCGAGCGCGTTCGCGACGTTCATCCGCGCCCGGCCCCCGAACGTCGCTGGGACGAGGTGGGTGTAGAGGACCGGCATCGTCCGCGGCCCGTGGCGCAGCACGATGAGCTCGCCCTCGGGTGTGGTCTGGAGGCAGAAGGCGGCGTTGCCCCGTCCGATGTGCCCGTCGACCCGGTCGAACCCGGGCTCACCGTTGTCGGTCGCCATGCTGAACAGGACGACGCGTCCCGCGCTGTGGCGACCCATCCGGTAGACATAGGGGTCATCGGCGTTGAGGACGGCCGTCCCCGAGCGCGGGACCGCCTCGACGATGACGGCCTTGACGTTCGCGAGCTGGCCGATCGAGTCGATCCCGCCGAGCCCGAGGTGGTCGCCGGTGACGTTCGTCACCACCGCGACGTCGTTCCGGTCGTAGCCGAGCCCCTCGCGGAGGATCCCGCCCCGGGCGACCTCGAACACCGCGGTGTCGACGGTCGGGTTCTGGAGGACCATCTGGGCCGACCGCGGCCCGCTCATGTCGCCCTTCTTGATCAGCCGGCCGTCGATGACGATGCCGTCGGTCGAGGTCATCCCGACCCGCCGGCCCATCAGCTTGAGGATGTGGGCGATCATCCGGACCGTCGTCGTCTTGCCGTTCGTGCCGGTCACCGCGAGGATCGGGATCCGGGCGGGCGTCCCGGGCGGGAAGAGCAGGTCGATCACCGGCCGGGCGACGTACTGCGGCTCGCCCTCGGTCGGGTGGGTATGCATCCGGAAGCCGGGCGCCGCGTTGACCTCGACGATCCCGCCACCGGTCTCGCGGACCGGGCGGGCGATGTCCGGCGCGATGAAGTCGATCCCGGCGACGTCAAGGCCGATGATCTGCGCGGCGGTCTCGGCGATCTCGACGTTGTCCGGGTGGGCTTCGATGGTCCGGTCGATCGAAGTGCCGCCGGTCGACATGTTCCCGGTCAGCGCGAGCTGGACGCGCGTCCCGGCGGGCGGGATCTCGTCGAGACCGAACCCCTGGGCCCCGACGAGCGCCTCGGCCGCGGCGTCGGCGGCGATTCGGGTGAGCACCTTCTCGTGGCCGATTCCCCGCCGGGGATCGGCGTTTGCGATCTCGACCAGCTGGCGCACGCTGTGCGCGCCGTCTCCGACGACGCCGGCCGGGACGCGCTCGGCGATCGCGGCGAGCTTGCCGCCGATGACGAGACAGCGATAGTCGTTGCCGGCGACGTATGTCTCGACGACGACGTCCCCACTGCGGCTCTGGGCGAGCGCGCCGTGAAAGGCGGCGCGGACGCCGTCCTCGTCGCGGAGGTTCAGATGCACGCCCCGCCCGTGGTTGCCGTCGAGCGGCTTGACCACGCACGGGAACCCCAGGCGCCGCGCTGCGGCCGCTGCGGCGTCCTCGGTGTCGACGACCTCCGATTTCGGGACCGGCAAGCCGGCCGAGTCGAGCAACCGGTTCGTGAGGCTCTTGTCCGAGGCGATGTCGACCGAGATCGCGCTCGTCCGCGACGTCATCGTCGCCCGGATCCGCTGCTGGTGGACGCCCTGGCCGAGCTGGACGAGCGAGTGGCGGTCGAGCCGGATGTACGGGATGTCGCGCGAGACCGCCTCATCGATGATCGCCTGCGTCGACGGCCCGAAGGCCTGGCGCTCGGCGACCCGGATGAGCCGCTCCAGCTCGCCGCCGATGTCGAACGCGTACGCGTCGTCGCTCGGCGCGACGAGGTGGTTGACGAGGGCGACGGCCATCTTGCCGGCCTCGATCCCGACCGCCTCCTCGCGGTACTCGTAGATCACGTTGTAGCGGGCGTGCGCCCCGGTCGAGCGGGTCTTGCCGTGGCGGACATCCGTGCCGGCGAGGTTCTGCAGCTCGAGGGCGATGTGCTCGGCGATGTGGCCGGCCCAGGTGCCTTCCTTCAGACGGGTGACGAAGCCGCCCCGGCGGCCGAGCGAGCAGGCGTGGTCCTCGAGCGTCGGCAGGAGCTCGACGAGCGCGTCGGTGAATCCCGGAATCTTGTTGGACGGAAACTCCTCGAGGACGCCGAGGTCGACGAGCATCCGGATGACGGGTTCGCGGGCCCAATAGTTCGGACCACGGAGCGTCCTGGTTTCGAGGATCCGGAGCGTCGGCTCGGGGCGCGGCCTCGCGGCCCGGCGCTCCGGTCGGGCTCGTCGGGTCTCGTTCGCGGCTTCACGTCGAGATCGTGGGGACGCCTGCGCCACGTTCCCTCCTCGCGGGTTGGTCGGGGCGCGAGTGTACCGCCGCGAGGCGGAAGCGCTGGGCTCCCGCGTCAGCTCGAGGCGGCCGCGCCGCCTGCGGTCAGGGCGTGGAGTCCCGGCAACGCGACGCGCTGACGGCGTCGAAGGTCGAACCGATAGCCGGCCGGCAGTGAGTGGAGGACGACGCCGCTGATCATCAGTGGGCGGTGGCCGCGGATCTCCCAGGCGTCGGTCTCGGACGTGGCTCCGTCGACGACCGTGATGCTGCCGCGGCCGATCACCTCGAGGATGTGGTCCGGCCCGACGACGCCCGCGGTGTCCTCGTCGACACCGAGGCCGAGCAGGCTCGGGTTCTGGGCAATCAGGCTGAGCAGCCGCCCGAGGCGGTTCCGCTGCTGGAAGTGCTGGTCGACGATGACGCCCGGCAGGACCCCGAGCCCGGCGGAGATCTGGGCCATGCGGTGCTTCGGCGTCGCGCCCGACGCCCCGAACGCGATCATGTGGCTGCTCATCGCGGAGGCTCCTGCCGACGTGCCCGCGACGACGGCACCGTGCCGGAAGCGGTCGAGGACGGCGTCCGCCAGGCGGGTGCCACCGATCGTCGACGCCAGGCGGAGCTGGTTGCCGCCGGTCAGGAAGACGCCGGTCGCATCGCGCATCGCGAGCACGGCGCTCTCGTCGTTGGCCTGGGAGCGGGTCACGGCGTGGATCGGGCGCACGTGCCGGACGCCGAGGCTGCCGAACACCTCGCGGTAGCGCTCCGCGGCCTCCGCGCCGAGCGAGCTCGCGGTCGAGATCACGGCGATCGTCGCGTCGGGGCCGCCGGCGAGCGCGACGAACCGCCCGAGGATGACCCGGTCGCGGACCTTGTCCTCGGCGCCGCCGATGATGATGACGCTGCCCTCGGCCACGGCCTCGCTGCTCCCTCGCGTGTGACTGCCGAGAGGATACCGGGACACGGGTCGGACGGGCGGAGGACCGTTCCGCGCATCCGCCCCGTCCCCAGGGTGACGTGCGGCAGCGGCGACGTCCCGAGCCGAACAGCGCGTGTGACAATCGACCGATGGAGACGCCAGGCAGGGGCGACGCCGACGCACGTCGCGGCGAGGCGGCGCCGTCGGGTCGTGCAACGAATGGCCTCGAACCGACGCCCCGCTCCCGCCACGGCTCGCACCACCTCCACCCGCGCCTGCGCGACCCCGCGACCCTGATCGATCGCCCGACCCGCCGCCGCGCCGGCGTGTTCCGCCGCGCCCTCCGGCGCGAGACGTCCCGACTCCGCGATCGTCGGCGGATTGCCGCGATCGTCATCCTCATCCTCGTCTTCGGCGTCGCATCGGCGCTGATCGTCGCGCGCGGGGACGCCGCCGGCACCGACGCCCGCGCCTACTGGGCAGGCGTGCGGATCTGGCTCGGCGGCGGCGACCCGTACCACCCGACCGGCCCGTTCCTGCCATACGTCTATGCGCCGTGGATGCTGCCGCTCTTCGCCCCGTGGGCGCTCCTCCCGTGGGACGTCGCCTGGTTCGTCTGGCGCGGGGGGACGATCCTCCTGCTCCTCTGGTCGATCGACTGGGCCTATCGCCGGCGGCCGCTCGACACCGCACTCGTCGTGCTCTTCCTGTCCTTCCCGATCGCGGCGAACCTCGACACGGGCAACATCACGCTCCTTCTCGCGCTGGCCGTCTTCGCGGCACAGTTCACCGGCCCGCGGCTCGGGGGGCTCCTGTGGGGGCTGGCCACGTGGATGAAGTGGGCGCCCGCCCCGCTGTGGCTCGTCCTCGCCCCGCGGGCGCGGGCCTGGGGCCTCGCCTGGCTCGGGCTGTCGATCGTGCTCAGCCTTGCGACCCTGCCGCTGACGATCCTCCAGCTCCAGGCTTTGTTCTCGTTCGGAGCGCGGCCACTCCGACTCGACTACCTGGTCCTGCTGTGGGCGCTCATCCCGTTCCTGTGGCGGCAGCCGGACCCGTTCGCGTGGCTCCGGCCCGCGACGTGGCGCCGCGTCGGTGAGCGGGTGAGGCTCTCGGCGAGCGCGTGGACGGGCCGGTGGCGGCATGATCGGGACGCGACCGCGGCGACGGCGCGCCGTGAGGTGACGGCCCGCGTTCGGTCGTTCCTCGGGCTCGGCGCCGGGACGCCCTGATTCAGGCCGGCGCCACTCCTTCGGCCCCCTCGCGCACCGAGGCCGGCGGCTCCTCGACCCGCCGGAGCAGGATGGCGGCGACGGCGTACAGCGCGGCGCCGACGAGGAACGCGACCCGCGGCCCGGGCACGAGCGAGCCCGCGGCGGTGTTCACGAGATCGACGACGATCCCGCCCAGCGCGATCGCGAGTGGCGTCGAGGCCCCGGTCGCGACGTTCGACAGCCCCATGTACCGCCCGGCCGACGCCTTCGGGATGATGTCGGTCATCAGCGCCCAGTCGACCGACAGGAACATCCCGGCCGAGATGCCGAACAGCCCGGCGCCGACCATCGCGAGCCCGACCGACGGCGCGATCGCCGCGAGCCCAACGCCGACGCCCCCGATCGCGCAACTCGCGTGGATCACCGGCTTGCGCCCGATCCGGTCGGACAGCCGTGACGCCGGGACGATCGCGACGACGTTGGCCAGGAGCACGACCGCGAGGACGACGAGGTTGACCTCGTTCGCCTGCGCCTGGTCGAGCCCGTGGGTGTACGTCAGGTAGGTCAGGATGAAGTTGAAGAGGATCCCGCCGCCCATCAGGAAGAGCAGCCGGGAGGCGACCAGCCAGACGTACGAACGGTCGGCGAGGATATCCGTCGCCCAGGCCTCGCGGGCGATCGAGACCCACGACCGGCCGTCGCGGCGGATCGGCGGTTCGCCGCGGCCGACCCGGAGGACGACGCTCGTCATCGTCACGAGCTCGACGACCGCGATCGCGACGAGCGCGAGCGGCAGGTAGTCGGTCGCGGGTCGCCCGGCCGCCAGGGCGGCGTCACGCTCGGCGGCAGTGAGCGCCGCCGCCACCGACGCGATCGCGAAGCCGACCACGTTTCCCACGATCTGCATGAGTCCGACCATCGCGCTCGCCAGTCCGACCTGGCGGGCCGGGACGAGATCGGGAACGTAGCCCTGGAACGGGCCGCGCGCGATGTTCGTGCTGAAGGCAAGCAGCACGACGAACGCGGCGATCGCGACGAGCGTGTTCGCGTAGGCGATCCCGAGGAGGAAGACGACGTCGAGGAGCGACCCGACGACGACGTAGGGCTTGCGCCGTCCCCAGCGGCTCGCCGTGTAGTCGCTGATCGCGCCGACCGTGGGCTGGACGAGGATCCCGACGATCGCGCCACCCACCCCGACGACGAAGAGCGTCCGGCCGACCTCGAGCTCCGGAACGAGGCCCGAGAACAGGATCCGGTTCTGGATGACGATCGACACCGCGGCATCGATCGCCGTCAGCCCCAACCAGTAGGCGGCGATGCGCGCGAGATGGGCGAACGGCAGGGCCGCAGCCGGACGGCCGCGCGCCTCGGCTCCGGCGGCGGGCGCGGCCGCGCCGACGCTGGATTCCATCGTCTCCCTCCGGGACCGGCGGGCTGGGAGAGCGCTACCGGGCGCGGTCGCGCGTCCGCCGACTGGGCCCCATGCTACGCCGCCGTTGCCAGGACACCACGGCGGTCGAGCGAGACCGCGCAGCGCGGTCGGACGAGCTGGCGGTCGATCGCGGCCGGCGCAACGAACCGGAAGAGGGAGCGGTCGAGCGAGTAGATCCCTGTCGCGACGATCCCGATCCGCCCGAGCCGGAAGGCGAACACCGGGTTCTCGGTGTTGCCGGCGTAGGCGTGGACCGTCCCGTCGGTGACGAGGACGGCGAGGTTCGCCTGGCCGTCGAACGTGTCGTGGAGGCGGGTGAGGAGGCTGCCCACGGGCTCATCATCGCGCCACGCATCCTCGAGCCAGCGCGCCCCAACCTCGGTGTCGGCCCGGCCGCTGATCCGGCCTTGGGCGCGGTAGCCGGCCCGCCAGCGGCGGACGTCGCGGAGGTCGCCGTTGTGGCTGAAGACAAACCGGCCCGCCGGGTCGGCGAACGGTTGGGTGTCGGCGAGGGTCAGGGTCGACAGCTTCGACGGGCGCCGGAGGTGGACGAGCGCGCTCGTCGTCTCGTGGTGCCCCACGGCGTCACGGCCCGGGTCGTCGCGGAACGCCCGGACGTCGCGGTACGTCTCCAGCCGTCCGTCGCCGGCGAACCAGCCGGCGCCCCAACCGAACCCCGCGATCCCGAAGCGCTCGAGCCGCTCCACGAACGGGAACAGCTCATCGAGCCGGAAGGGCTCGGCGGCGCGGGCGACGAAGTGCTCGCACATCGGCCGCGATCATACGCGCCGTCCGATCGTCGCCCCGGTCACGCCGGCAGCCCCTGGCACGTCGGGCACCAGTACGTCGTCCGAGGGAGGTCGGCGCCCTGCTGGATGGAGCGGATCCGGCTGCCGCACCGCCGGCACGGGCGATCTGCGCGGCCGTAGACCCACAGCGGCGAGCCGCCGGCGGCCGGGTCACCATCGGTCGTCACGCGGGCGGCGCCCCGGCGGCGGTCGGCATTGGCGATGAGGTGCCGTCGAGCCGTTCCGATCAGGCGGCTGAGCGTCGCGTCGTCGAGCGAGGCGACCGGCGCGAACGGGTCGACCCGCTCGATCCAGAGCGTCTCGCTCTTGTAGACGTTGCCGATCCCGGCGAGCGCCTGCTGGTCGAGGAGCGCGACACCGATCGGCACGGTCGCGCGCTGCGGGGCCCGCAGCCGGCGGAGCGCCTCGGCCTCGTCGAAGTGCGGATCGAGCAGGTCCGGCCCGAGCCGGCCGAGCGACCGATGGAGGTGCTCCGCCCGCTGCTCGAACAGCTCGACGACCGGCGCGTCGAAGCACACCGCGACCGCGCCCGGCACCTCCAGGACGAGCCGTGCCCGCGCCGGCGACCGGCGCCAGCGCTCGCCGGGTCGGTAGCGGTGCCACGACCCGGTCATCCGGAGATGGGTCCGGATCTCGAGCCCGTTGTCGAACCGAACGAGGAGGTTCTTCCCGAGCGCCTCGACCTCGGTGATCGTCGATCCGACCACTCGATCGACCTGCGGCCCCGGAACCTGCGCCCGCGCCGCCGTCACGGAGCGGCCGACGAGGTACGGACGCAGGCCGGCCGCGGTCCGATGGAGCGTGTCGCCTTCGGGCATCGCTGAGCGAGCGCGCTACGAGCGGCCGCGTCCGCGTCCGCCGGCCGCTCCCCCGGCCGCGGCCGCGCGAGGGGACGCCGCCCACGGCGTCGGAGCCGCGGCCGCCGGTCGCAGCACGAGCCCGCGGTAGCCTGCGACGAAGCCGGCGTCGAGCAGGCGCTCGCGGACGGGCGACTCGCCGACCGGCAGGCCGTCGACCCTGGCGATGACCAGCTCGCGGACCCGGCCGTCGGCGACGAGCCGTCGCAGGGCCGGGAGCGCGGCCGCGGCGAGCTCCGGGTCGTCGAAGGCAGGCAACGTCTGGATCGACCCGCCGCCGCGGTCGAGGTACAGGACCGCCTCGCCGTCGACGAGGACCACGTACGCGCCCGCCGCCCGCTGGAACGGTCGGCGATCGTCCTCGCCCCGGCGCGGCCACGCGATGGCGGCGCCGAAGGGGTTCGCCGGGTCCGCGGCCGCGAGGAGCTGGACCTGCCGCTCGGCGGGCGACGCGGCCGGGTCGCGGGCAGCACGGAGCCGGTCGATCGCGCCGGGCAGGGCGAACTGCGCCGCGCCGAGGCCCTCGACGAAGTAGCCGCGCCGGATCCGTCCCGCGTCCTCGAGCGCCCGGAGGATCGGATAGACAGCGCTGAAGCCCCCCTCGACCGCCTCGGATGCGACGGCCTCGCGGGTCACGATCCCGTGGCGATCGAGGAGCGCGAGCGCGGTCGCGTGGAGCCGCTCCGTGGCGGCAGGCCCCACGGCCCCGTCCTCGCCGACGAGCGACCACCGTCCCGCCGCCTCCGGCGGCCCGAGCGAGGTGAGCCGGCCAGGCCGGCGTCGGCCGTCGCGCTGGGGTCGCTTCCAGCGGAGCGCGCGGATTGGCGCGAACGTGTCGTTCGTCACCTCACCGGTCCAGACGAGGTCCCACAGCGCGTCGAGCACCTCCCGGTCGGTGCCGCCACCGGCCGCGGTGTAGATCTCGCGGTAGAACGAGGCCCCGCGCCGGCCGAGGTGCTCGCGGATCGCGGCGTGGCGCTCACCGGTCGGCCGGTTCGCGGCATCGGCGGCGACCGGCGGGCGCAGCGCCTCGCGGCCCGGCCGGTAGAGCGCGATCCGGCCGTCGTCGCGACCGAGGTTCCCCCGCCCCACCCAGGCGACCTCGCCGAGCGCCCCGAGCTCGTCGAGGAGCCGCGGCTGGTAGCCCGGGACGCGCGCCGGGAGCACGTCGCGCTCGAGCACCGACGCGGGAATCGGCACGCCGGCGAGCTGGTCGACGACCTCGGCGAGCCGCTCCAGCGCCGCGGTCCCGCGGAGCGGCGGCAGCACGTCCGTCGCCGCGGCCACGCCCTGCCAGGCCGCCAGGAACCGCGCGAGCGCCGCGGGCTCGACCGGCTCGACCTCGCGCCGCAACCGCGCCAGCGATCGCCGTCGCAGCTGCCGGAGGACGTCCGGGTCGCACCACTCGCGCGACGCGCCGTCCGGCCGGAACTCGCCGCGCAGAACGGTGCCGGCGGCGAGCATCCGCTCGAGCGCGTCCTCGACGATCCCGACCGGGAGCCCCCAGCGCGCCACGGGCTCGGGCGTGAGGAATGGGCCGTGCGTCCGCGCCCACCGAGCGAGGAGCCCCTCGAGCGCGGCGGTCGTCGGCCCGAGGAACGCCTGCGGGACGCCGGCCGGTGGTGGCACGCCGACCGCGTCGCGGTACCGCCCGGCATCCTCGATCGCGATCCAGCGCTCCTCGCCGCCGATCCTCGCGTGGACGGCACGCCGGCTCGCCGCGAGCTCGGTGAGCCATGCGTCGGCGGCGGCCTGCCCGCCCTCGACACGCGCCGCGACGTCGGCCGCGGACAGGTCGCCGAGCCGGCGGAGGAGGTCGTGGAGCTGGTCGACCGTCCGCGCACGGCGGTCGTCGGTGAGCGCCTGGAGCGCAAGCTCGAGATCGGCGAGCGCCGCCGGATCGAGCAGCTCGCGCAGCTCCTCCTGGCCGAGCAGCTCGCGGAGAAGGTCGCGGTCGAGGGTCAGGGCGCCGGCGCGGCGCTCCGCGAGCGGGGCATCGCCGTCGTACATGTAGGCCGCGACGTAGTCGAACATCAGCGAGCTCGCGAAGGGGCTCGCCTTGACCGTCTCGACGCTCTGGACCGCGATCTCGCGGCGCTGAATCCCGCCGAGCAGCTCGCGCAGCGCCGGCAGGTCGAAGACGTCGCTGAGCGCCTCGCGGTACGTCTCGACGAGGATCGGGAAGCTTCCGTAGCGGCTCGCGACCTGGAGGAGTCCCGCGGCACGCTGGCGCTGCTGCCAGAGCGGTGTCCGCGTTCCGGGTCGACGGCGCGGGAGCAGCAGCGCCCGACCGGCGTTCTCGCGGAACCGCGACGCGAACAGTGCCGACCCGCCGACCTGCGAGACGACGAGATCCTCGATCTCATCGGGATCCGGGAACAGCAGCTCGTCGACGCCCTCGAGGTCGCCCTCGGGGAGCCGGATCGCGATTCCGTCGTCCGACCAGATCGTCTGGACCTCCTGCCCGAGCCGCTCCTGGATCCGCCGCTCGAGGGCGAGTGCCCATGGAGCGTGGACCCGCGCGCCGAACGGGGTGAGGATGCACAGCCGCCAGTCGCCGAGCTCGTCGCGGAAACGCTCGACGACGATCCGCCGGTCGGTCGGGAGGGCGCCCGTGACCTCCCGCTCCTCGTC
>Ga0255338_1004537_pt1 | contig 14188 bp, 15 predicted proteins | sample MeOH1_35cm_T4_19_FD_203715 | JGI IMG/M metagenome (GOLD analysis project Ga0255338, IMG submission 203715) | Sandy soil microbial communities from University of British Columbia, Vancouver, Canada - MeOH1_35cm_T4_195 | ecosystem: Engineered > Artificial ecosystem > Sand microcosm > Unclassified ...
GCCGTAGCGATTGTATCGCTTGCCAACGCAGCGCAGCTGCCGCTGGAATAATGGGTGAAACGGATGCGTGACACCCACAAGCCGCTCATCTGCGGTAGCAGAGGCTGCACTTCTGACTGAGGCACAAGAGGCTGGAGCGGGGTCGGTTCCTGTGGCCGTCGACGGTCGACGGCACGGTGACGATCACGGCGGCGCAGCTCGGCTATGGCCGCAAGACGGTGACCACCGAGACCGGGCGGATCGAACTGGAGATTCCGCGGGACCGGCAGTCGACCTTCGATCCCCAGCTCATCGCCAAGTACCAGCGGCGCTTCCCTGGTTTCGACGACAAGATCGTGTCCATGTATGCCCGGGGCATGAGCGCCCGGGAGATCGTCGGGCATCTGCGCGAGCTCTACGGCATCGAGGTCTCACCCGACCTCGTCAGCGTCGTCACCGACGCCGTCCTGGAGGAGATCGCCGCCTGGCAGGCCCGGCCGCTCGAGCCGGTCTATCCCCTGGTCTTCTTCGACGCCCTGCGCGTCAAGGTGCGCGACGAGGGCATCGTCCGCAACAAGGCGGTCCACATCGCGCTCGGCGTGCGTGTCGAGGGGGCCAAGGAGACCCCGAGGGCTCGCTGGAGAAGCGCAACCACTGGGAGAAGACCAGCCATGCCCTCCTGGTCGGCGCCATCCTCCATGTGCTCTATGCCGAGCGGGACAAGACCCTGGCCGGCGTCGCCGCCTTCCTCTCCGATCCGCGGCGGCCCATCGAGACGACCCTCGCCGCCATGATGACGACAGCGCACCTGGGAGAGGCAGGACCCCATCCGGTGATCGCCAGCGCCGCCCGCGAGCTCCTCAACAAATCCGAAAACGAGCGGTCGGGGGTGCTCTCTACCGCCATGTCCTTCCTCGGGCTCTACCGCGATCCCGTGGTGGCCGAGGTGACCCGGCGCTGCGACTGGCGCATCAATGACCTGGTGGCGGGCACCCGCCCGACCAGCCTCTACCTTGTCGTGCCACCGTCCGACATCAACCGCACCAAGCCGCTCATCCGCTTGATCCTGAATCAGGTGGGACGCCGCCTCACCGAGGACCTGAACCGCCCCGGGTTTGCCGGAGGCCGTTTCGTTTGAGTCACGCCGCCATAGCTGGCTCGTCGAGCATGGCGTAGTAGCGTTCCTCGGCTTCGGCCGGCGGGACGTTGCCGATAGGCTCCAGCAGCCGGCGATTGTTGAACCAGTCGACCCAGGTCAGCGTGGCGAACTCGACGGCCTCGAAGCTCCGCCAGGGGCCGCGCCGGTGGATCAGCTCCGCTTTGTAGAGGCCGTTGATCGTCTCGGCGAGAGCGTTGTCGTATGAGTCGCCAACGCTGCCGACAGAGGGCTCGATACCGGCCTCGGCGAGGCGCTCGGTGTAGCGAATGCTGACGTATTGGGCGGATTCAATCGGTCGTCGCAACAGGGTTTTCCGTCCTATTCTAGCCATCGGTCAAGGGCTTCGGCCGGTGTCTTCCAGCCAAGGGCTTTTCGGGGCCTGGCGTTGAGGGTCGCGGCAACGGCCGCGATCATTTCGGCACTATGCGCGCTCAGGTCCGTGCCCTTCGGAAAGTACTGTCGCAGCAATCCATTGGTGTTCTCATTTGTGCCGCGCTGCCAAGGGCTCTGGGGATCGCAGAAGTAGACCTCGATACCCGTGTCGATCCTGAGTGCCGCGTGTTGTGCCATCTCAGCACCTTGGTCCCACGTCAGGGAACGGCGCAGTTCCTGAGGCAAGGTCACGATGGTGCGCGTGATTGCGTCGCGAACAGCCTCGGCACCATGACCTGCGAGGGCCGGTCCATTCTTGGCCCGTGGCACCTCCCCGTGGCCGTCCAGTCGCGGCAGATGCAACAGCATCGTGAAGCGCGTTGTGCGTTCGACCAGCGTGCCGATCGCAGAACTGTCCAACCCCAGAATGAGATCGCCCTCCCAGTGTCCCGGTATTGCCCGATCGGACGCCTCCGCCGGACGCTGGCTGATCATGATCTCGGGCGACACAAAGCCCTTGCCGCGCTGGCCCACTCGGGCCCGCGGCGTGCGCAACGCCCGGCCAGTTCGCAGGCATGCCGTCAGTTCACGGCGCAATGCCCCACGACCTTGGACGAAGAGCGCCTGGTAGATGGCCTCGTGGCTGATACGCATGGTCTCGTCATCCGGAAAGTCGACCACGATGTCGTTGCGGAAGATATGCTCGTTCCGTTCCGGCGACAGCAGGCCGGTGGACCCATCCACCGCCATGGTCAGAACTCCTGCCAGAACAGGCGCTCGTCCCTGACGCGAGGTCCCCAGGTGGCGATGATCGCCTCGACGCCCTCGCGATCCTCGACCTGGACGCCATGCTGGAACTCGACGAGCGCCCTGCGACGGACGCGCAGGTCCTCGGCCGCCGCCTGGTCGTCCGCGTCGAGCTCATGAATGCGGCTGGTGCTGCGCGCGCCTGGATGAGGATCTCGATTGCGATATCGGCGCGGACAATCGCCTTGTGCCATGGCCCGTTCCTGCCCTACCTGGTGAATCCTCGGGTTTGATTGATCGTCCGCATCCGCCGCTCGGACAGGATCTTCTCGCCGGCATCGATCCGGACCGCCTGCTGCAGCACGCGCAGAGCGGGACGCATCGCCTCGAAAGCATCCCGTTGCGCCGGCGGCACGCGCCGCGCGGCCTCCGTCTCTCCGCGCGCGATTGCATTTCGTCCAAAGCGCGCGTCGAGGGCCTTGCTCACGGCGGCGAATTCCTCCCGGATCTTCGGATCGAGCTCAAGAACCACGGCGTTGAGGCCGCGCGCATTCGTCTTCGCCCCGGCGCTCAATCGCTCCAGGGCTTCCTGCGCCGGCCGGGAGAGACCCGGAATGGCGATCGCCATCAGCCGCCGCTCCTCGGCGATCGCCGCGCGCTCGGTCTCCATCGCCCCGGCATAGGCCGAGCCGAGGGTCCGCAGCTCCGCCGCCGCGGCGGGGAGCGCGGCAAGGGCCTCCTTGCGCTCGCGGCCCGTGGCGAGCAGGCGGTCCATCATCCTCCCCGATCCGCGGACCGCGCCATAAGCGTCGGGCGCATTGGACATGGCCGCGGCGATGCGCTCCCCTGCGAAGCCTTTGACGATGAGATCCTCGATCTTCCCGACGGCAGCCGCCGGATCCCGCCAGATGCGCGTCGCGATCGCCCCGAGCCCTGCCCGCTGTTGCCGATAGTGGGCGCTGTCCAAGGTGCGCTGCCGCGCCTCGTCCTCCAGCGGCTGACGGAACTCCGTCGCTGCGGCAAGCAGGGGCGGGCTGGTGGCCGCTGCCTCGCCGGCATAGGGCTCCGGCGCGACGATGCGCGAGCGATCCTGCCGCTCCGCTTGGTGCTGCGCGCCGGCGAATCTGCGCACCGCTTCGAACAGGCGCGTCAGTTCCGCCCGTTTCTGTGGGTCCATGTCCTCCGGCATGCGATCAGCCATGTTGCGCTCCGCGACGGCGTCGGCTTTCTCGGTGAAGGCGCTCCAGCCGAAGCGCGCGGTCAAGGCCTCGCTGGCGGCCTTGACCTCCTGCACGACCGCACGGTCCTCGGCGGCCAGGGCAAAGGCCGTCTTGTAGGCATCCGGCCCACCCTGGACGCCCACGGCCTCGATCTCACCGAGCCGCGCCAATGCCCTCTCCGAGAGGGCAGGCACCGACAGCGCCATGGAAGCGCGCCGCCGCTCCTCGCGGATCTCGAAGGATGCCGCGCTCTTCTTGAACGCCGCAGCGTGGCCGCGGGCGAGCGGCACCAACTGTTCCGCGACGGCCTCCAGCGCACCAGCGCGCTCGCGCCGGCCCGCACCGTCGCGAAGATGATCGTCGCCGCGCAGCGTGCCAAGCTGCTCCGGGCTCCGGGCGATGGCCTCGCCGAGCTCCCGCGAGCCAGCTTTCGGCGACGAGGCCAGATCGTGGAGCTTTGCCATCACGGCATCCGGCTCGCTGTAGATCCGCTCCAGCACCGGCCGCAGCGTCCCTTCCCGCTCCTTCACGGCGGGCGAGAGGAGCTGCGCCCGGCGCGCATCCTCCTCCACCGACCTTGCGAAGCGCGTCACCGGCGCGAGAAGATAGCGGTCCTGCCCGGCCGCCTCCTGCGGGGGCGGCGCCTGGGCGCGCATGTCGCTATAGGCGACGCTGCGCTCGCGGGCGATGGCAAGACCGAGCGCGACGCTGGCCCGCTCCCACAGCCGCGCCAGCTCGCTCCCCCTGTCGGCCAGCCGCGCCAGCTGCCGCGCCGCAGCCTCCTCGATCCCGGCGGCCGCGTCGGCAAGCTGCTCGATACCGCGCACACGCGCGAAGTCGCGAGCGTGCGCCCGGTACGAGGGCTCGCCCTCGAAATCGAGCGTCGTGGTCTTGGCACCGGAGCGCGACAGGCGCGCGACGAGCCCGGCGAACACCTCCGGTCGGTGGCTTTCCCGCGCGAGCCGATCCTGGCGATCAGCGGCGGCTTCGATCCGCTCCGCCCGCCAGACGTTGCGCGCGACGACACGCGCCCCGAACCGCTTTTGCCCGGTTTCCTCGTCGACGACCGGCAGCTTCAGGATGACCTGCTCGACGCCGTCCTTCCGCAGCATGACCGTATCGCCGACCCCAGCCCCCGCCTTTTCCAGCGCGCCGGGAAGACTCACCCCCCACAGCCGCCGGGTGGACCCGTCGTCGGTTCGCACATCCGCGAACGGGCTCAGCGCGACATCCTCGCCGTCGCGGAACTTGGCCTGGCCTACCGCCACGAGCGCGCCGGTGACGCCGGCGGCGTGATCGACGCGGGCCTTTCGTCCCCATTCGCTCCTCGGTTCAAAATCCTCCTTTGCGGCGTAGAGGTCCGCACGATCGCGGTGGCGGGTCATCGCCACATAGGTCAGATGCTGGTCCATCATGCCGGTGGCGAGCACGAAGGTCCGGTCCACCGTCGCGCCCTGCGCCTTGTGGATGGTCGCCGCATAGCCGTGGTCGACATTGCGGTAGGCGTCGTCGCCGAACACGACCTCGCGGCCGTTGTCGAGACGGACCGAAAGGAGCGTCCGGTCGCGCTTGTCGGTGGTCGACGTGACCGTGCCGAGCATGCCGTTCTTGACGTGCTGCGGTCCGAGATGCTTCGCCCGCGGCTCCACGAACCGCGCGTTCTCCAGGAAGATGATGCGGTCGCCGGCAGCAAATTCCCGCGTCCCGCGCTCGGTGGCGAACGTGCGGCTCTGCGTCAGCGTGCCGTCCTCGATCAGCACTTCGCGCAGGGTCTCGTTGAGACGTTTCACATCGTCATTGGTATGGGCGAGCACGAGCATCTCGTCCACGCGCAGCGGACGCACTTCGCCCTCCTGCGAGGTCTTGCCGGCGTACGCGTGCCGGGCTGCCGCCCAGTCGATGACGATCCGGCCGATGGCCTCCACGCGCGTCGCGGTCTCGACGATATGGCCATGCTGCGCATAGGCATCGAGCGCTGTGGCGACTTCGGCGCGCGCGAACAGCCGCGACGCATCGCGCGCCCACGCATCATGCTGGCGGCGCACCCCGGCGAGTTCGGCAAAGCCGATCCGCTCCGCAATCGCGCGGAAGGCCGCGCCCGCCTGGATCGGCTGGAGCTGCATGGCATCGCCCACCAGGGCGACCTTCGCCTCGGCATCCTCGACCGCCTTCAGCACCCGCGCCATCTGCTGCGATGACACCATCCCGGCTTCGTCGACGACGAGCACGTCGCCGCGCTCGAGCTGGTCGCGCCCATTTGCCCACGCCAGCTCCCAGGACGCCAACGTGCGCGATACGATACCGGAACTGTCCTCCAGGCCCTCCGCCGCCTTGCCCGCCAGCGCGGCCCCGACCACGCGGCGTCCGTCGCGTTCCCAGGCGACACGCGCCGCGGCGAGCAAAGTGGACTTGCCGGCACCAGCGAGCCCGACCACGGCCGCGATCGCCGCATCCGACGTGACGTGATGCACCGCATCGACCTGCTCCGCGTCGAGCTTGAACGGCCTTTCGGGGTCTCGGGTCTCGACGGCTTCGATCGCGGCGGCGACGCGCGCCGGGCCGACACCAAAGCCATCGCGTGCTGCAAGGGCGAGCGCGGAGCGCGCCATGCCGTGCTCGACACGCAGCATGTCGCGCGTCGTGAAGACTGCGGGCTCCAAGGCCCGCCCGGTCTCAGGATCGAGCTGTTGCGGCCGCAGCGTCACCAGATCGGGCGACGCCATCAGCCGGGTCCGGATCGTGGCGAAGTCGTCCGGATCGTCCACGTAGCGATGGAGCGCGCGGGCGATGTCGCGTTCGTCGAAGGTGGATCGCTCGTTGCCGAGCTGCTGGAGGAGCAGCCCCGGATCGGCGGCAAGGCGATCGGCCATGCCCTGTCGGCGGGCGAGTTCCGCCGGCGCGAGAAACATCGCGCGGCCGCTGCGCACCATCGCCGCCTTGGCCGGCCCAAGGTGCTTCTGAGCGATCCCGTCACGACCCTGCTCGGCATAGGAGCGCCCGTCGAGGCGGACGTCGAAGCCTGCCAGCGCGAGGTGCCGGTTGGCTGTCTCAGCCCAGGCCAGCTTCCAGGCCTTCATCGTTTCGCGGTCGCCGGCCCACAGACGATAGACGATCTTGCCGTTCGGGCGATCGGGCGTGACGACGCGCAACGGATTGCCGTCCTCCCCGAGCACCGGCACCTTCTTCGGACCGAAGCCATCCTCCGCGAGCGGACGCAGCGTCATCATCAGATGAACGTGCGGATTGCCATCCTTGTCGTGATAGACCCAGTCAGCAATCATGCCTTTCGAGGTGAAGGTCTCCTGCACGTACTCGCGCATCAGCGCGATGTTCTCGCTCCGGCTGAGTTCCTCAGGCAGCGCCAGGATCAGCTCGCGGGCGAGCTGGGCATCCTCCCGTTTCTCGAACGCCTCCACCGCGTTCCACAGCACCTCGCTCGCCGCCGCGGCGCTCTTTCCTCCGATGGCCGCCTCGAGCCACGCCGGCAGCTGCTGCGGAAGCGCCAGCTCCTCATGCACCAGCTCGGACGCCCCACCTTCATAGCGAAAGCTGGTGCCGGCCTTCTCGTCCGTCATCCGTGTGCGGTGACGATAGGCCGCCGCCGAGACGACCGAACGCCCCGTCCCCCGGCCGATCACCTGCGCCCTGACGAACATGATGGCCACTGCCGTCGCCGCTCCCGCTCAGCACGTCGCGCCAGCGACGTATATTGCGCCCTCAAACAGATCGGACCGCAGGTCCGATGCCGCTCCAAACGGCCGGCCCCAAAGGGTGCCGGCCGCGAGTGAGCCTTACGGCTCGGCATGAGACTAGCCTATTTAACTAACTTAAACGAGTCGATATAATCGATCTTTGCCGACTTGTTTCGAAGCGGAGAGAGGCTCTTTAATGCGCGTAAAATCATCCCTTTCTGAGATCGATGCCCAGATCGACAAGCTGCGCGAGCGTAGGAAATTTCTGGTAGTCAAAGCAGGGGAGCGCTTCGCCCGGGCCGCGACCAAGGCTGGCCTGGTGGAGATGGAGATCGACGACGAGCAACTCGATGCGATCTGCGAAGAGATCGCCGCCCGATTTCGCAAGGGTGGAAAAGGGAACGCGGGTTCACTTGTCCCTGCGACGGATCGATCAGGACCTCGTCCGGTGGGCACGGCGGCGAAGGGCCACCATGAGTGAGATCCGGCGACGCGACGCGCATCAGAAAATTCTGCTTGGCGCCCTGGTGGTCCGTGCCGGACTGGCGGCGGCCGACCGGGCGTTTCTGCTGGGTGCGCTGATCGAAGCGGGCCGCATCGCGGTCGGCTGCGATGAGCACCAGCGCCTGAAGGTGATCGGGCTGGAGGCGTTCCGGCGGCAGCCTATGGAGGAAGCTTTGGCGCCGGACCAGAAAAGTGAAGTGACGCCGTGAAGCGACGATTGAACCCGAGCCTGCTGCTGGTTGTCCTGCCGATCACCGTCACCGCCCTGACCGTGTATGTCACCGGCTGGCGATGGGCGGATCTCGCCATCGGCATGCCCGGCAGGGTGGCGCATTGGTTCCTGCGCGCGGCGCCGCTCCCTGCCCTTCTGCTTGGGCCCCTCGCCGGGCTCGTGACCGTCTGGGCCCTGCCGATGCATCGGCGCCGGCCGATCGCGATGGTGACACTGCTCTGCTTTCTCGGCGTGGCCGGACTCTATGCCTTGCGCGAATATGATCGCCTCGCCCCCTTCGTCGAGAGCGGGGCCGTCACCTGGGACCATGCCCTCTCCTACCTCGACGGCTTCGCCGTAGCCGGCGCGATTGTCGGATTTCTCATTGTCGCCACGGCGGCAAGGATCTCGGTCGTCGTCGCCGATCCGGTCAAGCGCGCCAAGCGCGCGACCTTCGGCGATGCGGACTGGCTGCCCATGGCCGCGGCGGCGCGGCTGTTTCCCGCCGATGGCGAGATCGTGGTCGGCGAGCGCTATCGCGTCGATCGGGAGATCGTGCATGAGCTGCCGTTCGATCCCGCCGATAGGTCGACATGGGGTCAGGGTGGCAATGCGGCACTTCTCACCTACAAGCAGGATTTCGATTCGACCCACATGTTGTTTTTCGCCGGGTCGGGGGGCTTCAAGACGACCAGCAACGTGGTCCCGACGGCGCTGCGCTATTCCGGGCCGCTGATCTGCCTCGATCCCTCGACCGAGGTCGCGCCGATGGTCAAGGAGCATCGCACGCGCGCGCTCGGCCGCGAGGTCATGGTGCTCGATCCCGCCAACCCGATCGCCGGCTTCAACGTCCTCGACGGCGTCGAGGCGTCGCAGAAAAAGGAGGAGGACATCGTCGGTATCGCGCACATGCTGCTGTCCGAGAGCGCACGCTTTGAATCCTCGACCGGCGCCTATTTCCAGAACCAGGCGCACAACCTTCTGACCGGGCTGCTGGCGCACGTGATGCTCTCGCCGGAATATGCTGGCCGCCGCACTCTGCGCAGCCTGCGTCAGATCGTTTCCGAACCGGAGCCGTCCGTGCTTGCCATGCTCCGGGACATCCAGGAACATTCCGGCTCGACCTTCATCCGCGAGACGCTCGGCGTCTTCACCAACATGACCGAGCAGACCTTCTCGGGCGTCTATTCCACCGCGTCCAAAGACACCCAATGGCTCTCGCTCGACAACTACGCCGCCCTCGTCTGCGGCAATGCCTTCAAGTCGCGCAACATCGTCTCGGGCAAGAAGGACGTCTTCCTGAACATCCCGGCGTCGATCCTCAGGTCCTATCCCGGGATCGGCCGGGTGATCATCGGCTCGCTGATCAACGCCATGGTGCAAGCCGATGGTGCCTTCTCGTCGAGAACCCTCTTCATGCTCGATGAGGTAGACCTGCTGGGCTACATGCGCGTGTTGGAGGAGGCCCGTGACCGCGGTCGCAAGTATGGCATCACGCTCATGATGATGTACCAATCCGTCGGTCAGCTCGAGCAGCATTTCGGCAAGGCGGGGGCGACATCATGGATCGATGGCTGCGCCTTCGCCTCTTATGCCGCGATCAAGGCGCTCGAGACCGCGCGCAACGTCTCGGCGCAGTGTGGGGAGATGACGGTCGAGGTTCAGGGGCGTTCGCGCAATGTGAGTTGGAGCAACTCGAGCACTAGCGGCCGCAACTCGGAAAGCATCAGCTTCCAACGCCGGCCGCTCATCATGCCGCACGAGATCACCCAGTCGATGCGCAAGGACGAGCAGATCATCATCGTGCAGGGGCGTAGCCCTATCCGCTGCGGGCGCGCGATCTATTTCCGGCGAAAGGACATGCGCGAGCAGGCCAAGGCGAATCGCTTCGTCAAGGTGTGAGCCGCCTTCGCGAGCAGTTTCCGCAGACAACGCGCTTCGCGCTAGTGACACGGAGCAATGGAGAGCCTGCCCCCATCGTCGTCCCTCCTCGAATGTCTCTCAAAAGAGAGACACAATGCCGCCAAGTCAGGAGGTCGGAACATGGCCGCTCACACCTCAATGCTGCACATCCGCATAGACGACAAGCTGAAGGCCGACGCGACCGAGACGCTGGTCAACGTCGGCCTGACGGTTTCCGATGCCGAGCGAATTTTGCTCACGCGCGCCGTAAAGGAGGGCGCGTTGCCGGCGGGCCCGACTGCGGACCCGGACTCCCATGACGCATGGTTTCGGACCAAGGTGCGCGAGGCCCTGACGGATAGCCGGGCGGCCGTACCGCACCAGCAAGTGATGGATGAGGCACAGGCGCTGATCGACAGGAAGCGCCGTGCGAAGGCTTGAGCGGCGCGAGAACGCACGCGCATCTGCTGGCGATCATAAACTCCGGCAAGCAGGGGCGTCGAACCGTCCGTGTCCTGATTTCGGGAGGACTCCCCCCGACGCCTTCAGCCGATCCTTCTTGCAAAACCCATCATGTTAGGTTACTTAACTCTATAGTCACGATCTACCGCGCATATGGCCTGCGCGTCGTCATCTTCGTTGATGACCATGAGCCGGCCCATGTCCATGTGTTCGGCGATGGACAGGCAAAGATCAATTTGATTGGCTCGGAAGGAGCACCGGAACTGGTCTGGGCCGAGGGTATGAAACGGGGCGAGGTGCGCCGCGCGATGCAACTGGTGGCCGAGCAGCAGACTGCGTTCCTGACCCGATGGAGAGAGATTCATGGCTGACCTTACCGATGCCGCCATCGAGGCCGCCCTGGAACGCGGCCTCCGGGCCCATGAAAGCGAGCCGCGAGCAGCTACCGCGCGCTTTGACCGGCAGACTGGCCGGGTCGTCGTCGACCTCACCAACGGCTGCACTTTCGCCTTTCCGCCGCGTCTGGCGCAGGGGCTGGAAGAGGCAACCGATGACCAGCTCGCCGCCGTCGAGATCCTTGGTCACGGCTATGGGCTGCATTGGGAGGCGCTCGACGTCGACCTGTCCCTGCCTGGCCTGATGGCCGGCATCTTCGGCACCAAAGCTTATATGGCTCGCCGAGCCGGCCAGGCGACGTCCTCAGCCAAGGCGGCCGCTGCCCGCGCCAATGGCGCTAAAGGCGGTCGTCCGCGAAAAGCGAGCGGCCAGTAGCTTGGCGCGTCGCCCTACGCCGCGCCTGGTTGGGGGCAGGCGTCTTTGTTGTCGGGAGTGGATCTTTGGTCATCGCTGTCGTCGCCGGGCGCCCGATCGCAGCGTGCCGTCGTTTGGCATCCGCTCAGCGCGCGGAATATTTCGCAGCCACGTTCAGGATGGCGGGCGAGACCCGCCTTATCGAGGGACTGACTGCGCCTTCAAGGCACCCTGTAGCTCACCAACCATCTGCCATTGCGCCACAAACGGCCATTTCGTGGCGCCGGATTGCGAGGTTGCTCGCCACCATGGAAGCCGCCCTTCGTCCAAAGACGATGGACTGTCGGCGGCGGCGGCCTTAACCAGACACGCGGCCGTCGTTCCACGACACGCCGGGACCGTCACCGCGCCGCGGCCAGCCGGAGCAGCCGGTCGATCCGGCTGCTCCGGCTTTCCCGCGACGAAAAGAGCTGCCTCACGGCAGCTCCTCCTCGGCGATCTTGCGGGCGAGCTCGGCGCGGGCCGTCTCAAGCTCGGCCTCGATTTCGCGACGCTCGCCGGCCTCGACGGCGTTCGCCAGCTCGGCGCGCAACTCCTCGATGTGGTGTTCCAGCGTCATCGTCATCTCCTCGATGGTCTTGTGAAAGATGACGACGGCGGTCATGGCGGGTGGGCACGGGTCAAAACCCGCGACAGCGGTCAGCTTGCTGGCGCGCGGAGGAACCGGTTTTCCTGCGCCGCGGGAAAATTGGAGGGGCCGCGCGGTTTTGAGGCGTGCCCGCCCGCCATGGCACACTGGGCCGTCTGAGCAGACACGGGTCTTTCGGAACGCCGGGGATTGGCGGGCGCAGCCACCTCATCCGGCAGGCTGGTCGCGAAATTGATGGCGCCGCCGGAGCAGTCCCTCGCTCTTGTGCGGCTCCGGTGACATCGGCCCGCGCAAGGGGTCGTCACGCCGCAAGGCGCGAAGACTGCCCCCGGTAGGCTTCGTGGAGCCGGGGAACCCGGCGGAATAGAGCCCGGTCCGGCTTGCCGGATGCGCCCACCAGGCTTCTTGGTGCGGGAGATGCCATCGTACTGCCCGGTCGGGTTTATGGTCGTCGCGAGTGGGATTATACTGATTGCTTTGATCCGATTAAACGAAGGTGCATCCCGCGATGCGGCAGTTCAGGATTGGTGAGCGGACCTGCGATGAAGGCGCGCCGGAGCTTCAATCCGCGCTCGAGCAGGCCTATGAGCGCAAGCAGCGGCCGCTCTGCCTGTGCCGCGAGCCGCCCACCACGATGTATATCGCGCGGAGCGCCGGACAGTTCCTGGTCAAGCGCATGCCGCTGACTGGCCGCGATCACGACCCTTCCTGCCCGTCCTACGAACCGCCCTACGAGCTTTCGGGGCTAGGTCCCCTCATCGGCAATGCGATACAGATCGACCAGGCGACCGGGACCGCCGTTCTCAAGCTCGATTTCTCGCTGACGAAGCGCGGCAGCCGGTCCGCGCCGGCATCCCCATCGGAGACATCCGACACGGTGCGGAACGAGGCCAGGAAGCTCTCGCTGCGCGCTGTTCTGCACTATCTCTGGGATGCCGCCGAGCTGACGGAATGGACATCGCTGTGGGCCGGCAAGCGCGGCTGGGGCAAGGTGCGCGCGAGCGTGATGAATGCCGCAAGAGAAATGACCGTGCGTGGCGGTCCGCTCTGTGACATTCTGTTTGTGCCGGAGGTGTTCCACGCCGACCACAAGGCCGCGATCTCGGCGCGGCGATCCAGCGCTCTATCCGGCGCCCAGGCGCCGGGCAACGGCTTGCAGAAGCTGATGCTGCTGGTCGGCGAGGTGAAGGAATTCCCGGAGGCTCGCAGCGGCCGAAAGGTTGTCATCAAGCACCTGCCGGACTTCCCTCTGATGCTTGAGGAGGCCGCTTGGCGCCGGTTGAACAAGCGGTACGAGTCCGAGCTGGAACTCTGGGATGCGAACGAGGAGACACACGTGGTCGCAGTCGCGACATTCGGGATTTCAAACGCCGGCATTCCAGCCATCAACGAGATGGCCCTGATGGCGGTGACGGAGAACTGGATTCCCTTCGAGAGCGCCCACGAACTGCGGTTGCTCTCTCGCCTGGCAGGCATGCGGCGCAAGAGTGTGAAGGGATTGCGGTTCAACCTCAGCCGGGATCAGCCGGTCGTTTGCGTGACGCTCCCTGAGGGGCGCCCGTCGCCTGTCGCGATGTACATCGTCCCTGCCGGCGCCGACGAAGACTACGATCGCATGCTGGCGGAGATGATCGACGCTCGGCCCGAGATGACACCGTGGGTCTGGCGCACGGCTGACGGCGACATGCCACCCATGCCCTGAGGCGTTCATCACGGCCATGAATCGATCCCGCGGGATCGATTCATGGAAGTCGTTGGACGCGCCTTCCCTGGGACGCGAGACTTGCCCCATGGATAGAACGGCACCGGGCCCGCTGCACCTCCGCCGCATCGATCCCGCGCGGAACATGCGGCGGTACTACACGCTCTCGCTCCAGCCGACCCTGTTCGGCGGTGCCTCGGTCATCCGCAACTGGGGCCGGATCGGCGCCGGCGGCCAGTCCATGATCGAGACCTTCGATGAGCCCGATGCCGCATGCACCGCGCTGTCGCGGCTTGAGCGCTCGAAGCGACGCAGGGGTTATCGCGCGCCGGATGCCCCCGGAGAAGATTGACCGCGGCGAAGGCCCATGGCGGGGCGCTCAGCTCGCGGCCGAAGGAAGAAGGGCTCCGCTTGCCGGCGGAGCCCTGTCGGTTCGCGGTCAGTCCCGGTTCGGCCGGGACCAGATGAGCTGCAGACCTTCCTCGCCCTCCACCTCGATCAGGGTGGCGTAGATCGGGGCCGGAAACGACGGGTCATCCAGCTTGACCGAGAGGTAGTCCCGCTCCGTGTCCCGGGCCGTCTTCTGCCAGGCTGCGCCCAGCTCGACATTCGCGCCGGCGAAGATGCGGAAGTGGGGGCCCTTGTCGGACGGGTTCTCGATGCGGACCAGCTTGGCCTTGACGTTGAGGGTCAGAGTGCGGATCGAGCCGGTGAACTCGTTTTAGGTCAGCCGTCAACTGTCATTTTGAGCAGAAGCCGTTGATCTGGCTTCATCATTCGCTGGATGACACTTTCAAGGTGTCCTTTTGCCGGCTCGCGGCGCCCCGAGGTGGAGCGCC
>Ga0255338_1004538_pt1 | contig 14177 bp, 15 predicted proteins | sample MeOH1_35cm_T4_19_FD_203715 | JGI IMG/M metagenome (GOLD analysis project Ga0255338, IMG submission 203715) | Sandy soil microbial communities from University of British Columbia, Vancouver, Canada - MeOH1_35cm_T4_195 | ecosystem: Engineered > Artificial ecosystem > Sand microcosm > Unclassified ...
CAGAAACTCAAGAAAGAGCTGTACGACATTATCGCCCGTCACTCCGGTCAGACTTACGAAAAAGTATGGGCTGACAGTGATCGTGACTTCTGGATGACAGCTGCAGAGGCAAAAGAATACGGCATGATTGACGAGATTCTTGAGCGCAGAGCCAAATAATCAAAACTTAATGAGCGTGAAGGAATAAGCCTTCTGAAGCGCCCGAAAATTTGTAACTTAGTATATAGCAATCCAGTCTCAGGACTGGATTGCTCATGTAAAATCAAAAAAATGGCCGGTAAAGAAAACCACATTCACTGCTCGTTTTGCGGGAGAGATAAACAGGATACACTGGTCCTGATTGCCGGGATACAGGGTCACATCTGTGATCAGTGCATACAACAGGCTTACCGGATTGTCAAGGAGGAGCAGGATGCCAAAAAGAACCAGGCTATCTCTTCGGCACTCACACTGCTGAAACCACAGGAAATCAAGAAGTCGCTCGATGAATATGTGATCGGGCAGGATACCGCGAAGAAAGTTTTATCGGTAGCGGTTTACAATCATTACAAACGCATTGCACAGAAACCTTCAAAGAAGAACGTAGAAGAAATTGAGATTGAAAAATCCAATATCGTTCTCGTCGGAGAAACAGGTACAGGAAAAACTTTATTGGCGCGCACCATCGCGAAGCTGCTTAATGTTCCGTTCTGCATTGCGGATGCAACTGTTCTTACAGAAGCAGGTTATGTAGGCGAAGACGTTGAAAGTATTCTCGTTCGTCTTCTCCAGGCTGCTGACTACGATGTGAACGCTGCAGAGCGCGGAATCGTTTTCATAGATGAAATCGACAAGATCGCCCGCAAGAGCGATAATCCGTCAATCACCCGCGATGTTTCCGGTGAAGGTGTACAGCAGGCTTTACTGAAACTGCTCGAAGGAAGCGTAGTAAACGTACCCCCACAAGGCGGACGTAAACACCCGGAACAGAAAATGATCCAGGTTAATACACGCAACATCCTGTTCATCTGCGGCGGTGCATTCGACGGTATCGATAAGAAAATTGCACGTCGCATGAAACAGCAGACCATGGGTTACTCTGCAAGTGTAGAAGATGTACATGTCGACAAGAACAACCTGTTGCAGTACATCGTTCCCCAGGATCTGAAATCATTCGGTTTGATTCCTGAATTGATCGGACGTCTGCCGGTACTCACTCACCTCGATCCGCTCGACAAAGAAACATTACGCAGTATCCTCACCGAACCGAAGAACGCATTGATGAAACAGTACGTTCGTTTGTTCGAAATGGATAATGTGAAGCTCACATTCGATCCGGAAGTTTACGACACAATTGTGGACAAAGCCATGGAATACAAACTCGGTGCGCGCGGGCTGCGTTCTATCTGCGAAGCCATCATGATGGACGCGATGTTTGATATCCCTTCCGACAATTCCATGAAGCGCCTCAACATTACGCTGGAATATGCTACGGAGAAACTGAACAAGGCGAAGATTGAGAAGCTACGCGTAGCTTAAAAATTCAACACGGAGATACTGAGAGCACGGAGAATATTCTTCGTGCTTTTTTTATCTGTGTAAATCCGCTTTATCCGTTTTTTGGCGCCTGCACGGAGCTCGTCGAAGTGTGTTCAAATAAGTTTCGGGCCTTCTATGAATCAACAGGAAAATCAGTTATTCACCTATTATTTATATATTCATTTAATATTTATATTTGTAAAAATGATGTAAACTGGCAAGAATCGTGATAAACGTGCCCGATGAGAAGCTTCCGGAGTTTAATCAGGCAATGAACAAGATGGGCTTTCAACCGGGAGAAGAAGATTTCGTGGTGCCGGAGTGGCATAAGGAAATTGTGCGCGAAAGTATCCGGAATACGAAGGAGGAAGATTACACTCCTTTTGAAGAGATAAAAAGGAAATACGGAATCAAATGAAGCAATTTATTATTGAGTTCAGTCCCTCAGCAGATGCAACGATGGAGGAACAGAGAGACTATTACAACAATCTGGTTCCGGGATTAGGCGATAAGTTTGTTCGACGTGTTATTGAACACGTCAATGCTCTTGAAAAATTCCCTAAGATGCAATTGCGTTATGAAACTGTGCGTTGTATTCCGCTGAACAACTTTCCATTCATGATCCACTTCTCCATTCTCGAGGACAGAAATCTTGTTCGCATTCACGAAGTGATTCAAACTTCACGCAATCCATCAGAAAACTGGAACAAGAATGACTGGATGGTCAGCGAACCGTTCCCGGCTTATGGGGTGCATGCGTATGATCTGGAGTATTATTATGCGGCGTAAGCTTCGCCACTGAGGCACGGCGGCTTTGTATTATTTTTCTGTGGTTTTGAGTATTCAATTCTTTTCGGTCATTTGCGTCTCAACTTTTCGGTTTGGTGTATTGGTTTCAAATATCCAGGTCTCAAGACAAGGATAGAATCCCGGTCTTCATAAAATCGATGTGCGGCTCACTTCAAATACGTTCATATCTGATAAACGTGTAATCATACGCATGCTTCTCATCCGCCTTGTGTTCTTCTCTCCACGTTTCTTTCCAGATCGCAGGATCAATCACCGGAAAGAACGTATCCGCAATGAATGAGTGGTGCACCTTCGTGTAAATAATCTCATCAGTCACCTTCAGCATCTGCTTGTAAATTTCTCCGCCGCCGATAATGCAAAGGCGATCTTCTCCCCTGCTCTTCGCGTATTCAATTGCCGCTTCAACGCTCGGAACAACTACAGCGCCCGGCGCCGCATAATCTTTCTGTCGCGTGATTACAATATTCGTTCTGTCCGGCAGCGGACGGAATTTATCCGGAATCGATTCATAGTTCTTTCTGCCGGTGACGATGCAGTGTCCCACCGTCTGGTCCTTGAAGAACTTCATGTCATTCGGCAAACGCCACAACAACCGGTTATCTTTTCCGATCGCGTTATTCTCTGCCACTGCAACTACTGCAACTATTTTCATATATCTTTTATGTTCACTTGCGCCGGAGTCTGTCCTGAGCTTGTCGAAGGGCGTCGCTGCGGTTAGATTAGGGAATGTTATTCTAGACGGCTACCGCTGCCTTAATATGCGGATGCGGATCATACCCTTCCAGCACAAAATCCTCAAACTTAAAATCGAAAATATTCTTCACCGCCGGATTGATCTTCATCACCGGCAAGGGACGGAAATCTCTTGATAACTGCAGTTTCGTTTGCTCAATGTGATTCGAATACAGATGCGCATCACCCAACGTGTGCACAAAATCTCCCGGCTTCAGATCGCATACCTGCGCCATCATCATCGTGAGCAAAGCATAAGACGCAATGTTGAACGGTACACCCAGGAAAATATCCGCACTGCGCTGGTAAAGCTGACAGCTCAGTTTTCCATCCGCAACATAGAACTGGAAGAACGCGTGACAAGGAGGTAATTTCATCTTGTCAATTTCTCCGACGTTCCATGCGCTCACAATCAGTCGGCGTGAGTCCGGATTCTTTTTGATCTGTTCTACAACCTGCGTGATCTGATCAATGTGTCTTCCATCTGCAGCCGGCCATGAACGCCATTGCGAACCGTACACCGGACCGAGATTTCCGTTCTCATCCGCCCATTCATCCCAGATGCTCACACCATTCTCTTTCAGGTAAGCAATGTTGGTATCACCTTTCAGGAACCACAACAGCTCATGAATGATAGAACGTGTATGAACTTTCTTTGTCGTGAGGATCGGAAATCCTTCTTCAAGATTAAACCGCATCTGATATCCGAAAACAGAAATAGTTCCTGTTCCGGTGCGGTCTGTTTTTGTTGCGCCGTGCTCGAGCACATGACGCATGAGGTCGTGGTATTGTTTCATTCTATTCGATGTATGCCTTTGTTTCTAATGTCTCAACAATTGACTTTTGAATTACGATCTGTGCCTGCGTTAGTCTCGTCAGAGCTTCAATCACTGTCGCGTGATAGAAATTATCTTTAACCCATTGATCTTTCGCCGAGCCTGCTGGGGTCGGCATGCCAAACTTAACCGACTTCGGCAAGACATGGTTATTGTATTGCTGAAGGTTTTCGTAGACAAGCATTCCCTTACCATCAGGTTTAGTCAAATCCTCACCAACCATGAAGTAAGTTGTGAAGTCAGTATCTCCAGGATTTAGAATTGCTTTATCCTCGTCCGCTACTCCGTATTCCAGATTGGACTCAAGCACTAATTGTTTTTTTATTCTCTCTATATCGTCACTAGCGTCCATTGCTGCACTATAGAATTCCATTGCAAGGTTCCTCTCATTACTGTCTAGAGCTCTGCTTGTATCTATCGCGTTAATTAATTCATGAGCTCTGTCCTTCTCCGTCTCCAACTCATCTTTGCTATTATTGTATATGATCATGAACCCCTTTATCTCATCGTCGTGCGTTGATGATATTGGTCCGCTGATCCCAAGCGTTCCAATAATAACAAATGCGGTTGCTGTGAAACCGGTAAACCATTGAGTCTTCACATCAGTCTTTCGGCTTGCAGCTATAAACAATGAAACGAAAAGAAAGAAAACTATCGATCCTACTAATACGATCAGTTCTGCGCCGGGCCAGGATTGTGCTTTAAACAACAATCCCGTCAACAAAAACCACATTCCAAAGGTTCCAACTACATCAGCCGCGATGCGTAAGCCGTTGGCATTTCTTTTCAGATTGTATATCAATTGAAGAGGGATTGCGAACAAACAGAATAATCCGGTTCCAACGATACGTAACAAACCATATCCTGGTATGTTATTTATTTTCATAAATACACTGCAGGTCACGATCAACGAGAAAATAATTCCGCAAATTAAGGCCGCCTTTTTCACAGTTCCCAAGGAGAATTTACCCCCAAATTTACCACCCTTCCCAATGAGAATCGCACGCACAAATCAGGGTTTTCAGTCAATTATTAACCGAAAACTCCCAAATTACCAATGAAAATCAAGCCTTTACCGGCAAAGTCCTAATAACCCGCCGGACTACTCTTCGAGATATTGAAGCTAGGTCCGAAACTAAATGAACCTTTACTGTAGTAAGTTTCGCTCGCACCGGTCTCAGTGTCGTAGACAATTACCGCCCAGTTCACGTCGTCACCTTTACCAACTGCCGCCATCGACATCTGGTACTTCCCGATCTTGCTGGTGTTTTCTTCAATGAATTTTTCCGGTGCCGGAGCAGCGCTTGCCGTATGCACGCTGAAATTGAACGCAGTAATTGACAACACAATTGCAGAAATGCCGAGGCACACTTTGAGAATACTGTTCGCTGTGATTTTCATGTTGTTTGATTTTAGGCATAAAAGCTAGTCACTTTTCTGCCGAATTACAACATGGGATACAATGTCTTATTGAACCGGTTTCAGGCGGATCGTAAAATACGGTTGTGTGATCTGCGACATATAATCCGGATCACCCGTGTCACGGTCGCAACGGCCGAAGGTGATTGCCGTAACTTCCTTGTAGAACTGTCCGTTCACACGATTGTAATACCATTGTTCTTCAAAGAAAATCTCGTTGAACAAAGCGAATTCCATTCCTGATCTGTACGTAACACCTGCCTTCGCCGCAACATCTTTCATCATCTGATTGAATTCTGTTACCGTGAAAGCATTAGCTCCTTGTCCCGGCTTTATCGCCGTCATACTTCCTGCACGCACCTGTTCTATCACCGGCTGAATGAGCGAATAACGTTTTGAAGGATCAATGTTCCCGTGCCAGTTATCATAATAGGAAACAACTTTATCTCCGTTGTCATTCTCATTGTAGTTAAACTCGTTATAATTCAGAAGACATCCGGAATAAACGGTCGAGCGATACAGAGGTTTCGCAGTCTTTATGTCTGCCGGATCTGTTAACTGACATTGATAGAAGCAGGTGAACCGGAAACTACGATGCCATAAGTCATCCTCCGCAACGTAACGATCCATACCCACATAAAGCGTTTGCTTGCTGAATGACTGCTTTTTAAAATTGAAAGTCCAGTTTTCAAAAAAACGCAATCCGCAGTCATAGTCGTGCCCGTACTCGAACTCCACCGCCTTCAGGTTGAATGTTCCGTCCTCCCGATTTTCCACCTGCACAGTATCAGTGCGGTAAAACAAATCTCGAACCTGTTGTTTGTTAAGCTCCACATACGCCTGTGAAAACGGATCGCACCACGCTCCGGGATAAGTCGGCCCGAACGACTTCAACTCCATTCCCTTTACATGTTCTCTGATATCCAGTGCTACTGTGTCTATGAATGCGGAATCCTCAGGCGATATTTCCTTCGGACACAATTGATAATCTACGTTCTTGTACAATACATCGAACGACATTCTGTCAATCACACAAACCTCGCTGTTCATTTGCTGAGGAATAAAACTGTTGAACGGAACCAACACAGAATTTTCATAAAACCATTTGAAATTACCATTGTCTGATTTTATTACATTCTCCGACTGAGGCATTACACCTTTCACCTTTTTTCTGAACACCCGTTGGCGCGGATTGATTTCCCAGTCCTCATAAAAAGTCAGCATGTTTGATTTACTGAGCTTCGCCAACTTGTCTGCTTTGATCTTCTTATCAACCTTCTGTGTAAACGGGAATTCAGGCTCAAAAAGAACAAAACCCTTGTCGTTCGTCCGCGACTGAATGTCACCAAGTATACGCGTGGTAATCTTTGCCTGGTAACCTGTAATAGTTGGGTCCGTCGCGATCGAATCATCGTTATACCGATCACTGTGCTCACTTCCATCTGCAACAAAATCACTGGTAATTCCATTGACGTTAACACACGGAAAAACGGAAGGTTGATTATTAACCGGAATATAACAAGTTGCTTTAACGTACGATAGTCCCATATTGTCATACCGCTTCATGTTCGGTATTATTCCGAGTACTGTTTTGTTCAATGTAAATCTTACCGGATCATATTCCCATTGCTCGTGAAATGTAACCGATACAATTTCGTTTGCGTGATGTTCACTTTGCACTACATCAAACACCACTATATCCGGATTGTAGGGATCCTCAGTCATAATTGAATCTTTGGAAATGAACAAATCCACTGCATCCTGCTTCTTCATGATCTTTTGAAAAGGGTAGCTTGGTTCGTACACAGTAATCAAACTTCGTTTTATCAGGTCGAGCATCGGCTCAAACACAGAATCGTTGACTCCCGGTTCCAGGTACTCGTGAAACCAATGATACTGTGCATCTTCGATGGGCATGTCCTTATTCAACGTAACTGTATACAGGAACTCTCCAAGCGAGACCGGAACTTCGCCGGTTGCTGTTACGGATCGGTCGGCTGTACTAAACGCCGCGGTAACAGCGAACAGAATAAATAACAAAGGAGCCGGAAATTTTCGCATCGTATCGGGGTTGATCATACAACAATAGTAAAAGTCGCTTATATTTACATCATGTTCATCCGCACTACCGCATATTATTATACTTATTCCACCACCGGGATGAGATAATCTATGCTTACAATAAACGAGCGCCCGGTCAGTTTGATCGGGCGTTTTGCTTTTCATACCTCGGCTCCGCTCAGAATGACTCTTCTTCTCTAAAAGGGTAGAGCCGGACCGGACGGAGCCGAAAATAAACAAACTAAAACCACTCAACATGAAACAGGAATGGAATTCCTACACAGAAGAAAATCACGGAACATGGAACATTCTTTATGTTCGCCAATCGGAAAATCTCACAAACAAGGTCTGGTCCCCTTACCATCAGCTTCTGCGCGATGTTTTGATTCTCCCCGAAGAAATACCCCGGTTTGAAAACATGGACAAAGCACTCCTCGGCAAAACCGGATGGACCATAGAAGTTGTTCCCGGAATTATTCCCGTGAAAGAATTTTTCGACCTGCTGGCTGCGAAGAAATTCTGTTCGAGTACCTGGCTGCGTCGCCGCGATCAGCTCGACTATCTCGAAGAACCCGACATGTTTCACGATACCTTCGGACATCTTCCTTTTCTCATGCACGAAGGCTACAGCAATTTTGTGCAGCAATTCGGAGAACTCGGTCAGCGCTACCATGACAATGCGGATGCCCTGCTGTTACTCGAACGGCTGTACTGGTTCACGATTGAATTCGGATTGATTCACGAAGACAAGCGCACGAAAGTGTTCGGTGCAGGAATCATTTCTTCATTCGGCGAAACGAATCACGTGTTCAATGATAATGTGGAGATCCGGAAATTCACCGTGGAAAATTTACTGCTGACACCATTCCGCAACAACGAAGTTCAGCAGCTGTATTTCGAAGCGGAAAATGCTGAAGCTGTGTTCAATTGCATTCCGGAAACAGAGAAGTTGATTCAGGATTTGCTTGCCGGAAAAATCGATAGAAGTAAGTTTCGCTTTGATGAGCAGGTTGGGAGCATGCAACCGACCGAAGCTTAAACATCAACTGCTAAGTTGCCAAAACGCCAAGGCTGTATTTTTCTTGGCGTTTTAGCGTCTTGGCGGTAAATATTTACCGGTTGTATTCACAGCTAACACCAACCACAATCGGCACATCTTACGTGACCTGGTAAGCAGACGCGATAAAGAATTGAACTAGTGTTTCACCGAAGTCAACTTCTCAGGTTCGTGTTTGTGTTTGAACATTATCGCAAACAGCACAGCAATCACCGCCGAATATGCCGCGAACGCCAGCCAGGCTCCGTGCCAGTTGGTGTGTCCTTCTGCATCCACAAAATATTTTCCGATTGCCCAGCTGCTCACAATGGTTCCGAGATATGCTCCAACACCATTCGTCATCATCATGAACAATCCCTGAGCACTGGACCGGATACTGTGGTCGGTTGTGGTCTCAACAAACAACGATCCGGAAATATTGAAAAAGTCAAACGCCATTCCATACACAATGCAGGAGAGAACTATCATCCACAATCCATCAGCCGGGTTTCCGTAAGCGAACAAACCGAAACGCAGCACCCATGCAATCATGGCAAACAGCATTACTTTCTTGATTCCGAATTTTCTCAGGAAGAACGGAATCGTAAGAATGAACAGTGTTTCCGAAATCTGCGAGATCGACATGATAATCGTTGAATACTTCACCACCAGCGAATCCTTGTACACTGCCATCTCCCGGAAGTTATCCAGATATGCATCGCCGTACATGTTTGTCAGTTGCAATGCGCCACCCAGGAACATCGCAAAAATGAAAAACAATGCCATCTTGTATTGAGCAAACAACTTAAATGCATTTAATCCCAACTGCTCAAAGAAAGATGCATTACCGGAAATCGTGTGAGCCGGCGGACATTTCGGCAATGTGAAAGAATAAATTCCCAGGACGATAGCCATGATTCCTGCTATCACAAACTGGTTGGCGTTGTCTTTGCTTCCGGTTAGATTTGTTACCCACATCGCAACAATGAAGCCGATCGTTCCCCATACTCTGATCGGAGGAAACACACGGATTACATCGTAATTGTTGTTCTTCAGGATCGAATAGGCGATCGAGTTAGACAATGAGATCGTTGGCATATAACAGATCATCGCACCGAAGATGACATAGAACAAGGTGTTCGGATCGTCCACACCCGGAACGTAAAACAGGATACAGCCATAAAGAATGTGCAGAATACCATACAAGCGTTCTGCATTCACCCATCGATCGGCAATAATTCCTGTCAGTGCAGGCATAAAAAGCGAAGACAGTGCTAACGTAGAAAATATCGCACCGAATTCAGGAAACGACCAGTGCTTTGCATTCACACAATAAGTTCCGATTGTAATCAGCCATGCTCCCCACACAAAGAATTGAAGGAAACTCATGACTGTCAAACGAAGTTTCAGATTCATATTCTTATGGTTTTCGGATTGTCATCCTGAGCGTAGCTGAAGGGTGCAGGAAACTCATTATTGTAAGACGTAACTTGAGATTCATTCAGCGATAGAGGGCTTAGACAATCAGCATGACATTGAAATCAAAACACGATTACGCCGCGCCACTGCGTCGCTGCGCTAAGCTATTGCGATTTCCGCTTATTGAGCTCGTCTCTTATTCTCGACGCTCTTTCGTAATTCTCTTCTTCCAATGCCTTTGTGAGAAGCTCTTCGAGTTCCTTATCCGTCTTCCGCTGGAAATCATTGCCGCTGGTTACCTCTGCAAGCAGCTCCTCTTCTTCTTCAGCGCTCATGTCTTCATCAGAAACTCCTGCCGTCGCATCCGCTTCTTCATCCAGTACAATTCCTGCTTGCGAAAGAATGAACTCATAAGTGTAAACCGGACAATTGAACCGCACAGCAAGAGCAATTGCATCTGAAGTGCGTGCATCAATTTCTCCCTCGGTCGTTCCGCTTTCACAAACCAGTTTCGCAAAGAAAATTCCTTCGATCAGATCGTAAATCAAGACCTCCTTCACTTCAACGTTGAATGTTTCCGCGAAACTCCTGAAAAGATCGTGAGTAAGCGGGCGGCTTGGCGTCATTTTCTCGAGCTCAATAGCAATTGCCTGTGCTTCGAAACCACCGATAATAATAGGGAGTCGTCTTTTGCCTTTGGTCTCGCCGAGGACAAGAGCATAAGCCCCGGATTGCGTTTGGCTATAGGATAGCCCAACGATTTCCAGTTTTATTTTCTTCATATCCTTACTCACGGGAGAATGGCATTGATTCTTAAAGATAAGTCTAATTCGTGATTAGTGCTGAGCCGCTTTGAATTTTTTGATGGCCGCCGTCAGCTTCGGAACCACATCAAAAGCATCGCCAATCACCCCGTAATCAGCAGATTTAAAGAATGGAGCCTCTTTGTCCGTATTGATTACGACGATCGTCTTCGATCCATTAACACCTGCCAGATGCTGAATCGCGCCGGAAATTCCGATTGCGATATATAGATTCGGACGGATTGCAATTCCGGTTTGTCCTACGTGTTCGTGGTGTGGTCGCCAGTGCATATCGGCTACCGGTCGCGAACATGCCGTGGTTGCGCCCAATACCTGTGCAAGTTCTTCCACGATTCCCCAATTCTCCGGAGCCTTCATTCCACGCCCGGCAGAAACAACAAGTTCCGCTTCCGGAAGTGGTGCAGTCGCTGCTGAACGGGTTTTACGTTCTTTCACAGTTACAACACCTTTCACTCCATCAACATTTGCAGTCATCGGAGAAACGGTTGCGCTTCCTTCGCCCAATTTTACCGGGAACGAATTAGGCAGCAAAGTGATAATTTTTTTGTCGGAATGAATAGAGAACATTGCAGTAGCTTTTCCTGAATAAGCGGTTTTCGCAACCGACATCACGTTACCATTCATGACAGGATTTCCTACCGCACCTGCAACGACACCTGCTTTCAGTTTAACTGCCAGACGCGGTGCAATTGCTTTGCCCATCAGATCGTGAGAAAAAATAATCACGTTCGCGCCCTCCGCATTTGCAACCTGCTCCAGTGCTGTCGCCCAAAGTGCGGAATCACCGCTTTCAAGATTACTTCCTGAAACCGTAACAACTTTTATTGCTCCGGCTTTTCCGAGATCTCCGAGAATTCCCGCATCTGTTTTGCCGTCAATCACCGCAGTAACTGAAGTGGAAAGCTGCTGAGCAATATTCGCAGCGTAATTCACTGCTTCCAGTGATGTCTTCCGGATTTTTCCGTTTGCTGCTTCTGTAAATACGAGTACTGACATTTTATAGATTTTTCAATTCGTTAATCTCATTTCTTGATTTTGCCAGGTCGGGTAGCCGTTTCAATCAGATTCATCACCAAAAATTGCAGGCGTACCCGGAGCTGACTAAATCACTTTCGCTTCACTATGCAACAGCGCTACCAACTCATCCATGTTATTGGGGTCTATCATCTTCACCGCTTTTCGTCCTTCTGCAGGAACATAAGAATCGGCAGTAGTCATTCGGGAAGGATTCACCGCAGGAACAATATTCAGTGGTTTAGTCCGGGCCGCCATAATTCCGCGCATATTAGGTATGCGTGCTTCCGCCATTCCTTTCTGACAGCTTATTACAGCAGGAAGATTACATTCGACAACTGCCGTGCCTCCATCGATGTCGCATTCCAGCGTGGCAACCGATCCATTCACATCAAGCCTGGAAGCGAGTGAAACAAAAGGTAACTGCAGATGCTCTGCAATCATTCCGCCAACAAGCGAACTGTTGTGGTCAATTGTTTCTTTCCCGACGAGGATCAGATCGAATCCTTTGTCTTTTGCGTACGATGCAATTTGTTCTGCTACCGCATAGGCATCAGAAGGTTCAAGATCAATTCTCACTGCATCGTCAGCTCCGATCGCAAGTCCTTTACGGATAATCGCTTCGTTCTCTGCCGGTCCCACATGCATAAGCGTAACGGAACCTGCCCCTTTGGTTTCTTTCAGTTCCAGGGCACGAACAAGAGCATACCACTCGTCGTACGGATTGATCACGAACTGCACGCCTTGTTTGTTCAGGGCTTTTGCATCCGGAGTGAAAATGATTTTGGTAGTGGTGTCAGGAACATTGCTGATGCAAACGAGAATTTTCATGCAATTGGAATTGGTGTGTTTTACAGGAGGTGCAAAAATAAGGTTTTGAGGGGTACCGCAAAATGATTTTTCAGTCCGATTCGTTATATTTTACCTTTAATTCCCAAGTATAACGCAAGTCATAATTTATACGCTTTAAATCAGCGTTATCAATGTTCTCTGCGGCTGATTTTCACAATCAATTCGCTACATTTGCCCACCTGAATTATCCACCTTTCTATGAGAACAATTGCATTCCGTGAAGCCCTTAGAGAAGCCCTGAATGAAGAAATGCGCCGCGACCAACGCGTCTTCCTTCTTGGTGAAGAAGTTGCAGAATACAATGGCGCTTACAAAGTAAGCCAGGGAATGCTTGCCGAATTCGGGCCCGACAGAGTGATCGACACGCCGATTGCAGAACTTGGCTTCGCCGGGATAGCAGTTGGTGCCGCGATGAACGGTTTGCGACCTGTGTGCGAATTCATGACCTTCAATTTTTCACTCGTTGCCATTGATCAGATCATCAACGCTGCTGCGAAAATGCTGAGTATGTCGGGCGGACAATTCAATATTCCGATGGTATTCCGGGGCCCGACTGGCAATGCGGGACAATTAGGAGCACAGCACTCGCAGAATTTTGAAAACTGGTTTGCAAATACACCCGGATTGAAAGTGGTCGTTCCTGCAAATCCATACGACGCAAAAGGCCTTTTGAAATCCGCCATCCGCGATAATGATCCGGTGATATTCATGGAATCAGAAGTGATGTACGGTGATAAAGGTGAAGTTCCGGAAAGCGAATATCTCCTTCCGATCGGTGTTGCCGATATTAAGCGGGAAGGATCTGATGTGACGATTGTGTCATTCGGAAAAATCCTGAAAGTTGCCCTCGGCGCGGCAGCAGAATTGGAGAAAGAAGGAATCCAGGCAGAGGTAATTGACCTGCGCACCGTTCGTCCGATTGATTATGCAACGATCATCAACTCGGTGAAGAAAACAAATCGCCTGGTGATTGTTGAAGAAGCATGGCCACTGGCAAGCATTTCAACTGATATCACTTATCATGTTCAGAGAAATGCATTCGATTATCTCGATGCGCCGGTCGCACGTGTGGTGAGTGCAGATGTTCCGCTTCCTTATGCAGCAATTCTTGTTGAAACAGCATTGCCGAGCATTGCGAAAACAGTGAAAGCGGTGAAGGAAGTAATGTACATGCAGGCCTGATTATTATCCACGCATCCAGCGGATAATTTCCACGTCTCCTGCGTCTTTTCTTTTCGCAATGCCCATCCATTCGAGCAAAGGGAACCCGATGTATTTTTTACTCCTGAAATTTCCGAGCAACCATTCGGAATCCCCCCTGTAACCTTCCTTGTGAAATACCGCCTCTGCAGGTACGCGTGCTTCACGGGCAGCCAGGAAAGACCAAACGAGGACTCCCAGCTCGTATCCTTTTGTTCCTTCAGTCCCGTCGGTAGCATCCCCGTTCAGCCTCATCCGTTTTTCCGGTTCGGTCAGCGCAATGTGACCCGCTTCGTGCAGCAGATCTCCGGGATATTTCATCAGTTCCTGATCAACAATCAACTTTCCTTCAGCAATAGCAATACCGGGCACAAAAGTTTTGCCGGCGATTTTCCGCTCTTCAATTTCAATTCCGATTTCCCGGATGAAATCATAACACCGACGTATTACTTCAGC